>Ga0255338_1002191_pt1 | contig 30433 bp, 30 predicted proteins | sample MeOH1_35cm_T4_19_FD_203715 | JGI IMG/M metagenome (GOLD analysis project Ga0255338, IMG submission 203715) | Sandy soil microbial communities from University of British Columbia, Vancouver, Canada - MeOH1_35cm_T4_195 | ecosystem: Engineered > Artificial ecosystem > Sand microcosm > Unclassified ... | reverse complement strand
CTAAGGGGTGGTGCAGATCAATCATCTGGTCGAGACGAGCACGGAAAAAATCATCAGTCGGCATTTAAGTTTCCCCTAATTCCCTCAGGTTTTGATGCCTATATTATAATTTCCCAGGGATTTCAGCATTTGATAATCCGCATGAATTCGAACATTTATAGGGTCTCCAAGCGTTTTGCAGGACCGACTAATAATCTACAACGCAACGTCTTCCACGGGTGATATCGTGCGTGGTTCAGGAGGTTTCCGAAAGGTGCGCTGGATTCAAAAAGGATGCGGCAAAATGGAGCAAATATCCGCACAATTATTGCTAATACTTTGGTATTGGAAAAGTGTAAGCCATGCTCTTGAGCTTCTCCCGAAAAATAGCTTTCCAAGGGTAAGGTACAATTAACGGCGCGCTAACCGGCTGCGGACCTGACGGCAAGTTGATGGCATGGGTCGATTGATTAGGGAATTACGAGCGGTGCTTCGTGAGCAGCAAGATATGCTAAGTGAATTAAATGTAAATAAGTGAGTGTAATTGCCAGGAATTTTATTGCATCTTTAAGCAAAATCAGATGCTTTTGTGATCGTTCAGCAGAATATTTGCCTAAACATCCGATTTGCGTATAATGAATTTTGAAATGGCCTCCACCAAAAGTAAGGGTTGTATTATTACTGTTTCTATCTGTAATTGGAATAAGAGAAAGTGAAGAAGGATTTTCACTGAACAGTGCATTGAAGAGCAGACGTTGTGTTCCATCCGTCCAAGCGCGGAAGTTCGGATCAAACGAGAAGAGGATTGCGCGACCGTTACCAACAGACTCATCCACGATTGCGGCAGTGCCGCTAAGCTCATCAACCCCGATTGCAAGGCCCAGATATGTATAAATATTTCTTTATCATTAAAATCCGGGAACGTGGCAGCTGCTGAACCGAGTCCTGGAGTCATACGATCATCATTGAAGTACATTATCCAGGCTGTTGGGTTATACTCGGTTCACCCGAAAAAGCGATATCTTTGGCAAGTGGACTATCTTTGTCGAGCTTGACGCGGACCAGCGTACCTGGTGCGCTGGTATGGGACGCTTGCAAAACGACCGTCGAGATCTTTGATTTGACAGCGAGTTCAGTGCCACCAAGGTAGCCAACATAACGCCCCCATCTTCAACCCATCTGGCAAGCGCTAATTTTCCTGTCGAGCCAAGTGCCTGCAGACCATAGTTGGCATAGCCATCTGGAACAAGCAAAACATCTATATTTTGCAAGCCTGCTTTAATCTGATCTGCTGTAATAGCAACGTAGGGAATGTTCCAAACTTTTTCAAATAGGTAGCGGACTGAACCTGCAATGTAAGGACAGTGGATACTCTCTTCTTATGGTGCCATAAGAACTTCAGTTGCTTTTTGAGCTATTATGCCATGAACAATTTTGGTCGGGTGCACTCCATCCCAAAACAAATATGTATCAGGTTTTTTGCATTGAAAAGGAGGAATATTCGGCGTTACACAGGCATCTTCAGTATTAATAATTCCAAACGAATCAGGATCTTCAATAATGTCATTAAGTAATGCATACAGATTTAGCATTCGCACATCGACATTCGGCAAGGTCTGACTGAGCATCGTTTGTAGATTCACTAGGCCCAAATTAAAAACTGTGGTCAACTGATTAGCTGCTTCCGCGGAACCTGGAAATAAGCTATCAAGAATATTTCCAGCAGGTGTTTTCCCAACAGCGGGAACATTTACCAATAGAAACTTTCTAGCGCCCTGAACATGAAGAATTTGGATAGCATTTTCAATATTTAAGAGTGCTGCATTTATAATTGCCGTAGAACCTTCTATATCCCCCTCAGCTAATTTAGCTAAAGCATCTCTCACATCATTGCTACCTATTTCTAATACAACTAGAGCGTTAGCAGATATTACGGGAAAATTTCTTAGATATGCGTTCAGTTGGTCTGACAAATTAAAGCGACAATCAAAATCAGAAGATCGGGCACCTCCCACCGCATAATTACTAGCTTGTAACGCATTATTTCTTAGTGCAGGCTGGACATTTCCGGATAAGCCTTTTCCAAGAGCCAGCTGCTCTATCCACGTAGCGCCGTTGGAAACATGATGACCACCTTTTGCGTAACTGCCATCGGGTATAAGAAAATCATCTAAGGAATCATAGGGAGGTGTATTTGCCGGAGTGCCCAAATTACACGTTTCATTAAAACCAAATGAAGTAGGATCAGAAAGTATAACGAATGCATTTCCAGAATCACTTAAACTCGTACCGAATGTCACAATTCTTTCAATCTGTTTCTCCTGAGCAATAGAAGTACCTGAAAAAGCCAAACATAAAGCAGACAATGCCAAGACTGATATAACATGGCATGAATATTTTATTGATCGCATAAACTCGCTTCCTTTCTAAGGATTTTATTGCTCAATTGCCATAATGAATCGCCCCGGGTTTTCCGGAGACTTTTAGTGTTGAGTCAGGCTGCATCAGCTGACTCCTTTAATTGGCGATAATATGCCATTTCGAATTTCGCTGGTGGAATATTTCCAATCGGCTCCAGTAAGCGGCGATTGTTGAACCAATCCACCCATTCCAAGGTGGCAAACTCCACTTCTTCGATACTGCGCCAGGGGCTGCGATGCCTTATGACCTCAGTTTTGTACAATCCGTTAATCGACTCGGCTAATGCATTCATAAGAGTCGCCAACACTACCAACAGAAGCATTAATATTGGCTTGTACTAGGCGTTCCGTGTAGCGAATCGACAAATATTGGCTGCCGTGGTCGCTATGATGAATTAATCCCTTGATTTTCCGCCGTGCCCACAACGCTTGCTCCAATGCATCGAGTACCAGATCGGTATGCAATGAACGGCTGACCCGCCAACCAACAATATACCGGGCAAAAACATCAGTGATAAAAGCCACATAAACAAATCCCGTCCACGTCGCAACAAAGGTAATATCTGCAACCCACAGTTGATTTGGCCGGGTTGCCACAAATTGCCTCTGTTGGCCGATCAGCAAATCATCCCCAATTGTCGTCCGGCACTTCTTACCACGCCTGATACCTTGTATCCCAAGTCTCTTCATCAACCGTTCGACGGTACAGCGAGCAACACGGATACCTTCACGTAATAGTTGCCGCCATGCTTTGTGAGCGCCATAGACTTCGAAGTTCTTTTCCCAGATACGTTGTATATCGCGTTCAAGTGCCCGGTCTCGTTTGACGCGATCGGCTAGCCGCTCAGGATCTCGCTGTTGTGCCTTATGCTCGTAGTACTCGATGGGGCTCTGTATTTGCCTGCAGATCGGCTCGACCCCGTACTGTTCCTAAAGATGATCAACTAATATTGACATCACTTCGGTCAGCGGTCGAGTTCCGCCTGGGCAAAATAAGCTGATGCCTTCCGTAATATCTCGTTAGCACGCTTTAATTCCCGATTCTCTCGCTCCAATTCCTTGAGCCTTTCTCGGTCCGATGTCGACATGCCTGCTCGAATCCCCTGATCGGTCTCCACCCACCTTACCCAAGTCCGCAATGTTTCCGCTGTGCAGCCAATCTTCGATGCGATCGATTTGATTGCAGACACTGCGATCCATGCTTTTTTTTTGCTGCTCAAATACTAATCGTACCGCTCGTTCTCGTACTTCCGGTGAATAACTGATTTGATTCTTTATCTCTTCCTCTCAAATCATTTTATCTCCGGAAAACCGGGGGCAATTCAAACATCGTTGTCACTTGCCATGTTTTCTTGAATAACATCAAGCAAGCCGTTCAGCATGCCAAAGGCTGTGTTCCAAAATTCACAAAGTAACCTAATCATCTGGGCAAACGTAAGTCAGAAGGTTCAGGTTACGCCACGATGCCGTAACATCGCTGGTAATCCGGTATCGGGTTGGTACACTTTCACTCCGCTATTTACAGGCTGGGCAGCAATCTCGCCCGGCCCCATTTGCATAATTACGCAGCAGCCCGTCACATCAGCGTGTCTTCAAGAATTCGATCAACGCATGCTTATCTTCATCCGAAAGCTCTACTCCAAAGTAGTGCCCCTGATTTTCAAAGAGATCCGGGCAGAGACTTTCACCACTGTTGGGATCAAGACTTGCAAACTGAGCAATAGGAGTTCCAGCGGGAAGCGTGACTACACCAGATGGAGTCGGCAATTGTACTGAATCGGTAGTGCGCAGGATCGAACTGGGTTCATTTCGCTTATCAGGATTCAGCAACAGATCCATTGCATCCTGGTATGCTGTGATACGACCAGCCACTGATGGATCACCGATGCTTCGGCCCAGCCTGTTATTGTGAAAGAAAGGAGCAGTTGCCCAAATACCCACAAGTGGCATATCACGGTAAAAACCTGGTCCGCCGGTAGGCCGTTCCTTATATTGATCCGAAGAAAATGTAGCCCAGATGTGGTTAGCCATCCAGTTAGTAGTACGGGCACGACAGCTGTTCGTACCAATCTCAGTAAAAGGATGAATCAAATCGTCAGAGAGAACATCTCGCCTTAACGAACGGTCTCCATCAGAATGGCATGATTCGCATGCCTGAGAAAAGACTCTCTTACCCTTCTCTACAACTTTCCAATCGATATAATGTGCGCCTTCCGGGGCATGCACCAAGCGTGGGGCACGTGGCGTTTGAAGAAATGCGCAGAGTTTGCCTACCGATTCTTCCGCTTGCAGGAGCTCTGGACATGCCTGCCTGCACTCTGCGAGGTTAATGGGTGTTTGACTCCCGCCAGGGCCGTTGGCAAGGTGTCCAATCATGCACTCTGCAGCACACATACCGATGTTGAAATAGACACGAAGTGCCGCCTGTTCACAACCAATATCATCTTCTCCTCCTTGCCCGTTACGATGAACGCGAGCAAGCTCGCCATTAACAGTCACATCAAAGAATGGACGATTTGGCACTGACCAGATCGGTGTAATCATTCCCGGATTATTAATGTGATCATTTTCCAGTAAAGTGGTATCTACAGTGCCAGGAGCCCAGCTGGAAAAGATTTGATAGCGAGGATCATGCGGCGAAAGGTGGCCCCTAAAAAGCTTGTCGATCCGTAGATATTGATTTCCCACTGTAGGATGAATGTTTTCTTCTTGTGGATTATTTAAATTTGAAGGAGGACGAACTGGATCAAACCCAGCATGACAAGCGGCACAGCTGATCCCTATAAGCGGAGGCCCTCCTGAGGGATTTGGAAACTTGCGCACTCCTATGACACCGGCAGACTCAGGATCTTTACATCGATCGAAGTAGCCGGTTGATTCATCACCTGGAGTGCAGTCTGGGTCATTAATAACTCCATACTCATCAAAACGATTATCCCGTGGCCAAGTTAACATTTGGTCAAAACCTATCTGGAGACTGAAGGGAGCATTAGGTAAAATAAGACTAAAAAAGCGCTCTCCTCCAAAAGTACTGTTAAACCAGATATTGCGCCCTTCTCCAATATCCTGTTTGTTATCTGCAAAACATACAGCTGCTGTGAGTGATAACATCGCAATATACAGCGTTATGGTGGGAAGCATTTTTCTCATGTTGTCCTCCATCTTAAAAGTAAGATTCACATCTGAAGAATATAGAAAAATAGATAACAATTAAAAATATTCACTACTGTCCCGTTAATGAGGAAGTAGTGGGGTCCCATTCAACCCTCTTGATATAATAAATTTTCGCATAACTTGTTGAGCCAGATAGGAGAAGCAGGCTGTATCCCATTGTAGTACAATCTTATCCCAAATACTAAAACTTGTGCCGAGACAATTGTATTCTGTATTACCCCGAGGTTACGACAAAAGAAGAGCTTGTTAAAAACGTAGTAAGGGTTACACGAATGCATGGTGCCCTACGGCACATGTCGTTTTATCGGAAAACGAAGTTATCTATCCACTGGAATATATGCTTCAGCAAGCGCTGCTATCCATGGGTTATTGAAGTGTAGTAGTTCAGATTTGATAACTATCCGATCAAATCTGAACTACTACTTTTAAAACGAAACTACGAAGAAGGGATTTGAAGACGCAACAGTTTTATTGTACGGCTACGCCACTGGCATTAGCTTTGCTAAATTGCCTACCTTGCTCTGATGCTGCAGTTTTTCTATGCAATTCTGCTTCTCTCAAATCTTCAGCCAATTCCTTTTTATACTCACGAATATTGGCTTGCAGATGTGATTCGAAATCTAACCCTTGCCTGCCATAGTAATAAGGGTGATCTTCATAATGGCTCAGTTTTTGCTGATTGGTTTCCAATTTTTCAGAAACGTCTTTCGCCAAATCTTCATAGTAATTTGCCAATGCAACGTGATCGTTCGGATTAATGCTGCTTGGAGCTGCCGGTACTTCGGCAAATGCTGAGGCCGCAGCAAAACTAAATGCCACTAATGAAGCGATTGCAGTTACTTTCAGTGTGTTCATATTAAGCTCCCACTTATAAAAATATTCAGATGTTGCCATCTTAATGATCGCAACACGGAATGTATATTGGGGAAACTCTGGTTTTTTACTAAAGGAAACCATTACTTGGCGTACTGAGAGAGCAATGATTATTGGTAACGAATTCCTCTCCGCGTCAAGACTGGCAACTTGTCAGCACTTAGGCTACCAGCTCATTGACGCTTAGTTCTGCCTGCTTTAAGAGCATGCAAGCTACTGGATAACGGTTTGATTAGGTTGCATAGCACTATTGAAACCAGACAGTAATTGATGCCATTGATGACATTATTCTCCGGAAGAGTGGTGCAGTATTTTCATGTTATTGATACTATTATGATTGAGAACTTTGCACGGCCGGGGTCAGTTTCAGATACGACTAATGATATAATATTGCATATAATCATATTGTTGAGTTAATAAATATGAATTTTTCAGAATTTGATGTTACCCGGCGGACTCGTAAAGGAAACTTCCTCAGTCAAATCGATCAACTGATCGATTGGGTACCGATAGAAAAAGCAATCGCCCAACATTATGCACCTGTATCAGATGCTGCAGGCCGTCCGGCCTATCCGGGATTACTGCTATTCAAAATGCTATTAGCAGGAATCTGGCATGGTGGTCTTAGCGATGAAGCGGTAGAAGACATGACTAACTCGAATCTGCACGTTATGCGCTTTTTGGGTTTGTATCTGGAAGACGATGTGAGGGACTCATTCGGTATTATCCCGTTTCAGAACCCGACTGACGGCAGCTGGCGCATGGGATGGATTGCTGGCGATAATCAATGGGCAGATACAGACGCACGGTGTCATGGTAACCCAAGGATGTCATGTGGATGCGAGCATCACGCCACAGTCAACGCAAGCCTAAGAGCAAGCCGTCCTATGAAGTGGTTAACGACCGCGAAGACCGGGACGATGAAGCAGATGCCCAAGCGGCCATGCGCGTGATCGAAGTTACGCAACCTGGCGTGGATACCGAAGCACGCTGGGTCAAGAAGAGTGGCAAGTTAGTCTTTGGTTATAAGCAACATACCGTAGTCGATGATAATGGCTTAGTGATAGCGGTTGAGACGACTGCCGCCAATTGCCATGACAGCAAGCCGCTGCTGACACTGCTTGATAAAGCGGGGATCAAACCCGGCACCCGCGTTCATGCCGACAAAGCTTATTGCAGCCAGAAGCATCACGATGCCTTGAAGTCACGCGGTATAAAAAACGGCATTCAAGATAAAGCGGTCAGGAACAAACCGCTAACACAACGACAATTACAACGAAATAGCCTGATTACCAAAGTTCGCTACGTTGTAGAACGAACCTTCGGCAGACAGACGCGATGGTTCAGATCCAAGGTACTGCGTTATTGCGGTAACGCCTCAGCACATGCTTGGCATATTTTACAAGCCATGGCCTACAACCTGAAAAGACTGCCAAAATTGTATGTCGACAAGCAGATGCAGGCACAACCGTGGGGATAATCCGTCCATCTAACCCGATAATGGTCGGTTTGAGACGATCAGTTTTGGAGTTCCTGCGAGAAACTCACAAAAAATACTTCATTACTCACGAAAAAACCTGAATTGATGGTGCTTCAGATAGTGTCATGTATTTTGCAAAGGTCTCTAGATGTAGTAGTTCAGACTTGATCTGACAGTCACTTTTGCCCGCTACTGACGTATGTATTGGTTATCATCTCGTTGCTGAATAATCTATAGAAAGTTGGCTCATTTGCTTTTGCCAATAGCTTGAAAAGCTCTTGTTTAGTTAGATTGTGTTTTAGTTGTAACAATAATGCGGTGATGCCTGAAACATGAGCTGCAGCTAGGGAGCTACCCGAAACAAAGTCATAGGCACCCTTGGGTAGCGTAGTTAGTATTTCTTCCCCGGGCGCAGATACAGCAAGATTGTGATTTTCAGACGATGATTGAATAACCCTGTTGCCTAAGCTTCGAACCCCAATGACACCCGGTTGCTGTGCTGGAAACACAGACTTTTCATCACCTCTGTCAGGCTGCGAAGCAATGATAATAATACCTCGTTGCATGGCTTTTTCTATTAACCTGGACAAGAGTGGATCATAGGGACCCGTTAAACTTAAATTAAGAATATCAGCCTTCATCTCTATTGCTGTATTGATAGCTAAGGCCAAGGTAAAACTATTGCAAGTTGCCTCTAAACCGCCCGCTTTTTCTCCCCAGCAGGCTTTCAATGCGATCACATGACTATCCGGTGCTATACCAACAATGCCCTGCCCATTGTTTGCCTTGGCCGCTATAACGCCTGCTACTGCCGTACCATGAAGATCACTAAGAAAGTCCGGTGATTTTTGTGTAACAAAATCCTTTGTTTGTTGAATTTGTCCTTCCAAATCAGGGTGTTTTGTGTCAACTCCGGTGTCAATGATCGCGATGGTTACATTTTTTCCAGTAGTCTGATTGTGTATTTCAGCTAAATTCATCGAATGAATATTCGTTTGCAGGCGATAATAAGGATCATTGTATTTGTCCGTCATGACTCGAAAAGTGTTCATTGTTTGGACATTATCGATACGATCGTCATTTGTTAGAGTATTGATGACCTCAACAATAGATTGGCCTTCACTAACCAGATATACCACGCAATGTTCACCAATTTCTCTGATGGGCCATTGAGAAAGAATTCTTATTTTGTAATCCTCCTCTATGCTGGCAGCTACTCTTTTGCTCCAAGTTGAACTACTGTAATCCCCCCTTCGACGATATGTCTGGTTCGCTGCCCCAATCGGAATGCGATTTATGTGCTTATCAGCATAGGTCACTAAAATAATACGGTCTGCTTGTTCGGTATCAAAAAGTTTAGGATCGATAAATAATTCCTGCTCAGCTTTGGCTGGTAATGCAACGAGCATTACTATTAGCAATAAAAAAAAAAGTAAACGGATTCTCACTTGAATACTCAGCATCATTGTATGATCCTAATCAGAAGAAGGTAATTCGTGAGACGGTTCAGCAAAAACAACAAGCGAATTTTTACGCAAGTGTGAGATGGCATCATTAGCCTCTTGAGAATTAGCTTGTCGATTGCCAATTCGAACTTCATAAATGCCATTTTTAGATGGTCCCTTAATGATATGGCCGGAAACACCACTCAAAATGGCCTCAATTTGTTGTGTGCCTGAATGTTCTGCAAAGACAATACGTATGATATTGTTTTTGTGTTCACCTTCAACCGGATTAGCTAATGTTCTGTATTCGCCTTTCAACTCAGGACCATCAATTGGTAGACTTAACATAAACGGTATTGCCAGCAATAACAAGCTTGCTGCTAAAGCAGTGTATTTTACAAAACCAAGCAACTGATGCGAAAAAAGTTTCTGTTCTCTTATCGGCTTGTCTTGTTCAGCAAACGTACTCAATTTGGATTGTTCTTGCATTCGTTTTTTCAGCTGAGCAAAAGAAACCTGCGACATCTGTTGCAAAAGATCGGGTTGTTGCATCTTTTCAAATAATTGTTGTTGCTGATTTATTTCAATTCTACAAGTGACACAAGTCTTAACATGCTTCCTTACAAAATCTTGTTCGGCAGGATCTAAGGAATGGTTAACATACCAAGGTAAAAGATTCCATACCTCTTGATGCTCGCTTTTACTAGTGATTTTGATATCTGTAAGTGCCATATTTAACTCTCGCCGCCAAGCTCTGGAAGTACTTTTGCCAAAATTTTTCGTGCATGAAACATTCTTGTTTTTACTGTATTTTCAGGACACTGCATAATTTCTGAAATCTCACTGTAATGTAAGCCCTGATAATACGTCATCTCCACCACGGCACGCTGCTCCGTAGACAGTTTATCGAAAGCAGCTTCAAGCCAGTTACTGGTTTCCAATTGGGTGATCCATTGCGCACCACGATCCGGAAAATAATCCAGTTCGTCATTCAATTCCACCGAGCGATCCTCTCTTATTTGGCTTTGTACTGTACTTTTTAATGCTTTAAAATAAGCAATACCCAAGATCCAAGTGGAGGGACGGCACGTTTGATTATAAGTGTGTGCTTTTTCCCAGACCACATACATAACATCATTAATAATTTCCCCAATACAGTCCTGACGTCTCGTGATATGGAATATAAACTGAGACAACCTAGCAAAGTAGATTTGATAGAGTTGTTCAAAAGCATGCTCATCCCCGGCCGAAATTTCTGCGATCAAACCCCGCTCCTTATCCTGTTGCGCTTGCGAGCTAAAGGATTTTTGCATTTTTAACTCTGACGATGCATACATGTTGTTTCATAAATCTCAGATGTTAATTATTATTACTATTTTAGTAGTCTTAGCTTGTTTATCCCTCACAGCAAACAAAAAGTTCATGGCTCACAAGAACAATTGAAAAAATTAGAATCCAACTGTAAAAGAAAATACAACACGGTTATCGACAACATGGGGATGGAATTGCCACTGTGAAAACGATGCTTCTTTTTCAGACGACGCATAACTGCCACCGAAATAACGAACATCGATGCCAATATTACGGGAGAAATGTACTGTTAATCCGGAAGTCCAATAAAGATAATCATAGCGTAGAACTTTCCTCTGGTCATTGTAGCCAAAAGTACTGGATATTTCGATCGAATTGGTGATTGGATAACGACCTGTAATCTCGGAGTTGAATGACATGTGGTTTTGCTGATAGCTGTTTTCTGATAAATTTAAGTTGATTGTCAGCAAATCACGATAATGACTATATAAATAGAATTCATTGTAATCAGCCATCTGACCAAATATCTTGCCATCATAGATGTAGCGGGTCCATGCTGTATTAAATCGCCAGTTATCAGATAGCGTATAGGCAAAACCTAGGTATGGCTTGAATTCTGCGGTGGAACGATTTTCGAACCCATGGTCAGCAAAATTAACTGCAGAAGCAAAACTACCGAGGTAAATGCCTGATTTGAATTCGTAATCAATATTAGCCTGTAATACTGGTTTTCCATCACTCTTAGAATAACCACGCCAAATATAATCAGTCGCACCAGTAAAACCGCCACTTAATTGAGCATGGCAATTTGTAGCACAGGTAAAGATCAGTAGAAACCACAAGAAATTCTGGTTCAAAGAACTTAAGCGTATTTTCATTTTTTAACTGCTAATTGTAAAAATCACTAAAAGGAATCTCTGATTAAGTTCGAATTACAATAGGCGAGTAAAAAGAAATAAAGTCATCTTCCCAACAAAGTGACAACCGGCGTCAATAAGCGCCAAGATCACAATCACCTCGTATAACACAGTTATGCTGAGGCATGACTATTCCCGGTGTATGACTGGTGAAGAGAGCGATGTAATCTGTTGTTAGAGATCTTGCCACATCAACCATCAAGATAATGAAAACACCATTACGACAGATAATAATGTTATTCAACTGAATAATCCATTAAGGGATGCTTGTTAAAAGAAGCTCCCCAAGAAGGAACGCATGACACGCTGGCAGCGATCTCTGAAGAGAAAGTATCTATGTTTATCGAGCAGTTGGCACGGTAATAACTAGCGAATGTAAATCAGCGGTAGTCGGACACGAATATCTTACTGAATGCCCGATACAAAGGAGACTCTGGGCGATTGAAATCAAAGTTCCGAGAGTTCGGGATCGTTGCAATTTTTACTGCTTTTGAACCTTTTTTTGTTTTAACAGAATAGACGTAACATGTAAGGAAAAAGCATTTATTTTTTAACAACATTCATTCTCTTCAACGCTGCATCAAAAGGTTTTCTCTCAGAACCAAATAAACTCAATCTTAAGGACTCTCTATGTTTGAAACGAAACAATTTAGAAAGATTGTTAGCACAATCATTTATTTCACAACAACCTTGTTGTCTGTAAATAATGTTTCTGCGGATGGTAATCAAGTCAATTTCGCACTTACAGATAATGCAGGGCACTGGTTTGATACCGGATCCGTAGTTGCAGGCAACCGTTCAATTGCAATCGCCTCTCCAGGTGTACAAATTAATTTTTCCGGTAATTCCAACACGGTCCATACGAGAACCAGTTTGATTTATCCAACCGGCGCAGCAAACATGCCATTTAATACCGATCCCAAGAAAGGGGGAGATAGCCTGACGCTGACAACACCAGGGCTGTATGTTTTTACCTGCAGCATCCATCCGTATATGTTTGGTGCAGTGATTGTGGATGACCCAAGCACCAGTGGTTTGGATCTTGGATCTTCACTCAGTTTAGTCAACGGAATTACCGTTCCGAGCAGTAGTGACCTAGCAACACGTCTGTTGCGAACATTCTTTATCGCAACCAATCCGGCTAACTGGCAGAACTATGCAAGTAGCGCAAAGTGGCATATTGCCTATCCGGATGTTGATGTGCGCGTAGATAGCGGTGTTGTTAATCTACCGGCCGTGCTGAACGCCCGCTACGGAAATGATATCGATCTGGCAGCGCTTGAAAATCCAGCGACCCCCGCAGTAGGCGAAATCTGGGTAGCTACCCAGTTTGAAACGACTTCAGGAAAATCAAAACCAGGAACGGTTTCGGCGATTGACGGCTCCTCTTGGCAAGTAACACGTAAAGTAGCGCTACCTTCAATCAAGATGAACAACCCGCATAACATGTGGACAGACAAAAATCAGAGCGTTATTTACGTAACGCAATGGTTTGACAAGAAACTCACAGTTTATGATCGTCAAACCGGTGCACTGATCCGTAATGTATCTGTCGGTGAAGCACCAGCGCATGTGATGACCCTGACCGATTCAGATCGAATCCATATCACCAATAACGGTGATACACGCACAGATTCTGTAATGGAACTGACTCCTTTTGCTACCCAGATACTGCGCAGGGTGGACATTGGACAAGGCAATCCACACGCGCATTGGATGAGCCATGACGGCAAAACCATGGTAACGCCCAATGTTATTGCCGGCGATACCACGCAATACAATTTCAAGACAAATGTGATAGAGGCTATTTTGCCATCGGGCACTCGTCCATTTAGCCATCCCTTAGCAACGGGCATGATGCCGGACGCCAGCAAATATTACGTTGCCAATTTGCTGGATAGCACAATTACGGTCGTGGATATGAATACACACCACGTCATCAAAAATATCAACCTGATTGAACATTATGACCCCTTATCAGGTGCCATTTCTGGCCCCGTAGGCGCATTGCCGATTCAGACCCCTGTTTCTCCGGATGGGAAAAATATGGTGACTGCTAATACGCTGACAGGCACGATTACAATCATCGATACGCGCCCTAATTTGGCTACGACCGATGAAGTTGTCGCAATGCTGCCATGCGACCCCGGTTGCCATGGCGTGCAATATGGTGCTAAGAAAGGTGGCGGTTACTACGCCTACGTTTCAAGCAAATTTTCAAACAGAATGTTGGTTGTAGATCCAGATCCAAATGGTGATGGAGACCCATCCGATGCCAGGATTGTAGGTAAGGTGGGCCTTTTCTCGGCAAGCACAACGCTGAAAGATGACAGCATAACAGGCAATCCAGGAATGGGAGGGCAAGGTATTCTGCCGATCCCGGTGGTTTATAACGGCTGGGTTCAGAATCTACCAGCATCCTGGAGGAATCAGCTGACACCAGCACAGCAAAATCCATTTGTAACTAAATAACAGATATCAAAAGTAACCTCGTAAGCCCATTTATCATCAACACGACGTATTAGTACTTTTACTCACTTATATATCAGGAGAAAAACATGAGTTCAGGACATGATGATTCATCCAGCAGCGACAGCCATAAATCTTTCAAATTTGACATTGTAAGCGGCAAAGTAACCGCAGTGTTCGAACTGGACGATGATGGTGTATGGAAGTCCAAATCAATTGATGACGATGGCAGCGAAACTTATACCGTAGAAGGGAGTGGAGTCGTCCGCACCGAAGTGAAACCGTTTGGCACAGAGACCACCCACTATGCTGACGTGGATGCAGATGGTGTTTATCTGCGTGTTTCCGAACAATGGCAAAGTTCATCAGGTGCTCCGGATGACGGACACCACTTTAAGTTTGAAGATGATCTCTCGTTCTCACCGTCAGATGGTGACGATCATATCGCAGTTCGCGGCGGCGAAGATTGCCATGGCGGACACGGGGCTGACGATTTCGTTATCCGTGAAGCAGCGCATTTACGTATCGCAGACTTCAACTCACTCGAACACGATTCGCTGAAGTTTGATACGGGTCTTGGTTTAACTTCAGTAGATCATCTAAGGAGCTTTGTCACCGATGCCCATTATGAGGGGCAAGACCTCATTGTAAACTTTGGTCCTGATGTATCCATCACACTGGTAGGCGTGCCACCCGGCCAAATTAGCTGGGACGATGTCAGTGTGTTGAGCTAATACTGGGTTAACAAAAAGCTCTTAGATCCTAAGTTAATTCATTTAAAGCTTCCCAAAGTAATCAGCTTGTAATAAACAACATGTAAGTTACTTTGGGAAATACATATTTTTTAGAAGATCAATCGATACCCTACCTTCTAGATATCATAGATAAAGGAACTCGCATGAACATTACACACATTAACCAAGAACGCCTTCTCAAGGCCAAGATAGCCTATACGCCGCGCAATTTAAAGCTGGAATCGGTGGCTGTTTTACTGGATGGGGACGACGTTATTCCCAAAGCTGGGGATATGGTACTGGCGAAGGTAACAAAAATAGGTCACCACGCCGGATTAGAATTAACACATGGCCGACGTTCCGCCTTGTTTGTAGGGGATGAGATTATCGTGTGCTACGGTAACCGCTATGCGCCTGATCAGTTTGAAGCCCAAGTACCCAATGATTTGGAATCGTGCGATCTCGTCGCATCAGGCGGTATCGCAGCACGTATGAATCATCGTCATGCCAATGTAAAAGCCCCTACCACTATTCAACCGATTGGCTTACTAGCAGATAATCAACGGCAAATCAATTTAAAAGATACTGCTTTGCCTAAGCTGATTAGCTTGTTTTCCCGCCCGTACACAATCGGAGTGGTTGGGACATCCATGAACGCCGGCAAAACAACGACCGCGGCAACCTTGATTCGCGGTCTGGTCAATGCGGGTTATACAGTAGGCGCTGCCAAGGTGACGGGTACTGGCTCAGGCCGGGATACTTGGCACATGACAGATGCGGGAGCAAAATTAACCTTAGATTTTACCCATGCGGGCTTTCCTTCGACTTACCTTGCTACACCAGCACAGATTGACAATATTATCGAAACGCTTGTTACGCATTTAAGCGTAGCCAAAGTAGATGTGATTGTGATTGAAGTAGCGGATGGCTTATTTCAATCCGAAACAGCCGCTCTACTTCATTCCAAGGTCTTTGCAAAAACTGTAGATAGTGTAATTTTCGCAGCGGGCGATGCAATGGGCGCGGCGGCTGGCGTTGCGTGCCTTCAAAGTAACAAATTACCCGTCGCTGCCATCAGCGGTCGATTGACGGCATCCCCCCTGGCGATCATTGAAACTGAAAAGGCCACTGGATTACCCGTTTTAGATAAAGCGGCACTCAGTTCTCCAACCATAGTCGATGTATTGCAAATTCCCCTGCAGATACCATTGCTACGGAGCGTACTGGCAAGTTAAGGACGATTCACTACAATAGCAGGATCCCGTGAATATCAATACCCTTTATAAAGATAAAATGATCATTCCACCCATACTTCATGGCCGCCGCCGCACTCTGTTTACGCGTCTTGTTGCCAATGGATTGGCTCAGGCTGCATTGACAATTGGTACGGCGTGGCTGATAAGAGAAGTATTTGACAGTTTTCTGATTGCTGAACATGCCACGTTCAACTTGCACGTGGCATGGCTAATCATTGGATTAATCACTACTGCTGCTTGCATTAGCTGGTTGCGTATGATGGAACGTATTGATGCCGAATATATGGGCCAACACTATGCCTCCGAGGTCCGTATTCTGTTATACGACTGCCTCAGTTTTCTGACACCTCGAACGTTGCAGAAACGTAGCCGGGGTGGTGTATCACTTCGCTTCGTCGGTGATATGACATCTTTGCGGCGCTGGGTGAGTATGGGATTGGCACGTGTGACAGTCGCAGGTGTCTCAACGGTATCTGCATTAGTGGTATTAGGAATGATCAATTGGCAGCTGACTCTGACGATCACCCTATCATTGGTCATCGGCACAGGATTAACCTACTTATTTGGCAGACGTATGCGTGCTGCTGCAATTGAGTCCCGGCGCCGTTTATCCAATTTGGCAGCGAATGTGAATGAAAAAGTAACCAGTATTGCTGTCGTACAAGTATTTGGTCAGGTTGATCGCGAGCGTGAACACATTGTCCGTCAGGGGAAATATTTACAAAACTCGATGGTTGCACGAGCACGAGTTGCTGGACAGATCCTTGGAATAACTGAATTCTCAGTAGCCATGACATCAGCGACAACACTGCTGGCAGGTGTTTTTGCAGTAGCCGCGGGAACGGCTAGTGTGGGTGCAGTGATTGCAGCGATCAGCATTGTCGGTATCCTATTACCTCCTTTGCGTGATTTGGGACGCGTTCAGGAGTATTGGCATGGCGCTTGTATTGCGCGCGAAAGAATCAAAGAATTTTTAGACAGCCCTTCATTGGTCACACAGTCAGCGAATGCGCCGGATTTAACAGTCAGTTCAGGCCGTCTGGAATTCGATTCTGTCAGTGTAGCGGGTGGATTAAGCCAATTGAGCGGCACGGTAGAGCCAGGTACGGTTGTTGCGGTAGTGGGTCCCAATGGTGCAGGCAAATCGACACTATTGCTATTGGCTGCACGCCTAATTGACCCTCATGAAGGAAAAGTGATTCTTGATGGGCAAAACCTGGCGGAGCACAACCTGAATTCTGTCCGGCATGCCATCGGCATGGCAGGTCCGGATCTCCCTTTATTGCGCGGCAGCATCGCAAGAAATTTGCGTTATCGCTGGCGTAATGCACCGGATGAAGAAGTTGCCAGAGTGCGCGCATTATGCGGTATCGATGAGTTACTCGCGCAATTTCCGGAAGGAGAAAAAACACGTGTCGCCGAAGGCGGTTTAAGCTTGTCGGTAGGCCAACGCCAGCGAATTGCTCTGGCACGTGCTTTACTCGGCAATCCTGCACTTCTCCTGTTGGACGAGGTGGATGCCAATCTGGATTCACAGGCCAACAAAATCATAGACCGTGTGCTCGCTGAACATCAAGGTACCGTATTGATGGTAACGCACCACTTAAACCATATCATGGCCGCTGATGTAATTTGGTATCTCGAGGCAGGCCGTTTGCTGGAAGTTGGTGCGCCCGCCGAACTGTTATCTGGCAATGGGCCAACCGCCCGGTTCTTTGGCATGAACAAATCGGTAGCCATTTGAAGCTAATCGTCTGGGGGATATTGCTCATGTTGCTACAAGCCTCTACCGCTAGGGCGATGGATATGACACCACGTTCCAAACCATTAGAGCGAGGGGTTGTATTGCAACGTACGCTGCAAACGGATGCAAGTCAGAAGTACTTTCTTTATATCCCCCATCACGGTGGAAACAACGCAAGAATCTTTGTTACTGTACATGGAATTTCGCGTAATGTTAAAGAACATGCCAAGCAATTTGCTGCGTTTGCTGAGAAATTCGGCGTCGTGATGATCGCCCCCTATTTCCCTGCTGATCGCTTTCCTGATTATCAGAGATTAGGGCACAAAGGCAAACGCGCCGATCTCATGCTCAATGAAATCGTCACTGAGGTTGCCAAACTTACTGAAGCCAGCGCACATAAGCTTTATTTGTTTGGTTATTCGGGGGGAGCACAATTTGTGCATCGTTATATGCTCGCTTATCCGGAACGCGTTGCCAAGATTGTTTTGGGAGCGCCGGGGTGGTACACCCTGCCCAATCCAACACTTGAGTACCCAATCGGGATCAAAGAATCCCACCGCTTACCGCGGATACAATTCGACCCTGCGCAATTCTTGCATATTCCCGTTTGTGTACTGGTGGGAGAAAGAGATAATCGGCGTGACGCAGAACTCAATAAATCAACGCAAATTGACAGATTGCAAGGTAGAACCCGCATTGAGCGCGGTCTACATTGGGTAGAAGAAATGAATCATCAAGCCAGAACACAGGGTTTACTGACAACCTATGCATTTTATCTGCTACCGGATTCACCCCACTCGTTTTCTATCAGCATGCGGCGCGGCGGCATGGGAGAAAAAACGTTTGATTTTTTATTTCCTGAGGGATGATGCTGTGCCATCGCTATCACTCGGACAGATCAAGTACGTTTAATTAGAACCCCACTACCGATTGGGTAATGATAAAAAATCCACCAATCTTATAGTGCACGCAAATGAAAGTATCCTGGTTAAAGATTGTACTCAGTGCAATAGTTTGCAGCCTATTGATAAGCACCACTGCTTATACGCAAGAAGATACCTCTGACCGATCGCAGAAATCAATCTCAAGAAAAACCCCCAAAGAAAAGAAAAGAAAAAAGAAAAAACCAGGTCCTTTCATCGGAAATGCTGGTTTAGGCTATTTATGGAATAAAGGCAAAAGTGAAATCCGCCTTGGCGGGTTTATGCAGGTTGATTCGCGAACATTTTTTGATGATCAAGCCAACTCAGGCAATGATGATTTTATTTTGCGCAGAATTCAACCATCACTCGAGGTCAAATTTAACAAGACTTATAGTTTCTATATCATGTCAGGTTTTGGGGCTACACCAGGAATCCTGGATGTCTATCTAGAGGGTAATTTCACGAAACCATTCAATGTTCGCGCGGGCAAGTTCAAACCCCCGTTTGGGCTCGAACGGCTGCAATCAGCCACGGCGTTGGCTTTTAACGAACGCGCTTTTCCTACCAACTTGGCACCCAATCGTGAGATCGGCGCACAAATCTTCGGTGACATACTCTGGGACACGACGGAATACCAAATTGGATTATTTAACGGCGCAATTGACAATAGCTCAGGGTTACGCGGCAGCGTTATTAATTCAAACAACAGTGGTGTTGATTTCGTTGCGCGTATCTTCTCCCATCTCCTGAAACATAGCGATGCTGAGCTCTTAAAAGGGCTTGGTTTGGGTATTGCTTATAGTTATGGAACGCAGCAAGGCAGCGCACAGCAAGGCCATTATAATTTACCAGCCTTTATTTCTCCGGGTCAGCAAGTCATTGCTTCCTATGTGCAAGGCGCATTCGCCGATGGCAGCCGCCAAAGAATTTCTCCGCAGCTTTATTATCATTACGGCCCACTTGGCATACTTGGCGAATATACAATTTCCCAACAAGATATCAAGATTGGAACAAGCACTGATCAGGTTTCAAACGAAGCTTTTCAAGCGCAATTATCCTGGGTTGTATTTAATGGCGATGCTTCTTTTCGCAGAATAAGGCCTACTAATCCGTTAACGCTAGAAAATATCGGCGCATGGGGTGCTGTGCAACTCGTGACACGCTATTCGGAGCTAAACTTGGATTCCAATGCGTTTACAAATGGATTGTTTGACCCGGATCGATCAGCCAGAAAGGCGCAGGATTTCGGGGTGGGTATCAATTGGTATCTCAATCGCAACATTAAATTCCAATTGGATTACAATCAGACTCACTTTACCAGCGGCGCGAATGGGGGAACCAATCGGCCCGAAGAGAAGGTTTTTTTTTCACGCATGCAAATCGCATTTTGATTTTCTTAGTCCTTAAGTCTATTTCAATAGGAACTGAATTCGATTCGTGCCAATATGGTTAATCATCGAGCATTTCACGTCTACTTGCCTGAGCTGAAGAGAACACATTTTATCTACCTTACTGCGATAGTGCTTGAAATCGGTCCTTGATTCGTTTTGAGGTTCCCCTTGTTTTTCGCTTCCAATGGGCGAACAGTTTTATGCTATCAGCTTTTTCTTCTATTGAGTAATTTCTGATAGTCTCTGATTTAGGTCTTCTTTTCTCACTGGTGCAATGTTGATGCTGCCAAAGAAATAATCATGAAAACCTGAAAGTTATGCATAAGTTCGATCCAGAACCGTTTTTGATGCAGATCGTCAATCAGCTTTTCTTAAATTCTGTGGAATATCAAAGTAATATCTGTCATCAACGGCATGATAACAAGTGTTTTTGTCGCATTCAGAAATAATCAAGGGATTAGCGTTTAACTAACCCCTTGATTATTTTTGGTAGGATGTGCCAGATTCGAACTGGCAACCAACGGATTAACAGATGTTATAACTAACTGTTTATATTAATATTAATCTCGCAAGTGCTCGCCAACACTCGCCAATAATGGTCAAATCTGTCACGTTTTATTCTTGATAGCTTTGTTATTTTAATTGCTGTTTTTTTACAATCAATGAAGCACTGGCACCAAAAATCTATGGCTTCCAATGCTTCTTGAAAGCTTCTCTGATATGTCTTGCTGCTGCGTCGTAGCGTAACTGGTATTGTTCAGAGTAAGTATTGCCATTGGTATATAAGACGTGTTCTTTGCTACGTGTGTCTTCATCCACTGCAATCTCATTATGATGAGGCAATAATCCACGGCTAGGAAAGTCTTTCTTTTTCAATAAGTCGGGTGGAATGAAAGTAATTGCTTCAGCTACACCGTGAGAATCTCCTTTTTGTGCATATCTGCCAGAAATGATTTTTCCTTGCCAATACTTGACAGCATCAACAGCAGTTCCTTTATTTAGACTGGTATTCCTGGAGAACTTCTGAAAATCGAATGCTGTTCCTGAACTGTAATCTGGTTTTTTGGGTAGATTAGAATCTGGATTATCAGGATCAAATAATTGCAAATTTCCATTACTCACAAATCCGAAATGCCCATAACTGGTATGGGCATAGAAGTCTGCTATCGCATGGGCGGCTAGATGAAATGCGTTAAGATTTTTCAAACTCTCTTTCTCAAATTGTGCAAGCCGATCTTTTACTAAATCCCAGCCATCAGTTATATAACCGTTATCGAAGTGATCTCTTGGATCATAAGATCCAGGTAAATCGACATCATCAATTGTTAGATTCTTCTGCCACAAAACACTGGTGAAATGTCGATTTAACGAATTTAAAACCCAAGGTGGGCAAATATCGGCTGAGAGTGCTTTATTCAGTAAACTTTTATGAACCCATCCAGCGAATTCTGGATGAAGGCTCGACCAATCCCGTTTCAAATCTTCTGAAATTTTCTTTTTATAAGCCGATGGCTGTTGCGCCTGCCATAAGTGCACATCATTGAACAGATAAAGAGGAAAATACTCAGCTTTATCCGGTAGATCTTTTTTAATTTCAGTCCGTTTCTGTATTTTTTTAGCATGAGCAGGCTCGATTACCTGCCAGTAGCCTACTTCAGTCTTGTACATTACCCATACGTGATCAAAGTCATGTCGTTTTCCTTTAGTCCATGTTCTAAATTTTCCCAAAGCCACTCTGACATTAAAAGAACTGATACCGCTGGCCAATAACAATGAAGCAATAAGTAATGCACGATCCTCACAATCGCCTGATTTAAGAGAAAGAGTTTCTTCTGGAAACTGCCACGGATCGAGACCATTAGTTGGTATGTATTGAATTTCCTTGGAAACAAACTCAGAAATAATATTTGCTCGAAAATCAAATGATCCTGAATCTCTGGAACAAAAAAGTTCCCAACTTGCATGAGGTAGTTTGGAGATAAATTTTCTAATATCTTTTTCCAATGTACGGCGCATAATCACATTGCGCTCATTCACTAAGAATTCCCGAACATCAATATCGTAATTGCCTTTGCTGTGCCCCACTGGAGGACGCGATGAAGGAACTATAGATTCATGCACGATACGTTCTCCATCCCAGTTCCAATTATGTACCTGAGAGATCTTTGAAAATGAGAAACACATACTTTATTCTCCTTCACTAATAGGTATTCAGAGCCAATACTAAATTTGACGCTATTGTCACTTTCAGCATGACAGATCTCTGGCATTCAAACAATCAGGAATTCAGATTTTCACAGACAAACGGTCTAACTTTAATTGCATTAGTTATTTTGGAGAATATCTAAAGTGGCGGTTATCATTGTTACGTTTTGTACTCAACTAACTTATTCAAATGATATTAATAAGGATTAACGGGTGTAATGTCTTACTATTTTTATTAATATTAATCCCGCTAGTGCTCGCCAACACTCGCCAATAATCTTCAGATTTGTCACGTTTATTCCATGAAGCTATGATAAGAGTTGACGTGAAGTTTGGAATTGATATTTCAGCTTTCATTGCGGGTTTCATATTTTTATATGTTACCTGTCACTCCGGATTCAGAAATTAATAACATATGTTTTATATAACATTTCACCTTAAGATAAATGAAAAATAAAATTATCTGTTAGAAAACTCTTTCAGTTATTTTTAACCCAAATAATAATAAGATAGTAGGAAAATTGTAAGCTCTGCGTTAGATACCCTATACATTGTTCGAGATAAATTGACTGACAAATATTTAACGATGAGGGCAAATTTATGAAAGCATATGCAATAGGCATAAATCATGTGGCAATAGAAGTTGGAAATGTTGAGGAGGCGTTAAAATTTTATGGCGATTTCTTGAATTTCGAAGTTCATGAAAAAAATGAGATGCAGGCCTTTATTTATTTTGGGGATCAATTTATCAATTTTATAAAAAATGATAATAGACAACCTGATCAAAAGCGTCATTTTGGAATAGCGGTGGACAATAAGGAGTTAGTGAAACAGACACTTGAACATATGGGTGTCAAAATCTTAGGAGGTTCTTTTCTTGATTTTCTTGATCCGTGGGGAAATCGAGTGGAAATAACTACCTATAGTAATATTCAATATACAAAAGCAGATCATGTATTGCAGGGTATGGGGCTTGGCCATCTGCGAAAAACTGAGCAAGCCTTGGCCGAATTAAATGCAAAAGGCTTAGGCCCTCAAAAAAATAATGATGATAATAGTTAGATGTTCTAAGGAACTAACAAAAGTCATTTAGTTAATTATTCACAGAAAGATAGAATCTTCGTTTCGTTATTATCGCTAGAAACACTTAATTTGGACAGTGCCCTGGAAAGTTTTTGCGCTGATTGATAGTCTTAGAGAACCTAGTGCTTGTCTAGTCATTCTTATCAGAGATCAATGGCTGTGTTAAGGAAGCGGCGTATGTTTTGCTTTTATCAACAGAAAATGAGGTATTTATATCATGAGAAATATATTATCTATTCTGGCAACCGGAATTCTAGTGCTTTTTTTCAGTAGCGGAATCTATGCGCTAGAATATTCAGCTAAAACTGAATCTGTAGGACTTGACTCTATGTTAGAAGCAATCAAACATGCCGAGATGGCCAAAACGCATAAAGCACATGCGGAGCATATCCTTAAACACGCCGAGAAGAGCTTAGATTATGTCAAAAAAGCTGAGATAGAAACTATTGAATTTGGCCACGACAAGGGAAGAGCACACATAACTGAATCAATCCGGCATTTAGTCGAAGCTATAAGTCACGCTAAAATGGGGCATGCTGATATTGCTAGCGAGCATATTACTGATGCGTTAGAAGAGATGCATCAATTCACAACCCCATGAGTTACTTATTCCATCTGGCAAGGTTATGAAAGTTAATTCATGAAGTTGAGGGCAAATAAATCATAATTTCAGTAAAACTAAGTTTGATTACATTTTGTCAATTATCATTCAAATTTTACCCGGCAAGAGCATCAGGGTTTGCTTTCAGGGGTTTTTATATATTTGTTATATATAACATATTTACTGCTTGAAATAATGTATTTCGAAAGTGGTGAATTTAGGATGCTGATTGGCAGTCTTTGGCGCTAATTCAACAGTTTTCACCGTGATCATTGTCACGTTCTGTTTATAAGTAATTGATTATGATAACAATAACACTGATTAACAGTCCGGCACTCTATAGAGTAATGAATTGTCAAACCAGCACAAACATAACTCCATCATATTCAAGCAAACATTGCCGTAGGTAACGTTGTTTGATTTGTTACGGATACAAGAGAACAGTGAAACCCTTGCTGATACTGGGTTGTGACGTTGTTACGGATAAATACGGGATGTCTCGTTAACAACATAAACATAGTAAATCAGCTATCTATTATTGATACGACCATTAAAAGGATTGAGTAGAATTTCCGTATTCTGGTCTTCGTCGCCGTGATAAAGCTAACTGTAATAGGCCGATTCTATAATACGTTGGGGTATGCAAGATTTAGATGGTGTCATTGCGGAAATATGACTTGCAAGAAATAGCAGATTTCTTTTATCTGCAATAATTATTAACTGCTAATGATTATGGACTGCGTTAATCTTTCTGTCGATTTGAGTATGTGTCGTTATTGGTTGTAACGTAACCAACCCAAAATTGATTAAATTCCAACAAGTTCTAGCTTGCTCGGTTGATACCATTCTATATCTAAAAGGTAGTAATATGGTAGCAATGAGATATTGATCTAGATTAATTAATACTATAGCCTATTGTTTTTATGGTGCTATTGAGAGGAGTCGAATCTCCGACCTACTGATTACGAATTCTAAAAATACCTGTTTTACATTGTTTTAATATTTTTGAATAATCATTAAACTCCTTGTTTTGTATTGATTTCTATACTATGTTGTTTTAGACTCCTGTCCATAGTTTTACGCCTACTGTCTACATAGTGTCTACATGGCGTCTACATGAAAAGAGATTAAAACGATGGCTGCTATTACAATTCAATCCCTTCCGCACAAAATCACCAAATCCTATGTAGACAAATTGTCTACACCAGAAACTGGTCAAGCCTTTGTGCGTGATTCTGAACTAAAAGGCTTCGCCGTTCGTGTCACTTCAACAGGCGCAAAATCATTTATCCTCGAAAAGAGGATTGATGGCAAAGTGAAGCGATTAACCCTTGGCCGTTATCCTGAGTTAACAGTCGAGCAAGCCAGAAAAGAAGCGCATAAATTACTGGGGCATATTGCAGTAGGACGTAATCCACCTGCTGAAAAGAAATATAAAGCACTGCAAGGAACTACCCTGGAACAAGCCTTTAGTGATTTTATTACGGTTAGAAAGAATCTCAAACCCCGCACACTTTATGATTATCAGCGTGTAATGAACGTTGTGTTTGCGGATTGGCAGACCAAAGCCATGCTGGATATTGGTAAAGACATGGTCGCCAAACGTCACAGCAAAATCGGTACAGAGCGTGGAGAAGCCTACGCCAACCTTTCTATGCGCTTTCTACGTGCACTATTTAATTTCGCTATTGCACAATACGAAGATGGCAGTGGCCATGCAATCTTACGAGAAAATCCCGTGATGCGTCTCACCCAAACCCGCGCATGGTATCGGGTAGATCGTCGCCAAACTGTTATCAAACCTCACCAGCTTGCACCCTGGTATCAGGCAGTTATGTCACTAAAACAAGATAAGATTTCTAATCAGTCCACACTGGTGGCTGATTATCTTTTATTCCTTTTGTTTACTGGATTACGCCGCCAGGAAGCTGCAACCCTGAAATGGTCTGATATTGATTTGAATGATCGATCTTTCACATTGACTGATACCAAGAATCGAGAACCTTTGACACTACCGTTAACTGAGTTTATTTCCAATCTGCTGAAAAGCAGAAAATCCGCAACAGATTCTGACTATGTTTTTGCTGGAGATGGTAAAGCAGGGTATTTAATTGAACCCCGTCGGCAAGTGCAGAAAGTCACCGAATTATCCGGTGTATCGTTCACGCTGCATGATCTACGGCGGACTTTTATCACAGTGGCCGAGAGTATCGATATATCCGCTTATGCACTCAAACGACTGGTGAACCATAAGATGACTAATGATGTGACGGCGGGTTACATTGTTAATGATGTGGAACGCTTGAGAAAACCGATGGAACAAATATCAGCGCAATTATTACAACACTTTGAGATCAATGAAGAAAAGAAAATACTGAAATTTCCTGTTCATTAGAACCCTTGAATATAATATTTTATAACTTATAATATGTGCAAACCATACAGCTTATTGATAGGGTCTCAAGCCAAGAAAAAACTACAAGGTTTGCCCAGATCAGAGCGATTCAGGATTGCCGAGAAACTAGAACAGTTAGGTCGTAACCCTGATGACACTTCGTTGGATATCAAGAAAATGGAAGGTGAACCGTACTTTCGATTAAGAGTTGGTAACTGGCGTATTATTTTTGAACGGCATGATGTCGTTAAGGTTATTGCTGTTGAAAAAATCAAACCGCGTGGAGATGCTTACAAATGACATTACAAAAAATAAAATCCATTCATGGAAAAGATGAATATGTCTTGTTACCTGTGGCGATTTATCGTGCCCTGAAAGATCAAATCGAAAAAGAATTGGCCGCTTGTGAGACAAGCCAAAGTGCTGAGCAAGCTTATGAGCCGTTTATTCTTGAAGATTATGTCGATAATCCTGTGGCCTTGGCACGCATCAAAGCAGGTATTACCCAAGAACAGCTTGCACAGCGGCTTGGTGTCAGTCAAGCCTATGTCAGCCAACTCGAACGCCGTACCCATGTGACCAATAAAATGCTTGAGCGGGTAAGTATTGCTATTCGTGAAGAAGGCTAGCGTGAAAAAGAACAACCCAGATACGATGTCTGAAGCTGACTATGATCAGCTTAGTTTATTCTTGGATCGCTTTAATCATGAACTGGCAATGAATCTGGAGATATTGGATGGTTTCTTTACAACCTTGCACTGTTCCCCAGAAATAATGCTGCCTAGTAAATATTTACCAGAAATTTGGGGCGGCGGAGAAATGCCTGATCATGAAGCCTTTGAAAGTGACCAGCAATCCGAAATATTTGTGAAACTGTTATTGCGTCATTGGAATGATGTTTTACACAGACTAAAGAATGAGAAAGTTTTTTTGCCTATCATTTTGAGTGATGAGTCGGGTGAATCTTTTTCCGGTAATGATTGGGCGAAAGGATTTATGCGCGGCACAGAATTTCATCGCGCTGACTGGTTGGATTTGATGGATAACGAAGAAGAAAGCGGTGCATTGGTAGCCATCTTTGCGCTTTTTTACGAACATGATCCTGATCCAGGCATGCGGCCATACAAAGAACCAGTTAGTGAAGAACTGCGTGAGAAGTTATTGATAAACCTATCTGCTGGTGTGATGCACATTTATCGTTATTTTGAGCCTCAGCGAAAAATGGCATCACAATTAGCAAAACAAACAGGCACACTGCGTCGCGAACAAGCAAAAACAGGACGTAACACCCCCTGTCCTTGTGGTTCCGGAAAAAAATACAAAAAGTGTTGTGGAGAAGTAACGCTGCATTAGGCGAATTGAATGCATAATGCATCGAAAACAAAGTACTTGAGTGAATACGTGCTGCTATTCACGGAACGGAATTCTGAATAGAAAAATGGCCAATGCTTAAGGCAGCATTGGCCCTATTTGAGCTTAGGAAATTTTAGGCATAAATTTTCTTCGAAGAATAGCGTGTTCTGTTTTTAGATATACTGCTAATTACGATATAGCTCAGGAAAATTATAGCTCCTAAGATGATATCAATTTCTATCCAGCTTACTACAAATTGCATTACTGAAAATGCAGGCAAAGCACCAAATAAGATAAGCCCGATAAGAGGCAAAATGCCAAATAAAATGAAAATGGCTTTTACAACTTCGTTAGTTAATTGACTTGTTTTCATAATAATTCTCCAAATGGAAGTTTATTAAAGCTATTTAAAAGGCTCTTACACTATTCAAGATAGCATACTTCACAAAAAGTTCACAATAAATTTACAATAATTTCACATCTTTAAATTTGATATACAGAACTAGGTACGAAATCTCGATTCTTCTTATCGAATCGCACTTTGAGTGGTGGCAGTCCGTCAAGAATGGCAAATCAGCATAACAATAAAAACCGTTCTCAAGAACAGCAAGCCATTAGCCGTCAATTGAATGTATTCAATTACCACCGCAAATGACCTGCTATGTTTCTTGATGATAACCCAGATTATCAAACAGTCTGGCAATTAGCTCATAATTGGGCTGATGCCGATCCAGACGAAACCGATACCAACGCGATTTCACCCAAGCTTAGAGAACACATTATTCGGCTAATGCTTGCCATACGTAACAAAAAGATTTCTGCACGAACACGCAAGCGATCAATTTTTATTGATGATTCTGTTATCTCTTTGATAGTAGATACACCTCATTATCTAAAAACCCTGAACTGTTTATTAAAAGATGCCATTAATAAAGCCTATCTGGATTCGCTGTATGTCAAGCGTGAAGAAGCAATTGATTTGTACATCAGATCTCATTACGACCTACCATCTTGTTGGATGCCAAAATATCTACCTGATGGACAATTAACTGCTAGGGAAACTAAAAACTACCGACCAGCTGATGAAATGGAAGACCGGATTCGTTGCCAAGCAATAGCCAGCACATTATGGGAATTTGATCCAGCTATCCATCCTAATCATCTTGCGAGATCTAAAATATTGCAGCGAATTGGCAATGGCGCTCAATATGACATAAGTACTATTACTGAATGGATTGCCGAGCTTGATCCGCAAAAAGATTATAGAAAACCAGGGCGTCCACCTAAAGCACAGTACTCAATAAAATTTGAAATAACCCCTAAGTCGAAAAAATAGCCGCTCAGTTTTCACCTAATTGATGCAAGCTGATGTTTGCCTAAACTGGCACCAGATAAGGATTTAGGAAACTTGATGCTTATTGATCTGCGACAATAAATACCCTTCAGTCACTAACCCTTTTTTATTTCTCTGCAAGTTGCAGCAGTATTGATTCCGTATTCATCAACTCACGGAGTTAATCATGCAAAACCCATTACTCACTACTAAACAAGCAGCACAAATCTTAGGCGTAAGCATCGCATTTTTGGAACGAGACCGCTGGGCAGGTGCGCGTGTGCCTTTCGTCAAAATAGGCAGTCGGGCAGTTCGCTATCGCCATAGCGATCTGCTTGCTTATATTGAATCGTGTCTGTGTCAATCAACCAGTCAGTACTGAGGTGTGTCATGCACACGTCAGTACGAGGTAGCCAAGGACTACTCACTCCCGGCGAACAGATTGCCGAAAGTATTTTAAGTTTACTGGATGAATCGGATAGCAGCGACAAGCGATGGTGTGCGTCCATATTCCAGAGACTCCCCGAACGCTTTGCTGAAAACGCCGCCTATGACTATAAAGAAACCTACATCTTTGAAGGCAGGCGCAATGCCAATCTCTCTCTACTCCAAACCTATGGCAAATCCACCAAATACAGTATTCCGCTCAATGCTACCGATGAAGACCTGAAAGCGCTATCTAAGCGTATCGTGACGGAAATCAAGGATTTTAGTAATTTCCTGCTCAATCGAACCGATAAGATAGCCAGTCTGTTGCACTATGCGCAAAAATATGACGTCAATCTACCCCCTTTAGATAACCCAAGTATCACAGAGAAGGGCATTTATACTCGCCTGACCGATGAAAACTGGTGGCTGCGCAGACTACGTAAAACCCATGCCAGGAATCTGGAACAGGAAGCGATTCGATCCGGTTTCGTGCATCAACGTAAAGGCAAGTACGTTAGTGATGAAACCCTGCAGCGGCGTAGAGAACAGAAAAAGCGCAACCAGCGTATCCTTGAAGGATTGCTGATGATCAATGAACTGGATGAAGGCTTCACACTCAGTGAACTGGCAGAACATAGCCTAGCCAATCCACACGTTCGCCGCAGTGAATTGATGGTACGTATTTTCGGTTTTGAATTCATTGCCAATGAACTGGGACATGCGAGTGAATTTTATACCATCACCTGTCCATCTCGAATGCACGCGCGTCTATCGGGTAGTTGCAAAGCCAGTCCCAAATATGACGGCACCACACCAAAACAAGCCCAAAAATATCTAAACAAAGTCTGGTCAAGAATCCGCGCCAAACTGGATCGCGATGATCTGGACATCTATGGGTTCCGCATTGCTGAACCGCAG
>Ga0255338_1002190_pt1 | contig 30446 bp, 28 predicted proteins | sample MeOH1_35cm_T4_19_FD_203715 | JGI IMG/M metagenome (GOLD analysis project Ga0255338, IMG submission 203715) | Sandy soil microbial communities from University of British Columbia, Vancouver, Canada - MeOH1_35cm_T4_195 | ecosystem: Engineered > Artificial ecosystem > Sand microcosm > Unclassified ... | reverse complement strand
CATCGTCTCCAGCGACAGCGACTTCACCCGCCTGGCCTCGCGCATCCGCGAGCAGGGCCTGACCGTGTACGGCTTCGGCGAGCGCAAGACGCCCAAGCCCTTCGTCACCGCCTGCGACAAGTTCATCTTCGCCGACGTGCTGCGCGCCGCCGACAGCGATGCCGACACCGACGCGGAAGCCGACGGCGTGGCCGCGCCCGCGCGCAAGCGCAACAGCGGCGAGCTGCGCCAGGACTCGCGCCTGGTGCGCCTGCTGCAGAACGCCGCGCAGGCCGTGTCCGACGAAGAAGGCTGGTCCACGCTGGGCGGCATGGGCACCCACATCGCCAAGCAGGCGCCGGAATTCGACTCGCGCAACTACGGCTACGGCAAGCTCTCCGAGCTGGTGGCGGCCACCGGCCTGTTCGAGGTCGAGACGCGCAACGGCGGCAACAACAAGACGCTGTGGGTGCGCCTCAAGCGCCGCGCGAAGGCGGGCGAGGGCGAGAACCGCCCCGCCGAGAACCGCCCGGCGGAGGCGCGCCAGCCGGAGAACCGCCAGGATGGCCGCCCGGCCGAAGGGCGCGACAACCGGGACAACCGCGACAACCGGGACAATCGCGAAAGCCGTGAAGGCCGGGACAACCGCCAGGGCGAGAACCGCCAGCCGGAAAATCGCCAGCCGGAAAGCCGCCCGGCGGAGAACCGCCCGGTGGAAAACCGGGAGAACCGAGAAAACCGGGACAATCGCGACAACCGTGAAAACCGCGGCGAAGCGCGCCAGGGCGAGAACCGCGACCATCGCGAGAATCGCGAGAATCGTGAAAACCGCGAGGGCCGCCAGGGCGAGGGCCGCGACAATCGCGATAACCGTGACAACCGCGAAGCGCGCGACAACCGCGACGGACGCGAAGGCCGCCGTGGCGACAACCGGCGCGGCGAAGGCCGCCAGGGTGCCCAGCAGCCGCACGGCGCCCGGCCGGCGCAGGCGCAGCAGCAGCCCGCGCTGCCGATCCAGCCCGCGCCGCGGCCCGGCTTCGCCGCCGAGGAGCACGAGGAAGACGAAGTCCCGTCGTTCGTGGTCGATCCGCTGGACGCGCTCGGCATGGCGGATGACGATTTCGACGATGCCGACCCGCAGGCGGACGCCGACGCGGACGGCGACGCCGCTGCCGACGGCGCGCGCCGCCGCAAGCCGCCCCGTCCCGAGGTCACGCTGAGCGAAACCCCGTGGCCGATGGACCGCTCGATCTTCGTCGCGCCCGCCGCCACGGTGATCGCGCCCGTGGTCGAGGAGCCGGTCGCGGTGATCGAGCCGGTCCGGCCGGTCCGGTTGGCCGAACCCGTCGAAGTGAGCCGCGAGGCCGAGGCAGCCGCGCCGGCGCCGCAGGCCGAGGCGGTCGAGGAGGTCGAAGAGGTGGCGGCCGTGGCAGCGGCGCCGGTGGCGCAACCCGCCGCCGCGGCACAGGTTGCCGAAGCCGGGGAAGCCGTCGAAGAAGCCGCCGAAGAAGCGCCGGCGGCCGAACCGAAGGCCAAGCCCAAGGCCAAAGCCAAGCCCAAGGCACCGGCCAAGAAGGCCGCCGCGCCCGCCAAGAAGGCGCCGGCTGCGAAGAAGGCCGCGCCCGCCAAGACGGCCGCGCCCGCCAAGACGGCCGCGCCCGCCAAGACGGCCGCGCCTGCCAAGACGGCCGCGCCTGCCAAGACGGCCGCCAAGAAAGCCGCCGAACCGGCAGCCAAGAAGGCCCCGGCCAAGCGCGCACCGAAGAAGACCGCCAAGGCCGCCGAATAAGCGGTCCCGCACCACCCCTGTCGGAAAAAACGGCGCCGCAAGGCGCCGTTTTACGTTGTGGACAAGGCCGGCCCGCTACCGCACCAGCTGGTTGATCTCGATGATCGGCATCAGCACCGCCAGCACGATCAGCAGCACCACCACGCCCATGCTCAGGATCAGCAGCGGCTCCAGCAGGCTGGTGAGGAACATCGTGCGCCGCTCCAGTTCCTGGCCTTCGCCCTCGGCCGCGCGCTCGAGCATGATCGGCAGGTTGCCGGTGGCCTCGCCCGAGCGGATCAGGTGCACCAGCACCGGCGGGAACTGGTTCTGCGCGGCCAGCGCGCGCGCCAGCGAGGCGCCTTCGCGCACGCGCGTGGTGGCGTCGTCCACGTTGTCCTTGAGCGCCACGTTGGTCAGCGTCTCGCCGGCGGCCTGCAGGCTGCGCAGGATGGGCACGCCGGCCGACACCAGGATGGCCAGCGTGCTGGCGAAGCGCGCGGTGTCGTAGCCGCGGATCAGCTTGCCCACCAGCGGCGCGGTCAGCAGCCAGCGGTGCCACGACAGCCGCACGCCGGGCTGGCGCAGCAGGCTGCGGATGCCGAGCGACACCGCGACGATGAAGGCCAGCGCGGCCCACCACCAGTTGCGCACGAAATCCGACAGCGCCAGCATGATGATGGTCAGTGTGGGCAGCTTCTGCTTGGTGTTGGCGAACACGCTCACTACCTGCGGCACCACGTAGGAGAGCAGGAAGATCACGATGGCGAAGGCCACCACGGTGACGATGGCCGGGTAGGTGAAGGCCAGCCGGATCTTGGAGGTCAGCGTGTTGCGCGTCTCGATGTAGTCGGCCAGCTTTTCCAGCACCAGGCCGAGGTGGCCGGAGTGCTCGCCGGCCGAGACCAGCGCGCGGTAGATGTCGGGGAAGTCGCGCGGATGCTGCTGCAGCGCCAGCGACAGCGAACTGCCGCCCATCACCTCGGCGCGGATGCCGGCCAGCAGCTCGTGCACGTAGCGGCGCTCGGCCTGGTCGGCCAGCGCGGCCAGCGCTTCGTCGAGCGGCAGGCCGGCCACGATCAGGCTGGCGAGCTGGCGCGTGAACAGCGCCTGCTCCTGGGTGGACAGGCGCCGCACGAAGGACGCCGTGCTGCTTTTCTGCACGCCGCCCGCGCCGGCCAGCGGATCCACGTTGAGCGGCGTGAGGCCGCGCGCGCGCAACTGGCCGCGCGCCTGCTTGGGGCTGTCGGCCTCGATCACGCCGCGGTCGGTCTTGCCGGCGGCGTCGACGGCCTCGTAACGGTAGGCGGGCATGGCTGGTTTCCGTGTCCGGGCTAGTCGCGCGTCACGCGCAGCACTTCTTCCAGCGCGGTGGCGCCGCTGTCGATCCAGCGCTGCGCGTCGCCGCGCATGGTGTGCATGCCGCGCGCCAGCGCCACCTGCTTGATCTCGGATTCGGGCGACTGGCGGTGGATCATGGTGCGGATCTCGTCGTCGACGGTGAGCAGCTCGTACACGCCCATGCGGCCCTGGTAGCCGGAGTGGCCGCACTTGTCGCAGCCCACCGCGTGCCACACGCGCTGCAGCGGCTTGCCCTGCGCGAGCAGGGCGCCGGCTTCCTCGGGCGTGACTTCGATCACTTCCTCGCGCTTGCAGTGCGCGCACAGGCGGCGTACCAGCCGCTGCGCCAGCACGCCGAGCAGCGACGACGACAGCAGGAACGGCTCGATGCCCATGTCGACCAGCCGCGTCACCGCGGAAGCCGAATCGTTGGTGTGCAGCGTGGCCAGCACGAGGTGGCCGGTGAGCGAGGCCTGCACCGCGATCTGCGCGGTCTCGAGGTCGCGGATCTCGCCGATCATCACCACGTCCGGGTCCTGGCGCAGGATGGCCCGCAGCGCCTTGCCGAAGGTCATGTCGATGCGCGGGTTGACCTGGGTCTGGCCGATGCCGTCGAGGTCGTACTCGATCGGGTCCTCCACCGTCATGATGTTGGTGGTGCGCGAATCGAGCCGCGACAGCGCGGCGTACAGCGTGGTGGTCTTGCCCGAGCCGGTCGGGCCCGTGACCAGCACGATGCCGTGCGGCTGGCGGATCAGGTCGTCGAAGCCGCGCAGCGTGCCCGGCGCCATGCCGAGCTTGGCCAGGTCGAGGCGGCCCGCTTCCTTGTCCAGCAGGCGCAGCACCGCGCGCTCGCCGTGGCCGGTGGGCAGCGTGGAGACGCGCACGTCCACCGGGCGGCCGCCCACGCGCAGCGTGATGCGGCCGTCCTGCGGCAGGCGCTTCTCGGCGATGTCGAGCTGGGCCATGATCTTGATGCGCGAGATCAGCGCGCCGTGCAGCGCCTTCTTCGGGCGCACCACGTCGCGCAGCGTGCCGTCCACGCGGAAGCGCACCACCGAGGACGACTCGAACGGCTCGATGTGGATGTCGGAGGCGCCTTCGCGCGCGGCCTGCGTGAGCAGCGCGTTGATCATGCGGATGATGGGCGCGTCGTCCTCGGACTCGAGCAGGTCTTCCACGGCCGGGATGTCCTGCATCAGGCGCGACAGGTCGACCTCGCCTTCCACCTCGCCCACCACCTGCGCGGCGCTGCCGCTGTCCTGGCGGTTGTAGGCCTCGGACATGGCCAGCTCGAGCGCCTCGGGCGTCAGCACGCGCAGGCGCAGCGGCCCGTGCACGCGCGTGAGCTCGGCCAGCGCCGCCGGCGAGGTGCCGCTGCTGACCCACACTTCCAGCCCGTCGGCGCGCTGGTGCGCGATCAGCAGGCGCGCCTCGCGCGCGAAGCCGTAGGGCACCAGGCGCGCGGCCAGGGTCGAGGGCGGCTCCGGCGGCGCGGCAGGGGCGGTGCTAGTTGGCATGGCGTGTCTCAGTTCGCCCCGCGCGCGGCGTCCACCGTCGCGTTGCCGAGATGGATGCCCGGCGGCAGCGGGGTAGCGTCGGGCGCGCCACCGGTCGCGCCGGCGGCGCTGGCCTGGCCCCGCGCGCCGGCATTGTCGGACGCGCCCGGCACGGGCTGCTGGCGCGTGAGCGGCAGCGTCTGCTCCAGCGGCAGCGGGCCCGGCACCGGGCCGCGCGAACGCGGGTCGACGAACGGCGCGGCCGGCGCGTCGGCCGGCGGCAGCACCGGCGTGTTGGTGTCGCGCGTCATGGTGTTGGGCGAGACGTAGCCCTGCTGCAGCCCGCGGATGTAGTCGTAGCGGTCCTGCGTGAGGCGGTCGGTGGCGCCGGCGGTGCGCATCACGTAGGGGCGCAGGAACACCAGCAGGTTGGTCTTGCCGCGGTTCTTGTTCTCGTAGCGGAACAGGCCGCCGATCCACGGCAGGTCGCCCAGGCCGGGCACCTTCTGCACGCCGTCGCCATAGGTGTCCTCGATCAGGCCGCCGAGCACGATGATCTGGCCGTCGTCCACCAGCACGTTGGTCTCGATCGAGCGCACGTTGGTGGTCGGGCCCTGCGTCAGGGTGGCGGTGCCCGCCACCACCGAGGACGACTCCTGGTAGATCTGCATCTTGACCAGCCCGCCGTCGGTGATCTGCGGCTTGACCCGCAGCGTGATGCCGACGTCCTTGCGGTCGAAGGTCTGGAACGGCGTGACCGAGGCCGAGCTGCCGGTCTGCGCGTAGGAGCCGGTGGTGATCGGGATGTTCTGGCCGATCAGGATCTTGGCTTCCTCGTTTTCCAGCGTGATCAGGTTCGGCGTGGACAGCAGGTTGACGCTGCCGTCGGTGCCCAGCGCGCGCAGCAGCGCGCCCAGGCCGACGGCCTTGTTGACGATGCCGAGATTCAGGCCGGCCAGGTCCGGCACCAGCCCCGACGCCGAGGCGATCGCCGAGGTGCCGTTGGCGGCGATGCCGGCCACGGCGCCGGTCAGGTTGATGATGTTCTGGCCGCCGGTGCCGAAGTTGGTGCCGGCGAACACGTTGGTGTTGTTGCCGCTGGAGCTGAGCAGGCCCTGCCACTGGATGCCGAGCTGCCCGGTCTGGGTGGACGACACCTCCACGATCATCGATTCGATGTAGACCTGCGCGCGGCGCAGGTCGAGGTCGTCGATCACGGCGCGCAGGTTGCGGTAGACCGGCTCGCTGGCGGTGATGATGAGCGAATTGGTGGACGGGTCGGCCTGGATGATGCCGCCGGTGGTCGGCAGGTTGTTGGTGGCGAACGAGGCCGAGAAGGCCGAGCCGCCGCCCGAGCCGAAGCCCGATCCCGAGCCGGACCCGTAGCTGCTGCTGCCGCTGCTGCGCGAGCCCGTGGTGCCGCCGCTGTACTGGCCGCTGGTGGACGTGGAGGTATTGAGCAGGCCGCCGGCGCCCGTGCTGCCCGTGCCGCCCGCGCCCTGCTGGCTGGTGCTGAACGAGCTGTCGGCGGCGACGATGGCGCGCAGCGTCTGCGCCAGCTTGGTGGCGTCGGCGTTCTTGAGCGGCACCACCCAGATGTTGCCGGGCCGCGCATAGGGCTGGTCGAGCTTCTCGATGAGCTGGCGCGCCTGCTGCAGGCGCGCGCGGCTGGGCGCGCGGACCATCAGCGAGTTGCTGCGCGGCTCGGCCACCACGGTGGTGCGCAGGCTGGCGTCCACGCCCGGCGCGCCGCCCGCGGTGCCGCCCGCGGCGGCCGGGTCCATCAGCTTCTGCAGCACCAGCGCGGTGTCGCTGGCGATGGCGTTCTTGAGCGGCACCAGCTCGACCTCGCCCGAGGCCGGCGCGTCGATGGCGGCGATGATGCGGGCCAGGCGCTGCAGGTTCTCGGCGTAGTCGGTGATGACCAGCGTGTTGTTGCCCGGATAGGCGGTGATGGTGTTGTTGGGCGCGATCATCGGCCGCAGCACCGGCACCAGGTTGTTGGCCGACTCGTAGTTGAGGCGGAACACCTGGGTCACCACCTGGTCGCCGCGCGAGCGGCCGCCGCTGACCACGATCGGCGAGCCCTGCAGCTTGGCGTCGGCTTCCGGCACCACCTTGGTGAAGCCGTTGCTCTCGACCATCGCGTAGCCCTGCATGCGCAGCACCGAGCCGAGCGTCTCCAGCGCCTGCGAGCGCGACACCGGCTGCTCCGTCACCAGGTTCACCGAGCCCTTCACGCGCGGGTCGATCACGAAGTTCTTGCCGGTGGCCTGCCCGACCGCCTTCACCACCGATTCGAGATCGGCGTTGACGAAGTTGAGCACGACCTGGTCGCGGTTGCGCGGGGTCAGGTCCGGCGGCTGGCCGGGCTGGGCCGGCTGCGCGGACGCGGGGACCGGTTGCTGGGCCCACAGCGGCGCCGGCGCCAGCAGGGAGAGGCCGCACAGCAGCGCGGTCGCGCGGGCGCAGCAGGTCTTGAACGAAGGTCGTAGGGCTTGGGTTTTCATAATCGGTTCCGGGCTGCGGGGGCGGTGCGCACGGGCGCACCGGCCGCCTGGGTCAGAAGCGCAGCCGTGTCACATTGTCCTCACGTCGTCCCAGCAGGCTCAACAGGCCCACCAATTGCGCGGCGGCGTCGGGGTCGGCATTGGCCGTGCCCTCGAAGCGCGCCTGGCGGCCCAGGGTGCCGCTGCCTCGCAGGTGCAGCGGCCCGGCAAGGGTTGTCAGTTCCAGCTTGCCGGCGGCGCCGGCCCAGTCGATCTCGGCCCGGTAGCTGCCCAGCGGGCGCACCCGGCTGACGGCCGATGATACTTGCTCGAGGCGCAGCGTCAGGTGGCCGTTCAGGCCGCCGCCGCCCTGGCCCGCGCCGCGGAAGAAGCGGCCCTGCAGCATGGACCAGTCGAGCCGCATCCGGCCGTCCGGGCGCAGCGTGTTGAACGGCGCGCCCACGCCTTCGAGCAGCGACGCCGGCAGCCGGATGGCGCCGGCCTGCGCGCTCCAGCCCAGCGGCGTGACGGCCACGCCGACCGGGCTGCTCATCGCCTCCGAGTGCGTCACCGCCAGGCGCAGGGTGCCGCCGAGCAGCGGCCAGAACGCCACCGACCATTGCAGCCGTCCGGGCAGCACGGTGGCGGTCTCGCTGCCGGCGCCGGCGGACAGCGCCAGCGTGGCGCTGCCGTGCCACAGCGAGCCCTCGGCGTCGGCCAGCAGCACGCGGCGCTGGCTCCGGCTGGCGATGCCGTCGGCGATCCAGGCCGCCGGAAACGCCGCCAGCACGGTCAGCGCGACCGTGGCCAGGCCCAGCGCGAGCCAGCCCACGCTGCGCCAGCCGCGCGGGCGGCGCACGCCGCGGCGGGCCAGCCGGAGGGCCTCGAGGCGCGCCATCAGCCGCGCCCGCCGGGGCTGGCGGCCGGACCTTGCAGGGTGGCCGTGACGTTCACCAGCGCGGTGGCGCCTACGTAGACGATGCGGGTTTCGGTGATCTTGAGCCGCTGCTGCTGGCGCACGTCCTGCAACCAGCCCGCCACCGCGCCGAACGGCACCTTGTCGAGCTGGAGCTGCACGCCGCTGTCGCCGGTGCTGGCCAGCCGCGTGGCCTTGAGGCCGTGCTGGGCCAGGCTGTCCTGCAGCGCCTGCGAGAGTGCCTCGCCGCGCAGCGACGGCGCCGGGCTGGCGGACAGGCTGCGCGCTTCCTGCGCCAGCGTCTCCATCTCGGCGAGGTCGGTGCGCAGCTGCGGCAGGCTGCGCTGCAGCCGGGCGCGGCCGTCGGCGGCGGGCTCCCACAGCACGGTGTAGCCGATCACCAGCGCCAGCACGGCGCTGCCGGCGGCGAGGATGGCCTGCTCGCGCGGATTGCGCGCCGACCAGAACGCCTGGAAGCGCTCCTGCCAGCGCTGCGGCACGCGCGGGCGCAGGCGCGCCAGCCGTTCGGCGGTGCGGCGGCGGGCGGCGGCGGGCTGGGATGCGGTCTGTTTCATCGGGTTCACTTGGCGGGGCGCGCTCACAGGCTCGGCTTGATCGACCAGCGCGTGCCGGCCGGCGCGTTGCCGCGCGCGGCGTCGGGCTGGCTGTCGTCCGGCTCCATCGCCAGCCCGGACTGGCGCGCCGCGCTGCGCAGCGCCTCGGTGTTGGTGCCGGGCTTGAGGGTGGCGAACAGGGTGCGGCCGCGGTATTCGAGCGCCAGCAGGGCGTCCGGCGCGAGCTGGCGGGCGGCCTGGCCGAAGCGGTCGGCCAGCGGCAGGAAGTCGTCGGGCGTGCTGCGGCCGCTGGCCAGGCGCAGCTGGTCGACCTGGCGGCGCATCTGCAGCGGCGGGTCGATCACCACCGGGATCTGCGGGAAGGCGCTGCGCAGCGCCTGTTCCTGGCCTGCCAGCAGGCGCTTTTCTTCCTGGCCGAGCATCAGCCACTGCGCGTTCATGCCGACCAGCTGCACCAGCAGCAGGCCGGCGGCCAGCGCCAGCGGCAGGCGCCAGGCCAGCAGGTTCCAGCGGTCGGCGCGGCCCTGGGCGAATTCGAACTGGGCCAGGTCGAGCGTGGGGTCGAGCAGGCTGGCCTGCGCGCCCGCGATCCACACCGGCCAGCCGAGCGCGCGCGCGCCCGGCGACGCGGCCTGGGCGAGCGCTTCCGGCGCGGCGTACCAGTCGCCCGCCGGCGCCAGCGCCTGCCAGGTGTCGAGCGCGTCGTCGCCGAGCAGCAGGCCGTAGCCGGCGTGCTCGCCGCTGCGCACGGTCAGTTGCCAGAAGCGGGAGGCCGGCGCGGGCGCGGGCACGGCCGGCGCGCCTTCGGCTTCGAACAGGGGCGAGGCGCTGGTCAGGGTGGCGGCTTCGAGCGCCAGCGCGGCCATCGGCGCGGCGGCGGCGCTTTCGGCGTCGTCTTCGTCCTGCGGCAGCGGCGCCGGCAGCGGCAGGCACAACTGCGCCGGCAGCACGTGGCGGCGGCGGTGGCGGTGCCCGGCGAAGGCGTCCATCACCGCGCGCAGCCAGGCGCGGTCGGCCACCATCAGCAGGCGCTTGCGGGCGCCGGCGGCGGCCTTGGCGACGGGCGCGTCCAGCGCCGGGCCGACCGCGATGTGGCTGAGCTGGGCGTCGGCGGCCAGTACGTCTTCCACCAGGTTGGGCAGCGCCAGCTTGAGGCGCGCCGGCGCCAGCGGCGGCACCGTGGCCGGGGTGAGCAATACGTCGCTGGCGGCCATGATCAGGACCAGGCGCTCGGCGGCGGGCAATTCGGCGATGGGAGCGTGGCCTTCGCGCAACAACTGCGGCGCCGCCTGGGCGCCCTGGCGGCGGCCACGGCCGGTGGCGGCCGCGCGCACCAGCGCGAACGGCAGCGAGCCGAAGTGCCAGGGTTGCGGCTGATCGTGCGGCCTGTGCGGCAGGCGGACGTACAGGGTGGTGCTCAAGATTTCCTTGCTACAGCGCCAGCAACGGCGTCAATGAACGATGGCGGGGGAACAGGCGGCCCGCGCGGCGGAGCGCTCCGCTGCGCGAAAGACGCCGGCTGCGATGCTGCCGGCGGCACTGGACAGGCGAAGAAGCGCAAGACCTTGGACTACCGCTTCCGCCGGGCCGGAGCATACCTTGCCTGTGTGACGAATTGGCGTCAATACGTATCTGTATGACGGCCGCTCTCAAACGCCCGCCAGCCCCGGCTGCAGGCGCCTTTGGCGGCAGTTGGCGGGCCTCCCTGCGGGGCCTTTCTGGTCCCCCTTCTGGCCCCCTTTCCTGCCGTTTTTCAGTACCCCTCCGGCACCCTCCCGCGGCGGACTCAGCGCTGCTCCGGCATGCGGTCGAGGTCGCGCACCCACACCACCCGCGTGGTGTTGGCATTGCCCATTACTTCGCCGCGATAGACCAGCGATACCTGCATGCGGGTGGCGCGCTCGTGGCGGATCAGGCCGTAGACCAGGAAATAGTGGGTGCGCACGTCGAGCGTGCTGGTGGCGCTGTTGGGGTCGGCCTGCGGCGCCAGCGTGCGCAATTGCGATTGCAGGTCGGTGATGTTGTTGAAATAGGCGCGGTCGCGCTGGCGCACCAGTTCGCGCGCGCGGTCCAGTGGCAGCTTGTCGATCACCGCGGACAGCACCTCGGCCTCGGCGGTGTTGCCGTTGACCAGCGTGCGTTCGGGCAGCAAGTCGACGAAGGGCTCGAGCGCGGCCACGATGTCCGGCGTGTAGCCCGGGATGGCGAGCAGGTCGTCGATGCCGTCGGGCGCGCGCAGGCCCGGCCGGCCGCCGCCGTCACCATCGCCGCCGCTGCCGCCGCTGCCCATCGCCGCGCTGGCCAGGTAGCGCGCGGTGGGATCGGCCAGCGCGGCGTTCAGGCCGAGCGTCTGCAGCAGGCGGCGGTAGACCGCCACGCCGGAGGGGTCGATGGTGGCGATGCGGCCCTGCGACTCGCTGGTGCTCCACAACACCAGGTTGCTGAGGTTGAAGCGGGCCTGGGCGTCCTGGATGCGGCCCGAGAGGAAGGAGGTCTCGCCTTCCTGGTCGGTGCGCAGCGCGGCACCGAGGAAATCCGACAGCCGGGTCTCGGCGATGGGCACGGCCCAGGGCTCGCCGAGCTGGTCCACGCTGGTGCGGCGCTGGTCGTCGCGCAGGATCAGGCGGGCCCAGTCGACCGCGGCGCGCTCGATCCAGGTGGCCTGGGCCAGCAGGCGCTGGTTCTCGATCGAGCGGATCTGCACCTGCTGGCGCCACAGCATGCCGGACACGATCACCACCGCCAGCGTCACCACCAGCAGCGCCGTGACCACGGCCGCGCCGCGCTGGCGGCGCGGCGCGCGGCGGCGGACGGGAAAGGGCGGGCGCTTGCTCATAGGCCGGTCATGCAGATCTTCTGGAAATAGCGCGGCGCGTCGCCGTCGCCCATGCGCGCCGAGAGGCTCAGCTCGATGGCGCGCACCGCCGTGGCGGCCACGCCGAGGCTGGCGCCGGCGGCGGAGGCGGCCGCCGCGCTGGCGCTGGCATTGCCGCTGAGCAGGGCCGCGGCGATGCGGCCGTTCTCCGACTGCCAGCCGCCCGGCTCGACCCACGCGCGCGCGGTCAGGCCGTCGGCGTCGCCGACCAGCGGGCGCATCAGGTTGCCGCCGCCGCCGGGCTGGCGCAGCGCCTGCAGCGCGGCCTGCACCGCGCCGCGGCTGTCCGCCGGCGGGCTGGCCGCGCGCACCACGGTGTCGCCGTCGAGGCGGTAGGCCACCACCTGCCACTCGGTGGGGCGGCCTTCGTCGCGGCGGTCGCGCACCATCAGCAACTGGCCGGTGCCGATCTCGACCGGGCTGCGCTGCAGCAGCACCGGGCTGGAGAGGTGCTCGCAGTCGGACTGGAACTGCCCGTACAGCAGCTTGAGCGTGTTGAGGCGCTGGTCGTGGTCGGTCAGGCGCTCGCGGCTGCGCGTCATGGCGTCCAGGCCGCGCCAGGCGATGACGGCGATCACCGCCAGCAGGGTGATGGCCACCAGCATTTCCAGCAGCGTGAAGCCGCGCGTGCCCGCGCGCGGGCACGGCCGGGGCCGCCGTTCAGAGCAGGTTGCGCGTTTCATTGGGGACGATGGTGACGAGCCAGGCCAGGCGCACGGATTTGTCGGCGTCCGACGGATAGACCGCGATCTCGACGCGGCGGAACGACGGGTTGGGCGTGCCCGAGACGGTTTCCTCGCAGTACAGCAGCACGCCGCCCTGCGGGCAGGCGTAGCCGCGCGTGCCCGGTTCGGGCCAGGTCTTGGACAGGCGCAGCGTGGCGAGGTGGTTCTCGGCGCTCCACTCGGCCAGCATGCGCGTCTGCAGCGCGCTGCCGGCCTCGATCATCGAGCCCATCGCGCGCATGGCGGCGGTCAGCGCCACGGCCAGGATGGTCAGCGCGACCAGCACTTCGATCAGGGTGAAGCCGCGCCGGGCGCGGCGCGGGCGGCGGGTGGAGCGGGGCGTCATGGCATGCTGGCGAAATAGCGGCCGGTGCCGTCGCCGGCCACGTCCACGCGGGTGTCGCCGCGCACCAGCACCACGTGCTGGGGACCGTCGATCAGCTCGCGCCCGAATACCAGGCGCGTGCCGTTGTTGCCGCGGCCGCCTTCGGTCACGGCCACGTTGTCCAGGCGCAGGCGCCAGTTGGTGGGGGCGAACACATCGGTGGCGAGCGGCGTCCAGCCGGCCGGCGTGGCCTGCAGGAAGTGCCAGCCGGTGACGTCGGCCTCCCAGGCGATCGGGCGCGCGCGCAGTTGCGCTTCCTCCTGCGCCAGCTCGAACAGGCGCGCGATGCGCTGGCCGTCGTCGAGCACGCGGCCGCGCTCGTTGGGCGAGGCGTTGACGGCCACCAGCGAGATCACGATGCCGGCGATCACCATCACCACCAGCAATTCCAGCAGCGTGAAGCCGTGGCTGCCGGGCTGGCGCCGGCGGCCTTGCGGCCTGGGGGTCATGGCTGCACGCCTGCCGCGTTCATGGACGATGCGTCCTTATTCCCAGTTGCCGATGTCGGCGTCGTTGGCGCTGCCGCCGGCCTGGCCGTCGGCGCCGAAGCTGAACACGTCGATCTCGCCGCGCACGCCCGGGTTCAGGTACTGGTAGGGATGGCCCCAGGGATCCTTGGGCAGCTTTTCCAGGTAGCCGCCGCCCTTCCAGTTGTTGGGGATGGGCTCGGTGGTGGGGCGGGCCACCAGCGCGGCCAGGCCCTGCTCGGTGGTGGGGTAGCGGCTGTTGTCGAGGCGGTACAGCTTGAGCGCCTGCATGATCGAGGAGATGTCCTGGCGCGCGGCGACGATGCGGGCCTCGTCGGGGCGGCTCATGATCTTCGGCACCACCAGCGCGGCCAGCACGCCGAGGATCACGATCACGACCATGATTTCGATCAGGGTGAAGCCGCGCGCCTGGCGGCGGGAAGGGCAACGGGACGGGCGGCGGAAAGAATCGGAGAAACTGGCAGCGAACCTACGCATCATGGATAGCCTATTTGGAATATCTGGTGCAGCGTCCCGGACCTCGAACGCGGGGGCGCTGCGGCTGGCCGGACAGTATAACCGCCACTTGATGACGGCTTTGTGAGCGCATGCTCGCACGGACGGCCCGGTGCGGGCATGCGCGGGCCGGCCGCCAGGGCGCCGCGCGGGCGAGGGGCAGACAGTTGTCATGCGGCTCTGGTAGGCTTGGCGCTTTCCCGTCCTTGCAGCCCCATCCCGTGCAACTTTCCATGCGGCCCGCCTTTCGTTTCGACCCGGCCGGACTCTGGCTGCCGCGCCTGGCGGCGCTCGTGCTGTTCGTCGCGCTGTGCGCGCTGGCCACGCGCTGGGTCCTGACCTTCAGCGCGATGAAGACCATCGCCGTGCCGCGCACCGCGCGCGTGGCGCAGACCGAGGCGGTGGAGACCGGCGCCGCCGGCACGCTGTTCGGCGGCGCGGCGCAGTCGGGCGTGCGCGACGTGCAGCTGATCGGCGTGGTCGCCGAGATCGGCGGCGGCAGTGCCAACGTCGGCAACGGCGGCGCGGCGATCCTCTCGCTCGACGGCGGCCCGCCCAAGGCCGTGCGCGCGGGCACCGCGCTGTCGCCGCAACTGCGGCTGGTGGAGATCCGCGACCGCGGCGTGGTGATCGAGCGCAACGGCGTGCGCCAGGAGATCGCGCTGCCGGTGCCGGCCATCGTCACGCGCGGCCCGGCGGCGCCCGCCCAGCCGGCGCTGCCGGCCGGCGCCGCGGCGCCGCTGTCCACGCCGATGCCGGTGCCGGCGGCTCCCGCGCCGATGCCGGCTCCCGCGCCGCCGCCGCAGTCCGCCCAGCCCGCCGGCGTGCCGGGCGAGCCGGCTTCCGCGAAAGACTGAGCCGCGGCCGATTATTTACCAATGCTTTCAGCGGTTTACGGGAACGCCACCCAACTGTGAGCCGCGTAACAACGTATTAGAGGATCCAACTTTCGCCCCCGTCATGCGTTCTAATCGTTACCAGTCCACCTGAGACGAAAAAGGAGCAAAGACATGCAAGGCAATCTCAAGACGCGTTCGATCCGGAATTTCATGGCCGCTTCGGCGGTGTTCCTGGCGATGGGCGGCACGGCTTTCGCCCAGACCGCGGCACCCGCGCCGGCGGCGCCGGCCCCGGGCGCACCGGCCATGCAAGGCGGCATGCGCCACCACATGGAGCACGGCGGCATGTGGATGAAGTCGATCGACACCGACGGCGACGGCGCCATCTCCAAGGCGGAGGCCGACGCGCTGTTCGACAAGATCGACACCAATCACGACGGCAAGCTCGACAAGAGCGAGCTGGCGGCCTACCACAAGGCCGGGATGGAGCAGCGCCGCGCGGCGATGCAGGCCGACTTCGAGGCCCGCTTCAAGGCGGCCGACAAGAACGGCGACGGCGCGCTGACCAAGGCCGAGGTCCAGGCCGGCTTCCCGCGCCTGGCACGGCGCTTCGACCAGCTCGACGCCAATCACGACGGCAAGCTGACGATGGACGAGATCCGCGCCGCCATGCAGAAGATGCACGACCAATGGCGCCAGCACGGCGGCTACGGCAACCGCGGCGGCGCCTCGGCCCCGTCGAGCCGCGGCGGCTGATCCGGCCCCGGCGGCGGTCCCGCGGCGCTCCGGCGCCGCGGGCACGGGAAAGCGCGACCCTTCGGGGCCGCGCTTTTTTTCGTGGTGCCGGCCTCGGCGCTGGCGGCCTTGGCACCATCCTTGCCTTCCCAACGCTCGCGCCCCGGGCGCCCAGTTCCAGTGCACGGCGGCGCGCCGCGGCGGCATCTTGCACCCGGAAGGCCACCGCGCCGGTGCCGGGAGGCGGGGCGCCAGCGGTCGGAATGGAGGGTTGTGGCCGCCGCGCGGGAGGGGCGCGGCGCGGCGAGGGGGGAGAATGACGGCAGGCACGAGGTCCGGAAGCACACAAAAAATTGCATACTTGTGCACAGCTTGCTAAATTTGCGCAAAAAAATTGCCGTCAAACATATTGCGGAGCAACAATATCGTGAGCAAGGTGGAACTGGACAAGATCGACAGGAAGATCCTGGAGGTATTGCAGACCAACGGGAGACTGACCAACCTGGAAGTGGCCGAGCGCGTGAACCTGTCGCCGAGCCCTTGCCTGAGGCGCATCCGGCGGCTGGAGGAGATCGGCGTGATCCGCCAGTACGCGGCGCTGCTGGAGCCGGGCAGGATCGGGCTGGGGCTGCTGGCCTACATCAACGTGCGGCTGGAGAAGCACGGCGGCGCGCCCAAGGGCAAGGCGCCGCTGGACCTGTTCCGCGCCGCCATCGCGATCTGGCCGGAGGTGGCCGCGTGCCACGCGATGACCGGGGAGATGGACCTGCTGCTGAAGGTCTACGTGGAAGACATGGAGCACTTCGCGCGCTTCATGAAGGACCACCTGCTGGCGCATCCGGCGGTGATCGACGTGCGCTCGAGCTTTGCGCTGGAATGCATCAAGGACACCACCGCGCTGCCGGTGGCGGGCAACTGAGCGTAACTGAGCACAATCGGGCGCCGCGGCGCCGGTCACGCGGTGCGGTTGGTGCGGTCGATGCGGTTGGTGCGATCGGCGCGGCACCAATGAAAATGGCGCGCCGGGCGGGCGCGCCATCGGGGCCGGGGCGGCAGCGGCGTCAGGCCGTGCGCTTTTGCGGCAGCATCGAGCGCCAGAAGCGCAGGCCGAAGCGGCGCGCGTCGCGCAGGTTGCGGCGGACCATGTAGTCGAGGTCGGCCACCTGCTCGTCGAGCGCCTCGGTCAGGCGGCTGACGGTGTCGGCGGGCGGCAGTTCCAGGTAGGCATCGGCCTCGCCGTAGGCGTACTGCACCTTCATGCCGGCCTTCTTGGCGATGTGCATCATGGCGGCGTTGCGCGACAGGCAGTGCATGTACAGCGTGCGCACGTTGCTGTTGCGGCCGTGCATGGCGGCGCGCTCGAACAGCGCGCTGCCGATGCCGCGCCCGCGCGCGCTCTGCGACACCGACACGCCGAACTCGGCCACGCGGCCCTGGCTGTTGTCGCGCAGGTTGGCGAAGTGGCCCACGCCGATCAGTTCGAGGTGCTCGTCGTAGACGCCGAACACGGTGTCGTGGTCGAAGTCGATGCTGTCGACATAGGCCTCGATCACATGGTCGCCAACCGACTGGCCAAAACGGAGCAGGCGATCCTCCTCGCCCAGGGCGAGGAAATGCTTGAGCAGACGCGAGCGGTGATGCGCAGCCAGCTCGCGCACCAGCGTGGTGGGGCGATGCGAGGCGTGCGCGGCTGCGGATGCGCGGCGGAGATCTTCGTCGGATACGGCCCCGACGGCCTTGCTCAGTTCGAGCGGATTCACTTTGTTTTCCTTGCGACGTATTCAGGTATAAAAATAGCACTCAGCAGGTGTCAGGCCACGCACTTTCGGCGCCGGGCCGGGCAAGATGGGCAAAAAAGCCCGAAAAGCCTGGCCCAAGGGCAAACACTATCTTGCTGCATTGCAAAAAGTATTGTAGTGGAATTGTCAGCCTGACGTAAGGTTCGGGGGCGATCCAATTGGTTGTATTTTGTAATTTTTGTATATATCCAATGAAATCAAAGACTTGATGTGTGCTTCATGATGCCGCAGGGTGCCGGGCATGTGGATTTGTTGCAACGCCGCATAATGCTATGCCCGCATCGCCGCCCGGCGGCGGCGCCGATGCCGCAGCCCGGGGAGGGTCCCGGGCGCGGCCGCATGTGAGTCTTTGTTCTCTTCAATACCGGCGATGCCGCGGTTCCGGACCGCGCGCCGCACGTTTTCCAGGATTTTTCGTGGACCCAAAGGCCGAGCCCCCGATTCTCGTCATCTATGCCCACCCCAGGCCGCGCCTGTCGCGCGTCAACCGGCCGCTGGCCTCGGCCCTGCAGGCCCTGCCCGCCGTCACCGTGCACGATCTCTACCTCCGCTATACCGATTACGACATCGACGTGGTCGCGGAGCAGCGCGCGCTGGCGCGCGCCGCCACGCTGGTGCTGCAGTTCCCGGTGCAGTGGTACAGCATGCCGGCGCTGCTCAAGCTCTGGATGGACGAGGTGCTGGAGAGCGGCTGGGCCTACGGACCGGGCGGCACCGCGCTGCGCGGCAAGTCCCTGCTGGTGGTGGCCAGCACCGGCGGCCACGCCGATTCCTACGGGCCCGAGGGCACGCACGGCCACGGCATCGACGAATACATGCTGCCGCTGGCGCAGACCGCCGTGCTGTGCGGCATGAACTGGCTGGCGCCGCTGGTGCTGCATGACGCCAACCAGGTGGACCAGGACGCGCTGGCCGGGCATATCGCCCGCGTGTCCGGCGTGCTCGGCGCCGCCGGCGCCATCGCCGGCTGAGGGGGCGCCGTGGAACAACACGATTTCCTGGTGGCCCTGGTGGTCTTCCTGGTCGCCGCGGTGGTGGCGGTGCCGCTGGCCCGCCGCTTCGGGCTGGGCGCGGTGCTGGGCTACCTGCTGGCCGGCGTGGCGATCGGCCCGTGGGCGCTGCGCCTCGTCACCAACGTCGAGGCCATCCTGCATTTCTCCGAGTTCGGCGTGGTGCTGATGATGTTCGTGATCGGCCTGGAGCTGGAGCCGAAGAAGCTGTGGGAACTGCGCCGCGTGATCTTCGGCTACGGCGGCGCGCAGATGGCGGCCTGCGCGGTGCTGATCGGCGGCGCCGCGACGCTGGTGGGCGCGCCGTGGCAGGTGGCGCTGGTGGCGGGGCTCGGGCTGGCGCTGTCGTCCACCGCCATCGCGCTGGCCACGCTGACCGAGCGCAACCTGTTCGGCACCCCGGCCGGCGCCGCCGGCTTCGGCATCCTGCTGTTCCAGGACATCGCCGCGATCCCGATGATCGCGCTGCTGCCGCTGCTCGCGGCGCAGGGCGCGCAGGCCGGCACCGCCGCGGCGGCGGGCGCGGCGGGCTGGCTCGGCGCGGCCAAGGCGGTCGGCGTGATCGGCGCCGTGGTGGTGGGCGGGCGCTACCTGGTGCGCCCGGCGCTGAACTTCATCGCGCGCACCGACATGCGCGAGATGTTCACCGCCTTCGCGCTGCTGCTGGTGGTGGGCATCGCGCTGATGATGGACGCGGTGGGCCTGTCGATGGCGCTGGGCACCTTCCTGGCCGGCGTGCTGCTGGCGGACTCCGAGTACCGGCACGCGCTCGAGGCCGACCTGGAGCCGTTCAAGGGCCTGCTGCTGGGGCTGTTCTTCATGGCGGTCGGCATGTCGATCGATTTCGGCGTGCTGATGCAGGCGCCGGTCATGGTGGCGGCGCTGGTGGCCGGGCTGGTGGTGCTCAAGACCGCCATGCTGACCTTGCTGGCGCCGCGCTTCGGCATTGCGCGCGGCCAGCGGCTGCTGTTCGCGCTGCTGATCTCGCAGGGCGGCGAGTTCGCCTTCGTGGTGTTCGGCGTGGCCGGCGGCGCCGGCCTGCTGCCGCCGCGCACCGAGGCGCTGCTGGTGCTGGTGGTGGCGCTGTCGATGGTGGCCACGCCGCTGCTGCTGCTGGGCTACGACCGGCTGGTGGCGCCGCACCTGGCGCGCCTGGCGCGGCGCCCGGACGACGTGATCGAGCCGCAGGACAACCCGGTGCTGATCGCCGGCTTCGGCCGCTTCGGCCAGATCATCGGCCGCCTGCTCTACGCGCAGGGCATCGGCGTCACCGTGCTGGACCACGATCCCGACCAGATCGAGTTCCTGCGCCGCTACGACTTCAAGGTGTTCTACGGCGACGCCACGCGCATGGACCTGCTCGAGTCCGCCGGCGCCGAGCGCGCGCGCATCCTGGTGGTGGCCATCGACGGCATGGAGGACAGCCTGGCGCTGATCGACAACGTGCGCAAGCGCTTCCCGCACCTGCGCATCTACGCGCGGGCGCGCCACGTCTCGCACGTCTACCAGCTCAAGGACCGCGGCGTGGAGCTGTTCGAGCGCGAGATGTTCGAGGGATCGCTGCGGCTCGGCCGCAGCGTGCTGGAGGGGCTGGGCTACGACGCGGTCGAGGCGCGCTCGGTGGCGCTCCGCTTCCGCCGCCACAACATCGCCGCCATCGAACGCTTCTACCCGCACTACACCGACCAGAAGAAGCTGGTCTCGCTGGCGCGCCAGGCGCGCGACGAACTCGAGGAAATGTTCCGCCAGGACCGCGACCAGCGCCGGCGCCGGGAGGAAGAGGACTGGTCCTGACTGGTGACGGGCCGGCGGGCGCGCCGCGCGCTAGGCGGCCCCGCGCGGCGCGCCCGGCAGGCCGCCCGCGAGCAGGTCGATCACCATCTCGGCGAAGTCGGCGTAGGACAGCTTGCCGCCCGGCTTGAGCCAGGTGAAGGTCCAGTTGATCATGCCGAACACCGTCATGGTCAGCGCCGCCTGGTTGTCGCGGTTGACGCGCTCCGGGTAGGCGCGGCGCAACTGGCGCGAGAAGGCGGCCACCACGTCGCGCTCGCGCTTGAGGATCTGGTCGCGCTGCTCGTCGGCCAGGAACTTGACGTCGTTGACGAGCGCGACGTGGCGGGTTTGCGAGGTCTCGTACTCGGCCAGGAACGCGCGGATCAGGCTGGCGAAGGTTTCCTGCTCGCTGCTGCCGCGGCGTCCGGCCTCGGCTTCCACCTCGGCCACGATCAGCATCAGCCGGCGCGTGTAGCGGTCGAGCAGGTCGAACAGGATCGCTTCCTTGCTCTCGTAGTAGTGGTACAGGCGCGCCTTGGAGGTGCCGCAGGCGGCGGCCAGGTCGGCCATCGAGGTGCTGGGGTAGCTGCTGGCGGCAAACGCGGCGGCGGCCAGGTCCAGTATCTGCTCGCGCTGCGCCTCGAAATCGGGTGCCTTGGTACGGGCCATGTAAACGTCCGCTTGTATCCGCTTGTCTTGGGCTTGTGGTCGGCTCGGGGGCTTGCGGCCTTATTCGCCGCCGGCGGACGGATTGCGGCGCAGCTCGCAGGTCTGCAGCGAATCGGCATTGCCGCGCAGCACCAGCTGCCCGGCGCCGATCAGCTCGCGGCAGCGCCAGAACACGAACCAGTCGCTGGCCAGCAGGCCTTCGATGGCGCCCATCACGGCGTCCACCACCTGCGCGGCCGGCGCCCATTCCTGCGGGGCGCGCTCCAGGATCACGTCGTCCACCGAGTGGTAGGCGGCGGGCACCAGCGTGTTGCCCTTCCACAGACGCACGTCGGCGTTTTCCTTGACGTTCTGCTGCCACTCGTAGCCCAGCCGGCCCAGGCGCAGCACCGAGACCGGCGCGATGGTGGAAAAGCGCCGCGCCAGGCGGGCCGCGGGATACATGCCGATGGAGGCCAGGTTGCCGTGCGCGGGCGTCTCGAGCTCGCGCAGGTCCATCGCCACCTCGTTGATGCGCTGCGGCGACTGGTACAGATGGAACACCACCCGGCGCAGCATCAACTGGTCCGAGGCGCTCTGGCCGTGCCAGATGGCGATCTCGGTCTCTTCCTTGCGCAGGGCATGCAGTTGGTCGAGCGCCTGCTGCATCTCGGCGGCGAAGTCGATGTCGCTGCGCGGCGCCACGCGCTGCCAGAAGCCGGAGCGGATGAGGCCGCTGCCGTCGACGTCGGCGATCGGGCCGACGGCGAGGTCGTCGCGCAGCACGACGACCGGGTCGGGCCGGGCGGCCTGGGCCAGAGCTTGTCGCAGCGTATTGCCCGCTACGTCACCGTTGACGACATGGATATATTGCATGGCGTGATTGTATATGGATGCGCGGCGCGGCTGCTTCCATTTTGATCACGCGTGCGTGTGCGCCCGCACGGCCGGGCGTTCGCGCGCGGGCCGCCGCCGCGCGTCCGGCGAGGACGTGGCGGGCACGGGAGCCGCGCGTTGTTCTCGTCCTCGCCCGCCTAGCCGCGCGGCGCGTCCCGCAGCAGGGCCGCGAGCGCCGCGCCGAGCTCGGCCAGCGCGCCGCCCCAGTCGCGCATCGCGGGCTGGCGGAACAGGCGCATGCCCGGATACCACGGCGAGTCCGCGCGCGCGAGCAGCCAGCGCCAGTCGGGCGAGTACGGCAGCAGCAGCCAGACCGGCTTGCCGAGCGCGCCGGCCAGGTGGGCGACGGCGGTGTCGACGCTGATGACCAGGTCGAGGTTGTCGATGAGGGCGGCGGTGTCGGCGAAGCTGGCGAGCTCGCCCGAGACGTCCAGCAGTTGCGGCAGCGCCGCGAGCGTGGCGCGGTCGGCCTCGCGCAGGTCTTTCTGCAGGCAGACGAAGCTGGCGTCGCCGGCCAGCAGCGGCCCCAGCTGCTCCAGTTTCAGCGAGCGGTTGCGGTCGTTGCGGTGCCAGGTGCTGCCCGACCAGGCCACGCCGATGCGCGGCCGGCCGCCGCCGGTGGGGCTGGCATCCAGCCGCGCGCGCCACGCCGCGCTGCGTTCCGGGTCCGCGCGCAGGTAGGGCGCCGGCGGAATGGTCGCGAGGCTGGTGCGGAAGGCGAGCGGCAGGCTCATCAGCGGGCAATGGCAGTCGAACGCCGGCAGCGGATCGCCCTCGGCGACCAGCTCGGCGACGCCGGGAAAGCCCTGCAGCAGCGGCACCAGCGCCGGCTGCACCTGCAGGATCACGCGCGCGCCCAGGGCCGCTACGGCCGGCACGTAGCGGACGAACTGGATGGTGTCGCCGAAGCCCTGCTCGTTATGCAGCACGATGGTCTTGCCCGCCAGGCTGCCTTCGCCCAGCCACGGCTTGCCGGGCAGGCGGTGCACCGGGCTGCCGTCCAGCCAGCGCCATTCGTACTCGCGCCAGCCGTGCTCGAAGACGCCCGTCAGCAGGTTGGTCTGGGCGCGGTTGCAGCGCGCCAGCGCGTCGTTGGCGTTCAGCGTGACGGCCTTCTTGAAGTGGCGCATGGCTTCGTCGAAGCGGTGCAGGTCGCGCAGCGCCACGCCCAGGTTGACGTAGCCGCCGGAGAAATCGGGGCGCAGCTGGATGGCGCGCTGGTAGCACGCGATCTCTTCCTCGAAGCGGTCGATCTCGCCGAGCGCCTTGCCCTTGTTGTACAGCGCCTCGAAGCTGTCCGGGCGCAGCTTCAGGGCCGCGTCGAAGGTGGCCACGGCGGCCGTTCCGTCGCCGCGCGCGGCCAGGGACAGGCCGAGATCGTGATGGGCCTCGAAGAAGTACGGCCGCAACGCCAGCGCCTGCGAGAAGGCGGCGATGGCCGCGTCGTGCTCGCCCAGCTTCTGGCGCGCCACCGCCAGGTTGTAGTGCAGCTCGGGCGACGCCGCGCCGGCTTGCGCGGCGCTTTCGAGATGCGCCGCCGCGGCGCGGAAATCGCCCTGGTTGCCCGCGGCCAGCCCCAGCAGCTCGAGGGCGCCGCCGTGGCCGGGCTGGTGCGCCAGCAGCGCTTCGAGCCCCGCGCGGGCGCCGGCGAAATCCCCCGCGGCGAGGGAACGGCGGGCTTGGTTGATGACTTGAGTCTGGTCCATTGGCAAACGCTTTGGCCGGGCGGCGTCGGGAAATCACGGCCGCGGCGGCAGTCTAAACATGGAAGGCCGCTGCGCCACGCCGGCCCTACCGCGCCCGCGCCGCCGATGCCCTGGAGGGAAACAGGGCCGGGCGCGGGCAGCGGACGGAGGGAGGCCGCAGCGGCAGCATCTTGAGCAAGGAGGCAATTATGCAATGCGCTTTCCCTGACAGGTACTGCGGCGCCAGGCTGTGCCGCCGCCTCGCCTGGCTCGCGGTGTGGCTCATGCTGGCCGCGCTGGCGTTCCTGCCCCGGCCCGCCGGCGCCAGCAACGAGTTCGGCGTGCGCGGCGATGGCGTGCGCGGCATGCGGGTCTAAGATCCGCCGATTATCTCGACGCCGTGAACCGCGGCGACTCGCTGTGGGTGCGCGCGCCGGATGCGCAGACAAGTGCGCTGCGAGGCGAGTAGTATCGATGGCGGCCGGCGCACTGGCGCCGGCATCACTTCCAGCGAATTCCCAAGGAGCGAACGGCAATGACGAATGCGGCATACAAGAAGATCGTGGTGGCGGTGGACGGCAGCGCCACCTCGGACCTGGCGCTGACCGAAGCGATCCGCCTGGCGGTCAGCGGCGAGGCGGAGGTGCTTGCCTTGTACGCGGTGGACAACAGCCAGATGCTGTTCGATGCCGCCTACTACGATCCGGCGCCCATCCAGCAGGCGCTGACCGAGAGCGGCGAACGCGCGCTCGCCGCGGCCGCCAAGCGGCTCGAAGCGCAAAAGGTGAAGCACGAAGTGCGTCTGGTGGAGCCGCAGACCTCGCTCGGCGACATCGCCGGGTCCATCAACGAAGCCGCGGCCCAGTGGGGCGCGGACGTGATCGTGATCGGTACTCACGGCCGGCGCGGCGTGCGCCGGCTGGTGCTGGGCAGCGTGGCGGAGTCGGTGATCCGCCAGGCCACCGTGCCGGTCCTGCTGGTGCGGGGCCAGGCGGCGGAAGGCTAGCAGCGGCGGCACGCGGGCAGGCCGCCCGCGCCGCCGTGCCTGCCCGGCGTATCTCGCCTGTCCGGCTTATCCGGCGAAGCGGATATGGCCGCTGCGCAGCACGATCTCCCTGGCCTGCGTCAGTTCGAACAGGCCCTGGGCAATGTGCTCGATGCGCTGCCGGTTGCTGGTGAAGGCGTGCACGAGATCCTCCTCGCGCGGCGAGCGCGCGCCGAAGTGCGTCTCGAGCGCTTCGGCCGTGATCGAGTAGAGCGTGGGCTTGCCGTTTACCGTGGCGGGGCAGGAAAGCGTCAGGCTGGCCGCGCAATAGGCGGGAACGCTGCGGGGAAACGAGATCTCGGGCATGGCGCGCCTCACAACGGTCGCTGAAGGATGCCACCATTCTAGGAGATCGCGCCGCCGGGCGATGCCGTGCCGGGGCGGGCGTGCTTGATTGCCGTCAATCCTGCCGCCAACCGCGCCGTCAGCCAGGATGGGGTACGCGCCGGCCGCCAGCCGCGGCAATGCCGGCCGCCAGCCGGCCCGCCGTGGCGACCGCCGCGTCGGCCGCGTCCGCCTGGGTGGCGGCGAAGGCGGCCTGCTCGAGCAGGAAGCGGTCCAGCGCCGGCTCCGCGGCTGCGCCGGCCGGCTGCGCCGCGGCCGCGCGCGCCGGCCCGCCTTGGCCGGGATGCGCGGCCAGCGCCGAGAGCCGGCCCGCCAGCGTTTGCAACATCCCCTGCGTGGCGGGCAGCGGCGCGCCCGCGCCGGCTTCCGCCTCCAGCCCCGCGCGCACCACGCCGGCCAGCGCGGCCATGCGCCGCGCGGTCAGGTGCAGCCCGGCATAAGCCGCCGCCAGTTCGGGAAGGAGTTCGCTCTCAGCCTGTTGCAACGTGAGCTCGGCCCGCGCCGAGGTGCGGCCCGCGGCGATGCGCAGGCTTTCCAGGCGGGCGGGCGTGGGCGCGGGCGAGCGCGTGGGCGAGGTGGTGAAGGCCACGGCGCCGGCAAATGCCGCGCGCAGGTACGTCGCGTTGGCGGCGAGCGCCTCGAGGCCGTGCCGGCGCACCCGCGACAACTCGGCGCGCGGCGCCAGCACGTAGTAGCTGGCCAGCGCGATCAGGCAGCCGAGCGCCGTGTCGATGCCGCGCAGCGCCGCGAAGTGGCTGCTGTCTTCCGCCGGCGCCCCCACCCACGAGAACAGGATGACCGCCGGCGTCAGGAAGAAGGCGAACAGCGCCGGGCTGCCGGCGAGCCGGAAGATGTAGGCGGCGGCCAGGCACGCCGCGCTGATCGCCAGCGCCAGCGGTGCCGCCGGATGGGCCAGGCCGATCGCGCAGGCCATCAGCGCGCCCGCCAGCGAGCCCGCGAAGCGCAGGAACGAAATCCGGCGCGTGGTCTGCAACTGCGGGCTCAGCACCATGATGACGGTGACGGCCACCCAGTAGCCATGATCCACGCGCAGCAGTTGCGCGGGCAGCAGGCTCAGGCTGCCGGCCAGCGCCAGCCGCACGGCGTGGCGCGCCACGCGCGCGTCGCGCGCGGTGTGCTCGGCCAGGGTGGCGCGCCAGCGCTGCCAGCGCTGGCGGAAGGCCCGGCGCGGCCGCCGGTGCGCGCCGTGCCAGGCGGCAAAGGCCGGGTAGCGGGCCAGGGCGGCCAGCGCCGACTGGTAGAGGGCCGGCGCGACGGCGTTGACCAGCGGCGCGTGCAGGCGCCGCAGCTCGTGGGCCAGCGCCACGCACAGCGCAAGCAGGTCGGGCGTGCTGCGGGCCAGCGCTTCCTCCACCTGCAGGCGCAAGTCGGCGACGCAGCGCTGCAAGTGCTGCAGCGGCAGGGCGGTGGCGCCGCCCTTGCCGGCGGGGGCCGGGAGCGCGGTGTCCATGCGGCCGCGCAGTTCGGCGGCGACGATCAGCAGCGCGAAGATCGCGTCGGCCAGGCTGACGACGTAGGCATAACGCATCCGCGCGAGCGGGTCGCCCAGGCCGCGGCGCGCGCCGATCGCGAGATGCGCCGCCTCGATCCTTTCCCGGATGTCGCGCTTGCAGGCCGCCGCGTCGCCGACCGGGCCGGCGCCGGCAAGCTCGGTGGCAAAGCGCAGCAGCGCGTCGAAGACCGCCATCACCTCCGCGCGCGGGCGCCGGTCGGGTGCGGAACGGATCAACACCAGGCACATCAGGCAGGCGAATACGCCGCCGAGCAGGAATTCCTGGCTGCGCTCGAACACGCGCACGGCCAGTGCGGCATCGTCGACCGGCTGCAGGCAGGCGGCGATCAGGATCACGTAGAGCAGCTTGGCCGACAGGGCCGGCCCGGGCCCGCGCGTTTCCGCCAGGCCCGCGGCCAGCCCGGCGGCGGCAACCACGGCCAGCGCGGCCAGCGGGGAAGCGGCCACCGCCGCGCCCAGGGCACATGCGGCCGTGCCGCCCACGCCGACCGAGCCGAGGGCCGAGAGGCGGTCGCTGGCGGTGCCGGCGCGGTCTGCGAGGCAGGTCCAGAGCGAGGCCGTGGCCGCCCACAGGTAGCCCGGCTGGCCGGTCAGCCAGCCGATGCCGGCCAGGGCCAGGAACGAGAAGGCGTAGACCAGCCCCCGTTGCAGCATCGGGGTGTCGGGGCGGGGCAGGTGCAGCGCGGAAAACATGTCGACGAAAGCGGGGCGGGGGCGCCGGTGGGGTACGAACGATGGATCGACTCTAAGGCACGGGCATGTTGCGACGCAACATATCGCGCCCTCCGTCATGTTTCGCACTGCCTTGGTGCGAGTCTGCCTTGCTGCGGTGCGCAAAATACGCGCGCCGCGCCCGCGTGGGGCAGGCTGGCCTCCAGACGCCGGTACATCGGCGTTTGAGCGCGAATTGCCGCCGCAGGGCCGAATTTCGGGCAAAAAAAACCCGCGCAGTTCATGCGCGGGTTGGAATCCACCGAGGTGGTGGAGGAGACAGACTCCACTATATACGATTTGTTGCGACGCACCAAGCGCGACGTTATTCAAGCGTGTATTGCTCCACAAACATGTTGCTTTTTCACAACGAAACAGGGGCTGGCAATACAGAGGCTGGATTTTTCGCTCGATGCCTGCGGCCTTCGGCCGCTGGGAGTCGGGCACTCAGGTGAAGAACAGGTAGGCAATGGCCACCGCCGCGCAGAGGCCGGCAAAGTCGGCGAACAGGGCGCAGGCGAGCGCGTGCCGCGTATTGCGGATGTTGACGCTGCCGAAATAGACGGCCAGCACATAGAAGGTGGTTTCGGTCGAACCCTGGATGATGGCGGCGAGCTTGCCCTGGAACGAGGCCACGCCATAGGTATTCATCACATCGATCATCAGGCCGCGCGCGCCCGCGCCCGACAGGATCTTCATCAGGCCGACCGGCAGCGCGGGCACGAACGCGGTGTCCAGCCCCAGCCAGGCAACGCCGGCGGCGAGCCCTTTCATCAGCACGTCCATGCAGCCGGTCACGCGGAACAGGCCGATCGCCACCAGGATCGCCACCAGGTAGGGAATGATCTGCACGGCCACGCCGAAGCCGTCCTTGGCGCCGTCGACGAACGCATCGTAGACGTTGACGCGGCGCACGGCCCCGCAGACCAGGAACACCACGATCAGGGTGACGATGAATCCGCTGCCGGCCAGCGCCGTGATCGTGCTGACCTGCTCGGGCGGAGCATGGCGCAGCCACAGGAACAGTCCGCCCACGGCGGCGGCCAGCAGGCCGAAGGCGGCCAGCACGGCGGGCTTGAGCAGGTTGAGCCGCTGCGCCCAGGCCACGGCCAGCAGGCCGGCCACGCACGAGACGCAGGTGGCCAGCAAGGTAGGCAGGAAGATGTCGGCCGCGTTGAAGCCAGGCAGGCCCTGCTTGATGGCGATGGCCTGGCGCATGGCGATCACCGAGGTCGGGATCAGGGTCAGGCCGGCCGTGTTCAGCACGATGAACATGATCTGCGCGTTGCTGGCCGTATCCGGGCGCGTGTTCAGCGACTGCAGTTCCCGCATGGCGTTCAGGCCGAGCGGGGTGGCCGCGTTGTCCAGCCCGAGCATGTTCGCCGAGACGTTCATCATCATGGCGCCCTGTGCCGGATGGCCTTGCGGCACGCCGGGGAAGAAATGGCGCAGCAGGGGGCTGACGGCGCGCGCGAAGACGTCCACCACGCCGGCCCGCTCCCCGATCCGCATGATGCCGAGCCACAGGCTCATCATGCCGGCCAGCCCCAGCGAGATCTCGAACGCGGTGCGGGCGTTGTCGAACAGGCTGGCCAGCATGGCGGGGAACACCGCGGTGTCGCCGAGCGCCAGGCGCACGCAGGCGACGATGAAGGCAAGCAGGAAAAAAGACAGCCAGATGATATTCAGTGCCATCGATGCGCCGGGGTTTGGAGAGATTCAGCTTCGCGCATCATAGCGTGCCGGATGGGGCGCCCGGGCCGCGCGCGCGCCGGCCGCGCGGCGCTTGACCCCGAGCAAGGGCCGGGTGCATGGCGGCGCGCAAAAATGGCCTCGCGCCGGTATACAATGCGAACAATATTGCCGTCGCGGCATTGCCCTTCGGGGCAGCGCGGCGGTCCCAGATCCCTTTGACTACCGTCCGCGACGGCGTGCCTGCGCGGCTCGCCCGGCGACGGTGTCTTGCCGACCGAAGCCAGAACCTATGTCCGACGCCCCTGGTACCGAACGCGCTCACGCAGCTTCGGATTCCGCCGGCACCAGCCTTGGCGCCCAGCATTCCCCCCTGTTCGCGCTCGTGACCGACACCCTGCGGCAGCGCATCCTGGCGGGCGAGTACAACCAGGGAGACCGCCTGGTGGAGAACAAGCTTTCCACCGAGCTCGGCGTGTCGCGGATTCCGGTGCGGGAAGCGCTGCGCGCGCTGGCCGCGGAAGGCCTGGTGCGCATCGAGCCGCGGCGCGGCGCGTCGGTGGCGACGCTGTCGCCGAACATCGCCAAGGAAATGGTCGAGGTGCGGGCCACCCTGGAAGGGCTCAACGCCAAGCTGGCCGCGCAGCGGCGCGATCCGCGCCTGCTCTCCGAGCTCGACGACGTCCTGCGCCAGGGCACCGAGGCGGCCGCCAGCGGCCGGACCGAGCGCTTCGTCGAACTCAACTCCCGTTTCCATGAAGTGCTGGGCAACATCGCCGCCAACAGCGTGCTGCAGGACATGGTGCGGACGCTGCGGGAGCGCACCGGATTGCTGTTCGCGCCGGCCAACGTGCCGCGCGCGCGGCAGAACTGGGAAGAGCACGCACAGATCCTGCAGGCGGTCATTGCCGGCGATGCCGATCTGGCCGCGCTGCTGGCGACCCGCCATGTCTACAGTGCGGCCAAGGCGGCCGAGGAACTGGCGGAGACGACCCCGAGCGGCGGAGAAGCCCCCCGCACTGGCAGCCCGGCCAAGCGAGGCGGCCGCACTGCCGCGAGCGCCGGCTAGCGCGGAGCCGCAGGCAGGCGTCGGGGCGCCTGGAAGGTATTCGGTATACGATGTGCTGAAAGCAGCACGATCAAAGGCCGGGACGTGAGGAACGTCCCGGCCTTTGATTTTATTGGGCATTTCCGCAACGGAAATGCACCGTTGCGAGGCATGGGCGTGCCCTGTTATGACGCGACGCACCAAAATTTGGTATACTATCGCTTCCGATGAACCACAATAGGGAATGACCATGAACTACCCGACGCCTTCCTATTTCCGGCAGTCGGTCGGCGAGCAACTGCTGGCCCACTACGCCCGGCGCGACGCCGTGCGCCACAGCACGCCGCTCCTGCCCATCCAGTGGAGCGCACTGCGCGCGCTGTTCCACCGCTCCGGCTCCGGCACGCAAAAGACCGTCTGACGGGAATCTCCCGCCTGCGCGGCGGTCAAGCCATCGCGGCGCCTCTTTTCTCCAGCAGGGACCGCAGAATGGAACGGTGGCAGCGCCGCTCCTGCTCGCAATAGCAGCCAAGCGAAAAGTTCGTCTGCCGCGACAGGGCGGCCAGCAGGTCCAGCGTGCGGCTGGCTTCGGGGTGCGCCATTTCCGCGCGGAAGTGACGCTCGAACTCGCGCCAGCCTTTCTCGTCGTCGTCTTCCTGTATCGCCAGCGCTTGCGCGACGAGATCCGCCGAAGGCGAGAGCTCCGGGTACCAGACGTCGTAATAGTCGCGCGAAGCGAACTCCGCCTTGGGTACGCCGCGCGGCGGCCGGCGCACGGTGCCGATGCGAAGCCCTTCGTCGGGCGCGCGTGGTGAACCTAGCCTCACGATCCGGATCGCCATTGCCGTGTCTCCTCTATATATGGATGTGATGGAAGAGAAAGTATGTGGCATCCGCGCATGAATGGGAGTGAGACGGGTCTGATTTGCGGAGCCTTCGCGCCGGCGCGAATTTGTATCCTTCGAGTCTCTTTTTTGGCCGCAGAGAAATCCTCGTAGAAAACGCTTGCCAAGGTGGGTTGGTGGCCTTAATATTCGCTCCCTCGCAACACGAAGCTTGTCTGCAAAGGCAGACGGGACAAGGGCTGCGGGGGAATGGGTGAGGTTGGTGGCGCGGATGGCGCGGCTGGCCGAAGCAAAAAAAGATTGCG
>Ga0255338_1002189_pt1 | contig 30455 bp, 31 predicted proteins | sample MeOH1_35cm_T4_19_FD_203715 | JGI IMG/M metagenome (GOLD analysis project Ga0255338, IMG submission 203715) | Sandy soil microbial communities from University of British Columbia, Vancouver, Canada - MeOH1_35cm_T4_195 | ecosystem: Engineered > Artificial ecosystem > Sand microcosm > Unclassified ... | reverse complement strand
CCAGCATCTCGGGGAAGCCGGTGACCTCGGCCACCTCGGTGACGGGCAGGCCCTGTTCGGCCAGCAGCTTCGCGGTGCCGCCGGTGGAGATCAGGCGCACGCCCAGTTCGTGCAGGGCGCGGGCGAGTTCGACGATACCGCTCTTGTCGGATACGGAGATGAGTGCGTTCATTTCAGTAACTTGTGTTCGATCAGCTTCTTGCGCAACGTGTTGCGGTTCAGCCCGAGCCATTCCGCTGCGCGCGACTGGTTGTTCTCGGCCTTTGCCATCACCACTTCCAGCAGCGGTCGCTCCACCACCTTCAGCAGCATTTCATACATCCCATCCGGTTCCGTGCCGCGCAGGTCCCGGAAGTAACCTTCCAGGCTCTGGCGGACGCAGTCCTCGATCTGCTTCTTGCTCATTCGTGCTTCTCCGTGCCGCGCACCGGGATGCGCGGCCCCTGCGGCGGTCTCATGCGCCGCTTTCCGCCAGGGCCTCGGTCACCTCGTCCGATGCGACGGGCAGCCGGTCCATCCGCGCCCCCAGGGCGTCGAAGAAGGCCGTCACCGCCGCCAGCTGGCTGGCGCTGTCTTCCAGTTCGTTCATCCTTGCCCGGAACGCCTCGCCCCCGGGGAGGGTGCGGACGTACCAGCCGATGTGCTTGCGTGCGCTGCGCACGCCGGTGCTTTCGCCGTACAGGGCGTAGTGGTCCTGCAGGTGGGCAAGCAGCGAGCGCTGCACCTCGGCCACCAGCGGCGGCGCGAGCTCCGCTCCGGTGGCCAGGAAGTGCACCACCTCGCGGAAGATCCACGGCCGGCCCTGCGCCGCGCGGCCGATCATGACGGCATCCGCGCCCGTGGCGGCGAGCACCGCGCGGGCCTGGCGCGGCGAGACGATGTCGCCGTTGGCCACCACCGGCACGCGCACCGCGGCCTTGACGGCGGCGACGGTCTCGTATTCGGCCTCGCCGCGGTAGCCCTGCTCGCGCGTGCGGCCGTGCACCGTGAGCATCCGCACGCCGCAGTCCTCGAAGGCGCGCGCGAGCTGCACGGCGTTGCGGTGGGCGTGCGACCAGCCGGTGCGCATCTTCAGCGTGACGGGAACGCCCAGCGGCTCGCAGGCGCGCACGACGGCGGCGGCAATGGCGATGGCCAGCGGTTCGTCCTGCATCAGCGCGGAGCCGGCCCACTTGTTGCAGACCTTCTTGGCCGGGCAGCCCATGTTGATGTCGATGATCTGCGCGCCGCGCTCGACGTTGTAGACCGCGGCCTCGGCCATCATCGGCGCATCGGTGCCGGCGATCTGCACCGCGATCGGGCCCGGCTCGCCGGCGTGGTCCGCGCGGCGCGAGGTCTTCAGGCTGTTCCACAGGTCCTTGCGCGAGGTGACCATCTCGCTGACCGCATGGCCGGCGCCGAAGCTGCGGCACAACTGGCGGAACGGCCGGTCCGTGACGCCTGCCATCGGCGCCACGAACACGTTGTTCGCCAGGGTGTGGGTGCCGATGCGCATGCGTAGGGTGCTGCCGAAAAAAGAGGCACGATTGTAGGCTGCCGACGTTCCACCGCCTGAAATGCGGATGCGCATGGACTAAGCATTTACGGTGCCTGGGCCTCGCGTAACATGCGCGGCCATGCAAGCCTGGCTGGATCCGCTGCTCGCGCTGCTCGCGCTGCCCGAGTACGGCTTGAGCACCTTGTTCGTCGCCGCCTTCGTCTCGGCGACATTGCTGCCGATCGGCTCCGAGCCCGCCCTGTTCGGGCTGCTGAAGCTCAACCCGGAGCTGTTCTGGAGCGCCATCGCGGTCGCCACCGCCGGCAACACGCTCGGCGGCATGCTCGATTGGTGGCTGGGTTACGAGGCCCGCCACGTCGTCGACAAGTACAGCCACTCGCGCCACCACATGAAGGCGCTGGGCTTCCTGGAACGCCTCGGCCCGAAGGCCTGCCTGCTGGCGTGGCTGCCGATCGTGGGCGACCCGCTGTGCGCCGTCGCCGGCTGGCTGCGCCTGCCCTTCTGGCCCTGCGCGGCGTACATGCTGGTGGGCAAGTTCCTGCGCTACCTGGCGATGACGACGGCGCTGCTGTGGATGTTCCCGCATTGACGTTGCGCGCTCACTCCTGCCGCCGGTGATGCAGGCGCTGCGGGCAGTGCTCCTTTGTGCGCAGCCCCGCCCCGCTTGACCCGCATCAATAGGGTTTACCCTAGGTCACCGCAGAATGAAATCGCTGCCCGACGAAGAGTCCAGGGCAGCACGTCGACGCATCCCTGAAGGGCTGCAGACCAGAAGCTGGCGCCGATGTCCGGACAACAAACGACAACGGAGTTCCCGGTCCTGCCGGGAAGCGCAACGCCATGCTTTTCGCACTGCAACTCGCCATCGTCCTCGCCTGCCTCTTCTACGGCGCGCGCAAGGGCGGCATCGCCCTCGGCCTGCTGGGCGGGCTGGGCCTCGTCATCCTCGCCTTCTTCTTCAAGCTGCCACCGGGCAAGCCGCCGGTGGACGTGATGCTCACCATCGTGGCGGTGGTCGCGGCGTCGGCCACGCTGCAGGCCTCGGGCGGCCTCGACGTGATGCTGCAGGCGGCCGAGAAGCTGCTGCGGCGCAATCCGAAGTACGTGTCGATCCTGGCGCCCTTCACCACCTGCATCCTCACCATGCTGTGCGGCACCGGCCACGTGGTCTACACCATGCTGCCGATCATCTACGACGTGGCGATCAAGAACGACATCCGGCCCGAGCGGCCGATGGCCGCCGCTTCGGTGGCCAGCCAGATGGGCATCATGGCGAGCCCGGTGTCCGTGGCGATCGTCTCGCTGGCCGCCTTCCTGGCCAAGGCGCCGGTGGACGGGCAGGTGATCACCTTCGTCACGCTGCTGTCGGTCTCGATTCCCGCCACGCTGGCGGGCGTGCTCGCCATCGGCATCTTCAGCTGGTTCCGCGGCAAGGACCTGGCGCAGGACCCCGAGTTCCAGGCCCGCATCGCCGACCCGGAGAACCGCAGGCGGATCTACGGCGACTCCACCACGCTGCTTGGCAAGAAGCTCGCCACCTGCCAGTGGGCGGCGATGTGGATCTTCCTGGGCAGCATCGCCGTCGTGGCGCTGCTCGGCGCCTTCGACACGCTGCGGCCGATGGCCAACGGCAAGCCGATCTCGATGATCCTCACCATCCAGATGTTCATGCTGACGGCCGGCGCGCTGATGGTGATGCTGACCAAGACCGACCCGGCGGCGATCGGCAAGAGCGAGGTGTTCCGCGCCGGCATGATCGCGGTGATCGCCGTGTTCGGCATCGCGTGGATGGCCGACACGGTGTTCGACAGCAACCTGCCGCAGATCAAGGCCGCGCTGGCCGACACGGTGAAGGAGCACCCCTGGGCCTATGCGCTGGCGCTGCTGGTGGTGTCGAAGTTCGTGAACTCGCAGGCCGCCGCGATCAGCGCGCTGGTGCCGGTGGCGCTGGCGATCGGCGTGCCGCCCGGCTACGTGGTCGCCTTCGGCGCCGCGGCCTACGGCTACTACATCCTGCCCACCTACCCGAGCGACCTCGCCACCATCCAGTTCGACCGCTCGGGCACCACGCACATCGGCAAGTACGTGATCAACCACAGCTTCATCGTGCCGGGGCTGATCGGGGTGTTCACGTCGTGCGTGTTCGGGCTGATCCTGGCGACGCTGCGCGGGCTGGTCTGAACTCGCACCGGCCCGGCGCAAAGCGCCGGCGAGGATGGACTGCAAGGGCGAGGGCTGCGGCCCTCGCCCTTTCGCCTGCCCTTGCGGCACGCTCGACACTGCAGGTGTCAGGCGCCGGCGACGAAATCGGCGGGTGCAAGCACCCGTCCTTGCATGGCCTTGCTTCGCAGCAGCAGCTTGTCACCGGTGACCAGGAGGAGATCGGCCTTCGCGGCCAGCAGATCCCATAGCAGCTGATCCCCCGGATCCGGAGCGGGTTCGGCCGGCACCGGCTCCAGCACGATCGCATGCTGGGCGATGTCCGTGAGCAACGTCTCCACCTCCGCCACCGTCAGGCCGTGCAGCTTGCGCAGCACTGGCCGAAGCAGCACCGAACGGTATTCGGCAAGCAGGGCTTCGGAGAGCACGAAGGGGAAAGCAGCCATCAACATCCCGTCCAGGATGCGTGCGACAGGCGACGCCTCATTGCCTGTCAGCAAGCCGGCCACGACGACATTGGTATCGACGATGACCGCCCGCCGGCTCACGGCTTGCGGCGCTCGGCCCGTACCTGTTCCTGGGCGGCTCGCAACGCCTGCTCCTCGCTCAATTTGCTGTGCGCACGGGCGCGCCGCACGAGGTCGCGCGCATCCTCGCGCGACTTGATGCCGTAGAAGTCGAGGCTCTCGTCGATCAGCTCGCCGATGGTCTTGTCGCGCTGTGCGGCCGCCTCCTTGAGGGCGCGGTAGCGCGCCTCGGACAGAGTGATGGTCAGACGGCTCACGGCAGGCTCACATTGGTGTTTTCACACCAAGATGCTAGCGCAGCACGCCAATACGTGCAAAGGCCGATCGAGGCGCTTGCGACTTTCGAAGTTGATCGCTAGACGTTGAACAGGAAGTTCATCACGTCGCCATCCTTCACGACGTACTCCTTGCCTTCGCTGCGCATCTTGCCCGCGTCCTTCGCGCCCTGCTCGCCCTTGAAGGCGATGAAGTCCTCGTAGGCGATGGTCTGGGCGCGGATGAAGCCGCGCTCGAAGTCGGTGTGGATCACGCCGGCGGCCTGCGGCGCGGTGGCGCCGATCGCCACCGTCCAGGCGCGCACCTCCTTCACGCCCGCGGTGAAGTAGGTCTGCAGCCCCAGCAGCTTGAAGGCCGCGCGGATCAGCCGGTTCAGCCCCGGCTCCTCCTGGCCGATCTCGGCCAGGAACATCTTCTTGTCCTCGTCGGCCATCTCGGCGATCTCGGACTCGATCTTGGCGCAGATCACCACCACCGGCGCGTTCTGCGTCGCCGCGTACTCGCGCAGGCGGTCCAGGTGCGGGTTGTCGTGGTAGCCGTTCTCGTCCACGTTGCCGACGAACATCGCCGGCTTGGCCGTGATCAGGAACAGCGGCTTCAGCAGCGCCTTCTCCTCCTCGGAGAGCTGCAGCGTGCGCACCGGCCGGGCCTCGTTCAGCGCCTCCAGCACCCTGGGCAGCAGCTGCACCATGCGGGCCGCTTCCTTGTCGTTGCCCGACTTCGCCGCCTTGCTGTGGCGGGCCAGCGTCTTCTCCACCGTGCCCAGGTCGGCCAGGCACAGTTCGGTCTGGATCACCTCGATGTCGGCCACCGGATCCACCCGTCCCGCCACGTGGACGACATTCGGGTCCTCGAAGCAGCGCACCACGTTCACCACCGCGTCGGTCTCGCGGATGTGGGCCAGGAACTGGTTGCCCAGGCCCTCGCCCTTGCTCGCGCCCGCCACCAGTCCCGCGATGTCGACAAACTCGACGATGGCTGGCACGATGCGTTCAGGCTTGACGATGACGGCGAGCGCATCGAGCCGGGGGTCCGGCAGTTCGACCACGCCCACGTTCGGCTCGATGGTGCAGAAAGGGTAGTTCTCGGCGGCGATCCCGGCCTTGGTCAAGGCATTGAACAAGGTGGACTTGCCGACGTTGGGCAGACCCACGATCCCGCACTTCAAACTCATGTCAGTTCCCGCAAACGAAGCCGGAAAGTGTATGCGATGGGCCGCCGCCCGGCTCGTCGCGGCCCTCCTGCTGCTGGCGGCGTGGGCGCCGGGCGCGTGGGCGCAGCAGGGCGGCCCCGGGCCACGCACGCTGGTCCTGCGGGACAGCATCGGCAGCATAGCTGCCGAGAACCTGGCCCGCGTCTGGGTCGATGCGGCCGGCGACGCCGGCATCGAGCAGGTGGCGCGCAGCCACGGCGGCGCACCTTTCGCGCCGGCGCGGCCGCAGACGATCCACAAGCTCGGCCCGCACGCGGCGCTCTGGCTGCACCTGCGGGTGCAGCGCGGCGCCGAAGAGCGGCAGGACTGGGTCCTGGAGTTCCCCATGCCGGCGCTGGACCTGGTCACGCTCTACCAGCAGGAAGGCGGCGCCTGGATCGCCGAAAACGCCGGCGACACGCTCGCGGTGGCGCGCTGGGCCGAGCGCGGCCGCTACCCCTTCTTCCGCGTGGACCTCGCACCGGGGGAGGTGCGCGACCTGTACGTGCGCATCCGCCACACCACCGCGGCAAATTTCCCGCTGCGGCTGTCCACGGCCGCCAGCCAGAGCCAGCGGCTGCAACTGGAGTACCTGGCCCTCGGCGCGGCCTTCGGCGCGCTGCTGCTGCTGATCGCCGGCTGCCTGGCGCGCGGCTGGGCCTACCGCGACCCGGTGTTCGGCTGGTACGCCGGCTATGCGGCGCTCACCACGCTGGGCGTGGCGGCCTACACCGGCGCCGCCGCGCACCTGCTGTGGCCGGGGTTCGGCGGGCTGGAGGACGCGCCGGTGCCGATGCTGGCTTTCGCGGCGCTGGCGGCGGCGATGATGTTCGTGCGCACCGTGCTGGCGCTGCGCCGCCGCTACCGGCTGCTGGACCGCGCGATGGCGGTGCTGGCGCTCGCCGGCGCCGCCATGATCCCGGTGCCGGCCGTGCTGCCCAAGGCCGTCAGCCTGCCGCTGCTGGCGGCCTATGTCGGCCTCGCCACCAGCGTGGCCCTGCTGGCCGCGGTGCGGGTCTGGATCCGCGGCGACCCGGTGGCGCGCTGGGTGTTCGCCGCCTACCTGCCGATGGTGTTCGCGCTGCTGCTCGGCGTGGCGCGGGTGTTCGGCTGGGTGCCGGTCTCGCCCAGCTCGCAGTACGCGGTCGTCGCGGCGATCGCGGTGGAGGTCCCGCTGCTGCTGGTGGCGCTGTTCATCCGCTCGCGCGACCGCCATCGCGCCGAGGTGCGCGAGCAGGCGCTGTCCACCCGCGACGCGCTCACCGGCCTGCTGGCGCCCCACCTCTTCACCGACCGGCTGCGCCAGGTGGTGGCGCGCCAGCGCCGCGAGGGGCTCGACGCTGGCGTCATGTACATCGAACTGGTGAACCACGGCCGCATCCGCGATCGCTTCGGCAGCGCGGTGGCCGAGCAGAGCCTGCTGCGCAGCGTGATCAAGCTGCGCCGCCTGCTGCGCGACGCCGATACGGTGAGCCGCGTGGGCGAGAACTGCTTCGGCGTGCTGCTGGAAGGCGCGGCCTCGCGCACCTCGGTCACCGAGCGGGCCAGCCGCCTGATCGCCGCCGGCCTGATGCCGCTGCCCGGGCTGAAGCCGGACGTGACGCTGCAGTTCCACATCGCCGCGGCCATGCTGGCCGAAAGCCCGCTGGAAGCCGAGGAGCTGGAGGAGGCGCTGCGGGCCCAGCTCGCGGGCATGTCGCCGCGCACCCGGCGGCCGATCCGCTTCATGGAGTCGGGGTCGGCGCAGGCCTCCGATGCGGGCGATTCCTCCCTGTTCGTCCAGAGCCAGCTCGAGCCGCAGCCGCAGCCGGAATCGCAGCCGCAGCGGCAGCCGCTGCGGCAGCCGCAGCCGCAGCCGGAGCCGGAATCGCAGCCCGGGCCACACCCGCTGCCGCCGCAGCCCGCGGGCTAGGGGCGGCAGGGAAACGGGCCTGCGGCCGCGCGGTCTGCGTCAGAACCGGATCGTCGCCGCCACCGGCTGGCCCACCCGCAGCGTGCGGTCCACGCCCTCCACGATGATGGCGTTCATCGCGAAGGTCAGCGCCCCGTCCAGGGCCGGGTCGCGGCGGTAGGACTGCAGCGTGTCGGTCACCGCGGGATCGACCTGCGCCGTGGCCGGATCGACATTCGGGATCGGGCAGCGCGTGCAGGGCTTCACCGGGCGCAGTTCCACCGTGCCTTCGTCGGCGGCGATGCGGATCAGCTCCAGCCGGTCCTCGTCGTGCGCCTCCAGGCCGGCCAGCACGATGTTGGGGCGGAAGCGCTCGATGCCCACGGCCGCATGGCCGGCCGCCACCAGCTTCGCGTTCAGCAGGTCCAGCGAGGCGGTGCTCGTCACCAGCAGGGGATAGCCGTCCTGGAACTGGGTGGGCGCCTCGGCGCCGCCGGTCCACTTCAGGCTGGCCAGGCGCTGCTGCTCGGGGTCGAAGCGCACCAGCCGCAGCTTGCGGCCGAGGAAATCCGAGAACCACTGCGCCGCCACCGCGCCCATGTCGTAGGCCTGCACCTCGTCGTCCCACACCCGCACCTTCACCGGTTCTTCGACGGTGTCGATCTGCAGGTGCAGCGCCAGCATGCCCGGGGCGCGCAGCACCACGTCGCTCAGGCGGATCTGCGGGCGGATCAGGGCCATGCGCGGCAGCTCGCGCTGGCTGACGAAGACGCCGTTCTCGTCCACCACCATCCAGGCGCGATCCAGGTCGAGCCCGGTCTCGGTCAGCACGGCTTCGCGCAGCTCCACGCCGGCGCAGGACTTGACGGGATAGACGTACAGGCGGGCGATGGCGGCGGTGAGGTCGGGGGCGTTGCTCATGGGCGGTGGAAGCGATAGGGATGGCTTGCAGCCACCGATTGTGCCCGCCTCCTACAATGCCCCCCATATGGCCGCTCCTCTCGATGTCTGTATCCGCGGCGCGGGCATGGTGGGCCGCACGCTGGCGCTGCTGCTGGCGCGCGACCGCCTGCGCGTCGGCCTGGTCGACCCGGCGCCGGCCGTGGCGCCGCAGCGCGACGTGCGCGCCTATGCCCTCAACGCCCGCTCGCACGACCTGCTGCTGCGCCTGCGCGCCTGGCCGGACGAACAGCACGCCACCCCCGTGCGCGCGATGGACGTGCGCGGCGACGACGGCGGGCGGGTGCGCTTCGCCGCCGGCGACGAAGGCGTGGAGGCGCTGGCCTGGATCGTCGACGTCGAGCCGCTGCTGGCGCGCCTGCAGGAAGCGGTGCGCTTCCAGGCCCAGGTGGAGGTGCTGCCCGAGCCGCGGCCCGCGGCCCTCACGGTGGTCTGCGAAGGCCGCGCCAGTGCGACCCGCGACGAATTCGGCGTCAACTTCGACGTGACCTCCTATCCGCAGCGCGCCATCGCGGCCCGGCTGGAGTGCGAAAAGCCGCACGGCGGCGTCGCCCACCAGTGGTTCGAGAGCGGCAACGTGCTGGCCCTGCTGCCGCTCGGCGGGGCGCAGGGGAACTCCGTGGCCCTGGTGTGGTCAGTGCAGGAGCCGCGTGCGGACGAGCTTCTGGCGATCACGCCGGAGGATTTCTGCACCCGGCTGCAGACGTGTGCGGGCAACGAGCTCGGGCGCATGACGCTCACGACCGAGCGCGTGGTCTGGCCGCTGCAGCGCGCGCAGGCGGACCGCTGGTGCGGCCCGGGCTGGGTGCTGGCCGGCGACGCGGCGCACAACGTGCACCCGCTCGCGGGCCAGGGCCTCAACCTCGGGCTGGCGGATGCGGAGAAGCTCGCGCAGGTGCTGCACGAGCGCGAGTACTGGCGCAGCCTGGGAGACGCCAAGCTGCTGCGCCGCTACGAGCGCTCGCGCAAGATGGACGTGCTGGCGATGGCCTGGACGACGGACGGACTGCAGCAGCTCTTCGCGCAGTCCGCCGAACCCTGGGCCCTGCTGCGCAACTGGGGCATGCGCGGCTTCGACCACAGCGGCCCGGTCAAGCGCTGGGTGGTGCGGCAGGCCATGGGCCACGCCGACAATCTCTCGAGAACGGAACGAACATGAAACCGAATGCGATCCGCGGCGTGCTGGCCGCCCTCCTGGCTGCCCTGGCGCTCGTCGCCGGCGCCGCCCCGGGCGACAAGGCGCCCACGCTGGCCAACGCCGCCGCGCAGGTGCCCAAGGAGCAGGAGCAGCTGCTTCGCAAGAACCTCGCCGAGCGCCTGCCCAGCATCGGCCGCATCGACGAGGTCAGCCGCACGCCCATGCCCGGCGTCTTCGAGGTGCGCGTGGGCACCGACCTGTTCTACACCGATGCCGACGGCGCCTACATCCTGCAGGGCAACCTGATCGACACCAAGGCCCGCAAGAACCTCACCGAGGAGCGCATGGACAAGCTCCTCGCGGTGAACTTCGACACGCTGCCCACCAAGGACGCCTTCGTCATGGTGCGCGGCAACGGCAAGCGCAAGCTGGCCGTGTTCGAGGACCCGAACTGCCCGTACTGCAAGAAGTTCGAGCATGACCTGGCGAAGGTCGACAACGTCACGGTCTACATGTACCTGTACCCGATCCTCGGCCCCGATTCGACCGAGAAGTCGCGCAACATCTGGTGCGCGGGCGACAAGGCCAAGGCCTGGAGCGACTGGATGCTGAAGAACGACGTGCCTTCCAAGGCCGCGCCCAGCTGCGACGTGGCGGCCCTGGGCCGCAACCTCGAATTCGGCAAGAAGCACAAGATCACCGGCACGCCGACGCTGATCTTCACCGACGGCTCCCGCGTGCCGGGGGCGATCGGCGCCGCCGACATCGAGAGGATGCTGGCCGCCAAGTGATCGCCGCGCGTCCGGACGGCCCGCACTACCGGGTCGAGGCGGTCGACCCCGCCGCCCACCTGTTCCACGTCACGCTCACCATCGCCCAGCCCCAGGGGGGGCAGCGCGTTTCGCTGCCGGCCTGGATCCCGGGCAGCTACCTGGTGCGCGAGTTCGCGCGCCACCTGCAGCGGCTCGCCGCCCGCCAGGACGGCAAGCCGGTGCCGGTGCAGCAGGTCGACAAGGCCACCTGGCAGGTCGACTGCGTGCCCTCCAGCCCGCTGGTGCTGAGCTACGAGGTCTACGCCTTCGACAACTCGGTGCGCACGGCCTGGCTCGACACGCAGCGCGGCTTCTTCAACGGCACCAGCCTGTGCCTGCGCGTGCACGGCCAGGCGCAGGAGCCGCACCAGCTCGAACTGGTGGCGCCGCGGGCCTATCCGCACTGGGAAGCGGCCACCGGCCTGGAGCCGCTGAAGACCGGCAAGCGCGGCTTCGGCACCTATGCCGCGGAGAACTACGACGAGCTGGTGGACTGCCCGGTGGAACTCGGGCCCTTCTTCAGCGCCGAATTCCGCGCCTGCGGCGTGCCGCACCGCGTCGTGGTGGCCGGCGCGACGGCGGGCTTCGACAGCGAGCGCCTGGTCGCCGACACGCAGAAGATCTGCGAGGCCGAGATCCGCTTCTGGCACGAGCGCCGCAAGCCGCCGTTCAAGCACTACCTGTTCATGCTCAATGCGGTGGACGACGGCTACGGCGGCCTCGAGCACCGCAACTCCACGGCCCTGATCTGCTCGCGGCGCGACCTGCCGCGCGTGGGCGATGCGCGCCTGGGCGAAGGCTACGTCACACTGCTGGGCCTGATCAGCCACGAGTACTTCCACACCTGGAACGTCAAGCGGCTGCGGCCGGCGGAGTTCGCGCACTACGACTACGGCGGCGAGAACTACACCCAGCTGCTGTGGTTCTTCGAGGGCTTCACCAGCTACTACGACGACCTGCTGCTGCGCCGCGCCGGCCTGATCGACGACGCCACCTACCTGAAGCTGCTCACCAAGACCGCCAATCAGGTGCTGCAGACGCCCGGGCGCGAGGTGCAGTCGGTGGCGCAGGCGAGCTTCGACGCCTGGGTCAAGTACTACCGGCAGGACGAGAACACGGCCAACGCCACGGTGAGCTACTACACCAAGGGCTCGCTGGTGGCCCTGTGCTTCGACCTCACGCTGCGGCTGGAAGGCCACACCACGCTCGATGAGGTGATGCGCGCGCTGTGGCTGCGCTGCAAGGCCGGGCCGATGGCCGAAGCGGATTTCGCCGCGGTACTGAAGGAGCTCGGCGGCCGCGCCTTCACGCGCGAGCTGGCGGCCTGGGTGCACGGCACGCGCGAGCTGCCGCTGCGCGAGCTGCTCGAGCAGCACGGCATCACCGTGATGGAAGACCCGGCGCAGATGCAGCAGCGCCTGGGCCTGCGGGTGGGCGAATCGCAGGGGCTCGTGACGCTGAAGAACGTGCTGCGCGGCGGGGCGGCGGAGCAGGCCGGCTTCGCGGCCAACGACGAGTGGCTGGCGGTCGAAGTCGCGGGCGCGGCGTGGCGGCTGACCAAGCTGGACGACCTGCTGCTGTATGCCGGCAGCCACCGCAAGCTCACCGCCATCGTCGCGCGCGACCGGCGGCTGCTGCGGCTGGAGCTCGCCATCCCCTCCGGCATCACCACCTGGCGGCTGGTGCTGCGCGATCCGGCGCAGGCGCAGGCGTGGTTCGGGCCCCAAGGCTGACGCTGGCCCTGCTGGCGCTGGTGGTGGTGCTGGGGCACCTCGCGTCGCTGGAGTGGTTCGCGCGCCAGGCCGAGGCGATCTCGGGCCTGAAGCTGATGGCGCCGCCCATGTACACGCGCATGCTCAAGCCCGCGGCGCCGCCGCCGGTGGTGGCGACGATCGCACCGGCGCCGAAACCGAAGCCGCGCGCGCCGGCGGCGCCGAAACCGAAGCCGCCCGCTTCCAGCGCGCAGGAGCGCGAGCAGGAAGCGCTGCGGCGCGAGGCGGAGCAGGCGCTGGAGGCCGCGGCGAAGGAAGCGCAAGCGGCGGCGACGGAGCCGCTGGCGCAGGATCCGGCGTCCGGGCCGGATCAGGCCGTCGCGCAGGCGCCGCAGCCGGGCGCCTCCGAGCCGCAGGCCGCCGCCTCCGCGCCGGCCGCTGTGGCGAGCGCACCCGTGGCTGTGGCGAGCGCGCCGGTGCGGGCGGCAACTGCTGCCGTCGCGGCAGCCAGCACGCCCGCCGCTGCCGCCTCCGCGTCGGCCACCGGCTCCGCCGCGCCGGACCCGTGGCCGGCCGACACCCGCCTGACCTACGACGTGACGGGCGAATACCGCAATCCCGTCACCGGCACCGCGCACGTGCAGTGGCAGCGCGAAGGCAACCGCTACCAGGTGCGGCTGGACGTCACGATCCGCATCGTGGTGGCGATCACGCAGACGCTCACCAGCCAGGGCGAGGTGACGCCCGCGGGCCTGCTTCCGCGTGCGTACGAGGAGGCGCGCACCGGCGGCAAGCGGCGCCTGACGCAGTTCGGCGACCAGTTGGTCGTCCTGGACAAGGGCGTCAGCGTGCCGCGCCCGCCCGGCGTGCAGGACACGGCCAGCCAGTTCGTGGAACTGGCGCAGCGCTTCGCCACCGGCAAGGACGTGCTGGAAGTCGGCCGCACGGTGCGGATGTGGCTGGCGCGCCCCGGCGGCGTGGACGAATGGATCTACGACGTGACGGAGCGCCAGGTGCTCTCGCTGCCGCTCATGGGCGACGTGGAGGCCTTCCACCTGAAGCCACGCCCGTTGGTGAATCCGCGCGGCAACATCACGGCGGAGATGTGGTTCGCGCCGAGCCTGCAGTACCTGCCGGTGAAGATCAAGGTAATCATGGGCAACGAGGCCTGGCTGGACCTGGTGGTCGACCGCATCGACCAGCGGTGAATACAGACTGCCGGACGCAGAGGACGCGAAAGATACGCAGAGGACGCAAAAGGGCCAAGAAAATCCTCTAAAGGTTTCTTTTGCGTCCTCTGCGTACCCTTTGCGTCCTCTGCGTCCGGAAGTTCGGCTGTCCGGAAGTTCGCCTGTTCAGAGCCGGCGCTGGTCCACCACCCGTTTTGCCTTGCCCATGCTGCGCTCGATGCCGCCCGCGGGCCGCACTTCGATGCGCGCCGTGGTGCCGATGTAGACCTTGATCTCGTGGGCCAGCCGCTCGGCCGCCGAGCGCACCTCGTCGTGCTCGGGCGGCAGGCCGGCGCCGGCCTCCACCGCCACCGTCAGGTGGTCCAGCGGCCCTTCGCGCGTGAGGATGCACTGGTAGTGCGGCGCCAGCACCGGTTGCTTGAGGATCAGCTCCTCGATCTGGGTCGGGAACACGTTGACGCCGCGCACGATCATCATGTCGTCGCTGCGGCCGGTGATCTTCTCCATCCGGCGCATGGTGCGTGCCGTGCCGGGCAGCAGGCGCGTGAGGTCGCGCGTGCGGTAGCGCACCACCGGCAGCGCCTCCTTGGTGAGCGTGGTGAACACCAGCTCGCCGAACTCGCCGTCCGGCAGCGGCTCGCCAGTCTCGGGATGCACCACCTCGGGATAGAAGTGGTCCTCCCAAACGGTCGGGCCGTCCTTGGTCTCGATGCACTCGTTGGCCACGCCGGGGCCGATCACTTCCGACAGGCCGTAGATGTCCACCGCGGCGATGGCCAGGCGCTGCTCGATCTTGCCGCGCATGTCGTTGGTCCAGGGCTCGGCGCCGAAGATGCCCAGGCGCAGGCTGCACTCGCGCGGATCGAGCCCCTGGCGCTCGAATTCGTCGGCGATCGCCAGCGCATAGCTGGGCGTGACCATGATGATGTCGGGCTCGAAGTCGTGAATGAGCTGCACCTGGCGCTCGGTCTGCCCGCCGCCGAAGGGCACGACCGTCAGCCCCAGCTTCTCGGCGCCGTAGTGCGCGCCCAGGCCGCCCGTGAACAGGCCGTAGCCGTAGCTCACGTGCACCAGGTCGCCGGGGCGGGCGCCCGCCGCGCGGATGCTGCGCGCCATCACGTTCGACCAGGTCTCGATGTCGTTGCGCGTGTAGCCCACCACCGTGGGCTTGCCGGTGGTGCCGCTGGAGGCGTGGATGCGCACGCACTGTGCGCGCGGCACCGCGAGCATGCCGAAGGGATAGTTCTCGCGCAGGTCCGCCTTGGTGGTGAAGGGGAACTTGCGCAGGTCCGCGAGGCTGCGGAAATCCTCCGGGTGCACGCCGGCCGAATCGAACTTGCGGCGGTACGCGGGCGCGTTGCGGTACGCGTGCCACAGCGACGCCTTCAGGCGCTTGAACTGCAGCGAGCGCAGTTCGTCGACGCTGGCCTTCTCGATCGCCTCGAGCGCAAACGCGTTCATCATCGTGCCCCCACGCTTGTCACTTCGTGTACTGCGCTGCCCCCCGCGGGGGCCTTCGCGTCTTGGGGCGGCCCGGCGACGCTCATGTCCCCTCCGGGATCACCGTGCCCTGGATGCTCGTGCTCTTGCCGCGGAACACCGCGATCACCTCGCCGCGCTGGTTGGTCACGCGCATGTCGTAGACGCCGTGGCGGCCCTGCAGCACCTGCTCCGTGCCCTCGCAGGTGAGCACGTCGCCCAGGTGCGCGGGCTTGAGGAACTCGATGCTGCAGCCCGCCGCCACCGTCACCTTGTTGTGACTGTTGCAGGCGTAGGCGAAGGTGGAATCGGCCAGCGTGAAGATCAGGCCGCCGTGGCAGATCCGGTGGCCGTTGAGCATGGGCTCGCGCACCGTCATGCGCATGCGCGCGCGCCCCGGCTCGCAGGCGAGCAGCTCGATCTGGAGGAAGTCCTTGCAGGCGGCATCGACGCCGTACATGGCCTCGCCCACGCGCGCGGCCAGGGCGGCGGGCGTCAGCATGCCGGCCTCCGCCGGGCCGCCCCGAGGAGGCCGAGCCCCCCTCGGAGGGGCGGCGAACGAAAGTGAGCGTGGCGGGTCACTCCCTTCATTCCCCCTTGAATTGCGCCGGGCGCTTCTCGAGGAAGGCGGTGACGCCTTCGAGGTAATCGTGCGTGCGGCCCAGGGCCGACTGCGTGTCGCGCTCCAGATCGAGCTGGGCGTCGAGCTCGTTGCTGGCGGCAGCGCGCAGCAGCTTGCGCGTCTGCACCAGGGCGGCGGTGGGCATGGGGGCCAGGCGCGCGGCCAGCTTCAGCGCGGCCTCGACGCAGTCCTCGCCCTCGGGCGCCACGTCCCAGATCATTCCCCACTCTTTCGCCTCCTGCGCGCCCAGCTTGTCGCCCAGCAGCGCGCAACCCATCGCGCGCGCGAGCCCCAGCTTCTTCACCAGGAACCACGAGCCGCCGGCATCGGGGATCAGGCCGATCTTGCTGAAGGCCTGGATGAAGACCGCGGAAGGGGCCGCGATCGCGAGGTCGCAGCTCATGGCCAGCGAAGCGCCCGCGCCCGCAGCCACGCCGTTGACCGCGGCGATGGTGGGCACGCGCAGCTCCAGCAGCTTGCGCACGGTGGGGTTGAACAGCTTTTCGATCACCGGACCGGGGTTGGCCCGTTCGACGCGGTTCGGCCCGGGGCTGAGGTCGAATTCGGCCAGGTCGGCGCCGGCGCAGAAGCCGCGGCCGGCGCCGGTGATCACGGCAGCGCGGATCGCCTTGTCGGCCGCGATGCGATCGAGCGCGGCGCGCAGCTCCTCGTGCATCGCGCGCGTGAAGCTGTTGAGCGCCTGCGGGCGGTTCAGCGTGATGAGGGCGACGCTGGCGCGTGCCTCGAACAGGACGGTGGCTTCGCTCATCGGGTTCTCCTTCCCGGCCGCCGAATCTAGCATCGGTGCGGCGCGCGGCCGGGCCATGGTTTCCCTTGGTTATAGTTGCCGCAACCTGAGGAGATCGCGATGGCCTTCGAACTGATCGACGTGCGGACCGAGGCGGGCAAGGTGGGCGTGGTCACGCTGAACCGGCCCAAGCAGCTCAATGCCCTGAACAACCAGCTGATGGACGAGCTCGGCGCGGCGCTGAAGGCCTTCGACGCCGACGCAGCGATCGGCTGCATGGTGATCACGGGCAGCGAGAAGGCCTTTGCCGCCGGCGCCGACATCGGCGCCATGGCCACCTACACGTTCGCCGATGTCTACCAGAGCGACTACATCACGCGCAACTGGGAGACGATCCGCAGCATCCGCAAGCCGGTGATCGCCGCGGTGAGCGGCTTTGCCCTGGGCGGCGGCTGCGAGCTGGCCATGATGTGCGACTTCATCATCGCAGCGGACAACGCGAAGTTCGGCCAGCCCGAGATCAAGCTGGGGATCATCCCCGGCGCCGGCGGCACGCAGCGCCTGCCGCGTGCCGTGGGCAAGGCCAAGGCCATGGACATGGTGCTGACCGGCCGCATGATGGACGCCACGGAAGCCGAGCGCGCCGGCCTCGTGAGCCGGGTGGTCACGCTGGACAAGCTGATGGAGGAGGCGCTGGGGGCGGCGCTGCAGATCTGCGACTACTCGCAACTGGCGGTGCTGGCGGCCAAGGAGTCGGTCAACCGCGCCTACGAAGGGGCGCTGGCCGACGGCGTGATGTTCGAGCGGCGCCTGTTCCACGCCCTGTTCGCCACCGAGGACCAGAAGGAAGGCATGGAGGCCTTCGTGAACAAGCGCAAGGCGCAGTTCAAGAACCGCTGAGCCGTGCAGCGGCCCGCGGGTTTTGTCTATAATCGCTCTTCTTCGGCGCTTTAGCTCAGTTGGTTAGAGCGATGGAATCATAATCCACAGGTCCGGGGTTCGAGTCCCTGAAGCGCCACCAAATTCCCGAAAGGCCCGTCCGGTCAATGACTTGGCGGGCCTTTGTCATTTCGGGGCGCTACTTAGGAGATTCGCCTCGGACATCCTTTCGGCCCTGAAGGACGGAAAGCCGAGCCAGCAACTGCGGCAGGTCGGCCTGCACGGTGCGCCAGACGACGTCCGCCTGCAAGTCGAAGTAACCGTGGGCAATGCGGTTGCGCATGCCGCGCATGCTCTTCCAGGGAATGTCGGGGTGAGCCTCGGCAAACTCTGGATACCGATCCATGACTCTGGTGGCGGCTTCTCCGATGATCACAAGGCTCATGATCACGGCGAGCTGCGTGCGCCTGCGGCAATGAATTCGTCTTGCGAGAGACCGGCGACGAAGCCGCAGGCGTCCGTCGCTGCCTGTCGAATGTGCTCGAGGTAGTCCGGAAGCTTCGGATCGCTCAAACCGGCTGCGCCTCCGCGAGCACCCTGTCGCGAAACTTGACCGGAAGATCGCCCGGGATCAGCAGATCGACGGTCACGCCGAGCAACTTCTCCAGTTCGACCTGCAGGCCCCCCAGGTCGAACAAGGTGGCGTTGGGCAGTTCATCGACGAGGATATCGATGTCGCTGTCGTCCGTGTCGTTGCCATGAAGGACCGAGCCGAACACGCGCGGGTCCTCGGCGCGATAACGGCCGACCAGCTCCCGGACGGCGGCGCGGTGCAGGTTCAGTGCGGCAGAGGGCTTCATGCTTGCCGAAAGTATGGGGTCGTGCGCTCATTGTGCGGCATTCCGGGACGGCTGCGTCGCCGCAAAACGCAGTCGCCTGCGGTCGCGGCAAGGGCGGTGCGAAATCACCCCGGCCGGCCGTCGGCTCGCGGTTCGCCCAGCCAGCGCCCGTGCCGCAGCGCCCAGGTGCCCGCAACCAAGAGCCACCCCGCCGCCGCCGCGGGCAGCGCGAGAGCCGCCGATGCGGGCCACAAGGCCGCGAGAAGGCGCGCGATCACCGTCGCCTGCAGCAGCACATGCAGCCGCCGCGCGACCCGGTCGATCGCCTGCGCGCGGCCGCTGTTCGTGGCGCTGACGCGCGTCACCATCGCCAGCATGGTGCCGCCCATGTAGCCCAGCGTGAGCGCGTGCACCGCCGCCATGCCGAGGCGCGCGGCCAGCGCACCCTCCACGATCGGCAGCCAGGACAAGGCCAGCACACACAAAGCCGCATCCCACCACAGCAGCGGCCGGAACAGCATCGCCACCATCGGCTGCTTCAGCGGCGGCTGCCCGATCCAGCGCAGCGACAGCCGCAGGCTCAAGGCCGCGACGACGCCCAGGTGCAGCGCCAGCAGCCAGCGCCAGGCGGCAAGCCCGTCGAGCCAGGGCCCTGCCAGCGCCGCCGCGCCCTGCGCCAGCGGCACCGAGGCCAGCGCCCACAGCGGCCAGTCCGGCCAGCGCGCATCGAGCCACGGCCATGCCCCTTCGCCCAGGAACGGCAGCATGCGGTGCGAGACGACCACGAACACCACGGCCACGCCCCACCACAGGCCCGCCCGCACGATGCGCTCCAGCGCGTCGGGGCGACCGAGCGCCAGCGCGAGGGCCGATCCCGCCAGGCATCCGAGCATCGCGACGGCGGCAGCCGCGACGGCCTTGGCATGCCGGCGGTCCTCCTCCATGCTGCGCGCCACCAGGCGCAGCATGCGCAAAGCGAGCAGGCTCCAGGCGCCGGCGGCCACCGCCAGGCCCGCGGCGGCGAGCTCCGCCCCGGCGTGGAAGCCGACGAGGGCCAGCGCCCAGCCCGCGCTGAACGCGGCCACCGGCCAGCGCAGCGCGCGGGCATCCACCGGCGGCTGGCGCAACCACTTCGGCCCCGCGGTGAACATGAAGCCGGTGATGAACAGCGGCATCGGCCCGAGGGTGAACCACAGGCCATGGGCCGCGGCGGGTGGAATGCGCCAGGACCAGGCGAGGCCCGCGGCCTGCGCGGACTGCCAGGCCGCCCACCACAGCGCCGCCAGGGCCCAGTGGACCCCGGCCCAGAAAAAGCAAAGCTTGTGGGGCGCCGACAGCAGCGCCGCGGCGCGCCACGTCGGCATGCGGCGATTGTAGGAGGCGGGGCGGCAGAAAAGCGGGCCTGCGCCTCGGCATGCCTTGTCGACGCAGCGTCGGCAATCGCAGGCCAGCGATCAGTCCGTTCGGACCGCCGGGGCCGCCGGGGGTGCCGCCGCGCGGCTGCGCAACCCCAGCAGCAGGCCCAGCGTGACGCACGCCAGGCCCACGCTGCCGGTTGGCGTCAGCGCTTCGCCGAGCAGGGGCCAGGCCAGCAGCATCGCGAGCACCGGCACGGCGGCCGTGATCATCGTCGTGCGCACCGGGCCGAAGGCCTTCACCACCTGGGTGAAGGCCACGCCGGCCAGCAGCATGGACAGGCCGCCCTGGTAGATGGCCTGGAAGGCGATCTCGGACCAGGGGGCGCCGCCCAGCCGCGTCGGCACCAGCCCGGTGGCGGCGGCCAGTGCGAACAGCGGCACATAGCTCGCGAGGGTGCCGATCGCGATCGCGCAGGTCGCGGGCAGCGCGCCCAGCTGCCAGCGCCGGCACAGCACGCTGTACCAGGCCCAGCACAGCGCGGCGCCCACGAACAGCAGGTCGCCCTTCCAGCTCGCGTCGCCGCCGCCCAGCGCGTGCAGCAGGCTGGCGCCGCCCACGAGCAGGTTGCCGGCGACGATCGCGGCCAGCCCCAGCAGCCGCGAGCGCGCGCAGCGTTCGCCCACCAGGAGCGCGGCGAGCACCGCGGTGTACAGCGGCAGCGACCCCGGCAGCAGCACCGCGGCGTGCGACACGGGGGCGAAGAAGAAGCCGCTGTAGGCGAACATGCAGTAGCCGACCCCCGCCGTGGCCGTCAGCACCGCGCCGCGCGCGAGGGCCTGCCGCGGCTCGGGCGCGAGCTGCCCGAGCAGCCAGCGGCCGCGCAGCAGCACGAGCGGCAACGCGACCAGGCCCGAGAACGCGAAGCGCACGAAGGCGATGTCGAACGGGCCCAGGTGGCCCCGGGCGCTCATGCGGGCGATCAGGATGAACGAGGTCCAGATCGAGAGCACGGCGGCGGCGCAGGCGACGCCGATCCAGGTGCCGCGCCGGCGCGCGCGCGCGGCCTGGCAAAGGGCGGCGTCCCCTCGCCGGGCGTCGGCGAGCACCATGGAAGGCGGCGCGGCCTGGCCGCCGGCAGCGGCTTGCATCAGTTGATCTTCGCGCCCGAATCGTTGACGACCTTGGTCCAGCGCGCCACGTCGCCCTTGACCATGTCGGCGAATTCGGCGGGACTGGTGGGCAGCACGGTGTCGCAGCCCATCGCCGCGCAGCGCGCCTTCATCGTGTCGCTCGCGACGACGCGGGCGAGCTCGGCGGCGAGGCGGTCGACCACGGCCTTGGGCGTTCCCGCGGGCGCGACGATCCCCTGCCAGGCCACCGCCTGCACGCCGGGCATGCCCGCCTCCGCGAAGGTCGCCGCCTCCGGCTGCATCGGCGAGCGCGCGGGCGCCGTCGTGGCCAGCACCTTCAGCTTGCCGGCGCGGATGTGGCCCAGCGCCGGCGCCAGGTCGGTCACCATCAGGTCGAAGCGGCCTCCCAGCAGGTCGGCGATCGCGAGCTGGCTGCCCTTGTAGGGGATGTGGTCGAACTTCGCGCCGCTGGCCGTCTGCAGCATTTCCATCGCCAGGTGGTGCGGGCTGCCGTTGCCGGCCGAGCCGTATTGCAGCGGCGCGCTGCCCTTGCGCGCCGCGTCCACCACGTCGCGCAGCGACTTCCAGCCCTTGTCGGCCGGAACCACGAGGAAGAAGGGCACCGTGGCCACCAGGCCCACGGGCGCGAAGTCCCGCACCGGGTCGATCATGTTGTTGCGGTACAGCGCCGGGCTGATGCCCAGCGTGGTGCTGGTCGCCATCAGCAGCGTGTAGCCATCGGGCTGGCTGCGTGCGACCAGCTGCGCGCCGAACAGCGTGCCCGCGCCCGGCTTGTTCTCGATCACCACCGGCTGCCCCAGCGCCTTGGAAAGCGGATCGGCGACGGCGCGCGCGAGCGTGTCGCTCAAGCCCCCGGGCGAGTAGGGGACGACCAGCTTGATCGGCCTGTCGGGCCAGGCGCCGGCCGACTGGGCCTGCACGTCCGGTGCAAGGGCGAAAGCGGCCAGCGCGGCGAGCGCGGCGACGCCGCGCAGGAGAATTCTCTTCATACCCTTCCCCCGTTTCAGTTCAGGTTGAAGATGCGCTGGGCGTTGCGGCCACGCACCTGGTGGCGCAGCTCGCCGGGCAACTGGTCGACCCGCGCGAGGCAGCCGGTCATGTCGCCGATGTTGTGGGGGTAGTCGGATCCGTACAGGACGTTGTCGGGGCCGCAGACCTTCACGCACAGCTCCAGCGCTTCCGGCGTGAACACGACCGAGTCGACGAAGACGCGGCGCATGTAGTTGCTCGGGCGCTCCTGCGTGCGCTGGCTGCAGCGCGGGATGCGCTCGTGGCAGATGTCCAGCCGGCCGACCAGGAAGGGCAGCGCGCCGCCGCCGTGGGAAGCGATGATCTTCAGCATCGGATAGCGGTCGAAGAAGCCGTCGTAGATGCAGCGCGCGATGGCCAGCGAGGTGTCGAAGGTGAACCCCACGGGCGGCACCAGGTTGTGGTCGGCCATGTCCATCTCGCCCACCCCGGGGGGATCCGTGGGGTGCACCAGCACGGGCAGCGCGCGCTCGTCGATCGCCTGCCAGATGTCGGCGAACTGCGGATCGGTGAGCGACTTGCCGCCGATGTTGGCCAGCACCATCACGCCGACGGCACCGGCCTTGCATGCCCGATCCAGCTCCTGCAGCGCGAGCTCGCGGTGCTGCCAGGGCAGCGAGGCGAACCAGCGGATGCGGGCCGGGTGCGCGCGCTGGGCCGAGGCCATGTCGTCGTTCACCAGCTGCGCGGCCTGCAGGCTGATGCGCGGGTCGCCCCAGTAGGCGTTGGGACAGGTGAGCGAGACGACCGCCAGGTCCACCCGGGCGCGGTCCATGTTGCGGATGCGCAGGTCGTAGTCGAACATGCCGGGGGTGAGCGTCATGAACGGCGCGCCGTCGCGGTGGACGGCCTCGGTCGGCCCGCTGCCCACGCGCGCCACGGTGTAGCGCGGCCCCCCGTGCTCCTTCAGCAAGTCCAGCCACGCCCGATTCAGCATGTGCGTGTGGACGTCGATCACCAGGCTCATGGGATGTCTCCTCTTTCTCATGCCCGTCGCGGCCGCGGGCTTGTCGGAGAAATCTAGGGCAGCTAGGATGAGTTGCAAAAGCCAATTTGGCCCGTTCGTCCTTCCTCCTTCCCGCCATCCCCATGAGCCGTGCCCCCGCCCGCCGCGCCGCGCCGGCGCGCCTGTCCGAAGTGCCCAGGCTGGACGCCCCGCAGACGATCCTGGACCTGGCGAACTACTGCCTCACGCGCATCTCGAACCTCGCCGGCGCCCAGGTCACGCGCATCTGCGAAGGGGAATTCGGCGTCACCCGGCGCGAATGGCGCTTCGTCGCCCTGCTCGGGGCCTTCGGCGAGCTGTCGCCATCGGCGCTGGCCGTGCACGCCACGCTGGACCGCGCCACCACCTCCAAGGCGCTCACCTCCCTGTGCCTGAAGGGGCTGGTGCGCCGCAGCCGCGCCGGCGGCGGCAACCACTTTGCGATCCGGCTCACCGAGGCCGGGCAGAGCCTGTACGAACAGCTCTTCCCGCGCTCGGCGGCCGTCAACCTGGCCTTGATCGAGCCGCTTTCGCCCGGCGAGCGGCTCGAGCTCGCCCGCCTGCTCGGGGTACTGCAGGTGCGGGCGGAGGAGATGGCGCGACGCTGACCTGGCCTCGGCCACGCAGGGCCGGCGCAGCAGGTCGTCGAAGGCGGGGCCAGGCTCAGACCGCCATCGCCTTCACGTCACGCAGCAGCGCCTGCGCATCGTCGCCCACGGCCTGGTCCAGCATCGGGTACATCATCTGCTCCTCCTTCACGTTGTGCGGCTGCAGGATGTCGAGCAGTTGCCGCGTCGCGTGCCGGAAGCCGGCGCCGTCCTGCGCGCCCGCGGCCTGCTCCATGGCGGCGAGGATCGGCTGCATCTGCTCGTGCTCGACGCGCATCTGCTGGCTGGGCCCGCCGCCCGTCATGCCCGTGCGCTCCTCGAAAGCGGGGAACAGCAGGTCCTCCTCCATCTCGATGTGGCGGCGCAGGCGCTTGAGGAACTCGCCGCCCTCGCGCTGCATCGCGCCCCAGTCGCTCGCGCCGGCGGCCGTCACGGCGCGCTCGGCAAAACCGTCGATCAGGACGTGGTCCTGCTCCATGTAGCTGGTGATCGATTCCATCTCGTGCTCCTTCGGGTTGCGCGCCGGCATCAGGAATGCTGCAGCTGGTCCAGCTTGGCGCTGACGCCGGCCCAGTGGGCCGCATCCGGCAGCGGGTCGCGCCGCTTGACGATGCTGGGCCAGTCGCGCGCCAGCTCGGCGTTCAGGGCGATGAACTTGCGCTGGTCCGCCGGCACGTCGCTGTCGGCGTAGATCGCGTTGGTGGGGCAGGCGGGCACGCAGGCCATGCAGTCGACGCAGTTGTCGGCGTTGATGACCAGGAAGTTCGTGCCCTCGTGGAAGGCGTCGGCGGGGCACACCTCGACGCAGTCGGTGTGCTTGCAGTTGATGCACGCTTCGGTAACGATGTGGGTCATGTCTTGCTCCGGATGGCGGGAAGTGCCGCCCCTCAGGCCACTGCCCGTTCCGACGCGGCCGCCGGCTTGACCTTGACCACGACGACCGGGCATTCGCCGGCTTCCCCGCAGGGTTCGAAGCGCCTGCGGGTGGCGGCCATCGCCGACCAGCGCCGCACCGCCTGCGCGTTCTGGGTCTGCCCCAGCTGGGCCGCCGTCGGCGGGATGGGCTTGCCTTCGGCCAGCAGCTTCTCCACCCGGCGCAGGCCCAGGTAGGCCGCGCCGTAGGCACCATTGAGCTGGCCCAGCCCATTGGGCGCGACGTGGAACTTCTCGCCCAACGCTTCCTCGAGGGCCCGCACCATCGCCTCGTTGCGCGTCATGCCACCGGTGAGCATGTAGCCCGGCTCCAGGCCCACGCGGCGCATCAGCTGGATCGCCCGTCCGCCCAGCGAGACCATCGCTCCCATCATGATGTCCTCGGCGGGGACGCCGTTGGACAGGTGGTTGATCACCTCCGACTCGGCGAACACCGCGCAGACGCTGCTGATCGCCTTGGGCGCCGTCGAGCGCAGCGCGTAGGGGCCGATGTCCTCCGTGGTCAGGCCCAGGTAGCGGGCCGTCTTTTCGAGGAAGGCGCCGGTGCCGGCCGCGCACTTGTCGTTCAGGCGGAAGGCCTTCACCCGCCCCTGGTCGTCGACCTTGATGGCCTTGATGTCCTGGCCGCCGATGTCGAGGATGGTGCGGGTGTCGGGAAACAGGTGCACCGCGGCCTGCGCGTGCGCCGTCAGCTCCGTGATCTGCGCATGGCGGTAGGGCACGGTGTAGCGCCCGTATCCGGTCGCGCCGACGTAGGTGATGTCGCCGCGCTGCAGGCCGGCGTTGGCCAGCAGGTCCTCGAAGACCGCTTCGGAGGCCTGCGCCAGCTTGAAGCCGGTGCGCCGCACTGCGGTGCCCACGACCTTGCGGTCGCCGTCGAGTGCGATCGCCTTGGTGTAGGTCGATCCGATGTCGAGTCCAACAACGTAGATCATCTTTTCTCCTCAGGCGAGCGCCGCGGCGGGCTCGGCCGCCGGGGCGAAGACGTGGTCGCGGGCGAACAGCGCGGCACCCAGCGCGCCGCAGAAGTGGGCGTCGGGGCTGACGTTGATCTTCATGCCCACCGCGTCCTCCAGCAGCTTGACCATCGCCACGTTGCGGCTCACGCCGCCCGTGAACGTGACTTCCGAGTGCACGCCGACCCGGCGCGCGAGCGAGACGCAGCGGCTGGTGATGGCCTGGTGCACGCCCATCAGCACGTCCTCCGGCGGGATGCCCTTGGACAGGTGGCTGATGATCTCGGACTCGGCGAACACCGTGCAGGTGGTGGTGATGCGCACCGGGTTCTGCGACTTCAGCGCCAGCGGCCCCAGGTCGCCCAGCGACATCTCCAGCGCGTACGAGGCGGCGCCGAGGAAGCGGCCGGTGCCGGCGGCGCACTTGTCGTTCATGGTGAAGTCGGCCACCTGGCCGTCGGGCTTGACGGCGATCGCCTTGGTATCCTGCCCGCCGATGTCGATCACCGTGCGGGTGCCGGGGAACAGCGCGATGGCGCCGCGCGCGTGGCAGGTGATCTCGGTCACCTGCTGGTGCCCGAAGGACACGTTGTAGCGGCCGTAGCCGGTGCTGGCGATGCGCGCCACCTGCTCCTCCTGCAGGCCCGCGTTGGCCAGGGCCGCGCGGAAGGCATCCTGCGCGATCGTGACCATGCTGGTTTCCATGTCGAGCAGGGCGCGCCCGACCACCTTGCCGTTCTCGTCCAGGATCACCGCCTTGGTCTGGGTGGATCCGACGTCGACGCCGCCGATGTATTTCATTGCTGGCTCCCGTTGGCGATGGCGGCCTGGGCGCGCGCCGACGGCGCCGGCCCGCCGCGCTGGTGCAGCGACTCGAAGAAGGCGTCGACGCGGTTCTTGATCTGGGCGTCGGACCAGTAGCGCGGATCGATCAGGTCCGATTCGACGTAGAGGCTGGGGATGTTCATGCGCTGGTTCAGGTAGTTGCGCGTATCGGCCATGCCGGAGGAGACGAAGCGGCAGCTCTTGATGCCGTGGAAGACGACGCCGTCGACGTCGTATTCCTTGATCTGCTGCGCCAGCCGCTCGTGGGCGAAGAACTGGTTGGACAGGCCGCGCTGCGCCGCCAGGGCGGAGATCTCGGCCAGGCTTTCCAGCGGGCGCGAGGTGTCGTAGACCATTTCGCCGGCATCCATGCCGCCGGCGGCGAAGGTGAGGTAGTCGGAATACGCGAACACGCCGCCCCAGCTCTCGAACAGTTCCACCAGCCGGCGCATCGACACGTAGCAGGGCGTGCCGGAGAACAGCAGGCGGAAGCGCTCCTCCTTCACCCGGCCCTCGCCGCGCGCCACCTTGGCGCGCAGTTGCTCCTCGAGCTTGCGCATGAACTCCACACCCTCCTCGGTGCCGCGGTAGACGTTCATGATCCCGATGTAGGTCAGGCCGTCCAGCATCGCGTTGTAGGGCGCCGGGCAGACCCGGTTGAGCGCCATCACGTTGTTCCAGTGGTAAACCATGCGGTTGACGCGGTCCTGCACCTCGGCGAGCTTGTCGAAGTCGAAGCGCTTGCCCGTGATGTTCTCGCAGCGCATGATCAGGTCGCGGAACTGCGACTCCACCCACTGCGAGTCGGCCATGTGCTGGGCGTCGCCGCGGCGCACCTGCCAGTTCGAGCCGCGCTGGCCGGGCAGGTCCAGGGTGAAGGTCGGCGTCTTGAGCATGCGCTCCCAGATCTCGCCCCACTTGATGAACGTGCTGCACATGTTCGAGGTGATGGCGATGTCGGCGTGCGGGATGGTGCCCGCCGGGTGCTTCTGCTGGCGCAGGATCAGCCCCACGTCGGCCTTGACGTAGGAGCACACGTCGGGCGAGTAGCCGTAGTCCTCGGATTCGCGCAGGTAGCCTTCGGAGACCTTCTTCACGCCGGTCTGCAGCGAGTTGATCTCGGGAAACACCAGCTGGAAGTCGAAGGTGCGCAGGATCTCGATGGCGTTGCCCATCACGAAGACGTTGGCGACCTTCTGGTCGCGCTCCTTCGCCTTCTCCAGGTTGGCGTACCAGGCCTTCATCAGGCGCTGGCCTTCCTGGATCGGGTTGAATTCGTCTGCCGGTGCGGCCTGCGGGGCGGGGCGTTCGAGCGTTGCGGTGTTCATGGTCGGCTCCGTGCTCAGGCGGTGGCGAAGAGGAGGGATTCGGCGAAGGTCTCGAGCTGCATCGCCATCTGCTCGAAGGAAGTCATCTTTTCCTCGAACTCGAGCACCAGGTACTGCACGCCCACCTCGTCGAGGTGCTTGGACCAGGCCACCTGTTCGTCCAGGCCGGGCTCGCAGAACTTGGCCGCCGTGACGATCGCCGCGTCGGCCCTGCTGGTGGCGAGCATGTCCATCAGGTAGCCTTCCTTGGTCTTGCGCTCGTCGTGCTGCACCGGGCTGGCGGCGGAGCGCTGCACGAAGCTCTCGGCCAGCGCCCAGATCGGGTCGCCGGTGCCGGGCACGTCGTTGGTGATCCAGCGCAGGCCGATCAGCAGGTCGTCGTCGACCACGTAGCAGTTGTCGTCGATCGCCTCCAGCATCTCCAGCGGCGGCTGCTCGCAGAAGCCGCCGACGAACACCACCCTCGGCTTGTCCTGGGCGGCGCGGCGGCGGGCGCGGATGGCGTCGAGCGCGCTCTCCAGCAGCGCGTTGTGGGCCTCGCAGGGGATGCGGGTGCGGGCGCGCAGCAGCAGGTAGGACTCGGTGCAGCTCACCTTCCAGGGTTCGTCGCGGCGGATCGCGTACAGCTCGCGCAGCAGCTTGCGGTTGCGGTTGTAGGCGCCGATGCTGGCGCGCAGCTTCGCGTCGCAGGCCTCCTGGCCCGAGCGGCGCTCGAGTTCGCCGCGCAGGCGCTGGTACTCGGCGGCCACGAACCGGATCGCGCCGGGCGTGTTGGGGTTCTGCGGCAGGTACAGGATCTGCGCGAGCTGCTCGGGGATGTTGCGCGACCAGATGCCGGCCAGGTGCTTGGCCGCGTCGCAGATCGGGTGGGTGATGAAGCCCTTGAGCCCCTGCAGCTGCCCGTTCAGGCCCATCTCCGTGGTGGAGCGGCAGATCGAGCAGATGAACGAGCCCATGTGGGCGTCGGCGTGCTTGAGCTCCAGCTTGTTGCCGCCGCCGAGCACGTTGACCGGCAGCAGGCCGGCCGCGTGCGCGATCTCCTCGGGGAAGTAGACCGGGAAGTGGCCGAGCGTGCCCGTGAAGCCCTCCGGCAGCGCGTCGTCCGCGGGCGGCGGCGACTGCCTGAGGGTGTTGCAGTATTCCAGGATCTCGTCCAGCCCGGCTTCGGGGTCCAGCGCTTGTGTCTCCATGTCTCGCTCCATCTAATTCGGTATTGCAGTACCGGAATGCATATATTGCCCCGGCAGCCCCCTGCCGGTTATTGACGTGGATCAAGGTTCGGGAGCGGGCCGTGCGCGCCCATCCCCGTGAAGGCGGGAGTCCCGGGGGCTTTCCCGGAGGCCGGCGGTGGAGCAAACGGAGAACGAGGTGGGCTGCGGTGCGGCGCAGCGAAACGCACGCCGGCGGTGATCTGCAGCGAGACAAAGGCTGGCGGTGGAGCGCAGCGAAACCCCAGCGCTCCCCCGCCCCCGCCCTACTTCGCCGCTCCTCCGAACTTGCCGCCCGCCCCCTGGCACACCAGCCCCGCGAGCTGCCCGATCATCGTCCCGGGCGCGATGTATTCCTTGCGGTGCTCGCCGCGCCCGCCCACGTACCTGCCCTGGCCCATCGCCTCCGAGTAGTACATGGTTTTCAGGTAGCGGTAGGTGCCGGCCTGGCAGTCGATGTCGATCAGCGCCTTGCCGGACTTGACGCCCTCGCGCTCCTGCTGCTTGAAGTCGAACAGGCGCCACACGCGGCGGTGCGCGCCGTCGCTGCGCACCGTGGCGGGATCGAGGTAGTAGGCGGTGGACTCGCTCTCGCCGATGCTGACCCAGGCGGCCGACGCGCCGGCGCCGGCGCACGCCAGCAGCGTGGCCGCGAGGGCGCGCGGCAGCGTGCAGCCGGCCATCAGCGCGCGCGCTCCGGCGGCGGGGCCGGCGGCAGCGAGAGCCTGAAGTCCAGATCGTCCGGCAGCAGCGAGTCCGGCGTCAGCTCGGCGAGATCGATGTCCGGTGCGGCGGCCTGCGCAGCGGCCGGTGTCGAGGTGGACATCGTCGTGGACGCGGGCGCCTGCGCGTCTGCGGCCAGCAGCGAAGGCGGCCAGTTCACCTGGTCCAGCGCGGCCAGCGGCACCGGCTCGGTCTCGCTCGGCGGCGCGGGCACCAGCGGCGTGCGCATCGTGGAGGGGAAGGCGCCGCCGAAGTTCTCGGGCGCGGTGCTGGAGGCCAGCGCCTCGCTCGCGATGCCGTACAGCAGCAGCAGGTCGCGCGAGGCCTCGAGGTCGAAGGTGATGGAACCGGGCTTGGCCTCCTCGAACAGGGAATCCTCGATCACCTTCAGCACGCGCGGGGTGCCCCACAGCTGCGTGATGCGCGAGAGCGCGCGCGGATGCTCCTCCAGCCCGCTCGATTCCGACATCGCTGCTTCGAAGGGCGGCATGCGGGCGGAGAACAGCTTCTGGAACGCGAGGCGCAGCCGCTCGTACTCGTCGCGGCGCTCGAGGCGGCGGCACAGGTCCAGCAGGTCCAGCCACACGAAGGGGCTGCTGGTGTGCTCCTGCAGCTGCGATTCCAGCAGCTGCAGCGCCTTCTCGGGCTGCCCCACGGCGAGGAAGAAATCGGCCTTTTCCTTCAGGCCCAGGAGTTCCTCGACGCTGGGCACGCGGCCCGGATCGAATTCCAGGAAGTCGGGCAGGTCCACCACGGGCAGCGCCTCGGACACGGCTTCGGCCGGGGCAAGGTCGCTGCCCGGCGCGGCACTCGGCGGCGCAGCGGCTGCGGCGGTCGGCTCGGCGGCAGCGATCGGCGCCGGCTTGGCAGCTTTCGCGGCCGGGGCGCTGCGGCGCTCCTCCTCCCACCAGCTGCGCAGCACCGCCGTCTCGCGCGAGCGCAGCCACAGCAGATAGCCCAGGCCCCCTCCGAGCACCAGCACGAGCCCGAGCAGCACGTTGAGCATCAGGTCGCGTTCGCCGCTGACCTGCTCCAGCCGCTGCGTCGCCGCGCGGCTTTCCGTGCCATAGCGCTGCACCAGCTCGCGCATCGCCTTCAGTTCGACCCGCAGTTCGACGGCGGCCTGGGCCTGTGCGGCCTGCTGCTCCGGCGGCGTGTTGAGCGCCTGCCACAGCCCGCGCGCCTCCGCCGGGGCGATGCCGCTGCCGCCAGGAGCTGCGGGCGCACTCGGCGCGAGCATGCTGCTCAGGCGCAGCACCGGTGCTTCGTCGATCGCGATGTCGATCGGCTCGAGCGTCAGGCGCGGGCCGGAGCGCTTGCCGGCGCCGGGTGCGGGCTTCGCGCCGGCCGCCTGCGCGGGGGGTTCGCGCCGCTGGGGAGCGGCGTTGGAACGCGCGGGCGTTGCCTGCGCGCGCTGCGGGCGCGGA
>Ga0255338_1002188_pt1 | contig 30479 bp, 27 predicted proteins | sample MeOH1_35cm_T4_19_FD_203715 | JGI IMG/M metagenome (GOLD analysis project Ga0255338, IMG submission 203715) | Sandy soil microbial communities from University of British Columbia, Vancouver, Canada - MeOH1_35cm_T4_195 | ecosystem: Engineered > Artificial ecosystem > Sand microcosm > Unclassified ... | reverse complement strand
GTTCCGTGACCGCGCCGCGGCGTGACCGCGTCCTGTGGTCGATCCTGGCGCTGGCCGTGCTGCTCCGCACCGCCGTTGCCTGCTGGCCGGTGCTCGATCATGCCGACGAGCTCTGGCAATATCTCGAACCGGCCCATCATCTGAGCGCCGGCCCCTGGGTACAGACCTGGGAGGCCCGCGCGGGCGCGCGGTCCTGGCTGCTGCCGATGCTGTTCGCCGGGCCGATGGCGATCGGCCACGCCGCCGCGCCGGCCACCCTTCTCGACCTCGTCCTGCCGCGGCTGGTTTGCGTCCTGATCGCACTCGGGGCAGTGCTGGGCGCGGCGCGGCTCGGCTGGCGCCTGTCCCGGCTGCACGGGCTGGTCGCCGCGTTCGTTGCGGCGATCTGGTACGAACTGGTCTATTTCGGCCCGCGGACGATGTCGGAGCCGATCGCGACCGCCTGCTTCCTCGCCGCGGCCGGCCTGTTGCTGACCGAACGCGATGCGCGGCGGACGATTGCGGGCGGCGCGCTGCTTGGCCTGTGTTGCGTTGTGCGCTTTCACTATGGCCCGGCGGCGCTGGTGCTGGCGATCGCCGCAGCGCGGCTCGACTGGCGGGCCTGGCGACTTCTCGCAGCGGGCGGTGGCGTGGCACTGGGGGCGAGCGCGCTGGCCGATCTCGCCGCCGGTGCCACGCCCTTCCTGTGGATTGTCCGCAATGTAACGCTCAACCTCGTGGCCGACCGGAGCGCCGATTACGGGGTGAGCCCGGCCTGGTGGTATCTGAAGGCGCTGTTCGACCTGTGGGGATGGGCCGGCATCCCGATCGTGGCGGCGGCACTGGTCGGCGCGCGGCGCTATCCGGCCCTGCTGATCGCCGCGCTGGTCAATCTCGCGGTACACTCGCTGGTGCCGCACAAGGAATATCGCTTCATCCTGCTTACCACCACGCTGTTCGTGACGCTCGGCGCGATCGGCAGCGTCGACCTGCTGCTGCGCTTCGCGGGTCGCGGGCGCGCCCGCGTGGCGCTGCTCGGGGCCGCCTGGCTGCTGCTGTCCGCCGGCTGCGGGGCGCTCGGTTCATCGGCGCATACATGGGGCAATAATGGGCGGCTGATCGCTGCGTGGCGGCTGGCCGGGCGCATTCAGGCGGCGTGCGGCGTCGGCATCTACCGCCCGGCCCGTCCGCTGGTCGCGAGCTACACGCTGCTCGCGCGGAATATCCCGATCTATCAATATGACGAACCGGACGCGGCGGCGGCACGGCAGTCGCGCGCGTTCAACCTGGTTTTCTCCCCCTGGGAGCATCGGGGCGCGTTCAGCGGCTATCGCCTTGTCGGCTGCGGCGACAGGCGCAAGCGCGACGCCTGCGTGTTCGAGCGTTCCGGCCCCTGTATCGAATCCGCGCTCGATGCGCCGTTCGAGGTGAATACCGTGCTCAAGCGCAAGGCGCTCTGACCGCGCCGCAAAAAATGCGCTGTAAAAGTCCTTAGTTGATTCAATTCGCTGGGATGCGAAGCTGCGAAGACCGTTTCACCTTGTGCCAGCCGCGCTTCGTCGCAAGGCTTGCCAGCTAGGGATTTCTCAAGGAGATTCCATGTTTAAGGTCACGAACGGGGACGGGGCTTTAATCGGTGACGCAGATTCTACCTTTCAATCTACCGAAACCGGCCGCGGCGATCGTGCTTGCAGCGGCGCTTTGCGCCTGCGGGCACGACACCAGCAATCATCTCGCGGCACTCCCCCCGCCTCCCGTACCAGTGCCCTATCGCGTCGTGGTCCCGGTGCCGCCGCCTACCCCCCGGCCGGCCAAGGCGCCCGATGCACTGGTCACCAATATCAACATGATCGGCCGCAACTTCGACGGTCGTGTCGGCATCGCGGTGCGCAGCGTCGACCAGGGCTGGACGGTTTCGAGCAACGGCGAAACCCGCATGCCGCAGCAGAGCGTCAGCAAGCTGTGGGTGGCGATGACCGTGCTCGACTATCTCGACTCCGGCCGGCTGAAGCTCGATGATCCGATCGTCCTGACCAAGGATGATTTCACCCTGTTCCACCAGCCGGTCGCGGCGCTGGTGACCGGTGACGGCTATCACACGACGATCCGCGAGCTGCTGCGGCGAGCGCTGACGATGAGCGACAACACCTGCAACGACCGGCTGCTGCGCTATGTCGGCGGCCCGGCGGCGGTGCGCGACTTCATCCGGCGCAAGGGCCTTGGCGACATCCGCTTCGGCCCGGGCGAAAAGCTGCTGCAAAGCGCCACCGCCGGGCTCGAGTGGAAGCCAGAATTCGCGTTCGGCAACGCTTTCACCCGCGCCCGCGCCCGCCTGCCCCAGACCGCGCGGATCGCGGCGTTCGAGCGCTATGTCGCCGATCCGCCGGACGGCGCGGCCCCGTCGGCGATCGCCAATGCGCTGGCGAAGCTCAAGCTCGGCCAGCTGCTCTCGAAGAGTTCGACCGACTATCTGATCAGCACGATGGAAGCCTCCAAGACCGGCAAGCAGCGCATGCACGGCGCGGTGCCGGGCGACTGGAGCTTCGGCCACAAGACCGGCACCGGCCAGGACCTCGGGTCACGCACCGCCGGCTATAATGACGTCGGCCTGCTGATGGCGCCCGACGGGCGCAGCTATGCGGTGGCGATCATGATCGGCGACACCCCCAAGGCAATTCCGCAGCGCCAGGCGCTGATGCATGCGGTGGTGGAGGCGGTGATCGCCAGCCATCGCGGCCAGGACGGCCGAAGCGGGGGCGATTCGTCGGGGCGCTGAGCCTGCGCGATCGCGCTGAAGCGCTTCCCTCTAAGGTTCAACCGCCGCTGGCGTGCGGCTATCGGCTGCCCGGCGCCTTTCCGCTCACGGGCTCTCGACCAGTCGCTGCGCGCGGACCGACAGGCCGCGCAGTGGGTCGCGTTCCGCTCGGCTCCCTGCTATCTGCCGCCCGATGCCACATCTCTATCTCGTCGACGGCTCCGGCTATATCTTCCGCGCCTATCATCGGCTCCCGCCCCTGACCAATGTGCATGGCGAGCCGGTCGGCGCGGTCTATGGTTATACGACCATGTTGTGGAAGCTCGCCGACGAGCTGCACAAGGCGGACGGGCCGACCCACATGGCGGTGATCCTCGACAAGTCGAGCCACACCTTCCGCAACGACCTGTACGACAAGTACAAGGCGCAGCGCCCGCCGCCACCCGAGGATCTGGTGCCGCAGTTCCCGATGATTCGCGACGCGACGCGCGCCTTCTCGCTGCCGTGCATCGAGGAAGCGGGCCTCGAGGCCGACGACATCATCGCGAGCTACGCCAAGGCAGCGCTGCGCGAGGGCTGGTCAGTGACGATCGTCAGCGCCGACAAGGACCTGATGCAGCTGATCGAGCCGGGACTCGACCTGTACGACACGATGAACAACCGCCGGCTCGGTCCCGAACATGTGATGGAGAAGTTCGGCGTGATGCCGGACCGGCTCGGTGACGTGCTCGGCCTGATGGGCGACAGCGTCGACAATATACCCGGCGTGCCCGGCGTGGGCCCGAAGACCGCGGCCAAGCTGATCCAGGAATATGGCGATATCGAAGGCGTGCTCGCCGCTGCCCCGACGATGAAGGCAGGCAAGCTGCGCGATAACCTGATCGAGCATGCCGACAATGCGCGGCTGTCGCGCGTGCTGGTGACGCTGAAGGACGACGCCCCGCTTGCCGACCCGCTCGAGTCGCTCGAACTGCAGGGCATTCCCGAGGCGCCGCTGCGTGCGTTCCTCGAGCATCACGGCTTCAAGTCGTTGCTCGCCAAACTCTCCGCGGTGGCGGATGCTCCGGTCGAGGCGCCGAAGAGCGTGCCGCAGGAGGAAGACCCGCCCTGCAACCATGACGGCTATGAGACCGTGGTCGACGAAGCAGCGCTCGACGACTGGATAGCCCGGGCGCGGCACCAGGGCTGGATCGCGATCGACACCGAGACCACCGGCGTCGATGCGACGCGCGCCGAGCTGGTCGGCATCAGCATGGCGCTGCAGCCGAACACGGCCTGCTATGTTCCGCTCGCGCATGGCGGATCAGGGCTGTTCGCGGAAAAGCCCGAACAGCTCGCGCCGGCAGTGGCACTGGCGAAGCTGAAGCCATTGTTCGAGGATCCGGCGGTGCTCAAGATCGGGCACAACATGAAGTACGACATGATCGTGCTCGGCCGGCTCGGAATCGACGTCGCGCCGCATGACGACACGATCCTGATGAGCTTCGATCTCGATGCGGGGCTGCACGGGCACGGCATGGACGAGCTGGCGGCGACTCACCTGTCGCACAGCTGCATTGCGTTCAAGGACGTGGTCGGCACCGGCAAGAGCCAGCGGACCTTCAACGAGATCGACCTGAAGGCAGCGACGCATTATGCCGCCGAAGATGCCGATGTGACGCTTCGGCTGTGGCGGCGGTTCAAGCCGCGACTCGTCGCGGAGGGGGCCACCCGAGTCTACGAGATGGTCGATCGTCCGCTCGCGCCCGTCATCGCGCAGATGGAGCGGCACGGCATCAAGGTCGACCGCGAGCGACTGGCGCAGCTCTCGACTGAATTCGCCCACTCGATCGCGACGCTGGAGACCGAGATCCACGGCCTGGCCGGCGGCCCCTTCACGATCGGCAGCCCGAAGCAGCTCGGCGACGTGCTGTTCGAGCGGATGGGGATCAAGGGCGGCCGCAAGGGCAAGTCCGGCGTCTATTCGACCGATGTGAACGAACTCGAGCGGATCGCGGCCGACAAGGACTCGCCCGGTCGCGTGATCGCGGCGCGGGTGCTCGACTGGCGTCAGCTGTCCAAGCTGAAATCCACCTATACCGATGCGCTGCAGGCGCAGATCAACCCCGAGACGGGCCGTGTCCATACCAGCTATTCGCTGACCGGTGCCCAGACCGGCCGGCTCTCCTCGACCGATCCGAACCTGCAGAACATCCCGATCCGCACCGAGATCGGCCGGCAGATCCGTGACGCCTTCGTCGCCGAGCCTGGCAATGTGTTGCTCGCGGCCGACTATTCGCAGATCGAGCTCAGGCTCGCGGCGCACATGGCGGACGTGCCGGCCCTGAAACAGGCATTCGCCGACGGCGCCGACATCCACAGCATGACCGCGCAGGAGCTGTTCGGCGAAGTCAATCGCGACACCCGCGGCCGCGCCAAGACGATCAACTTCGCGATTCTCTACGGCATTTCGCGCTGGGGCCTGGCCGGCCGCCTCGATGTCACGGCGGACGAGGCGCAGGCGATGATCGATCGCTATTTCGAACGCTTCCCGGGCATCAACCACTATATCGTCGAGACGACCGAAAAGGCGCGCGACAAGGGCTATACCGAGACGCTGTTCGGCCGAAAGACGCATTTCCCGCGGCTCAAGTCGAAGATCCAGCATGAGCGACAGGGCGCCGAGCGCGCCGCGATCAACGCGCCGATCCAGGGCACCAGCGCCGACATCATCAAGCGCGCGATGGTGCGGATGGGTCCGGCCCTGCTCGAAGCCGGCCTGCCGAACGTCCGCATGCTGCTGCAGGTGCATGACGAACTCGTGTTCGAACTGCCCGAAGCCGATGTCGATGCGGCGCGCCCGGTGATCGAACGCGTGATGGCAACCGCCGCCGAGCCGGCCGTGACGCTCAGCGTGCCGCTCGGCATCGAGATCGGCGTCGGGCCGAGCTGGGGAGCCGCGCATTGAGCGCTGCCGACGCCGCCGCGCCGGGCGGCACCGAAGACATTAACGCCCTCGCCAAGGGCGGGCGGACCAATATCATCGGCTTCCTCCTCCGCCTCGCGGCGCGGCTGCCCTTCCTGTTCATCGCCGGGCGCGTCTATGGCCCGGATATCGTCGGCCGGTTCGCGCTGGCGGTGGTGGTGGTCGAACTGGCCGCCCTGCTCGCGACGCTGGGCCTGAAGCGCGGGCTGGCCCAGGCGCTGTCATCCTCCGATCGGCCGCATGTCCATGTCGTATGGGATGCGCTGGCGGTTGCGTTCATCGCGTCGCTGGTGGCCAGCGGCATCCTGATCGCGATTCCGGAGATCATGTATCCCAACAGCGCGATCGCGGGGATGGATCGCTGGCTGCCATGCATCGTGGTGGCGGTTGCCTGGTCGGACGTCAGCCTTGCCGCGCTGGCCTATCGCCGCAACGTCAAGGCGACGGTGACCGCACGGGCGATCGTCGAGCCATGGACGATCAGCGCCGGCGCCTATATTTTCTCGTTCGTCTCGCTGCGCGACGGGCTGATCCTGTCCTACATGCTGTCGATGGCGGCGGCGCTGGTCGCCTCGTTGATTCCGTTCATGCGCAGCTATGGCCTGCCCCGCGGCTGGCGGCCGCACCTCCCGCATCTCTTCGCGCTCGCGAGCCGCAACGTGCCGCTGGCCGGCGCCGATGCGATCGAATGGGGCACCCGCAACGTCGATCGCTTCATCCTGGGCGTGATGTTCGAGCCGAAGATCGTCGGCATCTATTATATGGCGCAGCAGGTCGCCTCGATCCCCGCCAAGCTCAAGACCAGCTTCGATCCGATCCTGGGCCCGGTGATCACCGCGAGCCTTGCCCGGAAGGACTTCGCCGCCGTCGCCGCCCAGGTTCGACAGGTCGGTTTCTGGATTCTCGCGGCACAGGTGGGGCTGGCCTTCATCGGATCGATCCCGGGCGAAGCCGTGATGGGCGTGGTCGGGCCGCAATTCGTGGCCGGCACCGCCGCCCTGGCCTTCCTGCTCACCGCCGAGGCGGCCGCCTCGACGGGCGCAGTCTGCGAATCCGCGCTGGTCTATATCGCGCGCGTACGCAACCTGATGATCTCGCTCGGCATGCTGAGCTTCCAGGTGGCGCTGAGCTTCGGCCTGATCTTCGCGATGCGCGCCATCGGCTGGCCGGTGAACTACCAGGCGGCGGGCCCGGCCCTCGCCCTGCTGGTTTCGCTCGGGCTGGGCTCAATCGTCAAATCGACGCTGTTGTCGCACCTGCTCAAGGCGCGCGTTTCGGGATTCCGCCTTCCCCTGCTCTGGGCGGCGCTCGCCGGGATCATCGTCGGCACCGTCTTCACCTGGCTGCCCAAGCGGCTCGAATGGGCCGAGGTATTGTTCGGCATCCCGGCCATGGCGGCGACCTATCTCTTCGTCCTGTCCCGCTGGGCGTTCCGCCCCGCCGACAGGGCACTGTTCGGCAAGATCCCCTCGGTGGAAGAGGCAACCCTGCCGACCTGAGCACCGTCCCGCTCAGTGGCGGAAGTGGCGCATCCCGGTGAAGACCATGGCCAGACCCGCCGCATCGGCCGCAGCGATGACTTCATCGTCGCGAATCGAGCCACCGGGCTGGATCACGGCGGTGGCACCGGCCTCGACCGCCGCCAGCAGGCCGTCCGCAAAGGGGAAGAAGGCATCCGACGCGACCGCGGAGCCGATCGTCCGCGGCGTTGCCCAGCCTGCCTTGTCGGCCGCGTCCTTCGCCTTCCAGGCGGCGATCCGGGCGGATTCGAGCCGGTTCATCTGGCCGGCGCCGATGCCGGCGGTGGCACCGTCCCGCGCATAGACGATCGCGTTCGACTTGACGTGCTTGGCGACCGTCCAGGCGAAGCGGCAATCGGCCAGCTCCGCCTCGGTCGGCTGGCGCTTGGTCACGACCTTCAGATCGTGCGCCGCGCCATTGTCGCGGGTCTGGACCAGCCAGCCGCCGGTAATCGACCTGGCCATGATGCCGGCGCGCGCCGGATCGGGCAGTTCGCCTGTGAGCAGCAGCCGCAGATTCTTCTTCGCGGCGAAGATGGCGAGCGCTGCCTCGTCGGCATCCGGGGCGATCACGACTTCAGTGAAGATGCCCGAGATCGCCCGCGCCGTGGCTTCATCGAGTGCGCGGTTAAGCGCGATGATGCCGCCGAATGCCGAGACGGTGTCGCAGGCGAACGCCTCGGCATAGGCCTGTTCGATCGTCGCCGCGGTCGCGACACCGCAAGGATTCGCGTGCTTGACGATAACGACCGTCGGCGCGGCGTTGCGGAATTCGCTGACCAGTTCGAGCGCGGCGTCGGCATCGTTATAATTATTGTAGCTGAGCTCCTTGCCCTGCACCTGACGCGCCTGGCCGACTCCGCGCGCCTGAGGGCCGGTGGCCGTGTAGAAGGCTGCCTTCTGGTGCGGATTCTCGCCATAGCGCAGCGCGGCACCGCGCTTGAGCGTGATCGGCAGCGTTTCCGGGAAGGCCTCGCCCCGATCGGCAAAGCCGAACCAGCTGGCGATCATGCCGTCATAGGCAGCGGTCGCGGCAAAGGCGCGCGCGGCGAGGCGCTTGCGCAGATCGAGCGTGGTGGCGCCGCCCGACGCATCCATCTCAGCAACCAGCACGGGATAATCAGCCGGATCCGTGACGATCGCGACGAAGGCGTGGTTCTTCGCGGCCGAGCGGACCATCGATGGGCCCCCGATATCGATATTCTCGATGATCTCGGGGCGGTCGGCGCCCTTCATCACGGTCTGGAGGAAGGGATAGAGGTTCACGACCACCAGATCGATCGCACCGATATCGTGCTCGACCATCGCCGCGACATGCGCCGGATCGTCGCGTACCGCGAGCAGGCCGCCATGGACCTTGGGGTGCAGCGTCTTCACCCGCCCGTCCATCATCTCGGGAAAGCCGGTGAGATCGGAAATGTCGCGAACCTCGAGCCCGGCCTCGCGCAGCGCCTTGGCGGTGCCGCCGGTGGAAACCAGCTCCACTCCGTGCCGGGCCAGCGCCTGGCCGAGTTCGACGATGCCGGTCTTGTCGGAGACCGACAGGAGGGCGCGGGTAATCTTGATGGCGGCCATGGAAATCTTCCGGCTGATCGTTCGCCATGAGCGAACGCGGTGAGGAGTCGCGCGCCCCTCTGCAACCTCAGGTCGCGCGCTTCAAGGCCCAGCTGACGCTTGCACCGCCCGCAGGCGCTTCGCCCGAGACGACGAGTTGGTGAGTCGATTGCGGCCGGCCATCCGCATCGATCCACAGGCTGTCCTCGATCGCAAGCGTGCCGCCGCGACAGCGGAACTGCCACAGCACGCCGCCCGGGAGGCGCAGCAACGCCGCCATTCCGTCGGCGGTCGGCGAGACGGCGACGCCCTGACCGAGATGGAACCGGATCGCAAAGGCAGTGGCAGCCAGCTTGCGCTTCTTGCTGGCGGGCAGGAGCATATCCTCGCCACGCACCTCGCGTCCGTCGCTGGAGAGCACGATCTGGCGACGGTGAAGGAAGCCATAGCGCCGTGCATAGCCATCATGGCTCGCCTCGATCCGGCTCGATGTCTCGCTCTCCTGCCGCGTCAGCTCGACTTCTGCGACACCGCGGCCGAGCGTGCCATCGGCGTGGATCGCAGTCGAGTTGCTGTCGCCGACGATCAGCGTCGAATGCGCCGCCGTGGTGCGCAGACCATCGGCGAGTGCCGCCGGAATCTGCGCGACCGCGGCACGCGCGCCACCACAATTGACGATCAGCCGGTTCGGCCCGTCGGAGAATTCGAAGGCGAGCGTCGAGGCGCAGCCGCCCTCGACCAGCCGGGCGACCGGCGGCGGCGCCGCATCCATGATCAGCACGGCCGGCCCGGCCGCCAAACGCTGATAGCCCCAGTCCCGCGCCTGGCGGAGCGGCCGCGCGCGGATTCCCGTCGCCTCGATCACCTGGGCGATCGTCTCGCCGGAAACAGGGCCACCGCCCTGCCAGCTGGAAAGCCCCCGATCGCCATGGCACACGCCGAGCAGCGCCGGGACCATGCGCGCCAGCACCGCGGCGATGGCGGGCGGCTCGGGCAGGCGGCGGGCGGCATAGACCTCGCGCAGATTGGTCAGCAGCATGATGATGTCGAGCTGGGCGACGGGCGAGCGCGCGACGCTGCCGCCATCCTCGAACACCGATACCGACAGGGCCTTGGACAGCGCGGCTTCCATCCCCGCGCGCCGCCCGTCGCTGCCCGGGATCAGCAGCCCGGCCGCGACCACGCCGCACAGCGCTGCAACGCGCGGCGCGCCGGGCGGCAGCTTGTCCGCGCCGCGATCGATATGCCGCGCGCCCCGCGCCAGCGTATTGAGCACGAGGCTGCGATAGACCAGGTCGGTGCTGGACAGGATCAGCGGGGCGTGCGCCGTCCAGAACAGGATGCGCCGGCCCCAGAGGTCGGCGCGCCAGGCGGGTTCGCTGACGGTATCGGCATGCTGGGCGAGCCAGCGGCGCATCAGATCCTCGGCGATCGGCGTCGCCTGTGCTCGCGTCGCTACGGTCGAGAGATCGCGCAGCCAGAGGAAACTGTGGAAATAATCGCTGAAGGGGCGTGGGAAATCGGGCTTGGCCAGATTGAGACCCGCGATCGTCCTCGTCTCGCCACGAAAGGTCAGCCTCCCGTCGAGCAGGGCATGACCGCGACGCGGATCCCCGAGAAGGGGATCGTCAGGAACCGCGATCAGCTTGAGCGGATGACGGCCCTTCAGGCGCATGCCGTGAATCGGCGTGCGCCAGGTGAGACGATGGAAGCGTTCGGTGATGCGTTCGGCAAGCGAAAGTCCCTTGTCACCGCCCAGTCGGATCAGCCGCTTGCCTTCGTCGATGCCGTCGGCGCCGGTATCGCGGTCGTCGTCGCTCACCCGCCCCTCAGCGCGGCAATGTTGGCGGCATAGGCGGCGGGGCCGCCACGGAAGGTGGCAGTGCCGGCAACCAGCGCGTCCGCACCCGCGGCGATCGCCGCGCGCGCGGTGACCGCGTCGATCCCGCCATCGACCTCGAGGTCGACCGCCAGCCCGGCCTTGTCGATCATCTTGCGGATGCTTTCGATCTTGCGCAGCGCGCTCGGGATGAAACCTTGCCCGCCGAAGCCGGGATTGACGCTCATCACCAGCACGAGATCGACTTCCTCGATCAGATAATCGAGCGCCTTGGCCGGGGTCTGCGGCGTGAGCACAACGCCGGCGCGCTTGCCAAGCTTGCGGATGTGCTGGAGGCTGCGATGCGTGTGTGGTCCCGCCTCGACATGAATGCTGATGATATCGGCGCCCGCCTCCGCGAACTGATCGAGGAACGCATCGACCGGCGCGATCATCAGATGCACGTCGAGCGGCTTGGTCGTGTGCGGGCGGATCGCCTTCACCACGGCGGGGCCGATCGTGATGTTCGGGACGAAATGCCCGTCCATCACGTCGACATGGACCCAGTCGGCCCCCGCCGTATCGATCGCACGCACCTCCTCGCCCAGGCGCGCGAAGTCGGCGGAGAGGATCGAAGGGGCGATACGAACGGGCTGCTGCATGACAGAATCCTTAGGGTCCGTCCTCACCAGCCGCAATGCTCGTGATTGCCCGGAGGAAGGAAGATCAGGTCGTGCGGCGCATCCGGGCAATGAAGAAGCCGTCACATCCACCCTGATCGGCGAGCATGCCGGGCACGGTACGGACGCAACCACTCAGGTTCGGCGCGATTCCGGCCGGAAGTTCTTCCTCGCGGACGCGCTCGACCGTGAAATCGGGGCGACTGCCAAGAAAGGCGATGATCTGGTCTTCGCCCTCGGCGCGCTCGAGCGAGCAGGTCGCGTAGACCAGCATCCCGCCCGGCCGCACCCAATTGGCGACACGCGCGAGCAGCTGCGCCTGGACCCGGGCCATTTCAGCGATCACCTTCGGATTCACGCGGTGAAGTACATCGGGATGCCGGCGGAAGATGCCGGTCGCGCTGCACGGCGCATCGAGCAGCACGGCGTCCGCCGGTTCGCGCGGCGACCATTTGAGCAGATCGGCTGCGACGACGTCCGCCGCCAGATGCGTGCGTACGAGATTGTCGCGAAGTCGCGCCAGACGACTTTCCGAGGAATCGACTGCGGTGACACGCCATCCGGCGCTGGCGAGCTGCATCGTCTTGCCACCGGGTGCGGCACACAGATCGAGCGCAGTGCCGGTGCCCCGGCCGATCAGTCGGGCCGGCAGCGAGGCAGCGATATCCTGCACCCACCAGCTGCCTTCCTCGAACCCGGGCAGTTCGGGAACATGCGCGCTGGCAAGCCGGATGTGCCCGGGCAGCAGCGAGATGCCGCCAACCGCGTCGGCCATGGCCGCCGTTGCCGATGGATCGGCAAGGGTGAGATCGAGCGGCGGTGGGGCCGCAATCGCGTGCTCGGCCGCCTCGACCTTCGCTTCCCCCCAGGCCGATTGCCAGCGCGCCTCCACATCGGCGGGGAGCGTCGGAAATTCGGGCAGGGTCGCCTGGCCGCGCATCAGCGTGCCGAACACGCCATGGACGAGCTTGCGTGGGCCGCCATCCACCAGCGGCAGCACGGTCGAGATCGCGGCGTGCGGCGGCGTGCCGAGCGCCAGCGCCTGGACCAGCGCGATGCGCAGCGCGAAGCGCGCCTTGGCGTCATCCGGCAGCGGGCGCTGCGTGGCGGAATCGATCAACGCATCGAGATCGGGCAGGCGGCGCAGCGTTTCCGCGGCGATGGCATGGGCGAGCGCGCGATCGTCGCCGCGATCGATTCCCTGAGTCGCCCGGTCGAGCGCTGCCTCCAGCGGCAGGCCCTGGCGCAGCACGGCATCCAGCAGCTTCAGGGCGGCGCGACGGGCGGGAACGCCGGGCGGATCGGACGGCGTTTGCCGGGGCTGGGAGGGATTCTTGGTCAAATCGCTTGAACTCGCGCGCTTACGGGATGATGTGACGAGTCACGCCGCATCCAGGAAGACCGCCATGGGCCGCCGCCCGCCACATGTGAAGCCGCCAGCCTATCTTTCCAAGAGCCCGCCGGTGCCACAGCCCGATCCGAAGCCGGCCGAATCCGCTGAAAGCGATCCGCTCGGCCTGAATCCGACGCGCTATGGCGATTGGGAATTGAAGGGCATCGCGGTCGATTTCTAACCGCCCGCCGTCAACCGAGCAGCCCGGCCAGCTTTCCCACGGTATTCCAGTTGCGCATCGTCGCCAGGCTGGGAAATTTGAGCTTGGCCATGGCCGGACCGAGCCTTGAATGGCCGACATCATCGGGAAAATCGATATAGAGTTCGCGGCCGACCGCCTTCAGCCGTTCGGGCCCGTCATAGATTTCCGTAAGCTTCGCGATCAGCCCCTCGGGCACGGGATCCCGGTGGAAGGATACCAGCAGGTGGTTGGGATGGTCCGTCGCAGCGTCGGGAAAGGGATTGCCGGCAATCACCGCCGCCAGTTCGACTCCGTTGCGAAGGACGACGTCAGTCTTCAGGCCATATTTCCCGAGCGCCGCCTCGAGCTGCTTCTCCAGCGCCGCGCCCTCCGTCTCCGCGCAGGTGAAGACGACATTGCCGGAAGCGAGCAAAGTCTTGACGTCACCATGGCCAAGCCCTTCGACCACCGCCTTCAGATCAGCCATCGGGATCTTCTTGCCCCCGATATTGATCCCCTTGAGCAGCGCTGCCCACCGCATCAGTGATGTTCCCGGGTAAGCGGCCGGGCAAGGAGCGCACCGACCACCTCGCGCACATCGGCACCGTCGAGCAGGGCACAGACCGCCTCGGTGACCGGCATGTCGACGCCTGCCTCGGCCGCCGCCTCGCGCAACACCGGCGCCGTGAAGGCGCCTTCAGCGACGGTACGGCGATCCGACAGCAAGGCCCGCGCATCCTTGCCCTGCCCCAGTCCGACCCCGAGCGAGAAGTTACGCGAACTGGTCGAGGAGCAGGTCAGCACGAGATCGCCCAGCCCCGACAGGCCGGACAGGGTTTCAGCCCGCGCCCCGCGCGCCATGCCGAAACGCGTCATCTCGGCAAAGCCGCGCGCTATCAGCGCCGCACGGGCATTCTGGCCGAGCCCGGCGCCCTGGACGACACCGCAGGCAATCGCGAGCACGTTCTTGACTGCCCCGCCGATCTCGGCGCCGACGACGTCCGACGAGGCATAGGGCCGAAAAGCCGGGCCCGCGAGGCGGTCCGCAAGCTGGGCGCCGAGCGCTTCATCGGCACAGGCGAGGGTGACCGCGGTCGGCATGCCCTGCGCAACCTCGATCGCGAAGGTCGGGCCGGAAATCACCGCGATCGGCGCGCCGGGGTGTACCGCGCGCGCAACCTCTCCGACCAGCAACCGTGAGCCGGCCTCGATCCCCTTGGCGCAGAGCACCAGAGGGGTTTCGCCAACCGGCGTTTCGGCAAGGACGGCGCGGATATGCTGGGCCGGCACGACGACCAGCAGCGCTTCGCATGCTGCCAGCGCGGCGAGCGACCCCGTCGCCTCGATCGAGGCGGGCAGCGCCACCCCGGCAAGGAACAGCGGGTTCTCGTGCGTCGCGTTGATCGCCTCCACCACCTCCGGCTCGCGCGCCCAGAGCAACACCGATTCACCGCCCCGGGCCGCAACGCTGGCCAAGGCGGTTCCCCAGGCGCCACCGCCCATTACGCCGATCTTCATGCCTTCACTCCAGCGCCGCGCACCGCTTCCGCGCCCGGATCAAGCGGCCAGCGCGGCCGGGCGGGCATGTCGAGCGGATCGGTCAGGCCGGCAGCGAAGCGCTCCGCCCCGGCCCAGGCGATCATCGCGCCATTGTCGGTGCAGAGCCAGAGCGGCGGCGCTACGAAGCGCAGGCCGTGCGTTTCGGCGAGTTGCCGCAGCGCGGCGCGGACTGCGCCATTGGCGGCGACGCCGCCCGCCACGACCAGCGCGGTCGCGCCATCGGCGCGCTCGAGCGCCCGGCTGGTGCGGTCGATCAGGCAATCGACCACCGCCGCCTGAAAGGAGGCGGCAATGTCCTCCGCACTCCAGCTGCCGGCATCGCGGGCGCGGGCGACCGCGCTCTTCAGCCCGGCAAAGGAGAAATGCGGCTCAGCCGAGCCCTTGAGCGGGCGCGGCAGCGGGACGGCGGCGGGATCGCCGAGCGCAGCGGCGCGCTCAACGGCCGGTCCGCCGGGAAAGCCGAGACCGAGCAGCTTGGCGGTCTTGTCGAACGCCTCGCCGGCCGCATCATCGATCGTGGTGGCAAGCCGGCGATAGCGCCCGACGCCCTCGACCAGCAGCAACTGGCAATGCCCCCCCGACACGAGCAGCAGCAGATAGGGAAATTCCAGATCGGGATCGGACAGGCGCGGCGAGAGCGCATGCCCCTCCAGATGATTGACTGCAACCAGCGGCTTGCCGACGGCATGGGCGAGCGCCTTGCCGGTGACGAGCCCGACCATGACGCCACCGATCAGCCCGGGGCCCGCTGTCGCCGCGATTGCGTCGACCTCGGCCAGGGTCAACCCGGCATCGGCGAGCGTCTCCTCGACCAGCGGGATCAGCGCCTCGACATGCGCCCGCGCCGCGATCTCCGGGACAACGCCGCCATAAGGGCGATGCGCTGCCTCCTGGCCGAGCAGCCGGTGGGCAAGGATGGTGCGCTCGCTCGTGACAAGGGCTGCCGCGGTTTCGTCGCAGCTCGATTCGAGGCCAAGGATGATCGCCATCGCGCCTCCCTAACGATTCGCCCCACGCTTGTCGAAGGGCGGTGCTTTCTTCTAACCCCGGCGGAGAAGAGCCGCGCCTGAGCAGACGCTGCCCGAACGGAGCCTGTCTTGACCAATCCCCTTCTTCGCCTCGGCACCCGCGGCTCCCCCCTGGCCCTTGTCCAGGCGCGCCTGGTGCGCAGCGCCCTTTGTGCAGCGCATGGCTGGCAGGAGGAAGCGGTGGAGATCGTGCCGATTCGGACCACCGGCGACCGGGTGCAGGATCGTGCGCTGGCCGAGATTGGCGGCAAGGCGCTGTGGACCAAGGAACTCGACCGCGCGCTGCTCGACGGCGAGATCGATTGCGCGGTCCATTCGATGAAGGATGTCGAGACGATCCGCCCCGAAGCGATCCGCATCGTGGCGATGCTGGCGCGCGCCGATGTCCGTGACCGGCTGATCGGCGCCGACAGCATCGATGCGTTGCGCCGGGGCGCAGTGGTGGGGACCAGTTCGCCGCGGCGCAGCGCCCAACTCAAGCGGCTGCGGCCCGACCTGGAAACCGTGTTGTTCCGGGGCAATGTCGACACGCGGCTGGCCAAGGTGGCGGCCGGCGACGTCGATGCCACGCTGCTGGCCGCCGCCGGGCTCGACCGGCTGGGACGTGGCGATATCGGCGTCGCGATACCGGATGACGTCATGCTGCCGGCACCGGCGCAGGGCGCGGTCGGGATCGAGGCACGCGCCGGTGATGCGCGCGCGCTCGCCTGGATCACGGCGATCGATCACCCGGCAACGCATCGCTGCGTGCTGATCGAGCGCGCGTTGCTTGCCGCGCTGCAGGCGGATTGCCACTCGCCGGTGGCAGCACTGGCGACCCTCGACGGAGCACAGGTGACGATCCGCGCCGAGCTGCTCGCCGAAGACGGCAACGCGCATGTCGTCGGCGAGGCATGTGGCGGGGCCGGGGATGGCGGCTTTGCCGCCGCGCTGGCGCAGGACCTGCTCGGCCGCGCGCCACCGTCTGTACGGCAGCTGTTCGCGGCATGACGCCACTGGCGGTGCTGCGCCCCGAGCCGGGCAACGCGGCGACCGCGGCGCTGGTCGAGGCGGCGGGCCTCCCCGCGATCCGGCTGCCGCTTTTCGTCGTGCGCGCGCTCGACTGGACCGCGCCCGACCCCGCGGGTTTCGACGCCCTGCTGCTGACGAGCGCCAATGCCGTTCGCTTCGGCGGGTCCGGACTCGACACATTGCGCCACTTGCCCGTGCTCGCGGTGGGAGCGAAAACGGCGGAAGCCGCGCGTCTCGCTGGCTTTGACGTCATGGCGTCCGGCACCTCGGACGCGGCGGCATTGCTGGCGCTGGCGGAGGCCAGAGGTGTATCGCGCGCGCTTCATCTGGCCGGGCGCGACCGAACCGTCGAGGCTGGAGGCACGGTCGCACAGGTCATCCCGGTCTATGCCAGCGAGGTGCAGTCGATCGGCAGGGCAGCGCTCGGCCGCCTTGCGGGCTCGATCGCGCTGCTTCACTCCGCCCGCGCCGCCCGCCGCCTGGGGGCGCTGCTGGTTGAGCGTGATCTGCCGCGATCCGCCATCGGCATTGCCGCGATCAGCGCCGCGGTCGCGGCTGCCGCCGGGACGGGATGGACCATGACGACCGTCGCCACCGAACCGAGTGACCCGGCCCTGATCGCGGCCGCGATCGAGGCGATGCGCGCGCGCGATTGACCGGGCAGGCATGCCCGGGGATAAGGCGGCATGAGCGACGACCAGCCGACCTTGACGGCGCCCCCTCGCAAGCTGGGCTGGCGGACCGTGGCGATCCTTGGCGGGACCGCCTTTCTAGCCGGCCTCGCCGCGATGGCGCTGGTCCTGCATTATTTCCCGCAATGGTTCGGCGCCAAGCCGGTTGCCACCGTCACGTTGCCGATCGCGGCGGGCAGTGACGGGAAGCAGACTCCGGTGGTGATCGTCCCCGGGACGGGCACGGCCCCACCGCCGGCGATCGACCTCGACGCGCTCTCGACCCGCGAGAACGACCTCGCCGCGCGCCTTGCCGATCTGGAAGCGCGCACCGCGAGCGTCGGAAGCCAGGCGCGCGCCGCCTCGGGCTATGCCACGCGTGCGGAGGGGCTGATGATCGCCTTCGCCGCGCGGCGCCAGATCGATCGCGGCCAACCACTCGGCTATCTCGCGGAGCAGTTGCGGGATCGCTTCGGGCCGGGCCAGCCCCAGGCGGCGGGAACGATCATCCAGGCAGCGCAGGATCCCGTGACGATCGAGGACCTGCGCGTCGGGCTCGACGCGATCGCTGCCGAACTGCGGACGGGCGCGGCAAGCGACGGCTGGTTCACCAGCTTCCGACGCGAACTGGGCAATCTGGTCGTGCTGCATCGGGCGGACACGCCATCCCCGTTGCCGGCCGACCGCCTGGCGCGGGCGCGACGCATGCTCGAGGCAGGCCAGGTCGAGGCGGCGCTGGCCGAGGTCGCGCGAATGCCGGGGGCTGCCCAGGCCGATCGCTGGACGAAGGCGGCTCGGCGCTATATCGGCGCGCGCCAGGCACTCGACGCAATCGAAACCGCAGCCATTCTCGGACAGGGCGCGCCGGTGCCGCGCATCGCCCCGACGCGGTGATCAGGCGGCTTTCAGGCGCTCCAGCAATGCGAGCGCGCCGGCCGGGGCGCGGACCTTCGCCCCGTTGATGAAAAAGACGAAGGTATCGCGCGGCACCGCCGCGGCCATATCCCTGCCGACATAAGGCAGCCCCTCCGGCTGCCCTCCGGCGGCCCAGGTCCTGGCCGCATCGGCCCAGCGGTCGAGCGCGGCGGGGCTGTAGCCCGCCGGCTCGGCTTCCACCGCATTTTCCAGCCGCACATAGACGAAATCGCCGGTTATGTCGGCGATCGCCGGATATTCCGCCGAATCGGCAAAGACGATCGCGACGCCGGCCTCGCGCGCCATGGCGATGAACTCGGGCACCGCGAAGCTTTCGTGCCGCACCTGGATTGCGTGGCGGAGCGCAACGCCGTCCTGCGACGCCGGCAGCAGCTTGAGGAAGGCGCCGAAATCCGCCGCATCGAACTTCTTGGTCGCCATGAACTGCCACAGGATCGGGCCGAGTTTGTCGCCGAGCTCAACGATGCCCTGCCCGACGAATTTCGCGACCGACTCGCCCGCCTCCGCCAGGACCTTGCGGTTGGTGCAGAAGCGCGAGGCCTTCACGCTGAACACGAAGCCATCGGGTGCAGTCTTCGCCCAGACAGCAAAGGTGGCAGGCTTTTGCGAGCTGTAATAGGTGCCGTTCACCTCGATCGCCGTCACCGCGCGCGACGCGAATTCCAGTTCGCGCTTCTGCACGAGCCCCTCGGGGAAAAAGGTCCCGCGCCAGGGTTCGTAGGTCCAGCCGCCGATGCCGGCGCGAATCATGCCGTTGGTCATGGCGTCATCCTAGGCCCGAAGCCGGCCTTCGCGAAGAGCCCCGCCGCTGCTACAATCGCCGCGCGACAAAGGCGGGAGCGACCATGGCAGCGGCACGAACCGGAATCGATCCAAGCGATCCCTATGAGCGGGAGGCGCAGACCTTTCCGGTGCTGGGCGAGCAGCACGTCGCGCGGATGATGCCCTATGGCCGGGAGGAAGCAGTTGCGAAAGGCGACGTCCTGTACGCGCGGGGCCAGCGCAACGTCGATTTCTTCGTCGTGCTCGCCGGATCGATCGACGTGCTCGATACCGACGAGCGCGGCACCCAGGAAGTCTTCACCACGCATCATGCCCGCCAATTCACCGGCGAGCTCGACCTGTTCAACGAGCGCGAGATCCTGGTGACCGGGCGCGTCGGCGAGGACGGCCGGGTGCTGCGGATCAGCCGCACCAATTTCCGCCGCATGGTCTCGACCGAGGCCGATATCGGCGAGATCATCATGCGCGCCTTCATCCTGCGCCGTGTCGGGCTGATCCGGCACAGCCATGGCGGCGTGACGCTGATCGGATCGGGGCATGCGGCCGACACGCTCCGCCTGCAGCGCTTCCTCGAGCGCAACGCCTATCCTCACCGCCTGCTCGACATCGATACCGATCCTGACGCGGGCGGCTTTCTCGATTGCTTCGCGCTCACGCCGGATCAGCTGCCCGTGGTGATCGCGACCGGCGCGCCGCCCCTGCGCAACCCCAGCACCCCCGAGCTGGCCGACGCACTCGGCCTGACCGAGCAACTCGATCCGGACCGCCTTCATGACGTCGTGGTGGTGGGCGCCGGGCCTGCCGGCCTCGCCGCCGCGGTCTATGCCGCGTCCGAGGGGCTCGACACGATCGTGATCGAGGGGATGGCGCCCGGCGGACAGGCCGGCACCAGTTCGAAGATCGAGAATTATCTCGGCTTTCCCACCGGCATTTCAGGCCAGGCGCTGGCGGGCCGTGCGCAGGTGCAGGCGCAAAAGTTCGGCGCACGCCTCGCGATCGCGCGGCCGGCGACGGCGCTCGATTGCAGCACCCGTCCTTATGGGATCGTGCTGGAAGGCGGCCAGCGCATTGCCGCCCGCTCGGTGATCATCGCCAGTGGCGCGCGCTATCGCCGGCTCGACGTACCCCATTATGCGGCGTTCGAGGGTCAGGGCATCCACTATGCCGCCACGGCGATGGAGGCCAATCTGTGCGCCGGCGAGGAGGTGCTGGTGGTGGGCGGAGGGAATTCGGCCGGCCAGGCAGCGGTGTTCCTGTCACGCACCGTGCGCCATCTGCATATTCTCGTCCGTGCGCCGGGCCTTGCGGCGACGATGTCCGACTATCTCGTCCAGCGCATCGCCTCCTCGACTCAGATCACGCTCCACACCGATAGCGAAGTCACCGCGCTGGAGGGCGATTCCTATCTCCGCCACGTGACCTGGACCAACCGCAAGACCGGCGCGGTGCAGCGTCGCGACATTTCCAACATGTTCGTGATGATCGGCGCCGAGCCGAATACCGACTGGCTCGACGGCTGCCTAGCGCTCGACAGCAAGGGGTTCGTGCAGACCGGGCCCGACGCGCCCGGCGCGACTTCAGCCTATGCCACCAGCAAGCCCGGCATCTTCGCGATCGGCGACGTGCGCGCGGGATCGGTCAAGCGCGTCGCTTCCGGCGTCGGCGAGGGATCGGTGGTGGTATCCTCGGTCCATCAGTTCCTCCATCCCATGGGATGATGTCGCTCAGCCATGCTCGACATAGTCGTAGCGGTCGCGGATTCGGCGATTGAAGAATCCGCCCTTCGACGCGGCGCGGCGCAGCGCATCGGCCACGCGTTCGGGCACGGCCAGATAGGAATAGCGCCGGCCACTCACGAACTCGATGTCGAGCCGCTCCTCGGCGGGATCATAGTCGAAGGCGCGAATGACGCTGGACGGCATGGGAGGTGAACGCCGCAAGCGAGGGCCGGTTCATCCCGACCGAGGGGACCAGGCCGGGAAAGCGTTGTGCGGCAGCCATCCCCAGCGCTATCTCCCCCGTGCATGACGACGAACCCGGCCCTGCCATGATCTCCGACATCGAACCGGGCACCGAGCGCCCCGACAGCGCGCGCGCGATCAGCGTGACGGAGCTGTTCACCATCGGCGTGGGGCCCTCGAGTTCGCACACGGTCGGGCCGATGCGCGCCGCGCTCGACTTCGCGCAGCGAATCAGCGGCGATCGCGCCATCGGCCGGGTGCAATGCGACCTGTTCGGCTCGCTGGCGCTGACCGGCCTTGGCCACTCGACCGACGTCGCGGTGCTGCTCGGCCTGTCCGGCGAGAGCCCTGAGACGGTCGACCCGGACGCGATCCCTGACCTGGTGGCGGCGATTCGGTCGGAAGGGCGGCTGCTGCTCGCGGGGCGCACGGCGGTTCGTTTCATCGAGGCGACCGACCTGGTGTTCCGCCGCGGCGCATTTCTCGCCGGCCATGCCAACGCGCTGCAGTTCACCGCTACCTTCGCGGACGGGCAAGCCGAGACAGCAACCTATTTTTCGGTCGGCGGCGGGGCGATCCTGCGCGAGGGGGCACCGGAAGCCCGGATCAATTTCACGCTGCCGCACCCCTTTTCCTCCGGTGCCGAGCTGCTCGAGCAGGGCGAGGTGACCGGCCTCGGGATCGGCGACGTGGTGCTGGCCAATGAACTGGCCTGGCGCCCGGCGGAGGAGACCATAGCCTTTCTCGACGATGTCCAGGCGGCGATGCATGCATGCATCGCACGCGGATGCCGGACCGGCGGTATCCTGCCCGGCGGGCTCAAGGTTCGCCGCCGGGCGCAGGACCTGCACGAGACGCTGATGCAGCGCGGCCCCCGCAGCGATCCCTCGACCGTGTTCGAATGGGTCAGCCTGTGGGCACTTGCCGTCAACGAGGAGAATGCCGCCGGCGGCCGGGTCGTCACCGCGCCCACCAACGGGGCGGCCGGGGTGCTCCCGGCGGTGCTCAAATATTATGAGGTGTTCACTGCCGCGCCGACGCGCGAGGGCAGCCGGCTGTTCCTGACGACCGCGGCGGCGATCGGCTTCCTGTACAAGAAGCGCGCCTCGATCTCGGCTGCCGAGATGGGATGCCAGGGCGAAGTGGGCGTTGCCTGCTCGATGGCGGCGGCGGGCCTCGCCGCGGCGCTGGGCGCGAGCAACGGCCAGATCGAGAATGCGGCCGAGATCGGCATGGAGCACAATCTCGGGCTGACCTGCGATCCGATCGGCGGCCTGGTCCAGATTCCGTGCATCGAGCGCAACACGATGGGCGCGATCAAGGCGATCAACGCGGCCTATCTCGCGCTGCGGGGCGACGGCGAGCATATCGTCAGCCTCGACGCAGTGATCGAGACGATGCGGCAGACCGGCAACGACATGCGCTCCAAATACAAGGAAACGAGCCTGGGCGGGCTTGCAGTGAACGTCGTCGAGTGCTGATCTGATCGTGCCGCCTGGCGCAGGAGGTGGAGCCGTGCACCGATATCAGCTGTTCGAAACCGCCCATGGCGTGGCCGCGATCGCCTGGAGCCGGGCCGGCGTCATGGGCTTCCGGCTCCCCGCCAGTTCGGCCGACTCGACCGCGCGCGCGCTGGCTCGTCGCTTCCCGCAGGCGATTCGCGCCGATCCGCCACCCGACATAGCGGACACCATCGCAGCGGCGCAGCACTATTTCATGGGCCGGAAGACGGATTTTTCCGGCGTGAGGGTCGATCTTGGCGCGCAGGACCCGTTTTTCGTCCAGGTCTATGCGGTCGTACGGCGACTCGGCTGGGGGCAGACGACCACCTATGGCGCGGTCGCGAAGGAACTGGGCGCCGGCCCCGAGGCGGCGCGCGATGTCGGCCAGGCCATGGCGGCGAACCCGGTGCCGCTCATCATCCCCTGTCACCGCGTGCTGGCGGCAGGCGGCAAGATCGGCGGATTCTCCGCGCCGGGCGGCGCCGAGTCAAAGCTGAGGATGCTGACGATCGAAGGCCTCGACCTGTCTCCTTCCCCGCCGGCACAGCAGGGATTCGCCTTTTAGCAGGCCAGCTTTTCCGCAGGGCTGGCGCGCAACGAAACGAAGTCGCTTGCGCGACCCGTCTCGGTGATATCGATCCTGAAGAAAACTGGAGCGGGCGAAGGGATTCGAACCCTCGACCCCAACCTTGGCAAACTTGCCGGAGGCCCTTTTCGGGGCTTCGCCAGAGCACGCTATTCTATCCTTATCTTACTGAATTATAACTGGAATATGGGAGGAACTTACGCTAGAGATATCCGAGGGATAACCGGCGAATTCCGTTCTGGTGGACGCCCGGTGGACGCCCGGAAACCCAAGGTTGGGGTCGAATAACAGGCGATTGTCATGGCAAATTCACAGACGGTAGCGTTGACCAAAAGGCTCATCGAAGCGGCCAAGCCAGCGGCGAAGCGCTACGAGATCTGGGACAGCGATGTGAGCGGATTCGGTATCCGGGTCGGCGTCAGCGGAAGCAAGACCTTCGTGATCCGTTACCGTGCGGAAGGCGGCGGCCGCGAGGCGCCCCGGCGCTACGTCACGGTCGGCCGGTTCGGTGCACTCACGGTCGAGCAGGGCCGCAAGAAGGCCAAAGAGCTCCTCGCCGCCGCGACCATAGGCGACGATCCCGCTGCCGAACGCAAAGCCAAGCGCCTGGAAATGAAGATGAGCGCGCTCGTCGATCTCTATGAAGCCGAAGGCTGCTTCATTCAGCGCGGCAAGCGGATGGGTGAGCCGATGAAGGCTCGGTCGAAGCAGTATCTGGTTGCGCGCTTGCGCCATCATGTCGTGCCGTTGCTTGGCCATATGAAAGTGACCGAGGTGAAGGTCGGCCACATCGAGCGATTCTTCGCCGACGTCACCAACGGCAAGAGCGCGAAGAACGAGAAGCTCGGCCCCCGGAGGCGCGTTATTGTACGCGGTGGCCCTGGTGCCGCGCGGAAGGCATTCCGCGACCTTTCCGCAATGTTCAGCTTCGCCGAGCGGCGCGGTATCATTCCTGCCAACCTTTGCCACAAGGCGGTCGTCCAGAAGACCGACGGCGCCAACGAACGGTATCTTACGCTCGAGGAGCTCGGGCAGCTCGGCGCGGCCTGCGATGCGCTCGAAGCGGAGGGCACCAACGTCAAGGCTCTCAACATTACACGGCTATGGGTCCTGACCGGCTGTCGACGCGACGAGATTGCCGGGCTCAAATGGCACGAGGTTGATTTCGACCGCGGCGTGCTGGCGCTCGACGACAGCAAGACCGGGCGTTCGATCCGCCCGCTCGCTACGGCGGCGATTGTCCTGCTGAAGGGCATCGATCGCGAGAATGGCAGCGACTATGTCTTCCCGGCGGCGGCCGGAGAGAAGCATTTCCAGGGCACCAAGGTCCTATGGCCGAAAATCGTTAAGAGAGCCGGCTTGGTCGGCGTAACGCCCCACACCCTGCGCCACACGATGGGCGCGATGTCGACCTCTTCCGGCGAGGCGCTGGCGCTGACCGGCGCGATTCTCGGGCACGTGAATCTGCGCTCGACCATGCGCTATGCTCATGTGCAGCTCGACCCCTCGCTGAAGGCAGCCAATCGGGTCGGCAAGAAACTCGCCGCCGCGCTAGCCGGTCAATCGAGCCCAGCGAAGGGCAAGCGGGCGGCCTGACGCGCTTGGACACCGATCCGTTCGCTCCCTTCTGGGTAGGTCAAGCGACTCGAGGTGAGCCCGGATTCAGTGGCAGGTTCTGCGATGACGTTACTTTGCTCGGTTGCCGCAGCGGCGACTCCTGTGAGCGGATGGTTATCGGGCGATCGCGGCCGCTGCGTGATCGTCACCTTCGACCTGCCTGCCGGTGGCCTTTCTTTCGGAATAGCGATCAACCAGTTCTTCAGCGTGAGGGCGCATCAGCACCGTGATGCGCACAAGCTCTTCCATCACATCGACAATGCGATCGTAATAGCTCGACGGTCTCATGCGGCCGTTCTCGTCGAATTCCTTGTACGCCATCGCGACCGACGACTGGTTGGGGATCGTGAACATCCGCATCCATCGGCCGAGCAGGCGCAGCGTGTTGACCGCGTTGAAGGATTGAGAGCCGCCCGACACTTGCATCACCGCCAGCGTGCGGCCCTGTGTCGGCCGCTTGCCCTTCAGCTCCAGCGGGAGATGGTCGATCTGAGCCTTCATGATGCCGGTGACCTGACCGTGCCGTTCCGGGCTGCACCACACCTGGCCTTCGGACCACAACGAAAGCTCCCGAAGCTCGTGGATCGCGGGATGATCGTCGCCTGGCACCTGGTCAGGGAGCGGCAGGTCGGACGGATCGAAGATCCGCGTCTCGGCGCCGAAGAAGCGCAGCAAACGGGCGGCCTCCTCCACGGCGAACCGCGAGAAGGAGCGTTCGCGCAGCGAGCCGTAGAGCAGCAATATGCGGGGCGGTGGTTGATCCGAGCCGATGCCGGCAGCCGGTCGCCGGTAGGCGAAGCCCGGCTCGAACGCAGGCATATGATCGGGATCGGGAAGGTCGCGGATGCGGGTCATGCGATGCTCAACGATTTGACCATGTAGGTGGCGCTTGCCGGACAAAGAGTGGTGAACTCAGCCGTCGCCGCAATCGCTGACGGCGCCGTCGCGCGATCGGCATCCTGATAGCCGAGGCCGCGAAAGAAACGCGCCGCCGTGGTGGTGAGCAGATGAAAGCGCGCGACCTCGCCACGGGCGGTGGTTTCGAGGTGTTCGGCCAGCGTTCGACCGAAACCCTGCCTGCGGCGGCTCGGCAGCACGACCATGGAACGGAGCAATCGGTCAGGCCCCGCCCCCTCCAGACCGATATAGCCGATCAACCCGGCTTCGTCGGAAAGTCCAAAAAGCAAAAGGTCCGGACCATCGATGCCTGCGGTCGGTAAGGCCGCCGCCTCGAGTGCGGTGCGCAGGATGTCGTTGGCACCGGGGGGAACGGAATAAAAGCAGGTATCGCTCACACACTTGCCCCGGGTTCATACTGCGGGCGCGAGCGTTTCACGATCGCCCCTCCGACACCTCGGCTTCGGTGGTTGCCATATCGTCGTGGATGGCCTGGAGGCGTTGCCGTATCGCCAGGGCAGGCACTTCGCGGTCGCGTATCGGCAGCTCAACGAGCTTGCCGATGCGTCGCGACAATGCTTCATGCACGGCTTCGAAAGCCGCATCCTCGGCGCCTTCTCCGCCGTCCACCGCCGCCGGATCGGGAAGACCCCAATGCGCCTTGACCGGATGGCCCGGCCAGATCGGGCAGGTCTCGCCGGCCGCGTTGTCGCATACCGTGATCACCAGATCGATCCGGGGCGCGTCCGGGCCTGTGAATTCGTCCCAGCTCTTCGAGCGCAGACCGGCAACGGGATATCCATGCCGTTCAAGCAGTCGCAACGCGCCCGGATGGACCTGGCCCTTGGGAAAGGAACCAGCCGAGAAACCGCGAAAGCGACCGCCCCCCAGCCGATTGACGATCGCCTCGCCGAGAATCGAGCGGGCGCTGTTGCCGGTACAGAGGATCAGCACGTTGGTCGTTTCGGTGCTCATGCGGTGCCCGTGACGTCGCAGCGGCTGCGAAGAACGACCTCGGCAAGCGACGCGCAGATTTCGGGAGATCCGCCGCAGCAGTCTTGCATGAGATATTCCAGCAGCTCGGCCATGTGCCCGTATCGTGCCGTGTATATAATCGAGCGGCCCTCGCGCCGGTTCTCGATGAGGCCGGCATTGGCGAGAATGTTGAGATTCGCAGACAGCGTGTTCGCGGGAACATCCAGGTGGCGGGCGATCTCGCCCGCCGGAATCCCTTCATGTCCCGCCTGCACAAGCATCCGAAAGGCCGAGAGTCGGCCCTGATGAGCCAGCGCAGAGAGGGCAGCCACGGCTGTTTTCATTTCCATACTTCTCCTCTAGCGGAAATGATGTCGCCGACAAGCAACGCCCACCGACCACTCCCCAGCCGTGCCCCTATTCTACCGGCTCGGCATCTGTTTGATCTCGAACGACCCCGCCGCGCCCTTCTCAAAGGTCTGCTTGCACGCATCCGGTGCCGCAGATTTGAAGGGGCAGAGCAGCGTGGCCGACTCAACAGTTACCGTAAGCGGGCTCTTGCTCGGCTTGTGAAAGCTGCAAGAGGCGCTGCGCATGCCCGCAAGGGACAAGCTGCTCTTCCCGTTGCTCAGTATCCGCGGCGCGTCGTCCCCACCGAACGTGCTGACATGGCAAATGATCTCCCAGTTGCCCTCACCGGTCGCGGACACGGTGCTTACGTCGCTCGGCGCGCCAACGGCGCAAGCCGGGCCGGCCACGAGCGCCGCTGTCAGAACCAGCATGTTCAGGTACCGCATATTATTTCCTCCCCATCATCAGTCGGCGAATCCAACCAATAATTCTGGAATAGCGGAACTATGGAAATGATCAATGCCGTTATTCTCCGGACCCTCGATACTGTCTGAAAGCTACTGATCGGCGGGGCGTGGAGGATGCGCTTCGCGGGTCCCCGAATTCAGCGCGCGCGAGCGCAGAAAGGGACTGCCGGGTTGATAAGCCCCCGTGCGCCGAGATGCCAGCATGCTCAAGAAGGGCGCTACGTCGATGATGCCGGGCCCATGCAATTCCAAGGCGTCTCTCGTACGTCGCAGCTGCGTCGCCTCGCAGAAGGGACGCGGCTTCGCTCGCAAAATATCAATCTGAACTCGGGCGCCGCCTGGTGCCCCCTGATGCGGCGTGAAGGGCAACGACCAAAGGATGCCGGAAGAGGGCGCGGAGAATTAGCGGTACGCCAACCATGCCCGGCAAAATCCAGAACGCGATGTGCGGCAGCTCCTTCCACAGGGGAAGGTTCTTGCCGTTGTCCACGTAGAATGCGGTAAGCAGCAAAACATAAGATGCACCCATGCCGGTGAGATGCAGCCTTGGCCATTGAAGCCAGCGTCCGCGCGCTGCGGCGCGTCCGCCATAGGCGCACGCGAATGACAAGAGCCCCAGAACGAACAGGGGATAGTTCTCCGCCCACCGCATCAATGCGAGGCCGCTCATGGTGGCGAACACGCCCGACAGAGACCAGAAATAGATTGTCCCAAACGTCGAATGTGGACCGCGCCCTTTTCGGCTCAGCATTGCGGCAGCGCCGGCGATCACAGCCGCGAGGCCAAGCAGCACATGGATCCCGACAATGGCAAGAAAGACAGGGTCGACGGACGGAATTGGAATGCCGAGCGCGATTGTCGTGGTCTGGCCTTCCATTGTTTACTGCCCGCCCGAGTTCGCCTGTGCTCCCATCCATAGCCTCAAATCGAGGATCGCACCCTACCCTAACACGCCAACGCGACCGGCATAGAATTGAGACGCGACATTGTACCGGATGATCGCGAGGAGCTTTACCGAAACTCGGCGCTCGTCCCGGGCCCCGCCAATTTCCGCGCGTCAGGACTACCTTTTTTTCAAGGCTTGTCCCGGGACGGAGCAACAAAGGGTCTCAAGCAGCGGGCAGACAGCATTGTCGCCGACGTCGCATGCTCTGACGGTATCATTGAGCACCTGCTCAATGCGGCGAAGATCTGCGATCTGCGATCTTCGCTCGCACGTCGCCGAGATGCGTTTGCGCAAGATCTCGTGCCTGGGAGCACGAGGCCTGTCCTCCACCCGCGAGCCTCAGCAGCGCCCGCACGGCATCGATCGGAAAGCCAAGTTCGCGTGCCCGCCGCACGAACGACAACCGGCGGACGTCCCCCGGTTCATAACTCCGGTATCGACCCCGGCGATGGGGGACCGGAAGGACGCCGATTCGCTCATAATAGCGGATTGTCTCAATGTTGCAGCCGGTTTGGCGCGAGAGCTCGCCGATCGGTATCTGGGTGCCGGATAGTGCCATGATCAAAATATCGCTTGAGTCTGTAGTCCCTACAGACGCTAGGACGAGATGGAACCCGTCGCAAGGACACGCCATGTCTCAACCAGCAGTTCAGCAGCACCGCCCCAAAGGAGTCGGCGCCATATCGCTGGCACTGGCCGGCATCGGTGCCGCTTTCGGTGTCGCTTCCTGCTGCGCCCTGCCGATCCTGCTGGCTTCCGTCGGCATCGGATCGGCATGGCTCGGCGGTGTCGCCATGGTCGCATTCCCCTATCGTGATCTTCTACTGGTGGTTGCCGCGCTGTGTCTGCTGGGCGGCGGTGGGCTGCTGATCCGCCAGCAGCTTGCTGCGGCGCGCTGCGGCCCGAACGGCACTTGCACGCCCGTTGGGGTGCGGGCGGTCACGCTTGCCGGACTTCTGGTCGGTGGCGTACTGCTCTGGCTCGGCTACCGCTATGTCTGAGATCACGCCAAAGCTGCTGTCGACGATCACCTGTCCAGAGTGCGGCACGCTCAAGGCCGAGACGATGCCGACCAGCGCCTGCCAGTTCTTCTATGACTGCTCCGGCTGCGGCGCCGTGCTGCGGCCCCTGCCCGGAGATTGTTGCGTTTTCTGTTCCTATGGGACCGTCGCGTGTCCGCCGATCCAAGTCGGAGGCAAAGGCGCCTGCTGCAGCTGATTTCGGTTGATCTCCGGCGATCACTTCAGAGCAACTGGACTGGCAAGAGCCTGGTCGTCTCAGGCGGCGGTTCGAACCTTTGACCAGCCGTTCCACGCGAACCCGAAAGTGATGGCAACCAGCATCAGGATTTGTGCCGAAATCGACTGCCACGTCGGGAAGATGCCAAGCACCGAAATTCTCGGAACGCTCACAAGCGGAGCGATATCAATGATGCCGGCCTCCTGAAGCGCTGCCACGCCCTTACCGGCGAGGACGATGGTCAGGATCGCCATCAGCCAAGCGCTGTAGCGAAAGAACTGCGCGATCGGCAAAGTCCGGCTGTAGCGCAACAAGGCCCATGCAATTGCCGCCAGCATCAGGCAGGCCGATCCCGCGCCCGCGAGGAGCGCGCCGCCATTGCCCTGGGTCCAGAGCGCGGCGTAGAACAGGATCGTCTCGAACACCTCGCGATAGACGACGATGAAGGCCAGGCCGGACAGGAACCAGGCCGACTGCCGCGACAGTGCGCGCGACATCTTCTCACGGATGTAACGCTGCCATTGATCCGCCTGCGCCTTGCCGTGCATCCAGATCCCCACCGAGAGCAGAACGACGGCCGCGAACAGCGATCCGAACCCTTCGGTGAGCTCCCGGCTCGCGCCGCTGATCCCGATCGCATAGGTCGCGATTCCCCAGGTCAGGCCGCCTGCCGCCAGCGCCCCGATCCAGCCGCCATGGACGTAGGGCAGCACCTCGGGCCGCTCGGCCTTGCGCAGGAAGGCGATCATTGCAACGACGATCAACAGGGCTTCGAGCCCTTCGCGCAGCAGGATGGTGAAGGCGCCCAGAAAAGTCGATGCACTGCTTGCTGCATCGGGGGACAATGCCGCATCGGCGTCGTCGAACAGGCCGCCGAGCACCTGGACGCGGGTGGCGATCTCGTCGGCGGGACGCCCCTGCTGGAGTGACGCCCGGAACTCGCCCATGGCGCTTTCGATGTGCCCCATGAGCGTTGCGTCGCGTGCGGTCAGCATCGGCTCGAGCGGCTCGAATCCGTCGAGATAGGCGGAGAGCGCGAGTTCCTGGGCGGCGTGGCGGTCGCCACCGCGATAGGCGGCAAGGCTCTGTGCCAGCTTTTCGCG
>Ga0255338_1002187_pt1 | contig 30482 bp, 22 predicted proteins | sample MeOH1_35cm_T4_19_FD_203715 | JGI IMG/M metagenome (GOLD analysis project Ga0255338, IMG submission 203715) | Sandy soil microbial communities from University of British Columbia, Vancouver, Canada - MeOH1_35cm_T4_195 | ecosystem: Engineered > Artificial ecosystem > Sand microcosm > Unclassified ... | reverse complement strand
GTCGCATACACACCCGTTACGACCGATGTGCCCACACCTTCATGTCCGCCATCTGCATCGCCGCAACCGTCATCTTCTGGCTCAATCAATGAGTCCTGAGCCTAGAGTCCGCTCGTTGTTGTCGCGCGTGAGCGCGGGTGAAGCAATGGCCTGCACGCGTGCAGGCCATTGCTTTCCGAAGCCGGCGGCGAACGCTGCCGGAGTGGCATAGCCGAGCGACGAGTGCGGCCGCTCGACGTTGTAGTCATAGACCCAGGCGGCGATCTTCTCACGGGCATGCGCGATGCTCGTGAACAGCGTCTCGTTGAGCAGCTCGTCGCGCATGCGACCATTGAAGCTCTCGACATAGGCGTTCTGGGTCGGCTTGCCGGGCGCGGTGTAATGCCAGTCGATCTTGGCCTCGCCGCACCATTCGAGCACCGCGTTCGAGGTCAGCTCGGTACCATTGTCGCTGACGATCATCCCCGGCTTGCCGCGCACGGCGATCAGGGTGGTCAGTTCGCGCACCACTCTTTTGCCCGAGATCGATGTGTCGGGGATCGCCGCCAGGCATTCGCGCGTCACGTCATCGACGATGTTGAGAACCCGGAAACCGGCGGCCCGTCGCCATCTGGTCATGGACAAAATCCAGGCTCCAGCGCTGGTTGGGCAGCGACGCCACGGGCGCTGGCGCCCGCGCGCCAACTGCGCGCTTGCGGCCCCGGCGGCGGCGTACCGTCAACCCCTCCTCGCGGTAGAGCCGCTACGTCTTCTTGCGGTTGATCGTGATCCCATCACGCCGCAGCAGGACATGCAGCCGCCGATAACCGAACCGGCGGCGCTGATGCGCCAGTTCGCGCAGCTTCTCCCGCACTGGACCATCGTCTTCGCGCCGCGACCGATAGCGCATGCTCGTCCGGTCGGCCCCGATCACCCGGCACGCCTGCCGCTCGCCCATCCCGAATACCGCCCGGAGATGTGCGACCGCTTCCCGCTTCGCGGCAGGCGTCACCATTTTTTTGTCAGCAGATCCTTCAGACCCGCATTGTCCAACATCGCCTCCGCCAGCAGCCGCTTCAGCTTCGCGTTCTCGTCTTCCAGCGCCCGGAGCCGCTTCGCTTCCGACACCTCAAGGCCGCCATACTTGGCCTTCCAGTTGTACAGCGTCGCCTCCGACACCCCGTGCTTGCGCGCAAGGTCGGCCGTCTTCGCGCCCGCCTCGACCTCCTTCAACACGCCGATAATCTGCTCTTCCGTGAACCGGGATCGCTTCATCGTCCGTCCCTTCTTCAGGTCGGACTCTAATCGCAACTGGAGGAAAATCAGGGGGGCACGTCTAGCCGTCTGGCAGTTTTGCGGAGATGAAGACCCGGTTCCGGCCGTTTACGGCCTCTTTTGGCTTCCCAACTTCGGCCGCCTGTTCATATGTAAGCTAACTGCTTTGAGGGTCGTCGGCGCCGGTACCGAGAAGCGGCGTTGGTTGTCGCAAGGCGAAGGGGATAAAGGGGCTAAGCAGCGACGTTCATCTGTGCTCGTGCCTGACGGATATCCCGCGCCGGCGGTTGACCAAACATCCTCCCGTATTCGCGCGTGAACTGGGGCACGCTTTCGTAGCCAACGCCGTACGCCGCATCGCTGATCGCCGTGCCGAGGGCGAGCATGCGGCGGCGGGCCTCGATCAAGCGGAGCTGTTTCTGGAATTGCAGGGGCGTGAGCGACGTGATGTTACGGAAATGGACGTGGAAGGCGGACAGACTCATGCCCGCGGCCTCCGCCAAGGCTTCGATCCGCACCGGCTCGGCATAGTGGGTTCGCAAGAGCGCGACCGCGCGGGCGATCCGCTGGGCGTGGCTGTCGGTCACGCCCAGCGCCCGGATGGCGCCGCCATGACGGCCGCTAAGCAACCAATAATGCAGCTCACGGCGGAGCTGCTGGCCAAGCACCGCCAGCGTGCTCGGCCGATCGAACAGTCGCAGAAGACGCAGCGCCGCGTCGGCAATCTCCACCTCGGTCGGATCAACCCGCACCGGCTGGTCCGCCTCGAACGGCGCCGGGCCGATCTGTCCCACGAGGTCAGCGACGATCGCGGGGTCGAGTTCGAGGACTAGCGAATAATAAGGCAAGATCGTGCTGGCCTTGGTGATCTGGCTCACGGTCGGGACATCCGTCGTGATGAGAAGGGATTCGCCCGCGCCGAAATCGAAGCTGCGGCTCTCCATCGACACCCGCTTGCCACCCTGTAGCACCAGGGCAACCATCGGCTTCGAAACGGCATATTGCAACATGGTCGGCGCCATCTCGCGCAGGATTACCAGGCCTTCGACCGGGGTCGCGGCGACGCCGTTCCGGTCGACATGGGCATCGGCGTAGCGACGGGCGTGGTCGAGCAGCTGATCGGTCATGCCGTTTTTGTAGCAGGACCGGCGTTGCCCGACAACGTGTCGGGATAATCGGGCAAGAATTCCGGATGATCGCGCAACATCGACCGGGCCGGTTGCCGCATAAGGACGCCACACCAACGGAGGCATCCATGACCACACTCTCTCTCGTGACCGGCGGCAGCCGCGGCCTCGGCCGCAACACCGCAATCAGCATCGCCCACCACGGCGGCGACGTGATCCTCACCTATCGCAGCGGCAAGGACGATGCGGACGCCGTGGTCGCCGAGATCGAGGCGATGGGCCGCAAGGCTGTGGCGTTGCATCTCGACACCGCCGCCGTCTCGACCTTTCCGGCCTTCGTGGAGGCGCTGCGCGCTGCGCTGACGGGGATCTGGGGCCGGAATACGATCGACCACCTCGTTAATAATGCCGGCCATGGCGAGATGGCCGACTTCGCCGCTACCACCGAAGCGCAGTTCGACCTGCTGTTCAGCGTCCACGTCAAGGGCGTGTTCTTCCTGACGCAGGCGCTGCTACCGGTGCTGGCCGACGGCGGCCGCATCATCAACTTCTCGTCGGGCCTGACCCGCGTGTCGTTCCCCGGCTTCTCGGCCTATTCAGCGGCCAAGGGGGCGGTGGAGATCCTGACGGTCTACATGGCCAAGGAACTGGGCAGCCGTGGGATCACAGCCAACACCGTCGCCCCCGGCGCGATCGAGACCGACTTCCTGGGCGGCGCGGTGCGCGACATCCCCGACTATAACCAGGCGTTCGCCGGCATGACCGCGCTCGGCCGTGTCGGCGTGCCGGACGATATCGGACCGATGGTGGCGAACCTGCTCGGCCCGGACAACCGCTGGGTCAACGGCCAGCGCATCGAGGTGTCGGGCGGCCAGACGATCTGATCCGCCAGAGCGGGTGCCACCGTCGTGCGACACCCGCCCTTCCAGACGTTGCGGCGAGGCAGGTCATGCCCAACCTGATTATCCATGCTCCCGCCGGTACGTTCGACGCAGCCGATCAACGGCGGGCAGGTGACGCTGGAACCGCTAACGCCCGCGCGCTGAGCGCTCCAGCATCGTGGCATAGAGCGCTGCGCCCACCCCAGGCTCATGACGGGGCGTGACGATCTCGTATGGGGCGCGGTGCTGGAGATGGCGGATGAGCGCCGACTGCACCGCGTCCTGTCTGGTCAGCACGCCCCCAGACCAGGACAGGAGCACCCTTTCATCCTCGGCAAACCCGAGCTGCCGCCGCAGCGCCTGAGCGATGGCGGCGAGTTCCGCCCCTGCGCGATCGAGGATATCGGCAGCGACCGCATCGCCAAGTTCCGCGGCGCGCGAGACGATCGGCGCTAGGCCGGCGATCTCATCGCGAGTCATGCCCGCCTGCCCCATCACGCGCGCGCAGATGTCGAGATCGTCGGCGAGCCCGAGCGTATCGACTACCGCCCCGTGCAAGGGGCCTTGCGCAAGGCGGCCGTCGCTCATTCGTGTGAACGCGTTGAGCCCCTGGATCGCTATCCAATAGGCCGAGCCCTCGTCGCTGAACACTTCACCCCATCCGCCGGCGCGCGCCTTGCGGCCCTGCCGCTCGCCATAGCCGATCGAGCCCGTCCCGGCGACCAGGTTGATCCCGTCGGCGCAACCAAGCGACCCAGCCCAGCCGCACACCATGTCATTGTCGCAACGGTAGCGGTCATGGCCGAGGATCCGACCGCATGCAGCGTCGAGCACAGGATCGACCGCAGCGTCCTCGCCATATGCCGGCAGGCCGAAAAAGGCGTAGCGCAGCTCGGCGGGTGTCGTGTCGATTTGCCGGCAGATCGAAGCGACACCCTCCCCGATCCGGGCAATGGCCTCGTCGAGGCCGACTTGCAGATGATAGGTGGTTCCCGTCAGCGCGCGCGCGACGACCTCGCCTGCGGCGTTGACACAGACGAATTCGGTCTTGGTGCCGCCTCCGTCGACGCCGAGGAAGAGTGTCATGCGGCGGGCGTGTGGATGCGAACGCCCTGCACGACGCGATTGACCGTGCCACTGGCGTTGGGCCGGTCTGGCATCCGGCCGAGCCGCAGCGAGCAGTGCAGCCCGAAGAGCTGTGCGGGAACGATGTAGGGGAAGAGCAGATCGGCGTCCACCAGGTCGCTAGCACCTTCCACCACCAACGCATCGTGCGTGCCGTCGCGCGCAACGATCGGCAGGACCGCAGCGCTACGCCCATCGGCGCGCAATTCCTCGATGATGTCGAGATCGTAGAGCCGCGTCAGCGGATCGTTCGATACGAATACCACCACCAGCGTGCGCGTCGTGACGATCGTCTTCGGGCCATGCCGGAAGCCGAGCGCCGAATCGAACGTGGTCGGGATTGCGCCATCGGTCAGTTCGAGCAGCTTGAGCGCAGCCTCGCGCGCGAGCCCCTGGAACACGCCGCTGCCGAGATAGACGACGCGATCGAAATCGCGCGCCGCCAGCGCCGCCGTCGCGCCGTCCGATCGGGCGATCGATGCAGCAACGGCCTCCGCGATGGCATTGACTCGGTCGTGCATCGCCGCAACGCCGGTGAAGATCGCGAGCGCCGCCAGCATCATCGCGCTGAAGCTCGACGTCATCGCGAAGGCACGGTCGTGCGTCTCCTCGGGTAACAGTACGACATGACCGCTCGCCGCTGCCTGCCGCGCGAGCGCGCCCTCGGCGTTGCAAGTGATGACGAGGTGATGCACCGAGAGGCGTGCATTCGCGAGCTCGACCGCAGCGACGCTCTCGGGGCTGTTCCCCGAGCGCCCGAACGACACCATCAGCGTCGGTCGCTTAGCATCGAGATAGAACTCGGGCGCGCCGACGATGTCGGTGGTCGACACCGCCTCGACCGGGCGGCCGAGCGTCGCAGTCAGCCAGGGTGCGAGGCATTCGCCGATGAATGCGGACGTGCCCGCGCCGCAAAGCATGATGCGAAGATCGCGCTTCCCGAGCAGCGGCGCGAGAAAAGCCTCGATCTCGCCGCGCTTCGCTTCGAGCACCGCTTGCGTGGCGCGCAGCGTCGCAGGCTGTTGCAGGATTTCGCGCCGCGTCCAGCTGTCGTCGCTGGTCGTGTGCCGGTCGGGCGCAACAAGGGTCTTAGGCATCGGGATTGCAGGCTCCATGATAGGCATCGAGCGTCGCGCCGATCCGCGCGACGATCAGATCAACGGGATCGAGCGTCGCAGTACCGGCGCGGACAGCGTCATAAGCGACGGGAAGATATTGGCTGAGCAGCGGCAACGGCGGCACATGCGTGCGCAGGTTCTCGAACAGCTTGGCCTGCGCGACGGCGATCACCGGGTCAGGCCAGTAATAGCGGATCCGGTCGCTCAGGCTGTACTGCAGCTGGAGATCGAGCGCGGCACCGGTTTCGTGATAATATTTGCGCCAGTTGCCGGGCTCGGCTTTCATCCGCGCGATCGCCACCTCGCGGAGGTTGGCGCGCTCGGTTGGCGCGACCGTCTCGCGCTCGATCGCGTCGAGCGCCCATAGCGCCTCGCGCAGCGCGAAGGTGACGCCGGGACCGACCTTGAGGATCGCGAAATGGTCGCGCACGAGCGCACGCAACGCGGTGGCCGTCTGATAGTCGGTCGAATGCGCCTCAAACACGACATGATCGACCGGCACGATCGCGGCGCTGAGCGCCACCGCGGCTTCGGGACGATAATCGACCACCTTCATGTGGTCGAACTCGACACCGGGCTGGACGACGGTGGCGATTACACGGTCCCACGCGCGCGCCAGCCCGCTCTCGGCGAACAAGGTGCGGTGCATGTCGAGCGTCGCCAACGCCGCCTCGGATGTGGTGGGCGTGAGCGCGTCGAGATCCTCCGCCGCGCCGCCAGGCACGGGGACTTCGGTGCCGATCACATAGACCGGCGCGTCGGCCGGATGACCTGCATAGGCGTCCTCGGCTGCACGACACAGGCGCGCCGCGCGCTCGGCGATCAGCTGCTCGGGCAGCGGCGTGGGGTCGTCGGCACACGACATCGAGCAGTCGAGGTGGATCTTCGAAAAGCCCGCGCGGATATAATCGGCGACCATGATCTCGGCTTTTGTCATTGCGTCTGCGGCCGGCAGGCTGGTCCAGGCATTGGGACCGAGATGATCGCCGCCGAGCGCAAGCCGCGCCAGCGGGAAGCCCAGGCGATTGGCGATCCCCTCGACGAAGCGGCGAAAGTCGGCGGGTACCATGCCGGTATAGCCACCGTCCTGATTGACCTGATTCGACGTCGCCTCGATCAGCACGATCGGCGCATCGTGCCGCAGCGCGTGGACGAAGGTGGCTTCGATCACCAGCGGATGGGCCGAGCAGACAGAGGTCACGCCGATCACCTCGCCCTGCTTGTGCCGCGCGACGATGTTTCGAATCAGCTCCATCGACTTCTCCTTTCGCAGCTCTCTAGCGGAGCGCTTTAGATTTCGCAACGAATCGAAGCAAAACGAAATCTATTTCGTCGCGAATGCCCCGGCTGCCACTTCTTCTTCATCGACGGTATCGGGCTCGAATGCGAGCATCAGAGAAGCGGCGAGCGCGAGGCCGATTCCGACCAGCTTGATCGACCCCGGCATCACGCCGAGTGCGATCAGCGAGATGATCGCGGTGGCAAGCGGCGCGCCGGCATTGGTCAGCGGCGCGACGATGATCGCCTTGCCGTAGCGAAACGCGAACACCAACGTCAGCGCGCCAATCGCGTTTAGCAGCTGAATCCCCGCCGCCAGCCACGGGCCGTCCGCACCATAATTGATCGGGTGGCTGAAATCCGTCAGCGCCAGCGCGACGGGCACCAGGGCGAGGCCCGTCACCGTCATGTAAAAAAAGATGCTTTCGCCCGACATGATATGGTTGGCGGACTTCATGAAATAGGCCTGCAAGCCCCAGCACCCCATGACGATCAGTGCCATCCACAACCAGCTGCCGCCCGCAGCATCGCCGCCAGGCGCGAAATCGAAGGTCGGCAGCGCAAGCAGCGCCAGCACGATGCCGGCCGCGCCCAATCGACCGGTCCGCTCGCCCATCAAGAGGAACGACAAGGCGATCGTAACCACCGGCGACAACGAGATGACCGGGAAGATCAGATAGGCCGGCCCGCGCGTGACGGCGTAGAACAGCACCATCTGCCCGCCGGCGCCGAGCAACCCGACGGCGAGGCCATAGGCGATTGCGCGCGGGTTGGTGTCGAGCTTCCACTTCGCCTGCGCGAGGACGATCAGCGCCGGCGGGATCATCGTCAGCGCCCAGACGCAATAGACCAGGGTCTCGGGAAAACCGTGCTGTGGGGAAAGCCCCGAAAAAGCGCCCCAGATTCCCCACAGGACCACCGTCGCCAAGGCATTCAACAGCCATACGCGGCTATTGGGCATCGTGCTTGCGCTCATGCGGCAGTCTCTTCCTGAACAGGCGTAGCCGCGATGACGAGAAAATGCTCGAAGCGCGCCGGGATGGTGGCGACGGGACCGCTGACAGTGCCGAGCGATTGGCCGGTGAAGCTGTCGGTCAGACGATGTCGCCCGGACCCAAGCCCGCGCAGGATTACGGCGCCCGACCATGTGTCGGCATAGAAGGCATAATGCATCTGCCCGCCGGCGCGGATCGCATGGCCCTCGGGCTTGTCGAAGCCAATGTCATACAGCCCGCCGAGATACTCGCCCTTGGGGAGCATGTTGGCGCGATACAATGCGATCCATTTGCGCCACAGGACTTCACGCTCGGGCGTCAACGCGATGCCGCCCGGGGGCAGCGGGTCGATGGTATTGACCGGATCGTGTGGCCAGGTGAATTTGGTCGAGAGGATCGCGCCGATCCCGTAATGCGTGGCGAAATCATTATGCCGGTCGCTCAATTCGACATGGTCGCCCGCGAACGGTGCCGACGGGCCCATCATCGCTTTGAAGGTCTTCCCCTTCAATCGGATCTGCCACGACGAGGTCGGGTCGGATGCGGGCGTGTGGTTCATGCCGGCAATGTTGTGGAACGCAAAGGAATCGCCGCACGGGCAGATCTCGATCACCGCATTCGGGTTGATCGCCATCGCCTCCTGGTACAGCGCCTTCCAGAAATCCTGCAGTTTCTCGTAGGATTCCTCAGGGCGTGCGTGGTTATGCGCCGGATTATAGCATGGCGCGACGCCGTTGAGATGCTGCCCATCGAGCTTGAGCCCCTCGAACCCCCAATCGCCGATAATGCGCCGCACCTGGCCGCGGAAATAGTCGACCACCGGCGGATAGGCCGGGCACAAGGTGAAGGCATCCCAGAAGCTGACATTCTGCGCTGCGCCGGTCTTGTCGAGCAGCAGCATGTCGGGATGATCGCGCAGCAGATCGGTCCCCGGGTCGGCCGCGAGCGGCGCCAGCCACAACCTGGGGCGCATCCCGCCGGCTTTGATCCGGCCGGCGAATGCCTTCATGTCGGCATCGCCGCGCGGGAATTTCTTCAGGTTGAGCTTCCAGTCGCCCTCCGACGTCTGCCAGCCATCGTCGAGCACGGCCCATTCGAGGCCGATCTCCTTGGCCTTGCCCATCGCGGTGAGCACTTCGGTAGTGGTGAAATCTCGCCCATAGCCCCAGGCGCACCAGACCGGTGCATAGCTCGGTTCGGGGATGACGGGCGCCTTGAGGCCGCGCTCGGCCATGAGCCGCCGATAGGCGTCGAGTGGACGGAAATGATCGCCCTGATGGACCATCACGAACACCGGCGGCAAATCGAGCGCGGCGCGCGGCGCGAGCGTGGCTGGTTGGTCGCCCGCGATCGCAATGCGCGTGCCCGTCGGCTGTCCCGCCACCGGTAGCGACACGAGCCGCGGCACGGTGTCGATATGGCCGACAGACAGCCCGGCATCGCGCCGCCACACGACCGCAACCGGCGTCCCGCCGCCATAATCCGAGGCGTTCATCCCCATGAAGTTGCGCTGTCCGAAGCCAGGCACGATGGGCTGCACCCAGTCGCGCCGGTCGGGATAGGATGCGCCCGAAAAGCTCCAGGCGCCGCCGGGGTGCGACAGCAGATCATGCGTCGCGGCCTGCCAACCAGTGACAGAAAGCGGTACGTTGCCGGTGTTGCGATAGCGGATGTCCAGCAAGGCGAGACCGGGGTAGCGGTCGAGAAAGGTGACTGACAGGCGCTTCTCGATCCGGCCCCCGGCGGTGCCACGCAAATGGTGCACGCGCCCCGGGCCATGCACGCCGGAGACGGTCTCGCGCGTCTGGTCGAGCAGCAGGAAACGATCCACCACTCGATCGTCCAGCCGGATCGCCTCGCCAGGCTCCATCGCGGTCAGCACATCATCGCGATGCGATATGCGCGAGTGCAGGGCGGAGTCGAATTCGAGCGTGAGAACGCCGTCGCTCAGCCGCACCGCCGGCGCGCTCTTCGCCGCCACTCCGGCGATCACGCGCGGCGCGACGATGAGGGTCGCAGCCGTAGCCGAAAGCCGGGCGATAGCGCGGCGGCGGGACATGATGAAGTTGGGCAGTTCAGTCTCCCCTAAACTCGGCCACTTGGTGAGCCAAGGGGCAGCGCGGGGCAAGATGTGCACGATCGTTATCGCTTGCGCAATCCAAAACGCAACATAAGATCAATTTCGTTACGTTTCCTTTGGAGAGAATGATGCGCAAAATTCATGCCCTGGTCGCAGCGACCGCGACGCTTGCGCTGATCGGTGCGGCGCCCGCCCCCGCGACCTACAGCGAAGCCGATTTTGCGAAGGTGGCGAAACTCGACGCGCACGTCCACGCCAACCGCGACAGCACCGAGTTTCCCGAGATTGCGCGCAAGGACGGGTTCGAACTGCTGTCGATCAACGTCGATTATCCCGATTTCCCCCCGCTCGCGCGGCAGGCCGCGATCGCATATAAGATGCACGCCGCCGACCCGGAGCATTTCCACTTCGCCACGACCTTCTCGATGCAGGGCTTCGGTACCAAAGGCTGGACAGCCCAGGCGCAGCGCGCCGTCGATGCCGGCTTCGCGCATGGCGCCGTCGCGGTGAAGGTGTGGAAGAATATCGGGATGATCGCCAGGGATTCCGCCGGCAAGCGCGTCTTTCTCGACGATCCCCGCTTCGATCCGATCATCGCGCACATCCGGGCGCGCGGCGTGCCGCTCATCGCGCATCAGGGCGAGCCCAAGAATTGCTGGCTCCCGCTCGACCAGATGACGACCGAGAACGACCGCAGCTATTTCAGCGAGCATCCCGAATATTACATGTTCAAACACCCCGAGGAGCCGAGCTACGAGCGGCTGATGGCGATCCGCGACCGGTTCGTGGCGCGCCACCCCGATCTCGCTTTCGACGGTGCGCATATGGCGAGCCTCGAATGGAGCGTCGACGAACTCGCGCGCTTCCTGGATCGCTATCCCAACGCGGTGGTCGATCTAGCCGCGCGAATGACGCAGGTGCAGGTCCAGTCCAACGCCAATATGGCCAAGGTGCGCGGCTTCTTCCTCAAATATCAGGACCGGCTGATGTACGGTACCGATCTGACCGACAGCCCGCCCGATCCCAATGCCCGCGCGCAGAACCCGCCCGCGACCGGCAATTTCAAGAAGGAAGCGGATGACGCGTGGCGCTCTGATTGGCGCTATCTCGCCACGCCGCTGTCGCAGCCGGTCGCCGCGATCAAGGCGGATACACCCGGGTTGGCGCTACCGCGCGCCGTCATCGACAAGATCTATTACACCAACGCGCGGCGGTTCTTCCATTTGAAGGGATGAGACAATTCCTCGTCACCCGGGCTTCTCCCGGGGGCCACCGTGCCGCACATCCTGCGGCCGGACAGCTTCCGCGACAGTGCCCCCCCCCCCCCGGCACTGGGCCGGGGTGCCCGTCGCGGATGCTTCACGCCTCGTGGATCTTGAACCCAAGGCGCTCCGAGGCCGAGCGAATATCGCCCGGCACCGCGCTATCGGTGACGAGGTGCTGGATGTTTTCTACGGTGACGATGCGGTGCAGGCAGACGCGCCCGAACTTCGAAGCGTCGGTCACCGCGATCACGTCGCGGGCCGCCTCGACCATCTTGCGGTTGAGCATCGCCTCCGGCTCGTAGTGCGTGGTGATGCCGCATTCGATGTCGAACCCGTCGACGCCCAGAAACAGCTTGTCGACTCGCAGATTCTCCAGCGCCGCGACGGTCTGGGCCCCGTAAAAGGCCCGGTTCTTGCGGCGGAGCATGCCGCCCAGCATCACGATGTTGAGCCGTTCCTTGGCCGCCAGCACCGACAGGATATCCAGATCGTTGGTGAGGACGGTGATGTCCTCGTCATCGGGCAGAAAGCGCGCGATCTGCAGCGTCGTCGTACCGGAATCGAGCACGATCGACTCGCCGGGCGACACCATTGCCGCGGCGAGCTTGCCGATCCGCGTCTTCTCGTCGGCATGGCTCGAGCGCTTGACCTCGACCGGCGGCTCGGCGGTGACGTTGACCGCGTCGGCACTAATCCCTCCGCCATAGGAGCGCTCCATCACCCCGCGCATCGCAAGGAAGCGCAGGTCCTTGCGGATCGTCTGCATCGATACGCCGAAGCTCTCGGCCAGCGGTGCGACCTGGACGCTGCCGCGCTCGCGCACCAACGCGCTGATCCGTTGCCGTCGCTCACTCGTGTCTCGGATCATCGCGTCATTTCCCTTGCCGCCTGTGGTTGCGGTATCAGCGCCGCCCGCTCTCATCAATCAAACTTACGTTTCGTTATCTCCCGGCTCGCCCGCCCTCAACACAGGAACTTCGCATCGCCCAAGGGAATCAAAAGCGTGCGCACCGTACCATTCGGGGTCACCGCAACCAATTCCACGCTCTTCCCAGACGGTACAGCGACGTCGATCGAAGTGATAACCGCGGACCCAGAGCCGGTATCGACCATCGCCCTGGCAACGGCGCGGAGCTTCGCCTCGTCGATATCGGCGCGAATCGGCCTTCGCCTGAGACCCGACGGGGAGAGAAGCAGCGCCGCTCGGCAGTGCCGCTCGCAGCAAAAGCCTGCGCGGTTCGCCGCGGCGCCGCAAATCGAATTCCTCCCGCCTGGTGCCGCCGTCCGACCAGTCGATAGCGCTGGAGCTACTATGAAATCCATTGGCTGCTATCAAACGAAGCGAATCGAAAGCGGGCCGATCGGATGCCCGCTAAACCCGTTCTCCTGGATCGCGGTCTGGACGAAGCGGAGAACCAGATATGCCTGAACCCGGGGCAAGCGCGCGATTTGCCAGCCGCAGATGTGCAAAAATATCACAGGTTACAGTTTCGTTTCTAAGCGTTTGACAATCAAAACGCGGCCAAGCTAACAAAGCGCAACAAAGCGCTTACACCTCCCCCGGGTTATCGGGCGCTCTTCAGAGGAGGGACCTATTATGGCCAAAGTGAATCGGTTGCGGATTGCCGTTTACGCGGGCGTCAGCTTCCCCGCCCTTCTCGCCGGCGCGCAGGCGTCTGCCCAAACCGCGGTCTCGCCGACGGAGCAGCCCAACCCGGGCTCAACGATCCAGTCGGGTCCGGGCCTGAGCGGCGTATCCACCGGCGACGATGGCGGCCCCGACATCATCGTTCGCGGCACACGCGGCAGCCTGTTGCGCTCGATCGATACCAAGCGCGACGCCTCCACGATCGTCGATGCGATCTCGGCCGAGGAACTCGGCAAATTCCCCAACCGCAACGTCGCTGAGGCGCTGTCGAACATCCCCGGCGTGACCGTCGGCCGCGACGGTCGCGGCGAGGGTCGCAGCGTGACTGTCCGCGGGCTCGGCGAAGATTTCGCGCTGACCACCCTCAACGGCCGCATCCTACCAACGGACGGTCCCGACCGCTCGTTCGCGTTCGACGTACTTCCCTCCGAAGTCATCTCCGGCGCCGAGATTCAGAAGGCCGCGCAGGCGACGCAGCTCGAGGGCAGCATCGGCGGCATCATCGACCTGCGCACCGCGCGTCCTTTCGATCACAAGGGTTTCCACGCCGCCGGGTCGGTCGAGGGGCAGTATAACCAGTTCGCGAAAAAGGGCGGCATCAAGGCCTCGGGCGTCGTCAGCACGACCTTCGCCAACGACACGATGGGCATCCTCGTGTCGGGCACCTACAGCAAGTACAAGTTCCGCACCGACAATCTCGGCGAATATTCGAGCACCGACACGTTCGACATCGCGACCGCCCCGGGCGGCGCGCGCAGCATCGAGCAAGTGCCGAACGGGGGCGTCATCGTCCCCTATTTCTACAGCGTCGGCTATGTGCTCGGCGAGCGCCAGCGCTGGGGCGGATCGGCCGCCTATCAGTGGAAGCCGTCCGACCGCTTCGAGCTTCGGCTCGATGGCATCTACAGCAATTATACGGACACCGAGCACAACCACCGCGTCTCGGTCGGGCTGACCCCGCTCGACGACGATGGCAATGTGCGGTGGGATCTCAACAGCGTCCAGATCGACCAGAACAAGGTCGCGACCAATTATACGGTCAACAATGCGACGATCGATATCCTGTCGACCGACGAGCCGCGCAACTCGATCACCTATCAGCTCGGCGGCCATATCGACTGGAAGCCGCTCGACGCCCTGAAGGTCGCGCTGGACGTCTCCTACGGCAGGGCGACTAATGACACTGGCGGGCAGGATCGCTTCGTCGTCGCAGGCATCCCCGGGTCGAAGGCCGTGGTCTCGACGCGCGACAATGGCCTGCCCGATCTCGTGCTGACCATTCCCAATGCCGATGGCACGCTGACCAATCGCCAGCTGTCCAGCGCCGGCAATGGCGACCTGCGCGCGCATTATATCGGCATTCAGGGGCAGAACATCTCGGATACGAGCAAGAGCGCGAAGCTCGACTTGCTCTACGAGGTCGATAACGGCCTACTGAAGTCGCTCGCGTTCGGCGGTGCCTTTACCGACCGAAAGAAAGACGTCGAGGTGATCGACAACCAGTACACCACGGCAGAAAACTTCGCTGGCTATCCCTTCACCTTCGCCGATATCGGTGCAAACGTGGTGCAGGCGCCACAGGTCTCGAACATTCTGCCGACCTTGTCGGGCAATTTCCCGCGCACCTTCCCGGCATTCGACATCAACACCTATCTCGCCTCGCTGGTCAAGGCGGAGAACAACCCGAACGTGCTCAACCCGGCTACCGGCTTGCCCTACCCCACCGGCTATGCCGCCCAGCAGATCGTGCCCGACCAGCTCGCGTCGTATCTGATCAAGGAGCGCACCTGGAACGCCTATTTCCAGATGAACCTCGAGGGCAAGCGCTGGCGCGGCGATATCGGGCTCCGCTTCGTCAACACCTCGGTCAACTCGCTGGGCTATGGCGCGTCTGTGCGCAGCTATCAGGTCATCGGCGCCGGGACGGCGAACGTCGTGTTCAACCCGATCGAACCGATCACCGGCGGCGGCGATTATACCCGCCTGCTTCCCTCGGCAAACTTCGCCTATGATCTGGCGGACGGCCTGCGGGTGCGGCTTGCCGCCTCGCAGGCAATCTCGCGCCCGACCTTCGGGCAATTGTCGTCAGCCAAGGATTATTCCGCCGCCCAGTCGAATACACCCGTCATCACCGATGCAGGCAACCCCAACCTCAAGCCGGTCTCGGCCGACCAGGCCGACATCTCGATCGAATATTATCCGACCCGGCGCCTCGCGCTGACCGCCGCCGCTTTCTACAAGCACATCACCAATTTCGTCACGACGCAGGCGGTACAGTTCACCCTCGTGCCGACCAACCAGATCCCCGGGGAGCCCGCGAGCTTCCCGTTCACCGAGCTCGCCTATGTCAACGGCGACAGCGCCAAGGTGTACGGGGTCGAAGTCGGTGGCCAGTATTTCTTCGAGAACGGCTTCGGCTTCCAGGCGAACGCCACTTACAACCATTCGAGCGCCACGCGCGAGGGTCGGCCGACCACCGATCTGGCGGACGCGGTGCCCTTCTCGGCAAATGCGAAGATCTTCTACGAGAAGCACGGGATCAGCGCGTCGGTTTCGTACCAGTACCAGTCGCGCTTCGTGTCGTCGCAATACAGCTATATCGACAGCCTCGCGATCAAGCAGGATCCGTATCACGAGCTCGCCGCGAGCGTCTCGTACGACATCCTGCCGCAATTGACCGTCTATGCGCAGGGGGCAAACCTGCTCGATTCGGCAACGCGGCGCTACTCGACCTACAGCAACGTCCCGGCCTTCTACGAATATACCGGGCGCGCCTTCTTCTTCGGCGTTCGCGCGCGGCTCTGACCTTCGCCCGACGCTCGGGCCGCGACCGTCACCTGATGGCGACGGTCGTGCCCAGATCGAACGCGCCGAGCACGGCATCCCAGCGTTGCCCGCGTGCCTGATCGTCCGCGTTCGCGACGCGGATGGCGTAGCGAGGATCGCCCGCCAGCCGCCGGTCCGGGTCGGGCAACGCGAACCACAGTTCATAGGTGCCAGCGGCGAGGTCGTCTGGCAGCGCCAATGCCAGCGAGGCGGCGCTATCGCGCCCCGGAGTCCAGCTGCGTGGATCGGCGCCGCTCGCGCTGATCCGGCGAACGCGCCCCGATGCGGGGTCGCGCAGCAGGATTTCGACCGCGCGGCGATTGAAGATTCGCGCCCAGCCGGTGTTGCGAACCACCATATCGAGCGTCATCCGCGCGCCGGGCACCGAATGCGCAGGGTGAGTCGCGCGAACCAGTTCGATCCGATAGCCCATCTTCTGCCGGACCTCGGCCATGCAGCCCTCGGCGATCCACCGTTCGTGGAATGCCTGGCGATAATAGCTGTCGTTCAAATAGGTCAGGTTATAGCGCCTGCCCTCATTGCGGATCGCAGCGCAACTGGTGCGCGGGGCAGCGCCTTGCTCGTCCGACGCATTGCAGGTTTCGCCGCCGACCGGCGCCACGTCGCCGAGCAGATCGACGTAATGCTGTTGCGCCGCGCGCGCTTTCGGGTCCGTGTCGAAGGTCCCGACATCGGTCGCGCTGGCCATGAAACAATCGTTGTGGAAGCCGATCCGGAAATTGGTCGACAGCGCCGCCGGCGGAAGCGGCGCCACCGGCACCCAGCCCTGGATATAGCGCGGGTCCCGGAACTGAACGAAGCGGCTGGCGGGCGCTGCATCGAGCAAGCCACGCATGATCTGATCGCGATTGCCGGGTGACGCGAGATCGTTGGACGAGGTGTGCCACTCGCCCCACGCCCCGACGAACCCGGCCTGGACAAAGGCTATCACATCGACATTGCGGGCCCAGACCGGCTTCAACTGTGCGAGATGAAGCAGCACCCGCGGCAGCGGCGCATCCTTGGCATCTCGATAATCGGTCTCGCCATGCGGATCGTTATATACTGCGCGCACGATCAGCTTGACCCCGCCGCGCCGGGCCAGCGCGAACGCCGCGTCGAGCTCGGCGAGCACGGCGTCGGGAATGTCGGAGTCGCGGTACGCCTCGAGGTTGATCTGGGCGTACAGCAGACGATAGCCGTGCGCATAGGCCTCGCTCACCTCGTGCTCGGTGAGATTGGCGAGGTCGGTACCGATCGGCTTGTAGAAGCCACGCTCCGGATTGGCGAAATCCTCGTGGGTTGGCTGAAAGGTCGTGGTGGCGCGCGGAGCACCATTGCCGCACAGGCAAAGCGCCGCCGCCATCACTCCGAAGCGCCAGGTCTCTGCCGTCATACCCTCAATCCTCTTCCTGCGACACACGATGCGACAAAAGCGTCGTGCGTCGGAAATCCAGCGACGCGCGCGTCGATCGCGGCACTGACGCGAGCCGCCAACTCGATCGCCTCGCCTCGACCGGTCATCGCGGCGAGCGCGGGAAATCGCCTGGGCAGAAGCCCCTGGCCGAGCAGCACCGCGTGCCAGCTCGCTTCCTTGAACAGATCGTCGGGTTGCTCGTCGATCAGACCATCCTCCTCGAACAGCAGCAGCCGCTCGTTCAGGCTGTCGGGCCGGGCCTGCGTCCGGCAATGGCGCCAGAACGGCGTGTCGTCGCGTTCGGTGAGCGTGTAATGCGCGACGATGAAATCGCGGACGTTGCGATATTCCCGCTCCATCGCGCGGTTGAACCGATCGGCCAGCCGTGGACTGATCGGGTCGCCCGGAAAGTACGCCATCAGCTTGGTGATCGCCGTCTGCACCAGATGAATTGCCGTCGATTCGAGCGGCTCGATGAAGCCGCCGGCAAGCCCGATCGCAATGACGTTGTTCTGCCAGAAGACCTTGCGGTGGCCTGTGGTGAAGCGCAGCAAGCGGGGCTCGGCCGCGGCCGCCCCCGGCAGCGTGCGCAGCAGCTCGTCCTGCGCTGCCTCGTCGCTCTGGAAAGCGGACGAAAAGACATAGCCGTTCCCGGTCCGGTGCTGGAGCGGAATGCGCCACTGCCACCCCGCCGAGCGCGCCGTGGCGCGGGTGAAGGGCGGGATCGGGTTCATCACTGCGGTCGGTACCGCCCAGGCGCGATCGCACGGCAGCCACTGGCTCCAGTCGACATATCCCGCGGCGAGCGTCTGCTCGATCAGCAGCCCGCGAAACCCCGAACAGTCGATGAAGATGTCGCCAGCGACCTCGCGCTCACCGTCGATCACAACGCCGGTTACGTCGCCGTTTTCGCCATCCTGCCGCACCTGCACGATGCGCCCCTCGATGCGCTCGACGCCTTGGGCCTCCGCAAAGCGCCGCAACATTGCCGCGTACAAGGTTGCATCGAACTGGTAGGCGTGGTTGATCGACGGGCTGTCCGGCGCGGCCGGTGGTTGCAGCGTGAACCTGCCGGCGCGCGCCGCCATCGTCTCGAGATTGTAGCGGCCATGATCGAGCGCCTCGCCTTCGGCCCGCAACCGAAGCCAATGCCGCATGAAGCTGCTCCCGGCATGATCGACCCCGTATTTACCGAACGGATGGAAATATGAACTGCCGATCCGCTGCCAGTCGTCGAACGCGATGCCGAGCTTGAAGGTGGCGCCGGTGTTGCGGACGATATCGAGCGGTGTCAGCCCGAGGATCCGGTGGAATGTATCGATCGCCGGGATCGTCGCTTCGCCGACGCCGATCGTCCCGATCGCCTCGGATTCGACCAGGACGACCAACGCGTTGCGGCCGAGCGCCTTGCCGAGCGCGGCGGCGACCATCCATCCGGAGGTGCCGCCGCCCACGATCACGAAGCGACGGAACGGTTGGTCGGTCATGCGCCCGCGTACCTCGCCTCCGCCGTCATCCACCTCTCAGAACTTGAGACGCGCGCCGACCTGGATCCGGCGATCCGTCTCGAACACGCTGCCCGGCAGGAACAGCGGCTTATGATTGGGGTCGGTATCCGTTGGGCCCAGCACCTCCGCCTCGGTCCGGATCTTCGTCCCGAGCAAGTTGGAGCCCTGGACGTTGAACTCCAGATATTTGGTGAAGGCAAAGCGGACCGAGGAATCGAGGAACCCTTCCGCCGTATGCCATACCGGGAAGCCGAGACAGCAATCGTTGACCGAGTCGAGATAGCGCGACCGCCAGTTATACGCCGCGCGGAAACCGACCTTGCCCTTCTCGTACAGCAGCACGGCATTGAACGCGTTCTTTGACAATTGCTCGAGGCTGCCGGGGTTGATCCGCCCGGGTTGCGCCGACAAGGCCGTCGCGGTGCCGCCGCCATCGGGGTTGGTGTCGATGATGAGGTTGGTATTCTTCACGCCGGAATTTTCGACGCGCGTATAATTGAGCTGCACGCCCAGCCCGTCGAACGGCGCCGGCAGGAAATTGAAGAAACGCTGATAGGCGATCTCGAACCCCTTGAGCGAGGCGCCGCTGCCGTTCACCGGCCCGGTCGCGACGATCGTGCGCGTTACGCCATTATTGGTGATCGGCACTGAGAAGACGCCGTTCTGGATATAATCGAAGAACTTCTTGTAGAAGAGATCGATGCTGAAGCTGCCCGCCTTGGCCGAATAGAATTCGAATCCGAGATCGATCTGGTTGGCGGTGATCGGCTTGAGCCGCGGATTGGTGATCTGTGCCGAATAGCCGAAATTGTAACTGACCGGGCGCCCCTGCGCATCGAGCACCAGGTTGGGGTTGCCGGGCACGATATCGGCCTGGGTCAGCGAATCGCGCTGGATGATCGTGAAATTCTTCAACAGCCCGATATCGGGGTTGGACAGTGCGCGCGACGCGGCGAAGCGGATCAGCCAATGCGGGCTCAGATCCAGCCGCAGGTTCAGGCTCGGCAGGAAATTGGTGTGCTTCGACGTGATGGTCGAGGTGACGACGCCACCACTCGAATACGCTCGGTCGCTCGCCGACGCCGCTGCAAGACAGGCCGGCGTGATCAGGTACGGATTGGCCGCCAGCGCCGCCGCCTGCGCGGCATTAAGCGGCAGGCAGTTCACCGAAGCGTCGTCGAACGGCTGGGCGAAGGTCGTCGCGCCGCCGCTGCGGACGGTCATCTCGACCCAGCGCAGCCCGATATTGCCGCGCAGCGTCGTGTCGCCGAACAGATGCGCGTCGGGTCCGCCGAACTTGACCATCGCATAGGCCGATTTGGTCCGCTCGCTGACATTGAGCATTTCGCCTGGCGTGAAGCACGTTCCGGGCACGTTCTGCGGCCGGTCACAGATCGGGATCCAGTTCGACGAGGCGACGCCGCCCTGGTCGGTCTGCCCGGCGACGCTGAAGCGCTTGGCGAGTTCGGCGATGTTTGAGGTCACAGCGTCGGTAGGGAAGATGAACTGGCTGTGGTCGATGATGCCGCCGCCCAGGATGTTCTGGCCGAACGATTTGGTCTCGTACCAGCCCGGCTCATACCCTTGGAAGATGATCGTGCCGTCGGGCGCATAGGTCGGACCCGAATCGACAAAGCTGCTTGCGCCCGGGTTCACGCCCCAATCGGAGGAGATCGACTGCCAGTTATACGCGGACCAGTTATGCTCCTGCCGACGATTGGCATAGCGCCCGCCTACCAGGATCTCGTCGAGCCAGGGCGAACCGATCTTGTAGCTCGCGTCCGCCCGAAAAGCGTCGAGTTTGCCATGGCTATCGGTGATGTGATCCATGATCGAATCCGGCGCGTAATTGGCCGAATTGGACAGCGGATCGGCGCCATAGGTGTTGTAGCCCGACGGGGCGAGCAGCTTGACCGACGGATAGGTACCCGTCGTGTTGAGCGCGATATTGGCGAAGGTGCGCAGGTTGAAGGTCGTGTCGTCTGTGCGCGAGCTGGCAGCGACATGCTGATAATCGATCTTCACCGTCAGCCGCTCGGTCGGCGACCATTTCAGGCTGAACGACAGATCGGAAATGCGCTGCTTGTCGCCGATATAGCGCGTCGTCGTGTTGATCGGCACGCCGAGCCGGCACGGCACATTGCCGTTGGTCGTATAGTTGCACGGCTGGATGTAGGGCTGTCCGTTGGGCAGCACGCCGAAGATGTTGGTCGAGGTCGGGATGTAATTGCCGTTGGCGTTGGTCGAGCCATAGCCGCCCGCGCCGAGCGAGCTGGTGATCACCCCGCTCTGGAACTGGCCGTTGGAGCCGAACACGAACGGCGCGCCGCCGGCCGGCGGAGCGATGAAATAGGGATCGGTGAACAATGTGGTCTGCGGCGTGGTCTGCGGAACATAGCCCCAATAGCTGGTGAAGCTGTTCTCGTTGGCGATATTGTCATAGTCCGAGCGATTATATTGCGTCGTGAACAGCAGCGTCTTGTCCGGGCTCTCCCACTGGAACGCGGCCGACGCGCCCTTGCGCTCGCGCGAATAGCGCGTGCGCGTCTCGAGGAAACCGTTGGGGATATAAGTCTGCTCGGGCCCGAACACGCCGGCCGCGAACGGCACGTAGCGCGTCAGCATCGCGCCCTGCGAAATCGTATCGACCTTCGAATAGGCGCCGCTCGCCATGATGCCGAACTCGCCGAGCGGCGTTTCGAACCGGGTCGAGACCAGCCCCGACACGTCGGGCTGAACCTTCTTGCTGAGGGTGCCGTAATTGCCGTCGGCCGAGAGCGAAAACTGCGTGCCGGCCTGGTCGAACGGCAGGCGCGTGCGCAGATCGACCGTGCCAGCGATGCCGCCCTCGATCATGTCCGCCGACTGGTTCTTGTAGACGTCGATCGCCGCCAGCAGGTCGGGCGACACGTCGGCGAAGTTGAGGCCGTTGCCCGAAGAGGCAGAGAAGGAATCGCGGCCGTTGATCTCGGACCGGACCTGGGTCAGGCCGCGGATGATGACCGCGGAGGGCTCGGCGGGGTAATGCGTTGCATCGCCCTGGCTGGTGCGTGCCACCGTCACGCCAGGCACGCGTTGCAACGCCTCGGCGACAGACTTGTCGGGGAAAGCGCCGATGTCGGTCGCGGTGATCGAGTCCACGAAGGTGTCGGCATTGCGCTTGCGCTCCGAAGCAGTCCGCAAAGCCCTGCGCACGCCGACCACGAGAATATCGTCTGTCGCTTCGGGCGAGCTCTCCCCGTGGGCTGCTTGACCCTGCACCACCGGCGCTGGATCGGTGGGGCCCTGCTGCGCTGTGGCAGGTGCGGCGATGCCGCAAGACGCCAAGGCACTCGTCCCGACAAGAGCGCTGCGAAGCGAAAGTTTCATGATTCCCCCTTTATGTTTCGATTTCCATCCCTTTCCGCGATGTTATTGTAATAATGGGGACGCGCAAGTCAAAAAACGAAACTTTACAATTTCGTTTTGCGTTAAAACCCTACGTTCCGGCATCGCTGGGCGTAACCGGCGTTTCCGGGGTCCCCCCGAAGCAGGCTTTCAGCGGCCCCGAAGTGTCACCCGAGGAATGAGGCGCCGCTATATCCCAAGATTGCCGAGGCGCGTCGCAAGGTCGCATCCCACTGAGTGGTGTAGCTTCGCCGGCGAGGGCACGACGATCTTCGGCTTTGGCCGGATTGATCAAGCGGCCATGGCTGGCAGCGTGACGAGCGGATCATCGCTCAACTGGGCGACACTTTCCAGCGTGATGCAGCGGGCGCGCTGCACAGCCCACACCGGGCCAACTTGATAAAACGCGGGCGATGGGCCCGCCAGCGTGCCCCCGCTGCGTCAAATTCGTTCTGTGCGTAGAGCATAAGTTACAGGAATGAGGCAATCCAACGGATGCGTATCCGCTTTGAGAAGGGAAGCGTTCCCGTGGCTTTCGCTTGGGCGGTCCGATCCCTGAGCCCGGCGGGCCGTCCGAAATAGGGCGGGCGCAGTTCGCGTTGATGATTGACTGCCCATCTGAACCACCGCTGCACGCGTAACTGTCACATTCGCCCCTTCACCGACCTATCACCCGAAGGCTTCGACTATCGCGGAGCAGCTGCTGGCCCTTATTCCTCGACGTCGAATTTCACGCCCTGCGCGAGCGGGAGGCCGCGCCCATAGTTGATGGCATTAGTCTGACGGCGCATGTACGCCTTCCAGGAATCCGACCCGCTCTCGCGGCCGCCGCCGGTCGCTTTTTCCCCTCCAAAAGCGCCGCCGATCTCCGCGCCGGAGGTCCCCATATTGACGTTGGCGATCCCGCAGTCCGAGCCGACCGCAGACAGAAATTGCTCGACCTCACGCATGTCCGTGGCGAAGATCGAGGAAGAAAGGCCCTGCGGCACGCCGTTCTGCAGCGCTATGCCATCCGCAAGATCCTCGTACTTGAGAACATAGAGGATGGGCGCAAACGTCTCCTCGCAGACGCAGGCGGCCTGGCGGTCCATCTCCACCAGCGCCGGCCGCACATAGAAGGATTTCTCGCCGTTCACATAGACGCGCTCGCCGCCGTGCACGCGCCCGCCTGCGACGCGAGCGGCATCGAGCGCAGTTTGCATGGCGTCGTAGGAAGCCTGATCGATCAGCGGACCGACGAGTGCATTGCCGGTCAGCGGATTGCCGACGGCGATCTTGCCGTAGACCGCAACCAGCTTGGGCACGAGCTGGTCATAGATGCTCTCATGCACGATCAGCCGGCGCAGCGTCGTACAGCGCTGGCCTGCCGTGCCCATGGCACCGAACGCCACCGCACGCAGCGTCAGGTCGAGATCGGCCGATGGCGTCACGATCGAGGCATTGTTGCCGCCGAGTTCCAGGATAGAACGGCCGAAGCGGCACGCGACGCGCTCGCCCACCGCGCGCCCCATGCGGGTCGAGCCCGTGGCGGAAATCACTGGGACGCTGGTGTCGTCGACCAGCAACTCGCCCAAGTCGCGCTGGCCGATGATCAGGCCCAGCAGTTGCAGCGATTTCGCTTCGTCGAAACGCGAGGCGACGCGATCGAACAGCGCCTTCACCGCCAGCCCCGTCAGGGGCGACTTTTCCGACGGTTTCCAAACCACGCTGTCGCCGCAGACATAGGCGAGCGCCGCGTTCCAGCTCCAGACCGCGACCGGGAAGTTGAAGGCGGAGATCACGCCGACGGTGCCGATCGGGTGCCATTGCTCGGTGATGCGATGCGCGCCGCGTTCCGACGGCATGCACAGGCCATAGAGCTGACGCGACAGACCGGTGGCGAAATCGCAGATGTCGATCATCTCCTGAACTTCGCCCAGGCCTTCGGACAGCACCTTGCCGACCTCGATTGAAACCAGTCGGCCGAGCGCGTCCTTGGCGACCCGCAGTTCCTCGCCGAGCAGGCGAACGAACTCCCCGCGCCGCGGGGCGGGCACGGCGCGCCAGGCGAGGAAGGCCCGGTGCGCCTGCGCGATGATTGCAGTCGCATCCTCCCGCGAGGTCGACCGGACCTCGGCGATTACCTCACCGGTGCAGGGCGAGGTGACGACCAGGTCGCCGCCCTCCATGAGCGCGGCATCGACGCCGAGGCTGGCAAGAAGCGATCGAGTTTCATCGCGAAGGTCGGTGGTCATGCGGGAAGTCCTTGGTTTGAAGGGCGATCAAAGCGGGCGCCGACAAAGTGCCGCGCCTGGGCACCCGCTTCGTAGAAGGCAGTTCGAGCGCTGCGCAGGGGCGCGCGACTGAGTTGGGTGAGCGGCAGCGAGAGATCGGCCGGCACGACCTCGCCGAGCGCGAGCCGCGCGAGATCGCGGCCGAAAGTGGTGCCGGGCGCGATACCCCGGCCATTATAGGCGCTGATCGAGAAGATGTTGTGGCCCAGCCTATGCAGACGCGGCAGGGCGTTACCCGTCATGCCGATCATGCCGTACCATTCATGCTCGAATGCGACGCCGCCGAGCTGCGGGAACAGCCGGGTGATCTCGCGTTTCGCCCAGCTGGGATGGATCGCGGCGCCGGTGCCGCGCAGCGCGCCGACGCTGCCGAACACCAGTCGCCCCGCATCGTCCAACCGGAATGACGAAAGCACCTGCGCGGTGTCCCACGCACCCTGCGCCTCGTCCAGGATTGTCGTCCGCAACAACGGATCGAGCGGGCGTGTCGCCAGGTTGAAGTATGGGAGCATCACCTGCTCTTCCTTCAGGGGGGACCAGATGCCGCTTGAATAGGCGTCCGTCGCGACCAGGATCCACGGAGCCGTCACGCTGCCGCGCGCGGTGTGGACCTTCCAGCCAGCGCTCAGTTCTTCACGCCGGAGTGCGGGGGACCGGCTATGGATCTCGGCTCCCTCGGCAATGGCCGCGGCGGCGAGGCCATAGACATAAGCGAGTGGCTGGATGGTCCCCGCGCGACGATCGAGCAACGCCCCGGTATAGGCGGCGCTGCCGATCAACCGGTGTGCGCGGGCGCCCTCGAGCAGTTCGACATCGGCGCCCCGCGCGCGCCACTGCCGGGCGCGCTCCGACACCTCGACAAGGCCCTTGCTGCCGACAGCGCAGTGCAGCGTCCCGGTCTGCTTTACCTGGCAATCGATGCGAAAGCGTCGCACGAGATCGAAGACGAGGCTGGGCGCATTTCCCAGCTGCTCGAGCAGCCGCTCGCCATGTACCTCGCCGAGTTGCCGCGGCAACTCCTCCGGCATCACCCACATGCCGGCATTGACCAGCCCGACATTGCGGCCGGAGCCGCCGAAGCCGATCTCTGCCGCCTCAAGCACGACCGCGCGCTTGCCTGCCAGCGCCAGATGCAGCGCGGCCGAGCAGCCGGTGAAGCCGCCGCCGATGATCACTATGTCGGCGTTCACGTCACCGGTGAGCGGCTTCGTCGCGGGCGGAGGCGGCGCAGAAGCTTCCCACAGCCCATGGGTTCGCCGATCGCTATTCACACCTCCCTGCCCTTTCCGCTCGCGCCTCTTGTGGCGATTCGAGCTGGATTGGATGCCTCCATCCGAACCGATCTTCCGCTTCACCCCGCTGGATCGCGAGTAGCCGGTGACGCAGGTCGCGCGTGACCGGCCCCGCCTCGCCGGCACCGATCAGGCACTTGCCCGCTCGGCTGCAGACCTTCCCCACGGGTACGATCGTCGCCGCGGTGCCGCAGACGAACACCTCGCGCAATCGCCCGTTCGCAGCATCGCGCTCCCACTCGTCGGCGGCGTAGCGCTTCTCCTCGATCAGCATCCCATCGGCGCGAGCGAGGCTGATGATGGAAGCGCGGGTGATACCGGGCAGGATCGTGCCAAGCGGCGGCGTGACAATCGACCCGTCGGACATCACGAAAAAGATGTTCATTCCGCCCAGCTCTTCGACCCAACGATGATGCGCGGCATCGAGAAAGACCACCTGGTCGCAGCCGTGCAGCGATGCCTCGGCTTGCGCCGCCAAGCTGCCCGCATAGTTGCCGCCGCACTTGGCGGCGCCCGTTCCGCCGACTGCCGCCCTACTGTACCGGTCAGACACCCAAACGGTGATGGGACACTCCCCACCTTTGAAATAGCTGCCCGCCGGGGAGGCGATAACGCAAAACACATAGCTGTGGGCGGGTCGGACACCCAGGAAGGTTTCATCGGCGAACATAAAGGGGCGAAGGTAGAGGCTTCCGCCACCCGAGGGCATCCAATCCGCATCGGCACGCACGAGATGCTCAATCGCGGCGATAAAGAGGTGCTCGGGCAACTCGGGCATCGCCAGCCGCCGGGCGGACGCGTTGAAGCGGCGCGCATTCTCCCCAGGCCGGAACAGCGTCACCAGGTTATCTTCAGCCGGATATGCTTTCAGGCCCTCGAAGATCGTCTGCGCGTAATGAAGCACCATAGTGGCGGGATCGAGCGTGAAGGGCTCACGGGGCCGCACCTGCGGATCGTGCCAGCCGTGATCGCCCGTCCATTTGATCGTCACCATATGATCGGTGAAGACGGTACCGAAGCCGGGTGCGGCAATAAGCCGTTCCCGTTCCTCAGGCGCAATTGTTCGCACGTTCGCGACCGTGGCGAAGGAAAGGGGTGCCGTCACGCGTGGACTCGTGCGTCCGAGGCCGAAGACCATGGGTTGGACCTTGTGCGCGGTGCCACATGGCAGTGCTGGTACTTGGAAGCTGCGAGAAGATGCGCCCGCGTCGCGTCATAGATTGCCACGTTCTTCCTCACTCGCTTTCAGCAGCTACAGGTTGAATATCTTGCCTGGATTCAACAGATTCTGCGGATCGAGGGCGCGCTTCAACACCCGCATGATTTCCACCGCGCTGCCGAGTTCGGCCACGAGCCAGTCCCGCTTGCCAAGTCCGATTCCATGCTCGCCGGTGCAGGTGCCATCCATCTCCAGCGCCCGCGCGACGAGCCGGTCGTTGACGGCTTTCACTTCGTCAAATTCGGTTGGTTCGTCGGGGTCGATCGAGAAGATGACGTGGAAGTTGCCGTCGCCGACATGCCCCAGAATCGTCGCCGGCACGCTGCACGCGTCGAGATCGGCCCGCGTCTGCAGGATGCAGTCAGGGAGGCGGCTGATCGGCACGCACACGTCCGTCGACCATCCGACAGCGCCCGGCCGGACGTTGACGGCGGCATAATATGCCTCGTGGCGCGCTCTCCAGAGCCGGGCGCGCTCCTCCGGATGTTCGGAGAAGGCGAATTCGCCCCCGCCATTCGCTGCCGCGATATGGGCGACGATTTCAACCTGCTCGGCCACACCGGCGGGAGAGCCATGGAACTCGAAGAATAGCGTGGCGACCTCGGGCAGTTCAAGTTTCGACCAAGCGTTGACCGCAGCGATCTGCCGGTCGTCCAGAAGCTCGACACGCGCAAGCTGCACGCCGCATTGCATCGACTGGACCACGGTCGAGACAGCGCCCTGCAGCGTGGCGAAACCACATATTGCGGCCGAGATCGTCTCCGGAATGGGGTGGAGCCGGATCGTCACCTCCGTGATGATGCCGAGCGTCCCTTCGGATCCCACAAATAAACGGGTGAGATCGTAGCCCGCCGCGGACTTGCGTGCGCGGCGTGCGGTGCGGATGACGTTGCCATCGGCGGTCACGACGGTAAGCGACATCACCGCTTCGCGCATCGTGCCGTAGCGGACCGCATTGGTGCCGCTGGCGCGCGTGGCGACCATGCCGCCGATCGTGGCGTTGGCGCCGGGATCGATCGGAAAGAAAAGGCCCGTATCGCGCAAGAACGCGTTCAACTCTTCGCGGCGGACACCTGCTTCGACGGTGCAGTCGAAATCCTCCGCGTTGACCGCAATGATCCGGTTCATGTGCGACAGGTCGATCGAAACGCCGCCACATACGGGTAGCGCGTTGCCCTCGATCGAGGTGCCCGCACCGAACGGGACAACCGGCACGGCATGCGCGGCGCAAAGCTTCATGCAATCGACGACGTCGTCCGTCGTGCGTGCGATCACGACCGCGTCAGGCAGCGCCTCGGCGAAATGTGCTTCGCTTTGGCCATATCGGCGGCGCATGCCTTCGGACAGATGTGCATCGTCGCCGAAACGCGCGCTCAACTCCGCGACGAAAACCGTCGACAGCGGCGCGCGCGGAAGAGGTGGTTCATGCCGCACGTCAGCAGCCAGTCACATCAGCTGGATCGGACGCTTGCAAGCCGGCGGGAAGCGGTATCACGGTTCTTTCCTCCGATCGAAAAGAGCGTTGGGAAGCTCGTCAGGCAGGCGCCGGCGAGTGCGGTCGGCGCATTGCGCTCGTTCTCCGGGTGGTTCCGCATAAGCCACCGGCTCAGCAGTTCCGCAGCTTGACGATGTCGCCGCCGCGCATGATGAGGTCGAGCTTGCTGCCGTTGGCGGCGAGCAAGCCGATGTCGGTGAGCGGATCTCCGTCGACCACGATCAGATCGGCATAGGCGCCCGCTTGCACACAGCCGAGCTTGCCCTGATGCATCAGGACCTCGGCACCTACGGATGTTGCCTGACGCAGGATTTCCAACGGCGTGAAGACCTCCGCACGCAATGCGAATTCGCGGCATTGCTGATCGAATGTCGCCCCTATCAGATCGGTGCCGTAACCAATCTTCACGCCGGCACTGCGCATGTGATCAAGTCCCGACAGCGCCATCTCCCGCGCGACCTCGAACTTCTTCAAACTTTCCGGCGGCGTACCGAGCCGAACGCCGACCTCCATCGTCGCGAAAATTACAGCCATCGTCGGCACGACATGGGCACCGTGTGATGCAACATACTCGGCGGTAGAGGCGTCAATCAGCGTCGCGTGCTCGATGCAGCGCACCCCGCAGTCTATCGATCGGCGGATCGCGCTTACTGGGTGACAATGAGCGGCGACATAGGTGCGTCGCTCGTCACATTCTCTTACAACGGTGCGGATTTCCTCTTCGCAGAACTGGTTCATCCAGATCGGGTCGGTGGGAGACATTACGCCACCGGACGCCATAATCTTGATGCAATGCGCGCCGCGACGCAATTCCCCGCGAGCCGCCTTGAGGCACTCATCAACGCCGTCCACGACCACGCCGGCAAAATTTGTCGCGCCGCACGAGCAGTAACCGTGGGTATGCTGGCCATCTCCCGGCAGGCGAAAGTCGGCATGACCGCCGGTCATCGACAATACCTTGCCGGCGTAGAAGAAGCGCGGTCCGAGGATCAGGCCATCCGCTAGCGCCGAGGCTAGACTAAAATCCCCACCCCCGACGTCACGAACAGTCGTAAAGCCGCAGTGAAGCGCGTGTCCGAGCATCCTGGCCGCATGGGCGGTGCGATACGGCGCGTCGCGTCGATCGACGACCTGCACATTGAAGTCCGAAAAATAGGCATGAACGTGCAGGTCGATCAGGCCGGGCATCAGCGTCTTGCCGCCAAGGTCGATGCGGCGTGCCTCGTTCGCGGCGACTGGCCGATCGGTCACTTCACGGATCGTATCGCCCTCGATCACGACGGACATGCCACTCAGGCAATCTGCCGACACACCATCGAAGATCCGCGCGTTCTCCAGCACAATCTGCGTCATCGGTCCTCATCCTCCTTTCCGGCAATCGGTGCTGCGGTCATCGCTCAGAGCCCGGCAACGGTGGCCTCAACCCATCGCAGGAAGCTTTCCGCATAACTGCGATAGACCGCGACTTCGTAGCTCCGCCCGTCCGCCAGACTGCGAATGATCACGTCCACATGGCCGATCACCGTCAGGGCAGCGCAGCCTGCCGGAAACGCCGCGTCGTCCAGATCGACCGGGGCCCCGCGCTGGAGCAAGGTTCGCGCACCCGGCCCCTCGACGTGAAACGTACGCCAGGCGCCACTCTGATCGGACACGCTCGCCAGGCCGGCGAGCCGCCGCGCCAAATCGCCGCACCAGTCGGGACCAGCCCCGTGACCACAAGCCAGCCATGTTCCCGGCCCGCTTCCAATCACCATCAGGGGGGCTCGGACCGTCCAGCCTGGGCTAACCGGCATGTCGACCGAGATCGCTTCGCCGATAACGACTGCACTGGCACCACGGCGCGCCAGGATCGACGCCATCGAGAGGTTGTACCGTTCCGTGATCCGCACGCTATCAACCACGAACACGTGCTCCTTCAGGGTCGTAAAAGACAGGATCGCAGACCTGCGCCTCGACAATGTTTCCGCGCACCGGATCATGGGCGACGATACGCTCGCCATGACGATCCCGCCCGCGCGAGAGCAAGGCGAGAGCGATGCCGTGACCGAGCGTCGGCGAGTAAGCGACGGAGGTGACATATCCTTCGTCGTTCGCCGCGACCGGAGCGCGGCCTGGCCGGACCAGGTGCGCGCCCGCCCTGAGGAGGTGGCTGTGATCGACCGGGATCAACCCGACCAGCATGCCGCGACCCGGATCGACGAGCGCCGGGCGCCCCGCGAGAACCCGGCCGATGAAGTCCTTCTTGGTCGAGACCATCCGGCTCATGCCGAGGTCGGCGGCGGTGGTCTGCCCGT
>Ga0255338_1002186_pt1 | contig 30496 bp, 25 predicted proteins | sample MeOH1_35cm_T4_19_FD_203715 | JGI IMG/M metagenome (GOLD analysis project Ga0255338, IMG submission 203715) | Sandy soil microbial communities from University of British Columbia, Vancouver, Canada - MeOH1_35cm_T4_195 | ecosystem: Engineered > Artificial ecosystem > Sand microcosm > Unclassified ... | reverse complement strand
TGAAATTTATGCTTAGACGTCTAAGGTTAGCCCTTGCTACCACTGAAGGGAAGCTTAAGGTCCTTATTGTTGTGTCCGGGACTCTCATTCTGTTTTTGGCTCTCACGGTGGGAGCACTTGCAATAACCAATACCCCGGCATTCTGTTCATCCTGTCATGAAATGGGTCCTGAGTACTTTACATGGCAAGGATCAGCTCATAATAAGGTTTCTTGTGTAACTTGTCACATAAAGCCGGGGGTCAAGAACCTGGTTGCGCACAAGATGGAATCTATGAAACAGCTGTACCTGCATGTAACAGGAACCTATGTTACCCCGATTGAGATGCAGGAAAAAATCGAAAACTCTCAGTGCTTAACCTGTCACGATATGGAAAAGCGGGTGACTACTCCTTCGGGCGATATCAAGTTTCCTCACGTCTCCCACTTGTCCCAGCAAATAAACTGTGTGGAGTGTCACAGCGGTATCGCTCACGGCAACATTGAAGAAAAAGGGTTTACGGCCCTGCCCGACTTTACTCAATGGAATGCTCCTAAGGGGAAAGCCTATGTTTCCGGCAAGTTTAATAAACTGGGAATGGACAAGTGTGTTGAGTGTCACAAGGAAAGCACTGTTCCGGTTACCTGTCAGACCTGTCACACCAAGATTGTTAGACCCGAGAGTCATTCCGATTCCAATTGGAAAAACACTCATGGCATACAAGCTCTTCAAGATATAAAGGCATGTGACAAGTGCCACTCTGTAACTTCTTCGTTCGAAAAAGAGTCGGTAGGGAGCCTGAAAGTTTCGCAGTACGTTCAGGGGAATACCTTTTGTAACGCCTGCCATGGGAAAAGACCTCAGAGTCACGATAACGCCTGGCGCAAAACCCATGTCAAGCCTGCTTCAGAGAACCGGGAGGGCTGTCTGGTTTGCCACTCTGAAGCTCCGATGGGTAAGAACGATCTGCCGGTTCCGACGCAGATAACGTGTTTGAAGTGTCATAGTACACAGCACAAGCTTAATCCCCCGTTTCACCCAATTGCAATTTATCCTCAGGGATACAGGCCCCAGTGCTCCGGGTGTCATGATTTAGAAAGTTGTGCTAAATGTCACATACAATACAATTCATAACAGTCTTAGCAGCTAAGGAGGACTACAATGCTGGATGCAGCGAATAATTCGCCCTCTCAAACCGGGCAATCCGGACACCCGGGCGTAAGGACCATGGGTCTTTTAAAGGGTATCGGAATCATTGTATTGGCCGCGGTGCTTTTTGCGGCTGTTGGATTGACAGTGGGCAAGGTTTTCGTCTGGAACAATTACGATAAGAGCAGTCAGCTTGATCGTGAACTCAGGGAAAATCAGGAAAAGGTGAAGGGTGATCCGAATAATGCCCTTTTGCACGTGCAGCTTGGGTGGGACTATTTCTTAAAGGGAGATAACGAGAGGGCTATCAGCGAGAATAAGAAGGCTTTGTCCCTTGATCCCAAAAACTACGCAGCTTTTTATAACATGGGTATGGCTTACTACAAGTCGAAACAGTATGATCGGGCTGTCTCCGCTTACAAAGAGGCAATTGCAATAGTGCCTAAAGCCTTTGCCCCTCATCTTGGAATTGGCATTGCCTATACCGAGATTAAGAAATATGACGAGGCTCTGCAGGAATTGCAAATTGCCGCCAAGTATGATCCCGGCTCTCCAGAAACCATGTTCTGGTCAGGAGTTGCCTATGAGAAGAAGGGCGACATTGACAATGCTGTGAAAAGTTACAAGTGGGCGTTAGAATACGAGCCAAATTATGCGGAAGCAAAAGCTGCTTTAGACAGGTTAAGCAAAGCTCCTGCTAAATAAAGAACTTAGCCTAAATACAACGGGAAGTGGGTGAACGGCCGTCCAATAACTTACGGCCGGAATAAATATGGCGAGCGTGCAAGTGCAGCAAGGTATAAAAAGGCAGATTAAGAAGCGGGATGTACTCATTGCTATTCTGCTGATTTTGTTAATCCAGGCAGGGATTTTTGCCTATTTTTATTTCAAGGGACGCGATCTGAGTAATACTGTGTTAAACAAACTTGGTCCGGTTCAAAGTCCAACCCCTGTGTTTGGCATCTATGGCAGCGGGAGTATAGGACCGTTAAGTAAGCCGATGGCAGTTACCGTACATGACAGAAATGTTTACGTATCTGATACCGGGAATGCCCGGGTAGCTGTCTTTGACTATAATGGACAACCGTTGTTTACTTTCGGCAAGGACGGACAGGATAAAGGCCAGTTCAAGTTCCCTTACGGTATTACCGTGGATAATGCCGGACTGATTTATGTCGCTGATCTGTACAACGGAAATATCCAGGTTTTCTCCTCGGATGGGAAATTTATCAAGTACTTCCTCGATCCTCAAGCTAAAATTGTCAGTGAACCTGCGGGATTGGTCTATTTTGACAATACCATCTATGTTACCGATGTGGCACTTCACAAGGTAATGGCTTTTGACCTGAATGGGAAAAAGGTATTGGAGTTTGGCACTGCTGGTAAAGGGAAAGGCGAGTTTGCTTCGCCGAATACCATTGCGGTTACCAGAGACAGAATTTATGTAGTTGATACAGGCAACGACCGGTTTGAAACCTTTGATCGTTCAGGCAAGTTCATTAGTGAAAGCAATGGTAGTGAAGCGGGAGCAAAAAGTTCTTCCCTCCTCAACCCTCGCGGGGTCGGAGTGGATGGGCGTGGGACCGTTTACGTAGTGAGCAATCTGACCAATAATGTATTTGGCTTTGACCAAGAGGGTAAGAAACCTTTTGCACCCTTTGGGGAACCAGGCTCTGAGGATAACCAGTTCCGCCTGCCTAACGGGCTCTATGTAGATGATCAGGGGCGGATATTCATTACTGATACGGTTAATCAGAGGGTAATGGTCTATCAGAACTAATTACAGTGAGACCCAGGGGTTTATGATTCAGGGTAACGGTGGTAATCCACATACCATATATAATTAAGTCTCGGAAAGGAGGTGGACAGAATGAGACATAACATATTAAATAAGACACATCTGGAGGGACAAAAAATGAAAAAGATTGGAATCACGCTGGTCCTGGCATTGGTAATGGTTGGCGCCTTCGCCGCAGTAGCACTTGCCGACCTGAGCCATACCGACCCCACCTATAACGCCGGCCCTAGTGCCACTACTTACCGCTACATACCGGGTACCCCCGGCGTGGCCTTGATCCACAGTAACTATGCGGCTAACACAGATGCCTGCGCAGCCTGCCACGCAGCCCACACCGCTCCCGGTGCGAAACTGCTGCAATGGGCTGGGTCTGCAAGCGATGCCTGCATGGCTTGCCATGACGGGACTGTTGCCAAAGTCTATGACGTCGTAAGGGGTCAATACAAAGGTACTGACGATGGAGGAGCAACCCACCGTAACAACGCTGGTCTGTTTGCCATTAAGAATGGCGAAAGCCCTGTCGCCAACAGCGCTTCCGAACATGCAGTTTTCAGCGGACTTAGCAACTCTGCAGCTTTCGGCGGCAGCAACCCTAACGACCTTGTTCAGAATGCCGGTAACGGTGGTACCCCGAATGGAACAACAGACACCAAAGGCAAATGGACAACTGCGTTTACCTGTACCGGTTGCCACAATCCCCACGGTGCAGGTGGCAATGGACGTCTCCTGAATCCCAACCCTAACAGCATTCAAACCTGGAAACTTGCTACCGTTGTTGCTTCTACGACTGATGCTTCTACGACGTTTGCATTCCCTGGCAATGACCTTCCTATGTTTGGTTATGCCTATGAATCCAAGAATGCTGTAGTGATTAACGGTACAACTGACTCCACCGCTAAATTCGATTGGACCAATAACGGCGACGGTACTGTAAATCAAGCCATCGTTCAGCTTACGGCACCAGTTGCAAATGGCACACTAATCGAGGCTTACTATACTCCTGTATTACGTGTTGACATGACTATTGCTAACAAGCTTACCTCTCAAGAATCTCTTACTTACAGAACTGGCATAAACAACTTCTGCGGCGCTTGCCACACTGACTACAATACTACAGGGATCACCAAGCCAGGCAGCACCACAGACACCACTCTACAAGGTTACTACTCCAAGGCATACCGTCATGCTGTTGGCAAGAATGAGGGCGACGTGACTAACCTGGCAGCTCGCGGCCTGAAATTCGAAATCAGCAAAACAGACTCCACAGGTACCATTGCTTGTATCACTTGTCATTACTCACACGGTGTTGACCAAACACTTTGGGCAGCCAATGGCGGTGGAAATGGAGTATGGAACAACCCGGAGATTTCCGGAAGTTCCCGTCTGAAGCGTGGACCTAACATGGGCGTCTGCGAAGCCTGCCATGACAAAGGACAAGCTTCCTACTCTTTTTATACCCAAGCTAATTACAGATAACATCTAAGTTCGTAGCTAGTAAAGGTGCCGGATTATTATTCCGGCACCTCTTTAATGTTCCCAAATTTGCTTTGTCCAATCGTGAGACTCCCACTTCTAGAAGTGGAAGTGGTACCCGTACAATGCTTTGCTGGAGGTAGACTCCCCCACCAAAGTCCCGATGTGGTTAGGGGTTTAAATTGTTCTGTCCCGAGATTGTATTTGGTTAAGAGGATAAAGGAAGGTTTTGGCGAAAAAGCAAAAGACCACAGCTTGAACGGGGGGCACCTACGATGCTTGCCACACTGGAAATGCGTAACAAGATTTTTTTTTCGGGGTTGTCGGTACTGGTTTTTGTTGTCCTGCTCACTTTCGGTTTGGGATGGGGGCAGGAACAGGGATTCAAAACGGATCATGAACTTTATCAAGACGTCAAGCTTAAGCTTCAACAACAGAATTTCCGGGTAGCGCTGCCTGAACTGGTAACCTTGCTCAGAAACCATCCGGACAGCTACCTTCTCAACTGGGATTACGCTTTCGCGAACGCAAAGTCCGGGGATAACGCAGCGGCAAGCCATTATTATACGCAAATTCGTCTGCTCCGTCCCGCAATGGTGCAGAATCCCCTGTTCCTGGTGGAGTTTGCTGAGGTGCTCTACATACAGGGAGAGGGAGAAAAGGCTCAGGCATACCTGACTCGGGCCAAGCTGGTCAGCAATAATGATCCTGAAGTGAGCAAAGAGGCCGACCTGCTGCTCGGGAAGATAACAGCCAGTGGCGCTGGGCAAAGGGGAAATTAAAGGGTGGCTAAACGGAAAGTACAGACGATAAAGCAAAAGCCCATGGGATATAGCGCCAAGCCTGCAGATAACCTGCTATTTAACAGCATGCTGGTGGTTCTTACTCTGCTTCCCCTAATCGTTCATGCCGTTCAGGTGCAAATTTACACCCCTTTGTTTCGAGAACCCATGCTCAGTTCGGGTTTGCAAGGGGATGTTTACGTTTATTATAAATTCCTCTGGCTTGGCGCCGGAACCACCCTGCTCTTGGGACTCTTTGTCTATAAGATTTTCTTCAACGGTTACCAGATTCCAGCCTCCTACATTAACCTTCCTCTTGCTGTGCTAGCCTTACTGGTCGCGCTTTCGGGCCTGGCTGCAAAGTACAAATTCCTCGCTCTGTTTGGGCAGTATTCTCGGTATGAGGGAACTCTCACTTATCTTTTTTATTTTGTTCTTTTCTTCATTGCTGCTAACCTTCGGTACTCACCTAAACGACTCAAACTGCTTGTATATACGGCATGTCCTTTGGTGATAGTGAACCTTTACCTCGGAATGATTGGTTTTTACGGCTACTTCCCCCTGGATATTCCTTTCTTACAGAAGCTGGTCTTAGGGGATGCTATTGGGTTTAAGGAGTTTCTGCGAGGGTATTTTAATACTACCCTGGAAAACCAGGATTTCATGAGTGGGATAGGCGGGGTGTTTACCGTTCTGTTTCTCACTCAGGCGGCCTTAACCGCTGCCTTAAAGGATAAGGCCATTTACCTGGTGTTTGCCGTGTTGTCCTTTGCTATGCTGCTTTCCGCGACCGCCACCAGCGGGTTTCTGGCTTTCCTGCTGAGTTTGCCCTTGATTCTTTTTTTTGTCTTTGTTGGCAAAGAGCGTAGGAGAGGGTCAAAGACTATCTTAATTGCAATTTTGGCTTTCTCCCTGGTTTTCACTGTCCTAAATTCCCACGATCGGCGTGTGTGGGATAAGACCTTGGGATTTATCGCCGGGTTTGGGAATTCTAAGGTCCTAACTGGCAGCAGTGCGGGGACAACTCAGGCAGGATCGAGTGTTCAGGGCCTCACCACCGGAACAGCTGAGGAGCTTGAGTTACCGCCAAGGGGATGGGCAGCTGGCAGCGGCAGGCTGTATATCTGGCGAAAAACCCTGGATTTAATTAAAGCGCGTCCGGTGTTGGGTTATGGTCTGGATACACTGCCATATTTCTTCCCGCAGGACGATATTGGTAAGATTTCCGGTTTGAATGATCCTTTTACAATAGTAGATAAGCCCCATAATATGTACCTGGGGCTGGTTTTTGGTTCAGGAATTTTTGCCTTACTAGCTTTTCTAGTTCTATTAGTCCAACACTTTCGGGCAGTTATCACGTTTTTCCGGTGTGGGATGCTTGAGGGTGAACAGGCGATAATGCTTGCAAGCTTGTCCACTGCTTTGTGGGCTTACCTGATACAAGGGTTCGTTAATGATTCGGTGATTAGTACTGGCCCTTTTTTTTGGGTATTTTTGGGGGTAAGTGTCTCTTTGTTAAGACAGGTAATGAATCAATTAAAGGATAATTAGCTGTGTATTTTCTGGCATTTGTTTTTAGGAAATACGGACAGCGGTAAATTACGATAGGAAAAATATTATTTTAGGCAGGGTTTTTTATCAATATCGTCGAATAAATCAATAAACCTTCTTGCGAGGGTACAATTAGTGCCATTTTTCACAAATCGGAAAGGAAGGTAACTCTTTGCATACGGCGGTGAGAAAGGAATCAAGGCCGAAACGAACTGTAAGTTTGGGTTTGACGATTATAACTGTTATACTCTTTTCTCTAGTCTGTATACTTGCCGGCTATGTCATTGGTTACAAGTTCTTTTGGCAAAAATTTAGTTTAACTTCCAAGACGGATCAAGCCATCGCGGCCTACACCCTTAAAGTTAAGCAAAACCCTAAGGACCTGGATGCCCTGGTAAAACTGACCTGGCTTAACTATCAGAAAAAGCAGTATGATTTGGCTGTTCAAAGCGGCAATCTTGCACTCAACCTGGATTCCAAGCAGCCTGACATCCACTACGTCTTTGGCTCTATTTATTTAGAAAAAAAAGATTATGGGGCTGCCGAAGAACAGTTCTCCTTGCTCTATAAGAGTTATCCCAAAAATGCTCTTGTTTTGTCAGGCTTGGCCCAGACTTACCTGGCTCAGAACAAACCGCAGCAGGCGATCCCTGTATTGGAATCTCTCGTCCGTCTGGATAAGGCCCTGGTTGAAGGTCATCTCATGCTTGGGGAGGCATACTTCGATCAGCATAAGAATGCCCAGGCTGTAGAGGAGTTCAGGATTGCATTAACCTTTAACCCGGATAACAAGACTGCCAAGGAATGGCTCGAAAAACTCGGTCAGAATGATTTAAAGTCCTCGAGATAATTTATGTACGGTATTAGGAGGAAATTATGGCTCTCTCCTGGCTGCTGAGGTTAAAACAAAAGAGAGTCAATCTTTCTGCTTTAATTGCAATACTCCTTTTCGTGTTGATATTTTCCCTTATATTCTTTGACTATATGTATTTCACCGATCGTCCTCTTCCGATAGTCTCAGCTCCTCTTTTCAAAAATATCTATGGAGAGCCATCGTTTTTGGCTGAAATTGACCGGTTCCAGGATGAAGGCCTGCGTGGCCCCTCCGCGGTTGCCGGCGGTCCGGATGGTAAAATCTATGTGGTTGACACTGGCAGTTCCAGGGTTTTGGTGTTTAGCCATGATGGCAAACCGCTGCTGAAATTCGGTAAGGGCGGGACTACGGAAGGAGAATTCAATTATCCCTATGCCATTGCGGTAGATGAAGCGGACAGAATCTATGTAGGTCAGTTTAAGAGTCCGCGGATTCAGGTGTTTGATGCTCAAGGCAAGTTCCTGCGGAAAATCGATGCTTCAACAGCGGGAGTTAATGTAGCTCCCCTGGCGCTGGCTTTGGATAAAGAGGGTAAGATATATGCGGCAAATCAGGATGGTAAAATCCTGGTATTAGGTCAGGACGGTAAACTCATAAAATCCTTTGGCGGTCCTGGAGGAGCAGACGGTTTTCTATCCTATCCAAAGGGCATTGCGCTTAGCGGGGACCAGATTTATGTTTCCGATACCAATAACGGTCGGGTTCAGATTTTCAATCTTGACGGGAAGTTGTTGAAGGTTGTTCGCGGTTCTGAGCTAAAGGTACAGATGCCTACCGGCATCAGTGTTGCGGAGGACGGTACGATATTTCTGGTTGATTCTTTTGGCAGCCAGGTAAACGCTTATGATAACAAGTTTTCGCTGCTTTCAAGTACGGGCAGCAAAGGATCCGGTGATGGTGAGTTGAATTTCCCGGTTGGTATAGCGGTTGACAACTATGGCAAATTGGTTGTGGCAGATATGGCCAATGATAGAGTGAGTGTGTTTCAACGGTAATGATTGAGGGGTTGGTACCAAATGCGAAGCAGTGCGGCAAGGAGCAAAATAATTAAAAATGCGCTTAGCTGGGTGCCAGGTCTGCTTGCGGCTTTCGCACTGATACTCATTTTACCCGGTACAGTTCTTGCCGCAGCACCGTCAAGTTTGCTTGCTCATTATGCCGGGGCGCAGGAAGAGGTTTTAACCTGGAAGGGCACCGGTAATCCTGCCGACACCTATAATCTTTGGCAAAGCACGGATGGCATAAGTTGGACCAAGGTCAATGCCGCTTCGCCGATTGCGGGCACTTCAACCACAGCGGCGGTTACCGATTACGTAAATTACTTTTTCGTGGTTACAACAACAGGTGTTGCTGCATACCCAACTGGGGCTGATGCCACCAACACGACTAATATGTCCAAGGCCTATCCGCCCGATGACAACAAACACGAGTATTTTACCGAAAACACCAATTTGTGTGCGGAATGTCATCAGACCCATACCGGCAAAGGTCCAAGCTTGATAAATCAGGCCACTGCACTGGATCTGTGTCTTTTTTGTCACGATGGTTCGGGCAGCAAGTACGATGAATTGAATGGTAAGGTAAGTGTAGGGAACGGAAGTTATATGCCTACCCCGGCAGGTCCTTTTGGTGATTTGGTTCAGAGGGATCCAGCGACTAAGTCCCCTTCATCCCCGTTAGTTACTGCAACACCTACCTCTAATCACCTAGGAATAGATTATATGGTGACAGGATTGCCCTTTTCTATATTTAATGCCCCCGGTGGTGATGCTGCGGCTTCCACCCCGGAGTGGAATGCCCAGATGAGCTGTGTCAGTTGTCACCAGCCTCATACACCGTCCAATTACAGATTGTTAAAGAGTAAGCTTCCCACGGATCCGACTCAGGACGTCCCGGTTACGGCCTTCGCTCAAACGGGTACCACCGAGGAGACAGTGACGTATTATGGTGGGATTGTTACTTTTTGCACAGGTTGTCACACCGATTTCATGGCTGGAGCAGGGGCCGGACGCACACAGCAGATTAATAAATATGGGTATTCTGCCTCCGGCTTTACAACGTTTGATTCGGTGAATTACATGTGGCAAAAGGATCCGGCTACTGTTGGAAACCGCCGCCATGCCCTGGGAGTGGCGCCCAGCTCAAAGGCGCTGCACACTACCCTTCCGCTTGAAGGAAATGCTGCAAGTTACAATGATAACAAAGTAATGTGCTTAACCTGTCACCAGGCTCACGGTAGTACTGCGGCCTATACTCTGACTAATACGGATTCGAGCGACCCCCCGAAACCTCTGCCCTATAACATAGCGGATGACAGTTTCTTAATGCGAAGCACCACAGGCCCAACAGGGCAGCTTAATGTCGATTTGTGCCAGAACTGCCATAATATCGATCAAACAACAGGGAAGAGCAACTAGAACGGAGGAAAGGCATGAATCTTGAGCGCGATATATCCTTAAAGCAGGCGGCCCTGATTGCTGTGGTCGTGCTGGCGATCGTCATCGCCGCCGGGTTGAGCGTTGGGTATGCTTTTTTCTGGGATAAGTACGATAACAGGCCTCAATATGAAAGGGATATCCTGAAGTTTGCTGCAGCGGTAAAGGCTGATCCAAAGAATGTAAACAGTCATATTGACCTGGGGTGGGCCTTTGAACAAAAGGGAGCGCTCCAGGAGGCCATGCAGCAGTTTGATAAAGCGATTGCTCTGGAACCCAAAAATCCGACCGCGCATTTTAATAAAGCTATAGTTCTGCAGAAAGAGCAAAAGCTTGATGACGCGATTGCTGAGTTCAAAGTGGTCAGAGAAATCGACTATAAGTATGTTGACCCTACTTTTAATCTAGGTGAAATCTATTTGGCAAAAGGGGACTATGACAGTGCTGTAAGCAGCATCAAATACTACATTGCGGTATACCCTTCTTCCGCAAACGGTCATGTTCTCTTGGGCAAGGCTTTTGAGCAGAAGGGACAACAGGATTTGGCGGTGAAGGAATATCAGACCGCTCTAACCTATGATCCTTCCTATCAAGCTGCAAAAGATGCCTTAAACAAATTGGGCGTAAAGAATTGAAACGAGGAGGGTTAGGCGGCTAACCAGCGCCGTTAGGATATGGATGTTGTCAGCAGTACCGCACTTGCAAAACAAAAGAAAGTTAAGCTGTCCTCTCTCCTGATTGTCCTTTTGTCCCTGATAATTTTGGCATTGGTTTTTTTCGGCTGGTCCTACTTGCATAAGATTAACCCGGTAAATAATTTGATACCATTTTCCATATCGGCTGAGTCCCCGCCCAAATATGTGTTCAGCGTGGGTATCGATCGACTTGATAAGCCAATGGCGGTCGTTTCCGATGACAAGGGGCAGATTTACGTAGCCGATGCCGGGCATAAAGAGATTAAAGTATATGACCCTAACGGAACTTATCTCTTCAGTTTTGGTAAAGGCCAACTTAAGGCTCCGTTTCAGATGACCTATAACTCAGGAGAGTTTTGGGTTGCGGATCCAGAGCAGAAAAAGGTCCAGGTTTTCGGGTCGGACGGAGTTCTTAAACAAACCTTTGTTCAAAGCCCACAGAACAAAAACCCTAATTCCAAAGAGGATTTAATACCTGTGGCAGTTGCTGTGTCTGATGCGGAGGTTTATGTCGCGGACACTGCTGCACAGCAGATCAAGGTCTATGACAAACAGGGTAAAGAACTAAGGAGTTTCGGTCATCCCGGAAATGATAAAAGTGGGTTGTCTTATCCAAATGCACTTTGGCTAGCGGACAGCAAGGTTTTTGTCAGTGATACGAATAATGCGCGGATTCAGATCTATTCTACCAAAGGAGAATACCTTCAAACCATTGACGCCAAGAGCTCCAAGACCGGCCCGCTTGCTTTTCCCAGAGGTATAACAGTTATACCAAAGGGCCAGATCCTTGTCGTGGATGTGTTTTCGCATATGGTCAGGGCCTTTGACCCTAAAGGAAATGAACTTTGGACCATTGGTCAGTTGGGTGTGGCTAACAGTGAGTTTGATTTTCCCAACGGCATTTGGCTGGACAAGACAGGAAGGCTTTATGTTACGGACAGGGAGAACAATCGAGTACAGGTTTTCAAGTTTTAGGTGAGCATAGAGCAATCCTAAAATGTTAATAGATTTTTTGGGAAGGGGGTGAAACAATGAGGAAATTAGGAATAATCGCTGTACTTGTAGTCTTAGGCGCGCTGGTGTTTGCCCTTCCGGCCATGGCGGCTAATCCGGTATCCAAGGTTCAAATCAATCTAACAACCTCACAAACACTGGGGACTGGGTATTCGGATATAACTTTGACCTGGGATGCAGTTCCTCCTGTTGGAGCTGGCAATTCTGTCTCCTACGAGGTTAAGAAGAGCACAGACGGGGGAAAAACATTTCCCACCAGCCTAACAGTCAGCGGTCTTTCGGCCAGTTCTATCGGGGAGGTCTGGTACACAGATGTTACCTATAAGATAACTGTTGTGGAGACTGGACCTGACACTGGCAGTGGTACGGCTGATAAGCTGGTTAACGTTTATCCGCCTGATACTAATGCCCATGCTAACTTTACCGCCAATACATCTCAGTGCGCTAATTGTCACCAAACCCATACCGCCTTGGGATCCAAGCTTCTCAGACAGGCTACTTCCCTGGGAATGTGCGAGAGCTGCCATGGTTTCACCGGCACTAACTCCAAATATAATGTTCAACGGGGCGAAACTATAATTGGTGCTGGTCAGGTAGCGCGCTCTTTGGGAGGGCCGATGGCTTTAACCAGCAACGACAGCGCGGTATGGAACAACCTGTCAACTACTTCCTCCCACTCCTACGACACAAGTCCGGTTACCGCTCCCGGTGGAGCTAATGCTCAGCAGAACCTGACTTGCACCAGCTGTCATGGAGCCCACGAAACCGGTAACTACCGCCAGATTCAAACTTCAATCACCTACCCAACCGGGGTCGGCACCACAACCAAAGCAACTGTTGCTTTTCTTGCGGCTGCAGCAACCCTAAACGGCTCGTCCTCCGGTGAGACTGCGTCCTATATCAGCGGATCAATCGACCTCTGCTCCGCTTGCCATAGTGACTATAGGGCTGCTACAGGCTCAGGTCATACCGCTACAACTACCGGTTCAACCTTTGTGACGGACAATAAGTACCGACATTCTGTAGATATTTCTCCGTCAAGTTATAGCACTGGACTTACTACTTCCCTGCCCTTGGAAGGCACAAACTCCGGGGGCAGCTACAACCTGAACAAGATTGTGTGTTTGACCTGCCACTATGCACACGGTACAGTATCGGTCGGCACAAATACTTCCTCAATTGGCGGTGCTTCCTCTACCATGTTGAAGCGTTTGGACAACATGGGCGTGTGTGAAGACTGTCATAAAAAATAGGAAAATGGCATGAATCCAATTATAGCAATTCGGCCGGGCAGGGTTCTTTGAACCCTCCCGGTACACTATTGCTGATCTCATAAAGGAATTGCTGATAGTGATGTCGAAATAATAGTAGAAAAATGTCAATTTTCTTTAACTGAGCAGGATTTTCGGCTATGAATGTATCATAAGAAGGGATGGGAAGCCCGGATGGAAACCCAATCGCAGCAGACACCGCAGGATACCGGGTTTGTGAATCAAAAAGTTCCCTTGGCAAACTCCCTGCTTGTCATCCTTGTTAGCTTGATGCTAATGATAGGCTTAGGTATCTTCATCGGCAAACAGTTTTTTTGGAACCAATATACTCAAGTTCCGGTTGTTGACAAGAAAATTCAAAGCTTGCTTTCCGAGATTAAGAAAGCTCCGGGTAAAGCCGATAAATATATAGAGTTAGGCGATCTTTATTTAGACAAGAAGGATTGGGCAAAGGCAGAAGCAGCCTTTAAGGAGGCTGCAAAAATCGAACCCAAAGGGACCCGGGCCCAATATAACCTGGCCTTAACCTACATGGCGCAAAATAACTACCAGGATGCAATTTCTCTGTTGGACCCACTGGCAAAACAGTATCCTAACCTGGACTATATTCAGTTTAATACCGGAGTGACCTACTTTGAACTAGGTCAGTATGATAAAGCATTGGCCTTCCTACAAGCAGCGTCCCGTTTACAACCCGGGGGGGCGGATATCTGGTTCTATATGGGCCAGGCTTATGAAAAAAGCGGAAATAAGGCAGAAGCAACGAAAGCTTATGAGAAAGCCCTATCCCTTGTCCCAATGTATAAAGAAGCCAGTGAAGCTCTCAAACGTGTGAAGAACAATTAGATGGTGCTAGGGGACTAAACAGTGAAAAGGGTTGTATTAATTAATATAATTTTGGCCCTGCTAATTATTGTGGCGAGTATCTTCGGTTATTTCTACTTTATCAAAAGGGACCTGTCTGATATACTCCAAAATTACTTGCCGGATTTAAATAATCCCTCCGCTGTATTTGTTGGAGCCCTTTCGGGAGAGAATCCCGAGGATGAGATTACCCCTTCGGGGTTGACAATTACTTCAGACGGCAAAATGTTTATAAGTGATTATGGAAAGTACAGAGTGGTAATCTGGGACCTAAATGGACGCTCCTTGGGAGAGTTTGGGTCCTATGGAGATAAACCCGGCCAATTCAAGTTCCCTTATGGAATAATAAGTTTTAAGGGTCAAGTGTATGTGGCCGATCCCGTAAATGGCAGGATTTCAGTTTTCACTCCGGACGGTGGACTGGTAAAAATAATCAGTTCCCCGGAACCCAATAAGCTGTATGGGTTCGCGGCATTGGCAGCAGATGGAGATAGAATTTATGCCACTGATGTGGTGAACCATCAGGTAGTAGTCCTGGATGCTGCCGGTAAGGTGGTAGAGAAATTCGGTCAAAAGGGTACTAAACCGGGTGAACTATACTATCCCAACGGAATTGCAGTAAGGGATAAGCGCATTTATGTTGCCGATTCTAACAATAACAGGATAGAAATCTTCACTGACGACGGGGTTTATCAGGAGAATTGGCTTGGAACTGATAAGGAAGGCAGCCAAGCTTTATCTCATCCCCGTGGAATGTTTTTTGACCAGTCAGGTAAGCTTTTGGTTGTCAATATGATGGCCAGCAAAGTGACACGTTTGAACAAGTCAGGTGTTGTTGATTATCATTGGGGTAAACAAGGCAGCGGGGATTACGAGTTTTTTATGCCTCTGAGCTTGACTTCCGACATCTCAGGTAAAATTTATATTGGGGATAATCTTAACCACCGTATAAGCATCTTTAAAATAGAGTGATTACGCTGAAACGGTTACAGGATAAGAAAACGTGGAAGCTGCAGTTTCCGGGGGAGGAATGGTCTTGAAAAAACTAATACTTACTGTTATAACCATGGGTGTGATTCTTTTGACCACGGTCAGTACGGTTTTAGCCACAAATCCGTTTCCTACTCCATCAGGAACTGGGATTCACTGGAGTTTTGCCGGTAACCCTGATGGCTGTGCTACCTGTCATTCTACTCACACCTCCAGTTATGACAAGCTCATGAAAACCAACTACACGGAGACTCAGGTATGCTATCAATGCCATAACGGAACAGGCGGCAACAATGTTGAGACTGGGATGGACGGTAGTTACCCATCGCCGGCTGGTCCCTTTGAGCTGCTTGTTCCCCAAGGCAGTAAGACGGTTACCTCGGCTCACAGGGTAGGTAACAGCTACACTTATGTGCCCGGGGGAATTGACCCGAGCGGTAACCCTCTGGCGACCTCCCTGGCTCCCTTCAATTTTGAGTGCGGATCCTGTCACAATCCGCACGGCTCAACAAACTGGCATCTGGTGCGTGATAACATTAACGGTTTTTCAGTAAGTTTTTACTCTAATTATGATGCGCAGGTGGGCGTAAAATATGGTTACGGCGCGTCAAGCCTCTGCAGCGCCTGTCATCAAGGCTATTATAACAATACAGGAACAACGCAAAACCCGAACTCGACAGGAGGGACCATAACTTACTCTCACCGGGTGGATTTTGATCCTGCACCCTATACTGCGCCAGCAGGCCCTTATGATCCGGCCGGTACGACTACGGACTTCTATTATGTTGGGGTAACCCAGCAGGTTCCCCTGCAAAAGGCCCAGGATGGTACCACCTTGATGACCTGTATGACCTGCCATTTTGCGCATGGGTCTAAAGTACTGCCATCTGATACATTTGCGTCATCTGTTACCAGTGGACCGACATCTTCACTGCTTAGAAATGACAATAGAGGGGTCTGTGCCCAGTGTCATCCTGGAAACACTTTTTATTGATAACACTTTCCAGGAAGGAATTGATACAATTAGGTTAACGCCAGACCGGGGATGGACATGACAAAGTCTTTGCGGCTTTCAACAGTTTTAATAATTATCTTACTGGCAATCATTGCAGCAATCGTCTTTTTTGGCTACTTCTATCAGACGGGAAGGAGTCCTTTGCTGAAACTTGCCCCGGGTTCCAGTTTGACAGAACCCAAGTTGGTAACCACCTTTGACGGCGGCCAACAGCGCCTTGCCAGGCCGTTAGCGCTTGCTGTCGGTGCGCAGGGAAATATCTATGTGGCTGATACCGGTAATAACCGGATTACAGTATTTAACTCTAAAGGGGAATTGATTAACTTCTTCGGCGGAACGGGAAACCGGGAAGGCCAGCTGAACTTCCCGTCCGGCATTTCTATCAGCAGGTCCGGCAAGGTTTATGTGGCTGATTATAAGAATAACAGGGTAGCGGTTTTTGACACTGACGGAAAGTTCTTGAGAGTGGTTGCCAGCGGTAGTATTTCCGGCTTAGATGGGAAGCCACTGATGTTTTCGCCGGTAACCCTCGTTGTAGATGCGCAGGAACATTTATATATTTCTGATACCTTTCGACAGAGGATTTTGGTACTGGATTCAAATGGTCAACTCCTGCGGGTAATCGGCAGGGAGGGAGGTCGTCCCGGCGAGATTCTATATGCTAACGGGCTGGCCGTTGATGAAAAGGGTAAGCAGTTAATCGTAAGCGACTCCAATAATGCCAGGATTCAGGCCTTTGACCTGGAGGGAAAATTCCTTTGGCAGCAGGACAAGATAGGGAAAAGCAGTAAGCTCGTCGTTCCCAAAGGGGTGGTCGTGGCTGATGGGATTATATATGTAGCCGATTCCCTGGCCCAAAGAATTGCAGCTTTTGACACCCAGGGGAAATTCCTTTATATGTTTGGATCGCGCTCTGCAGACGTTGATGGATTTAATTTTCCGAGCGGACTGGCCTGGAGTCCGGAACTGAGTTACTTGTTGATTTCTGACCGGGAAAACGACCGGATAGATATATACAGGTAGGTCCTACGTTTACCGAAGGGGTGGGGACATTGAAACGCATCTTCTTAATCGTTATTATGGTATTTTCGCTCAATCTGGTTTTGACCGGAACGGCTTTCGGCGCCGGGGTCCAGGTCACATCGGTGAAAGATACCGGTGGAGGCGGCGGCACCGAGGTGTATCTGAGTTGGAATGCGTATGCCGGTGCGGCTACTTACAGGGTCTTGCGCGGTGTCAATGGAATAAGCTGGGATTCCTCTTTTGATGCCGGAGCTGCCCTCTTTTATGAGGACACATCCGTAACCGATCATTATACAAATTACTATTACAAGGTTTTAGCCTTTGACGGCCTTGGACAGCAGGTGAGTTCCTCGGATAAGGTAAGGGCTTTTCCGCAGGTAAATATGATCAAAGGAACTGCGAGCAGCGGGGGTACCGGAGTAGCTTTAGGCTGGGATGCCTTTATGGGGGCAGCTTCCTACACCTTGCTGAGAAGCACTGATGGAGTTGCCTGGAACAGTGTTGGCAGCACAACCGCCGGGACTTTGACCTATGATGATACGTCAATAACCAATTACGTTAATTATTACTATGAAGTTCGGGCACTGGACGGCTCCAGCGCTGTTTTAGCTACATCCCCGGTTGCCAGAGCCTATCCACCCATGACCTCACCCCATGACAATTTTCTTACTAACCAAGATGTTTGCGCCTCATGTCATGTCACGCATACCGCTAAAAGTGCAAAACTCAATGTGACTGTTACAACTTCAGAGCTGTGCGAGACCTGCCATGATGGAACCCAGAGCAAATATGATGAGCAGGATGGGAAGGTGAAACTGGACTCTACTCCTACTTGGGGAGATTCCCCGGCCGGTCCTTTTGGGGATTTGGGCAGGGTAAGACAGGTAACCCCCGCCGTTAACCCCACCTCCAGTCACAATTTGCAGACTGCGGTGAACGATGCGCCTGGTTCAAACACCTCGGCTTCTTTTAATGTGGGGTGTTCGAGCTGTCATGATCCCCACAACAAAAGTAATTACCGCAATTTGCGTGTGAAGATCGATACTACCAGTTCTCCGACTGTTACTATCCAAATTGAGGCCTATGCGGTTACTACGTCTTCGGGCGAAACGGTTAACTATGTAGACGGAACTGTAAGCCTATGTGGATCGTGTCACAGTGACTTTAACCAGGGAACAGGGAGCGGTCATACACCAGCCAGCGGAACTCAGCAGGTCGGGTTTGCCCTCTCGGCAGGGTCGACCGGTAGTTTTATGCACCCGGTTGGCGTGCCAGTGACCAATTATCCAAATGCAGATACCAATAATTTGCCGCTTGAGGGTTCTGGGCGCAAGGTTGTATGCTTAACCTGCCACAAGGCCCACGGAACCACGGCTTTAGGTGCAAATCAAACCAAGAGCGGAGCCCTGAGTACTGTGTTAAAACGTCTGGATAATGCAGCGATGTGCGAAGATTGCCATAAAAAGTAAGCGCCAAGTAATTAGACGGAGTGCCATTTATTATGTCAAGTCGGGCACCCCATAAAGATTGGGAGCTAATCCGTGTGCATAAAGCAATTGCATCGAAAAGATTTACTGCTGTTTTGGTACTGGCCTTGACTGCACTGCTATTTTTATTTTTTAAACCGCAGACCTCCTCATCTTTTTTGAAGAAACAAGTAACGGTTCCTGATAATTTTACGGTTGTCATTCCGAGTGGAGTTCAAGGAAGTTACCAGGAGCCGGGCGCTTCTGACTTCAATAGAGTTTCCAGTCCTGTTAGTCAGGCGGAATTAAGCCAACCCCAGTATGTGGCTGTTGGCCCGGACTCCTTGATATATGTTGCCGATTCTGGAAACAATCAGGTTAAGGCTTTTACCCTGTCGGGAGAGTTGAAGTTTTCTTTTGGGCAAAAAGGGAATGGCCCTGGTGAGTTTGATTTTCCGGATGGGGTGGCTGTAGCGCCGAACGGTGACATCTATGTTGGGGAAATCGGTAATCAACGAGTGCAGGTTTTCACGCCCACCGGGACTTTCCTAAAACAGTTCAAAACTCAACGCCCTTTTAAACCAGGTGTTATGGTCTTTGAGGGCAGCGACCTATTTATCGCTGACCTGACTCATCAGCAAATTGTTAAGTATGGTTTAGACGGACAATTAAAGCTAGCCTTTGGTGAGCCCGGGTCAGATCCGGGGCAGCTTGCATTCCCAAGCGGTATTTACCCCTCAGAAAGCGAGATTTTTGTCTCGGATAGTAATAATGGTAGAATAGAAGTATTCGACCACACTGGAAGATTCCTGCGGAAATTTGGGGACAGCCCCTCCGGTATGGATTCTCTAACCCTTCCTGTTGGAATTGTTGGAATAGGTAATCAGCTCTTTGTTGTGGATACTTTTAGCCATAAAATCAAGGTGTTTACCAAAGAGGGTAAAGCGGTCTATTCGATTGGGGAAAAGGGGATTCAGGAGCGTCAGTTCAATTTCCCGGAAGGACTGGCTGTTGATTCTCGAGGGATCCTATACGTTGCCGACAGTGGCAATAACCGGATACAGGCTTTGTCCTTAAAAGCACTGGGAGGCAGATAAGCATGTTTTCGGATTGGTTGACGGGAGGCTTTTTATGAAGAAATATAAGAGAGGTCTACTGGTGGTTGCTATCCTGCTGTTCATGCTTCCGGCGCAGTCAGTCATGGCCTATTCACCCACTTACTTCGCCAACCCTCACTATGTGATTTCTAACAGGCAGGATCTGTGCAGCAGCTGCCATCAAATGACAAGCGGTATAGTCAAACCTACATACTTTATTTCTACAACCATTTGGGGTACCTGCTATACCTGTCACAATGGGACGAAAAGCAACTATAACGTTGCTACCGGGATGGACGCGGCTACAGGTACTCCGGGCTTTGCAGCGAGTTTCTCAATACATAAGGTAAAGACAGAGACGTATTATCAGCCTATATTGGATTCATCCTATCCCAGTATGAAATTAACCTGTGTCTCCTGTCACGCGGCACATGGAAATACCAACTATCGTTATTTGAAAACCACCCTGCCTACGGGTGCAGCTAATCTGACTGTGAATGTGGCATTAACCAGGCCGACTGATTATGCTACCAGTAAAGATACAGTTATCTACGAAAGTGGGCTGGACAACTGGTGTGCCGGGTGCCATGACAAGAACCTACACTTTAGCGGTGGAAATGGCACAGTCCGGCACCTGAGTGATTATAGTCTGAGTCCTGCTGTGGCAACGATCTACAACGCATATACCTATATCCCTGGAGCCACAGACTGGCACGCTGCGCCGAAAGTGCCCATTGGGGTCGGAACAGCAACGGATGGAAACGGAAATATAATTCCCGGTAACGAGCAAAGGGTAATTTGCATGTCCTGTCACCAAGCCCATGGTTCAAACTATGACAAGAATTTGGTTAGGGATAAACGGGGCAGAATTTGTATGCAGTGCCATTTGGACAGCAGTAAGACTGTGCATTAGTTAAGATTCAAACCCAAAAAGCAACCTCCTGTCACCTGGAATCGGAGGTTGCTGTTTATCATGTGTCTATCGTTTTCACGCTAAAATTACTGGATTTGGGTATGGTATTCGCCTTTAACCAGGTAATTCCTTTGCATCCGCTTTGTACCATCTTGGGAAGTTTTGGGGAAAAATGGCGAAAAATGCGAACTGATACTTATCAGGCGTAGCGGTCGAATAAGAAACTTCTGTTTAACGGGCCGGTTGGCATAATTCGTTTTCATGCAGGAAAACAAGCGTAATCGTCGAATATTAAGTTGTGCAATTTATTTTCAATGGGTTGCAATATTCATGAGCAGTTCTTACCTAACAAAACTATTTTTTGGGGGAAGACCAGTGGGTTTAAGCTCTTCGGTGGAAAAAGGAATGGTTAAACGTACGACCGCCTTTGCTTTGATAGCCTTAGCTGTCATCTTAGTGATTGGTATCGGTAGTACGGTAGGCTATCTTTTTTTCTGGAATGTCTATGACAAGGATAGTAAATTCGAACATGATTTTAAAATCTATCAGGCTAAGGTTAATAAAGACCCCAACAGTATTTCTGACCGGGTGGCTCTGGCCTGGAGCTTGGTTGAATTAGGCAAGCCAGATCAGGCAATGGAACAGTACCAGCAGATCCTCAAATTGGACCCTAGGAACGCTTCGGCCCGATACAATGTCGCTTTAATTAAGCTTGACCGGAAGGATTATACCGGTGCTAGGGCTGATCTTGAGTCCTTGAGGGATGACTATCCCAATTATCTTGTAGCCAGGTCCACGCTGGGTCTCCTTTACCGCGAAATTTCTGAGAACAAGCTTGCTGTCCAGGAATTTACGATCGTCAACGATCTGGATCCGGGTCGCGTAGATGTCATGTATAATTTGGGCCTGTCCTATGAAAAGCTGGGGGATAAAGCCAAGGCTAGGGCAATCTATCAGGAGGCACTGAAGCGCAACCCCTCTGACCCAGATGTTAAAAAGGCTTTAGCTGCCCTTTAGGAGCTGTGGATGTCGTCGGGCAAATGAAACATAAGTGGACAGGGGTAGAACTGTGAAGAAAAAAAAGCTGGCAATTATAATTTTGCTTACAATCCTGATAGGGATTCTTGTTTTCGCGTATTTCTTTTTTCTAAGGCAGAATCCGGTAAATTTGATAAGGAGCATTAATCCGCTTCAATACAGTAAACCTCCTGGTTTCTTGTATGCGATTAATAGTGAACCTGACCATCCGCTGGACTCGCCCATGGCGGTCTATGTTTTTAACAATAAGATATTTGTCAGCGATACCGGAGTCGGAAAGGTCCTGGCGTATGACTACAACGGCAAGTTTCAGCAGTATCTGCAACCTGGACAAGGAAGTTTCAGGGCTCCTTATGGAATGGCCGATGATGGAACAAATCTGTATGTAGCTGACATATCCCTTGGGAAAATCTTCGTATTTAATTCCGGAGGAACTTATAAAAAACAATTTAGTGTAAAGGGAGCGCAACTGGGCGGGCCAGGAGGACTATACTTTAAAGGCGGTAAACTTTATGTGAGCGACCTGCAAAAGCAAATGGTTTTTGCATTTGACCTTGATGGTAATCTGCTTAAGGCCTATGGACGTGAAGGACACGGAAGCGGCGAACTTTCCTTTCCGAATGGTATAACGGTTGATGACCAGGGGACAGTGTATACGGCAGACTCGGGAAATAACCGGATTGCAGTATTTAATGCTGACGGTTCGTCTGTGGAGCGGGGAATAGGAGCCGGAGACCCTGGCAACAGCAATATGCTTACTCCCAGGGGATTGCAACGAGATTCAAACGGTAATTTATGGATGGCAATGGGGTTGGCAAACCAGATTCAGGTCCTGGCCCCAGATGGCAGGAAACTGCTGGAATTTGGTCATGACGGTAAAAACTATGGAGATATCGCTTTACCCAATGGGGTATTCATCGATAAAAACAACCGGGTTTACGTTACTGAGGTGGGTAACAGCAGGGTTTCTGTTTTTGGATATTGATTAACCTTGTGCTGTTTGGAAAGGAGGTGTAGAAAAATGAAAAACAAAGGTTTAACTAACCGTTTTCGAAGGGAGTTCTGCAAAATGAAAAAAATTGGAATTATTGCGAGTTTGTCCCTAATTCTTATGCTGATTATGACAGCCACGGCGTTAGCGAGTGCAACCAGTGGGCCACATGGCAGTTTCACCACTAATACCAATGGCTGTGCTGCCTGTCACAAAACCCACACCGCTCAAGGGAAATGGTTGATCTCCTCGATGGCTGCAGGCTCCCAGAACGATGTGTACAGAGTGTGCATGTATTGTCATCAAGCTGGTGTTGGGAGCCATTATGATGAAGCAAACGGTCAGATCATGGACAGCACAACCACTAATAGTACCACTTCTCCCAGTGCGAAGTGGGCTACATCGGCCGGCGGCTTTAACTACATGCCAGGCATCGAGGGCGCTGCGGCTTTAACCACCACCTCAACCGTTACTTCGAACCACTCTGTGGCGAATTCCAATGGGACTACGCAGGTTGTACCCGGCGGATATGCAAGTGGCGGAATTGAATTAAGATGCGATAGCTGTCATGATCCTCACGGATCCACCAATGACCGCTTGCTAGTGCCCTCGGTGAAAATTCTCAGCACGACTGGTCAAACTATTTCAGTGAATACTGTTTCGTCTGGACGAATCGGTATTGCAGTAGCTAACGCACTGACCAACGAAACGGTTATCTATCAGGATGATAACATGAGCAGTTTCTGCGGTGCGTGCCACACTGACTTTTTCAACACTTCGGCTCTCAGCGGTGAAAATACATCAGGTTCGTATACCACCGGCCTTTATCGTCACCGGGTGAACATGTCCTGGAACTCCTGGACTGGTTCCACTCCTAACTCCTCTTCTTTCATGGTACTGCCGTTAGGTGCCGGTAATGGAGGTACGGATGTAACCTGTATTACCTGCCATTTTGCCCATGGCACCAGCGTTTCAGTTACCAATTATACCTCGGCTACTGCTGGAGTCCGTCCTGCCACGCTGCTGCGCATGGATGAACGGGGAGTGTGCCAGAATTGTCATCTTAAGCAAACTGGGGCAGCGCCCACTATCACGGCTGCGCCGTCCACGTATCAGGTGGATAAAACCCATCTTGTGGTAACCTTCAGCGGTTACTTGGATCCAGCTACCGCTACGAACACGGCCAATTATAGCATTACCACTTTGGGAGCCCCGAGTGCGGCTACCCTGCAGCCCACCGCGAAAGTGGGTAAACAGGTTCTGCTCACTATCGGCAGCACTTCCGTAACCAGCTATACTTTGACAGTTACCGGAGTAAAAGATCTAAACGGCACCACTATTACAACCGGCAATACCTTTACCTGGACCGGACAATAATCCCCGGCAATTTGCACTAGCTAAGGCGTCGCGGAATGCGGCGTTTTAGCTGCCCATAGCAGTCTGAAATCTTCTAGGAAGTTGTTTCCAATTAACAACCTTCGCTAAACACTCCCTTGCTATAGGGAGTTTTACTATTTTAAAGGTTTATCCGGGTTAGATAGACAGTATGGTTGTAGAGTTATTTGTGGTAAAATGAGAGAATAGTAATACTACAGTAGTGGTCGGATCTCTACTATTTAGGTTTCGGATTAGGGAGTGAAATCACTTGCCCAACAAACGACTTATACTCATTACCCCTCCTTATCATGCCGGGGTTGTTGAAGCTGCCGGCAGTTGGCCAAATCTGGGTTTTATTTATTTAGCCGGTCAGGCCAGGGAGGCTGGATTTGAAGTTCAGATTTATGATGCCATGACCAAAGGACATGGACTCAAGGAGATAAAAGACCGAATTAAAGCTTTCCGCCCGGACTTTGTCGGGTCCACAGGCTATACAGCATCAGCCCCGGCGGGACTGGAGGTTTTGGCCGCGGCAAAAGAAGTGGATTCCGCTATCATCAGCATCATGGGTGGAATTCATGCTAATTTTATGTATAGAGAGATCCTGGAACAAAATCCTGAAACAGTTAACTTCGTGGTGCGTGGTGAGGGAGAGGAAACTCTGCCGGAGTTGCTTAAAACAGTGCAAAGCGGAGGAGATGTAAGCAAGGTTAAGGGTATCGCCTATACCCAGGCTGGACAGGTTTTAGTCACTCCTGAAAGGCCATTTTGTTCCGATCTGGATGCGCTGATACCCGCCTGGGATTTGGTTGATTGGCCGGATTATACCTTTTATGTCATGCCGGGGTCCAGGCTGGGGTTGGTCAATTCTTCCCGTGGGTGCAGCAACAATTGCAGCTTTTGTTCCCAACAGAAATTTTGGTACCGCAGTTATCGGGCCAGGAGTCCGGAATCTTTTGTGGGGGAACTCGAATTTCTGCGGGATAAGTATGGGGTTACGGTTGTCATGCTTTCGGACGAGTATCCCACCAAGCTTAGAGAACGCTGGGAACAGATTTTGGATCTGATGATTGTGAGGAATGTGGGGGTGTATCTCCTCCTGGAAACCTGTGTGGAGGATGTGCTGCGTGATGCGGACATCCTGGACAAGTACCGGCGGGCGGGAGTAATTCACCTCTATGTTGGTGTGGAAACTACAGATCCTGAAAGGCTGCTTTCCTTTCAAAAGAATATCAAAGTGGATCAGTCAAAAGAGTGTTTGCGCCTGCTCCAGGATGCAGGGATTGTTTCCGAATGCTCCTTTGTGCTGGGTATGCCGGATGAAACCGGGGAGACTGTGGCGAAGACCTTGGAACTGGCAAAAATATATGGTCCGGATTTTGCACATTTTCTCCATATTGCCCCCTGGCCCTATGCGGATATCTACGAGGAATTAAAGCCCTATATTGAGGTTTATGATTACACAAAGTATAATTTCACCGAGCCGATTGTAAAGCCGAATAAAATGTCCATGGCTGAAATATCACAAAGCTTGTTGGAGTGCTACAAGAGCTACTACATGGACCGGGCAAAAACGTATCCGGCAATTCCTGATCCATTCAAACGCGAATATATGCTGCGTTCCCTGGAGGTTATGGCAAATAACTCCTTTCTTAAGGACCAAATGGGTGGGCTTGGACCCATGCCTGAGGAAGTAATCAATTTGTTGAATAGTTTATCAGCCAGGTAGTGAATCGAGGCTTGAGATTGCTAAAAAAGCATGTCACCTTTGAAAAGGGTGACATGCTTTTTTACTATCCTCTGCGAGGTGCAGCCCACATATTTTGAGGCAAAGGGTATTCGTAAAATAATCGTACGGTCGGGGTTTTTGGTGGCAGGAATTGGGGCATCGGATAATTATCGTTTGAGGTAAGCGCGTTAATGACCATATTATACAGGGGTGTAAATTTTTGCCAAAAGCATAACGTTTTCGGTATGCAATGGACAAGGTCTGCATATGTTTGTGGTAATGAACTCTGGATTAGGGTTATGATAATACGATTCGATAACGTAGGAAGGGGAGAGAAACATGGTAAGGCGGGTCTTTGTTGTTGACCGGAGAATTTTGGGAATAGTGTCTTTGGTTGTGGTCCTGCTCGCAGTCGGGGCTGTAGCCTGGCAAATAAAGGGCGGGGGCCACCAGGCGGCTTTTTCTCAGCGAGATGTACCGGAAATAGCCATAGTATCCATAAGCCTGGAACCAAAGACGGTTGTGCGGGATTTAAGTTATGAGGGGATTCCTTTCCCGGCCACCCAGTTGTTTAAAGGTAAAGAGTTTACGGCAGCAGTCAGTTTTAAGAATAACAGCGAAAAGGTGGTCAAGGATATTCCGGTTGAAGTAGATTTGGTGGTGGAGGGCAAGACCCCTGTGAAGCGCTCTGGGAAAATTAAGGAGCTGATGCCGGGCGGAGTCGCAACCTTGAACTTCCCTAAGTTTCCGGTTTTGGGGGATGCCAAAGGCAAAAATGTTAATGCAGGTCTGCACCAGCTCGAGGCGAGAGTGCAGCCAAATCCGGCAGGCGGGGTGGAGATCTCCAATGAACTGGCTATGATTTTCTTCGTTGACAGTAAAGTTAAATAAGTTAGAGGATTAACAGCTGTTCCAAGGAGCGGCTGTTAATTTTTTATTGCTAAGTGTTGAAATCTAAAACAACAATAAAGTCATGAGCGGAAGCCAGGGAAGATACATTTTCATGGATTATGCACAGAAGAAGGGAAGTATAAAAAATCTGCAGGAAAAACCAGGAGAATGGCGAATAGTATTTAAATTAGGATAGACAGGAGGAAAAACCAGGAGAATGGCGAATAGTATTTAAATTAGGATAGACAGGTTAAAATAGGGTATACAGGTCAATAGGTGGAATGCAATGTGAAAAAAAGAACTATTTTAGTTGTTGTTGTGGCCATAGTTGTTGTCGCAATATCCATTATCCTTACTTTATATTTCCGGCAGAAGTATCAAAATGCATCCCCGAATCAGCCTGAGTTATTAACGTTCATCTATTCTTACGGTAATGATCAGGAGCTGCTTAATCCAACAAGCGTAGCCATTTCTTCGAAAAGCGAAATCTATGTAGTCGATTCGCGGGCAAATAAAATACTGATTTTTAATTCGGACTTTAAGTTTGTAAGGTCTTTTGGCGAATTGGGGTCCAACGACGGGCAGCTTTCCTACCCGCTTGCAGTGGCAGTGGACCAGCAGGGTAAAGTATATGTTTCGGAAATAGTGAACTATCGGGTACAGGTTTTTTCCCAGGATGGCAAGTTTTTGGGGAAATTCCCTAAGGATCCAAATTCTCTTAAGGCACCTACGGCTTTGACAGTGGACAACAACAATAATGTTTACGTTTTCGACAAGAATGATCAACGGATTAAGGTCTTTGACAGCAGCGGGAAATTGCTAAAGACGTTCAGCGGGGAGGATTCGGAACAGGGCCCCTTTTATTTTGCAATGGGACTGGCAGTGTCGCCCGAGGGAGAAGTTTTTGTCAGCGATTCTGGCAACAGCAGAATCCTGGTTTACAGCGAGCAGGGAAAGTTCCTTAGGGAGATAAGGCCTGAGAAGAGTGTTTGGATTAATCCAAGGGGTATTGCTCTGGATGAAAAAGGGACTATATATTTGACTGATTCCTTGAAAAACTTCGTACTGGCATTAACGAGTCCGAATCTTAACTTTAAAACTATCCGGGGTATTGATGGCTTCTCAGCGCCGGATGGTCTTGCCTATTATGACCACCGGCTTTATGTGGTAGATAAAGGGAACAAAAGGGTCGCTGTGTTCCAGCTGCCCAAGTGATCAGAGGTAAAAGGGGTGGGAGCATGCCCAGGTTGAAGTTGCTGAGCTGCTTAACAGGAATAATGAAAAAGAACCGGCAGGGATTGGCCAAGATTGTAGCTCTGTTTTTAATCCTGGCAATCGGAGCAGGTGTGTTTTTCTGGTACTCCGCCAGGGTTACTGCTGGGACGAACTTAAGAGTGTTAATAATTCAAGCGGGGACTACGACCAATACATCCGGTGCAAATATGCAGTCAGTACTGTCCAGTCTCGGCTATACAGTTACCCTTGCGACAGCTCCGCCAACTTTAGCCGATGCCAATAGTTTGTACGATATGATTATTTATACCGAGGGAATTAATGCGGGTTCAACCACCGCTGCCTATGCTCAGTTTTTGGATGATTATCTGAACACCGGCACTGGGCATTTGATTATTGAAGGCAGAGCAGTATACGCAGATATAAATACTAATGCTCCCACCAGGCGGGAGCCGGTTCTTAAGATTTCCACCACTACGACTCCCACTGTTTCGGCTAATATCCCTAATAAACTGACTGTATCTGACAGTTCCCACCCGGTTGTCAAGGATTTGGCTTTATCTTCCAACACAACTTTCGCTGCCTATACCTCGTGGCTTGTGCCTAAGCCTGGTGAGTACTCAGCCCCGGCTTCAGCAGAAATTGTGATGATCAGTAACCGGGGCAATGCGGTCAACGTGTGGGACAGCGGAACTGGCAAACGTTTGGTTTACATGCCTTTTCCGTGGTATGTGAATACCAGCAACTATATAGCGACCCAAACATTTCGGGAGACATTCCTGAAAAATGCTGTGGCTTGGGTCGGGGAACAGATGAATGTTGCCGGAACAAACCGGGCTCCCTCCTCGGCCAATCAGGGCGCTGCTAATGTAGCTGTGGAGACACTGACTTTACAGAGTAATAACTATGCTGCAATGACCCTGAACAGCCTGCAGCTCACCAAGACCGGGACAAGCACCAAGGATTCCGACGTCGCTGAGGTAAACCTCTACGACGATGTCAATAAAAACGGTGTTGTTGATGCGGGCGAGGCCAGGATTAATCCCACTCCTTTGACTTTTAGTTCGGGGATTGTTACATTTGAGTATTTGGAACTGCCGGTAAATGAAACGCCCAGAGATGTACTGGTGACCTATTCCATATCCCCTTCCGCCGACGGTGCCAAGACTTTGGGCGTCAGAGTAGCAAACGCTGCTGCAGTGGGAGTTGGAACCGGGGACAACCCGGTGGTCGGCGGTACTTTTCCGATTAATTCAGGTACGCTTACGGTTAATGATATCACGCCTCCAGCTAAGCCCCTGAAGCTTACGGCAACTAACCCGGGTACCGGCAACAGCCTTAACCTTTCCTGGAATGCAAACCCGGAGCCTGACGTGGCCGGCTACGATGTCTATCGCAGCACAACACTTAACGGGACCTACACCAAAATCAACGCTACTACTGTGGTCACCGCGAGCTACTCGGACTCAGGGCTTACCCAAGGCACAAGCTATTACTATAAAATTAAGGCCTTCGACATTTATAATAACTATTCTGGTTTCTCTGATCCAATTGAGGAGATTCCGAATTCACCTCCGCCCACCCCCTCAGGTTTAGGCGTAACCAACCCTCAAACAGGTGGAAGTTTAAACGTTTCCTGGAGTGCTGTGTCAGCACCTGACCTCTCAGGTTACAATGTTTATCGCAGCACAGCTCTAAACGGCAGTTATACCAAAGCCAACACAGAAATAATTACGGGCACAAGTTACTTAGATCAAGGCCTTATTGATGGAATTACCTACTACTATAAAGTTGTTGCGGTGGACGTTTATCTTCTCGAGTCTGCGTTGTCTTCCGCTGTGTCAGACACTCCATCTGACAACACCGCGCCCAACATTTCCTATACCTTTCCGGCCTCAAATCAAGTCCGGGTGCAGTGGCACTCTAAGGTCAAGGTTGTGTTTGACGACGCGATGAACGCTGCCACCTTAACTACCTCCACTATTAGCGTACTGAAAGGAAGTACGCCAGTTGTCGGTTCGGTAAGCTATGACAGCGCCACACGCACAGCTTACTTTACTCCTTCCGATAAATGGGGTTCGGGGAATTTCTCTGTAACGGTATCCACCGGGGTTAGGAATGCCGCGGGTTTCTACATGGCAGCCCCTTATACCTGGAATTTTTCTACAACTAACGGTCCCCATGGCAGTTATACCACTGATACGGAAACTTGTGCGTTTTGCCATAGCTCTCACAGCTCGATTGAAAAGAAGCTGAACGTGGCTTCCGGCACCCAGATCTGTGTTCAGTGCCACGACGGCTCCCAGACCAATTTCGCAGTGGTTTCCGGCACCTTCTGGAACGGTGAAAAAATGGTTCCGTCCCCGGGGGGTGGCTTTGATTATTACATGGGCTTTACTTCCACCCATAACGTGGACCAGTCCTCGTATCCTCCGGGTGGGGACAATGTGTCGATCAGCCTGACCTGCTCGAGCTGCCACGATCCGCACGGCAACGGCAACTATTTGATTTTGCGTTCAAGTGTTAACGGGGTTAATAATCTTACGGTAGACACTATCGTTTACGGTCCTGGCACCAACCTGCCTACTGCCTCAGGCAACAGGTCGATTACCTATGTTTCCGGTATTTCCGCTTTCTGTTCAGCTTGTCATAAGGATTATGTGCAGTACTACGGTCCAAACACAAACGGCGGGACAATCAATTACCGACACCGCATGGGAGTTGAAATGACAGGGGGGAGCACCGACGGGGACCGGGTAATTTCCTACCCTGCACCGGGACTGTATACCACCCTGCCGACGGAGGGGGCTTTGACCGGGGCCAATATCATCGAATCCAACGCACTGCCA
>Ga0255338_1002185_pt1 | contig 30503 bp, 30 predicted proteins | sample MeOH1_35cm_T4_19_FD_203715 | JGI IMG/M metagenome (GOLD analysis project Ga0255338, IMG submission 203715) | Sandy soil microbial communities from University of British Columbia, Vancouver, Canada - MeOH1_35cm_T4_195 | ecosystem: Engineered > Artificial ecosystem > Sand microcosm > Unclassified ... | reverse complement strand
TCGCGATGGCGCGCATCCGCGAGGACGCACCCTTCGACAAGGTCTGCTACATCGGCTGCGGCGTCACCACCGGCATCGGCGCGGTGATCTTCACCGCCAAGGTCGAACCCGGCGCCAACGTCGCGGTGTTCGGGCTCGGCGGCATCGGCCTGAACGTCATCCAGGGGGCACGCATGGTCGGTGCCGGCAAGATCATCGGCATCGACATCAACCCCGCGCGGCAGGAGATGGCCCGGCGCTTCGGCATGACGCATTTCATCAACCCGAAGGACACGCCCGACGTCGTCGACGCGATCGTGCAGCTGACCGACGGCGGCGCCGACTACAGCTTCGAGTGCATCGGCAACACCGCGGTGATGCGCCAGGCGCTCGAATGCACGCACAAAGGCTGGGGGCAGAGCGTGATCATCGGCGTGGCCGAGGCGGGCGCCGAGATCAGCACCCGCCCCTTCCAGCTGGTGACGGGGCGGCAATGGAAGGGCTCGGCCTTCGGTGGCGCGCGCGGCCGCACCGACGTGCCGAAGATCGTCGACTGGTACATGGAAGGCAGGATCAACATCGACGACCTGATCACCCACACCATGCCACTCGAAAAGATCAACGAGGGCTTCGAGCTGATGAAGCGCGGCGAATCGATCCGCGGCGTGGTCGTCTATTGACCCGTCACCACTTGTTGCGAAGCTCCCGCAACCGGGTGAACACGGTCATGGCGTCGGGCCGATCGGGAAGATCCGGGAAGTCCTCGCGCAGTCGAGCGATCACGCCGGGGCTGTCCAGCCGCATGAAGGTGTTGATGCGCTTTTCGTCGGCCAGCGTCGTGACGGCGGAGGCCGGGTCCTGCCCGGCCACCTGCGGCAGCATGGCCTTGGCTGCTTCGTTGCCCGGCTCCCGGGCCAGCGTGAAGCGCAGGTTGTTCTCGGCGTAATCGTGGCCCGGATAGACCAGCGTGTCGTCGGGCAGTTTGCCCAGCTGGTCGACAAAGGTGGCGTAGAGCTGCTCCACGTTGCCGCCGTTGTGCACGTTGCCGGCGCCGGCATTGAACAGCGTATCGCCAGAGAAGAGCGCCGGCTGGTCGGTGTGCGAGCGCAGGCAGATGTGGCACATCGTGTGGCCCGGGGTGTCCAGGCACTCGAGCTCGACGCGCTTGCCCACCTTGATCACGTCACCCGCCTTCACGCCGCGATCCACCGCGGGAATCTTGCCGGCCGCGCGATGGTGCGCGATCACCTTGGCCCCGGTCGCTGCCACCACCGCCGCGTTGCCGCCGATGTGGTCATGGTGCTCGTGCGTGTTCAGGATCTGCGTGATCTGCCAACCCTTGATCCGGGCCGTGGCCAGGGTCTTTTCATGGTCCAGCGGGTCGATGGCCAGCGCTTCGCCCGTGTCCGGGCAGGCGACCAGGTAGTTGAAATTGCGCAGGGAGTTACCGGTCCAGATTCGCTCGACGATCATGGGCGCTCCTTGAAGAAAAAACTCGTGAACGTGCATGGTAGCGGGGTGGCCGCTCCAGGGGACGGTACGCGGCTCCATCATTTCGTTTTTTCCTGAATAAAACTCAATAATCATCTGCTTTTAACTTCTCTCTGCCGCTGTTACCCTCGTGACCTCGAACAGTCCTCACCAGGAGACCCCATGAGAAAAGCACTTGCACTTTTTGCCGTTGCGCTGACGCTCGGCCTATCCACCGTCGCCATCGACGCGCAGGCCAAGCGGCTGGGCGGCGGAAAGTCCAGCGGCATGCAGCGCCAGGCCACCACGGCCCCAGCGAACCCTCCCGCCGGCAGTGGCAATGCGCAGGGCGCGGCACAGTCGGCGCCCGTCGCGGGCTCCCCCGCCGCCGGGGCGGCTGGCGCGGCGGCCGCGGCGCCCAAACGCAACTGGATGGGCCCAGTCGCGGGACTCGCCGCGGGGCTCGGCCTCGCGGCCCTGGCCTCGCACTTCGGATTCGGCGAAGCACTGGCCAACATGATGATGATCGGCCTGCTCGTGATGGCCGCGCTGCTGGTCTTCGGCTTCGTGATGCGCAAGCGCGCTGCGAGCCAAGCAGGAGCCTTTGCCGGTGCCGGTGGAGCGCCCGCCCAGCCGTTCCAACGCGCGCCGGTCCAGGACGCCTCCTATCGCAGCGCTGCGAATGGCGCACCGCAAGGCGGCTCGCTGATCGGCTCGCGCATCGGCGCAGGCAGCGGCGGCCTCGCCGCGGCGACGCAGGCCGGCCCGATCCCGTCCGACTTCGATGCGGCCGCCTTCGCCGGCAACGCCAAGACCCAGTTTCTCGCCTTGCAGGCCGCCAACGACGCGCGTGACCTCGGCCGCCTGCGGGACTACCTCACGCCCGAAATGTTCGACATCGTGCGCGCGGAAATAGCCGAACGGGGCGACGCACCGCAGAACACCGAGGTGTTCGGCCTGGAAGCCCAGGTGCTGGCTGTGGCGGAGGAGGACAGCCGCTATGTGGCGAGCGTTCGCTTTACCGGCAGCGTGCGCGACCAGCATGGCGCGGTGCCGGACGACCTCGATGAGATCTGGCACCTGACGAAGCCGCGCACCGGCCTGGGCGGTTGGGTGATCGCGGGGATTCAGCAGCGCGACGAAGGCCTGCCGGCGGCCTGATCAATCCGGCGCTGCGTGCTGCGTCCGACAGGGGAGGTCCGGGTCGTTGACTTGCGCGCCGCTAAATGGATGAGCATGGGCGGCTTCGCGCAACCTTGGCACCGGTCGCTGGCGGCGGGCGCGTTGACGACTCCTGCGAACACGAGGACGATTGTCTCAAGCACAATTGCGCGTTCCACCCAGGAGCCATCACATGACACGCATCCGGACCGATGGGCAGCCGGGCGCATTTCGGCGATCTCCACGGCACCGAACAGCCATCGGACTGGCCCTCGTGCTGGGGCTTGGCTGCGGCGCCGTTCATGCGCAGCTCGAGGCGTGCGTGGCGATCCAGGACGACCGGCAACGCCTGGCCTGCTACGACGCCGCCGCGCACCGGAAATATCCCGACAGCCCAGAGGCCGCTGCGCCGGATGCCGGGGGGCAGTTGCTGGAGCGTCCCGTCGCCTCGGCGGGGGCGAGCGAGCTCGAGAAGCGCTGGGAACTGCGGCCGCAGCTCGAACGGGGAACGTTCAGGCTGGTGCCTTATCGCCCGATCTACGCACTGGTCCACGCCACCAACCACACGCACAACCGACCGAGTTCGCCGACGCGGCCTTTCACTGCCGGCGACGTCGACCTGAACCAGGTCGAGTCGAAACTGCAGCTGAGCTTCAAGTCCAAGGTCCTGGAGAACATCGGCGGCAGCGCCGCGGATCTCTGGCTCGCCTACACCCAGCAGTCCTTCTGGCAGGCGGGCAACCGCGGGGCTTCCTCACTGTTCCGCGAAACCAATTACCGGCCGGAAGCGATCCTCATCCAGCCCCTGCACATGGCGTTCGGCGGCATTCGCCTGCGCTATGCCGGCCTGTCGCTGACCCACGAGTCGAACGGCCGCGGTGAGCCGCTGTCGCGCAGCTGGAATCGGCTGATCGGCGAGTTGGCCTTGGAGTCCGGGCCCTGGGCCCTGCATGTGAGGCCGTGGACGCGCATCGCCCGGCGCGCGGGCGACCGCGACGACAACCCCGACATCCAGGACTACGTCGGCCGCGGCGAGTTGGTCGCGGTCTACCGCGCCGCCGGCAACATCGTCACCCTGACCGGCCGCCACACACTCAAGGGCGGCAACAAGTCGCGCGGCGGGGCCAGTGTCGAGTGGGCATTTCCGATCAAGGGGGCGTTGAACGGCCATGTCCAGCTGTCGTCCGGCTATGGCGAGAACCTCATCGACTACAACCACCGGCAGACCACGCTCGGCTTCGGCGTGTCTTTCTTCGACTAGCGCCTCGGGGTATGCTGGCCCCATGAACACGATGCGCTTTCCCGTTTTCTTCCTGTCCCACGGCGGCGGGCCCTGGCCGTGGGTCGACGGCATGAAGGAGATGTTCGCGAACACCGCCCGTGAGTTCGCGCAGCTGCCCGCGCGCCTTCCCGCCAAACCCAAGGCCGTGCTGGTGATCACCGGCCACTGGGAAGCGACGCGCTTCGCGGTCTCGACGTCCGAGCGGCCGCCGATGGATTACGACTATTCCGGGTTTCCGGAGCACACGTACCGGCTCCAATACCCCGCGCCGGGCTCGCCCGCGCTGGCTCGCCGCGTCCAGGACTTGCTGGGCGCGGCCGGTATCGCCAGCGACGGCGACCCCAACCGTGGCTTCGACCACGGCACCTTCGTGCCGCTGAGCCTGATGTACCCGGAGGCCGACGTGCCCGTGGTGCTGCTGTCGCTCAAGAGCGACTACGACGCCGCCGAGCACATCCGCGTGGGCGCGGCGATCGCCCCGCTGCGCGATGAAGGGGTCCTCATCATCGGCAGCGGCCTCACGTACCACAACATGTCCGGCTTCGGCCGCACGAGCTCGACGCCGGTCGCCGCGGCGTTCGAAGGCTACCTCGAGGAAGCGGTCAGCCAGCAGGACCCGGCGCTGCGCACGCGGATGCTGGTGAACTGGGAAGCGGCGCCCGCGGCGCGGCTCGCCCACCCGCGCGAGGACCACCTGCTGCCCTTGATGGTGGTGGCCGGCGCGGCCGGCGCGGACCGCGGCGAACGGGTGTTCGTGGACCACGTCATGCAAGTCGCCATGGCTTCGTACCAGTTTCCCCCGGGCAAACGCCCGTAGTCGGATGGTCCTGGCAAGCATGTGGTCGCGTCTCGCTGATCGAACGCTCACGTCGATAGAGCCGGTCTGCTATCTGCCCTGGTCCATCGACAGAAGAACGAGCGGCGCAGAAAACAAAAAAGCCCCTTGGATAGGGGCTTCTGAGGGCATTTTGCGGTCCGCGTCGGACTGCAAAAGACGATTAACTGGCGGAGTGGACGGGACTCGAACCCGCGACCCCCGGCGTGACAGGCCGGTATTCTAACCAACTGAACTACCACTCCTGGTAGGCTGCTTTCGCCCTTTCGGGCCAAGTGCTGCCGGCTTGTTGCCTCATTAACCAGGGTTAATTTGGCGACCCTACGGGGATTCGAACCCCGGTACTTACCGTGAAAGGGTAATGTCCTAGGCCTCTAGACGATAGGGTCAAAACCTTGGATCTTCTTCTCTGATCCGCATTCGGTGGTGGAGGTAAACGGGATCGAACCGATGACCTCTTGCATGCCATGCAAGCGCTCTCCCAGCTGAGCTATACCCCCATTTATCTCCGGCCCCGCCCATGCGGCAAGCCGTCAATTTCCGAGCCTTGAATTATAGCCCGAATTTTCTTCACGCCGCCTTCAGCCGCTCCAACACTGTCTCGCGCCCGCACAATTCCAGCACCGCGTCGAGCGAAGGCGTCTGCGCCGTGCCCATGACAAGCACCCGCACCGGCATCGCCAGTTGCGGCATCTTCATGCCGGTGGCCCGCAGGACCTCCTTGATCGCCTCGCCGATCGACGCCTTGTCCCAGGGGCAGCTTTCAAGCATCTTGGCCAGCATGCCGACCGCGGGACGCACACCCTCGACGACGTGCTTGGCGAGTTCTTCCGGGTTGGGCTGGATCGGCGTGTGGAACCGGGCGGCCCAATCGGCCAGGGCCACGGTGGTGTCGCAGCGGTCCTTGAACACGGCGCAGATTCGGGGCAGGCGGCCGTCAGCGGCGATGCCGCGCCTTTGCAGCTGCTGCGCCACGAAGGGCGCTAGATTTTCGTCCGGCATCGCCTTCATGTGCTGCGCATTCACCCAGCGCAGCTTGGCCTCGTCGAACTGAGCGGCGCTGCGGCCCAGGTGGTCCAGGTTGAACCACGCCAGGAACTGCTCGCGGCTGAAGATCTCGTCGTCGCCGTGCGACCAGCCCAGGCGCGCCAGGTAATTGACCATCGCGTCGGGCAGGAAGCCGTCGTCGCGGTACTGCGTCACGGCCTTGGCGCCGTGCCGCTTGCTCATCTTCTCGCCCTGCTCGTTCAGCACGGTGGGCAGGTGCGCGTACACCGGCGGCTCCTGGCCGAGCGCGCGGAAGATGTTGATCTGGCGCGGCGTGTTGTTCACGTGGTCGTCGCCGCGGATCACGTGGGTGATGTTCATGTCGATATCGTCCACCACCACGCAGAAGTTGTAGGTGGGCGTGCCGTCGGGCCGGGCGATCACGAGGTCATCGAGTTCGTCGTTGCCGATCTCGATGCGTCCTTTGACCTTGTCGTCCCATGCCACAACGCCGCCGATGGGGTTCTTGAAGCGCAGCACCGGCTGCACGTCTTCGGGGATGGGCGGGAGGGTCTTGCCGGGTTCGGGCCGCCAGGTGCCATCGTAGCGCGGCTTTTCCTTGTTGGCCATTTGCCGCTCACGCAGGGCGTCGAGTTCGGCGATGCTCATGTAGCAGGGGTAGACCAGGCCGGCCGACTTCATCTGCGCCAGCACTTCCTTGTAGCGGTCCATCCGCTGCATCTGGTAGAACGGCCCTTCGTCGGGTTCCATGCCGAGCCAGGTCATGCTCTCCAGGATCACGTCCACGGCGGCCTGCGACGAGCGCTCCACGTCGGTGTCCTCGATGCGCAGGATGAAGGTGCCCTTTTGCGAGCGAGCGAACGCCCACGGGTAAAGCGCCGAGCGGATGTTGCCCAGGTGGATGAAGCCGGTGGGCGACGGGGCGAAGCGGGTGCGGACTGTCATCAGGCGTCCTGGGCGTTGGGCAGCGCCAGGCGCGAGGTGTCTTCTTCCAGCGGGTCTTCCTGGCCGACGCGCGCCGCGTTGATGCGCGTGATGTCGTCGGCGTTGATGTCGCCGGTCACGTACACGCCGTCGAAGCAGGATGCGTCGAAGCCGTCGAGGCTGGGGTTGAGCGAGCCGATCGCCTTCTTCATCCCGTCCACGTCCTGGTAGATCAGCGCGTCGCAGCCGATGATCTCGCGCACCTCCTCCACCGTGCGGCCGCTGGCCACGAGCTCGCTGGAGGTCGGCATGTCGATGCCGTACACGTTGGGAAAGCGCACCGGCGGCGCGGCGCTGGCCATGTACACCTTGCGGGCGCCGGCATCGCGCGCCATCTGCACGATCTCGCGGCTGGTGGTGCCGCGCACGATGGAGTCGTCCACCAGCAGCACGTTGCGGCCCTTGAACTCGCTGGCGATCACGTTGAGCTTCTGGCGCACGGACTTCTTGCGCACGCCCTGCCCCGGCATGATGAAGGTACGGCCGACGTAGCGGTTCTTGACGAAGCCCTCGCGGTACGGGATGCCCAGCAGCTGCGCCAGCTGCATCGCGCTCGGGCGGCTCGATTCGGGGATGGGGATCACGACGTCGATCTCGTTGGGCGGCACGGTGGACACCACGCGCTTGGCCAGCGTTTCGCCCAGGTTCAGGCGCGCCTGGTACACCGAGATGCCGTCCAGCACCGAGTCCGGCCGCGCCAGGTACACGTATTCGAAGATGCAGGGGTAGAGCTTGGGCGAGTCGGCGCACTGTTGCGCGTGCACCTTGCCATCGAGGTCGATGAACACCGCCTCGCCCGGCGCCACGTGGCGCTCGAAGGTGTGCCCGGTGCCTTCCAGCGCCACCGATTCGCTCGCCACCATCACCGTGCCGTTGTCGCTGCGCCCGACGGAGAGGGGCCGGATGCCGAACGGGTCGCGGAAGGCCAGCACGCCGTGGCCGGCGATCAGCACGATCACGGCATACGAGCCGCGCACGCGGCGATGGACGTTACGCACTGCCGTGAAGACATCCTCGGGCTGCATCGGCACGCCTCGGGTGGCTTTTTCCAGCTCGTGGGCGAACACGTTGAGCAGCACTTCGGAGTCGCTCTCGGTGTTGATGTGGCGATGGTCGGTGGAGAAAAGTTCGGCCTTGAGGGCCTGCGCGTTGGTGAGGTTGCCGTTGTGAACCAGCACGATGCCGAAGGGTGCGTTCACGTAGAAGGGCTGCGCCTCTTCCTCGCTGTAGGCATTGCCTGCCGTGGGGTAGCGCACCTGGCCCAGGCCCGCGTTGCCGGGCAGCGCGCGCATGTTGCGGGTGCGGAAAACGTCGCGCACCATGCCCTTGGCCTTGTGCATGAAGAACTTGCGCTCCTGCTGCGTCACGATGCCCGCCGCGTCCTGGCCTCGGTGCTGCAACAGCAGCAGCGCGTCGTAGATCAGCTGGTTGACTGGGGCGCTTGAGACGACGCCGACGATTCCACACATGTTGATGCTCTCTTTGATGCCCCGCGAGCGGAGCCCTTACTGCCCGACCATTAACCCGGCAGGTACTGCCCGAACTGCTCGGGCAAGACCGGCTTCAAACCCTTCAGCGCCGCGAGCGATACCCCGGCGCCCTTCGATTCCGTCCACCACACGGCGCTGCGCGCCGGGGACATGTTCACCACCACCGCCACCGCCATCAGCAGGATCGCCCCGCGAACCAGCCCGAACGCCGCGCCCAGCGTGCGGTCCACGGGCCTCAGGCCCACCGCCTCGATGAGCTTCTTGGTGAGCCACGCCAGCAGCGCACCCGCGAACACGACGGCGATGAACACCACGATGAAGCCCATCGCATAGCGGCCGGCCTCGGGCGCGCGATCCACCGGCAGCCACCCCGCTGCTTCCGGCGCCAGCCACTGCGCCACGATGAACGCCGCGATCCAGCTGATCACCGACAAGACCTCGTAAACCAGCCCGCGCCAGGCGCCGACGAGAAAGGACACGGCCAGCACGGCAACGAACACCCAGTCGAGCACGGCCATTCGACGCCGGGCCCTTACAAGGTGAGGATCGCGGCCGGCAAATCCAGGCCCTTGATCTTGTTCGCTGCCTTGTCCGCTTCCGCCCGCGTGCCGAAGGGGCCGACGCGCACGCGGATGCGCTTGCCGTCCTTGGTTTCGGCGACGTGGGTGTAGGTCTTCAGACCCGCCCGCTCCACCTTCAGCCGGGCTTCCCGGGCCTTGGCCTGGTCGGCGAACGCGCCGACCTGCACGACGAACCGGCCGTCGGCGGCCACCGCCGCCTTGTCGGCGGCCTTGCCTTCGAGCAAGGCCTTGGCCTTGGCGCCGTCGTCGGCCTTGGCGACGACCTTGGGCTCGGGTTTCGGCTCGGGCTTCGCGGCCGGCGGCGGCTCGACCTTGGCCACGGGCGCCGCAACCGGCGCTTCGGCCAGCTTGTCCGGCACGGGTGCCGCGGGCGCGGGCGCTGCCGTGACGGGACCGGACACGACCGGAGCCTGCACCACCGGCTTGGCCGGCACCGCCAGTGGCTTCGCCTTGTTGCGGTCCGGGATCTCGATGGGGATGTCCACGGCGATGGGCCGCGGCTGGGTGTCGAAGAGGAGCGGGAAACCGATCACGCCCAGCAGCACCAGCACGCCCGCGCCGATCAGCCGGTGCCTGGCGCGCTTGCGCATCGCCTCGATGCTTTCCGGCGGCTGGCGGGTGGCGGCCGGTTCGTCGGCGCCTTTGCGGAACTTGAAAAAGGCCATGAAAAGTTTCGCCTGGGTTGGGTCTATGGGCCCAGATGTTTGGCCTGGAGGCGGGGCACCCCGTCCGCCAGAACGCCCCCCACCGTGTAGAACGATCCGAAGACGACGATTCTATCAGCGGGGTCCGCGGCGGCCACCGCCGCGCGCAGGGCTTCCATGGGCGTGGCATGGGTGCTCGCGGCCACGTCGCGCCGCTTTTCCTGCGCCCGCCAGCGCTCGAGCAGCGCGGCCGCGGCACCGGCGCGCGGCGTGGCCAGGTCGGTGAAGTACCAGCGGTCCACCAGCGGCCCCATCTTCCTGAACATCGAACCGAGGTCCTTGTCCGCCATCGCACCGAAGACGGCGTGCGTCGTCGGGTAGAACCCCATCGCGTCCAGGTTGGCCGCCAGGGCCGCCACCGAATGCGGGTTGTGCGCGACGTCCAGCACCAGCGTGGGCTGGCCGGGGACGACCTGGAAGCGGCCCGGCAGTTCGACCAGGGCCAGGCCCGTGCGCACGGCCTGCGCCGTCACCGGGATCCGGTCGCGCAGCGCCTCGAGCGCGGCCAGCACGCCCGAGGCGTTGATCAACTGGTTGGCGCCGCGCAGCGCCGGGTAGGCCAGGCCCGCGTAGCGCCGGCCGCGCCCGGCCCAGCCCCATTGCAGCTTGTCGCCGGAAAAATTGAAGTCGCGGCCCAGGGTCCACAGATCGGCGCCGATCTCGGTGGCGCGATCGAGCACGCTTTGCGGCGGCACCGGATCGCTCACGACGGCGGGCTTGCCGGTGCGCATGATGCCGGCCTTCTCGCGCCCGATGCTCTCGCGGTCGGTGCCGAGGTAATCCATGTGGTCCAGGTCGATGCTGGTGATCACGGCGCAGTCCGTGTCGATGATGTTCACCGTGTCCAGGCGCCCGCCCAGTCCCACCTCCAGGATCGCCACGTCCAGCCGGGACGCGGCCATCAGGCTCATGATCGCGAGCGTCGTGAACTCGAAATAGCTGAGCGACGTGCCCTCCCGCGCCGCCTCCACTTTCTCGAAATGCGGGATGAGCTCATGGGCGTTCACGATCTCGCCATGGATGCGGCACCGCTCCTCGAAGTGCACCAGGTGCGGCGAGGTGTACACGCCGGTGCGGTAACCGGCCTGCAGCGCGACGGCTTCCAGCATGGCGCAGGTCGACCCCTTGCCGTTGGTGCCGGCCACGGTGATCACCGGGCATTCGAAATGCAGGCCCATGCGCCCGGCCACCGACTGGGAGCGCTCCAGGCCGAGTTCGATGGTCTTGGGGTGCAGCCGGTCGCAGTGGTCCAGCCAGTCTTGCAGTGTTTCCATGGGACCGCATTGTCCCAGCACTATGATTCCCGGATGGTCACCCTGTACGGCATACCGAACTGCGACACCGTCAAGAAGGCCCGCGCCTGGCTGGGCGAGCACGATGTCGCCCACGAATTCCACGATTTCAAGAAGCAGGGCGTGCCCCTCGCGCACCTCGACGCCTGGATCGCCCAGCTCGGCTGGGAGAAGCTGGTGAACCGCAAGGGCACGATGTGGCGCCGGCTCGATGCGGCCACGCAGGCGGCCGTCCAGGATGCGGCGAGCGCCAGGTCCCTGATGCTGGCACAGCCCAGCGTGATCAAGCGGCCGGTCGTGGAATGGGGAAGCCGCACCACTGTCGGATTCGACGCCGACGCCTGGGCGTTGCTCACCCGCCCATGAGGCGGCACTTTTACCGCCGCTTTACCCGAAATCAAGGCCCGCGGCGGCGCTTGTGCCTAGAATTTGTGCATCGAGGTAACGCCAAGGAGTCGTCATGAAACAAGCCGTCCTTTTGTCCGCGATGGGAATCCTGGCTTCGCTCGCGACCGTGGCCGGCGCCGAGGAGCTCGGCCGCGTCGTTTCCAGCACCCCCGTGATCCAGCAAGTGGCCGTGCCGCGGCAGGTCTGCAGCCAGCAGCCGGTGGCGGTTCAGCAGCCCAGCTCCGGCGGCGGCGCTGTGGTGGGTGCGATCGTCGGTGGGCTGCTGGGCAACACCATCGGCCATGGCATGGGCCGCGCCGCGGCAACCGGGGTGGGCATGGTCGCGGGCGCCGCGGTGGGCGACAGCATCGAAGTGCGCGGCAATTACGCGCAGGCCGCGCCGGTATGCAGCACCCAGACCTATTACGAGAACCGCAGCGTCGGCTACAACGTGCAGTACGAGTACGCCGGCAAGCAATACAACGTCCAGTTGCCGTACGACCCGGGCCCGACCATCCGCCTGCAGCTCACCCCGGTCGGCGCGGGCAGCTCGGCGCCGGACACCGCGGGCGCACCCTACGGCCCCGGCACGGCACCCCCCGTGATCCTGGCGCCGCCCGTGCGCACCGTGGGCCAGCCGGTCGCGCAGATCGTCGCGGTGCCGACGCCGATGGTGTACACGGCGGAATACAGCCCTCCGTATTACGGGCCCTATTACGGGGCGCCCGCCTTCTATCCGCCGATCGGGCTGTCGCTGAACTTCGGCTTCTCGGGCGGGCATCGCCACGGCCATCGCCACTGGCGTTAGGCCCCCGAACCGCTGGGGGCGCAGGGGCTAAAGCTTCGCTTTCAGCGCAGGCTGACAATTGCCCGAAGGGCTTGTCATGCCGAAGCTAAAATCAGCCCTTTTCCCCCAAGCGATGACCACCGAAAAGATTGCGAACGCCAGTGTCGCCACGCAGGCCAATGTGTACTTCGACGGCAAGTGCGTGAGCCACACCGTCACCCTGGCTGACGGCACGAAGAAATCGGTCGGCGTCGTCCTGCCGTCGCAGCTCACCTTCAGGACGGGCGCGCCCGAGATCATGGAATGCGTGGCCGGCGGCTGCGAGTACAAGCTGGCCGGCAGCGACGCCTGGCAACAAAGCGGCCCCGGGGAGAAGTTCAGCGTGCCCGCCAACTCGAGCTTCGACATTCGCGTCCATGCCGACTACCACTACATCTGCCATTTCGGCTGAACCTCCTTCATGAGCACCATCCTCGAGCACCTGCCCGCCGGCCAGAAAGTCGGCATCGCCTTCTCCGGCGGCCTGGACACCAGCGCCGCGCTGCACTGGATGCGCCAGAAAGGCGCGATCCCCTACGCCTACACCGCCAACCTCGGCCAGCCCGACGAGCCCGATTACGACGACATTCCGCGCAAGGCCATGCAGTACGGCGCCGAGAAGGCGCGCCTGATCGACTGCCGCCTGCAGCTGGCGCACGAAGGCATCGCCGCCCTGCAGGCCGGGGCCTTCCACATCTCCACCGCGGGCGTCACGTACTTCAACACGACGCCGCTGGGCCGCGCCGTCACCGGCACCATGCTGGTCGCGGCGATGAAGGAGGACGACGTCCACATCTGGGGCGACGGCAGCACCTTCAAGGGCAACGACATCGAGCGCTTCTACCGCTACGGCCTGCTCACCAACCCGGGCCTCAAGATCTACAAGCCCTGGCTGGACCAGAAGTTCATCGACGAGCTCGGCGGTCGCGCGGAGATGTCGGCCTTCATGACGCAGGCCGGCTTCGCCTACAAGATGTCGGCCGGGAAGGCCTACTCCACCGATTCCAACATGCTCGGCGCCACGCACGAGGCCAAGGACCTGGAGCAGCTGAACAGCGGCATCAGGATCGTCAACCCGATCATGGGCGTGGCGTTCTGGAAGGACGACGTCGCGGTGAAGGCCGAAACCGTCGCCGTGCGCTTCGAGGAAGGCCAGCCCGTCGCCCTGAACGGCAAGACCTTCGCCGGGCCGGTGGAACTGATCCTCGAAGCCAACCGCATCGGCGGGCGCCACGGCCTGGGCATGAGCGACCAGATCGAGAACCGCATCATCGAGGCCAAGAGCCGCGGCATCTACGAGGCGCCCGGCCTCGCGCTGCTCTTCATCGCCTACGAGCGCCTGCTCACCGGCATCCACAATGAAGACACGATCGAGCAGTACCGCGACAACGGCCGCAAGCTCGGCCGGCTGCTGTACCAGGGCCGCTGGTTCGACCCGCAGGCGATCATGCTGCGCGAGTCGGCCCAGCGCTGGGTGGCACGCGCGGTGACGGGCGAGGTGACGCTGGAACTGCGCCGCGGCAACGACTACTCGCTGCTCGACACGCAGTCGCCCAACCTCACCTACGCGCCGGAGCGGCTCTCCATGGAGAAGGTCGAGAACGCGCCCTTCTCGCCCAAGGACCGCATCGGCCAGCTCACCATGCGCAACCTCGACATCGTGGACACTCGCGAGAAGCTGGCGATCTACACCCGCAGCGGCCTGCTGACGTTGGGCGAAGGCTCGCCACTGCCGAGCCTGCCGGACGGCACCGACAACGAACGCAAGTAGAAGCTGCCAAACCTAGGGTAAAAGCGGTCCCCTGACCGCTTTTTCCTTGCGCCACGACAAGAACTTTACGATTCGCCGGTGCTCGAATGCACTCACGCCGGTCCCTTGTCCGGTGTGTTCAGGAGGTGAACCATGAAGCATTGGCAAGACTCCACCAACGCGGTGCTGGGTGGCTGGTTGATCGTGGCGCCGCTGGCGCTGGGCTTCCAAGGCGATTTGGTGGCCATGGCAAACACGTCGATCGTCGGCCTGCTGCTTCTGGCTGCCGCCCTGGGCGCGATTTTCGTCCCGCGTCCCTGGGAAGACTGGACGGAGACGGCACTGGGCCTGTGGCTGGCGGTATCACCCTGGGTGCTGGGGTTCGAATCGCAGCTCGCACGGGTGAACGCCGTCGTGGCCGGCCTGGTCGTCCTGACCCTTGCGCTCTGGGCGCTGCAGGACTGGGGCACCAGCGCGGGCGAAAAGACCGCGCACTGACGAACTGCGCGCAACCGCGCGCGGTTCCTGCCGGAACAATTCACGCTTTCCAGCCTCTAAATCCTTGCCGCCGAGCCCGTTTTCGGCGGCAAGGAGCAAGGCCATGAAGCAGATGAAGCATTGGCAAGACCCCGTGAACGCGCTGGTGGGTGTGTGTCTGATCCTGTCGCCGTGGGCGCTGGGCTTTCGATCCGAAACGAATGCCCTCGCGAATGCGGTGATCGTCGGCGTCCTGCTCATCGCCGTCGCGCTCGGCGCGATCTTCGTTCCGCGCGCGTGGGAAGAGTGGACTGAGGGCGCGCTCGGCCTCTGGCTGGCCATTTCGCCCTGGGCGCTCGGCTTTGCCGGGCTCCAGAACGCGATGATCTCGGCTGTCGCGAGCGGAATCGTCGTGCTGGTGCTGGCCCTGTGGGTCCTCACGACCGACAAGGACTACGCCGGCTGGCTCGGCGATACCCCCGCCCACTGAGCGGCCGACGTACCCTGGCACGGTCACCCGGCTGGATGACCGCCCGCGGCTCCCGGGCCCCGGGGAGCCCCGTCAAGCCGCGTACGCGTCTTCGCAGAACAGCCGGTAGCTGTCGGCATTCCTGACGGTGTCGACCGCCTGCGCGATGGCGAATGCCGCGCACACCTTCGGCCCGTAGGCCTTTTCGTCGGCGTGCTTTGCCTCGCGCACGATATTGAGCTGCGTGAAGACCTGGTCGTCCAGCCGCACGTCGGCGGTCTTGCCGAAGAGATGGGTGGCTTCGTGCAGCACCGCGCCACCGCGGGAGACCTCCATTCCGCCGGTGGTCGTGTGCGCGACGCTGCGCAACCCGGAGGTCGCCGCGTCGTCGAAGAATTTGCTTTCCAGGCAGATGTAGCCCGGGATGCTGCCTTGCGCGGTGCCCCAGGCCGGCCCCGGCTTCACGTCGCTCGCCCGGCCATCGCCGGCGAACCCGACCTCCTGCAGGTCCAGGAGATTGCCCTGCGCATGGGGCCCGGCGTAACCGACGCCCGTGCACTCGTTTTCGAGTCCGTTCAGCGTGAGGTTCAGGACATCGATCGCGGCCTGCGTGGCGCTGTTGCCGAACCAGCGCGCAAAAATTGCCCGGTGCGCCAGCGTCGCGGATTCCGCCACGCGCTTGCCGGCGCGCACCAGCTGGATGGCTTCGGGCCAGGCCTGGCGCGTCTTGATGCGCTCGGCGTGCTTGGAGTACGCCCAGTAGCTGGAGCCCAGGTACGGGCCGTGGCGGGTTGGCCGTGCGCCGCCTTCCTGCCGCTTCCACGTGCGCACGTATGCCTCGTTCAGGTCCGCGTCGAAACTGGCCGGCGACGCATGGTTGGGGCCGATGGTCCGGTGGATCAGCAGCGAGGCGCGGCGCCAGTTGATGCGCTCGGCGACGGTGTAGGCGGCACTGGGTTTGAGGCCCATCGAGCGGACGGAAAAGTTCAGGTCGCTGTCCAGCGAGCGCACGGCCGAGGGGGACATGTCGGTCAGTCGGCAGGCCACTTTCGCCGCCAGGCGCATGCCGTTGTCGTCGGTGCTGTTGCGCACAATGTAGCCGAAAGCCGCGCCGATATGCACTTTGCCCATGGCGGTTTCGCTCCTCCAGAAATAACGGGGCAGTGTCCGCGATTTGCCAGGACTCGTCCAGCTACACCACGACCGGCTCCGGCTCCAGCCGGATGCCGAAGCGCTCGTACACGCTGGTCTGGATCGCCCGGGCCAGCGTCACCACTTCCCCGCCGGTGGCGCCACCGCGGTTGACGAGCACCAGCGCCTGCTTCTCATAGACGCCGGCGTTGCCCACGGACTTGCCTTTCCAGCCGCAGGCGTCGATCAGCCAGCCCGCCGCGAGCTTCACGCTGCCGTCAGGCATCGGGTAGTGCACGATGTTCGGCTCGCGGGCGATGATGTCCAGGCACTGCTCGGGTGTCACCGTCGGGTTCTTGAAGAAACTGCCCGCGTTGCCGATCACGCGCGGGTCGGGCAGCTTGGCGCCGCGCACCGCGCACACCCAGTCGCAGATCTGCCGGGCCGAGGGCCGGGCGATGCCGCTCTCCTGGATCTTGCGCTGCAGGTCCAGGTAGCCCAGCTCGGGCTTCCAGGGCTTGGGCAGGCGCAAACGCACGCGCAGGATCAGGGCGCGGCCGTTCAGCCCGAAATCCCCCTGCTGGACTGCCGTGTGCTTGAAGACGGAGTCGCGGTAGCCGAAGGCGCACTGCGCCGCGTCCAGCGAGAACGTCCTTCCGGTGAAAAGGTCGATCGCGTCGAGCGACTCGAAGCGGTCCTGCAATTCCACGCCGTAGGCACCCACGTTCTGAACCGGGGCGGCGCCCACGGTTCCCGGGATGAGGGCCAGGTTCTCCAGCCCGGGGAAGCCCTGGTCGAGCGTCCAGGTGACGAAGTCGTGCCAGTTCTCGCCGGCCCCGGCTTCCACGATGGTGGCGCGCGGGCCGTCCTCGACCAGCCGCCGCCCGGGCACCTCGACCTTGAGCACCAGCGGCTTGACGTCGCCCGTGAGCACGATGTTGCTGCCGCCCCCCAGCACGAACTTGGGGATCGTGCCGTATTCGGGGTCGGCCAGCAGCTCCTGCACCTGCGCTTCCCCGCGTACGCGTACCAGGACCCGGGCCTTGGCGACGATGCCGAAGGTGTTGTGTGCCTGCAGGGGTACGTTTTGCTCCACGATCATGGGAGAATTGTCGCATCAGGTCCAAGCGCAACGGGGGATACATGCCGACATTCGACACAGTCTGCGAGCCGAACATGGTGGAGGTGAAAAATGCCGTCGACAACGCGGCCAAGGAGATCGGCACGCGGTTCGATTTCAAGGGCACGTCCGCGGACATCGAACTGAAGGACAAGGAAATCACGATGTTCGGCGACGCCGAGTTCCAGCTCGCCCAGGTCGAGGACATCCTGACCAACAAGCTGACCAAGCGCAGTGTCGACGTGCGCTTCCTGGACAAGGGCGACGTGCAGAAGATCGGCGGCGACAAGGTCAAGCAGGTGCTCAAGGTGCGCAACGGCATCGAGACCGAGCAGGCCAAGAAGATCACGCGCCTCATCAAGGACAGCAAGCTCAAGGTGCAGGCCGCGATCCAGGGCGACGCGGTGCGCATCACCGGAGCCAAGCGCGACGACCTGCAGGCCGCGATGGCGCTGATCCGCAAGGAGATCACCGACGTCCCCCTCTCGTTCAACAATTTCCGCGACTAGATGAATTCCCGCCGAAGCGTGCTGGCATTCGCCGCTCTGTGGGCAGGCACCGGCGCATTGGCGCAATCGGTGGCGCTGCAGGGCATGCTGGGCGCCAAGGCGCTGCTGATCGTGGACGGGACGGCGCCCAGGAGCGTGGCGCCCGGCGAGACGCACCAGGGCGTCAAGGTGGTTTCCACCTCGGGCGACCAGGCCGTGGTGGAGTTCGCGGGGCGGCGGCACATGCTGCGCGTGGGCGAAGCACCGGCCAGCGTGGGCGGCAAGGGCGGCGGCCCGTCGCACGGCAACCGCATCGTGCTGACGGCCGGCACCGGCGGCCATTTCATGGCCCAGGGCGCGATCAACGGCCAGGCCGTCAACTTCATGGTCGACACGGGCGCCACGTCGATCGCCATGGGCGTGTCGGATGCCCAGCGCATCGGCCTGGACTACAAGGCCGGCCAGCCGGGTCATGGCCGCACCGCCAACGGCACGGTGCCGGTGTGGCACGTCAAGCTCGCCTCCGTGCGGATCGGCGACGTGGAAGTCCACGACGTGGACGCGTCGGTGCTGCCGGCGGCCATGCACCATGTCCTCCTGGGCAACAGCTTCCTCACGCGCTTCCAGATGAGGCGCGACAACGACCAGATGGTGCTGGAGCGACGGTACTAGGCGCATGCCGGAACCCATCGAAGAAACCGCGGCCTCCGCACGCCACTCCGACGAATCGCTTTCGGCATTCGCGCCGCTGCGCCTGCCGGTGTTCCGGATGCTGTGGCTGACCTGGATGGCGGCCAACACCACCATGTGGATGAACGACGTCGCGGCGGCGTGGCTCATGACCTCGATCGCGCCGACGCCGCTCTTCGTGGCGCTGGTGCAATCCGCGGGGACGCTGCCCGTCTTCCTGCTGGGCCTGCCGAGCGGCGCCCTGGCCGACATCCTCGACCGTCGGCGCTACTTCATGGTGACGCAGTTCTGGGTGGCGGGCATCGCCACCCTCATCTGCGTGACGGTGATGATGGGCTGGATGACGGCGCCGCTGCTGCTCGCGCTGACCTTCGCCAACGGCATCGGCCTGGCCATGCGCTGGCCGGTGTTCGCGGCCATCGTGCCCGAGCTGGTGCCGCGGCCGCAGCTGCCGGCGGCGCTGGCGCTCAACGGCGTCGCGATGAACGCGTCGCGCATCGTCGGCCCGCTGGTGGCCGGCGCGATCATCGCCGGCGCGGGCAGCGCCTGGGTGTTCGTGCTCAACGCGGTCCTGTCGCTGGCGGCCGGCTTCACCATCATGCGCTGGCGCCGCGTGCACAAGGAAAGCCCGCTGGGCCGCGAGCGGCTCACCAGCGCGATGCGCGTGGGCGTCCAGTTCGTGTGGCAGTCGCGCCGCATGCGGGCGGTGCTGCTGCGCATCTCGCTGTTCTTCCTGCACTCCACCGCCCTGCTCGCGCTGCTGCCGCTGGTCGCGCGCGGCCTGCCCGGCGGCGCGGCCGGCACGTTCACGGTGCTGCTGGCCGCGATGGGCGCCGGCGCGATCGTCGCCGCGCTGTCGATGCCGCGCATCCGCAGGCTGCTGCCGATGCAGACGCTGCTGTTCACCGGTACGGCCCTCACGTCCGGCGCGACGCTGGTGGTGGCCTTCGCGCCGAACATCTATTTCGCGGTGCCGGCGATGGTGGTCGCGGGCGCCGCCTGGATCACGGTGGCCAACTCGCTCACGGTCTCGGCGCAGATGGCCCTGCCCGACTGGGTCCGTGCCCGCGGCATGTCGATCTACCAGATGGCGCTGATGGGCTCGACCGCGGCCGGCGCGGCGCTGTGGGGCCAGATCGCCAACCTGACCAACATCCACGAGAGCCTGGCGATTTCGTCGGTGTCGGGTGTCGTCCTCATGGCGATCGCGCAGCGCCTCGTCGTGGACCGCGGGATCGAGGAGGACCTGACGCCCTCGCGCGTGTTCAAGGTGCCGCACACCGAGGCGCCGCCGCAGCCGGGCCGCATCCAGGTGAACATCGAATACCGCATCGACCCGGCCCGGGCCGACGAGTTCATGGCGCTCATGCAGGAAAGCCGGCGCAGCCGGATGCGGCAGGGCGCGCTGGACTGGCAGGTGCTGCATGACCTGTACGAGCCCGGCCGCTATGTCGAGCAGGTCACCGATGAGTCATGGACCGAGCACCTGCGCCGCTTCGACCGCGTCACGGCCGCGGACGTGCAGTTGCGCGACCGCAAGCTCGCATTCCACATCGGCGTCGAGCCGCCGCGGGTCACGCGCCTGCTGATCGAGCGCTAGACCCCTGCCCCGGCAGAGCCATGGGGCTCGCCCGTACAGGGGTTGGGGCGCCATTCCTACAGCCGTGTTGCGCCCGCGCGGCAAGAATTCCCTCAGCGCAAACCCTTAGGCGAAAAGTCCGCCGGGCGCAGCGCCGATCGTCATCAACAGGGAGCATCACATGCAAAAGACCATTCTGGCCGCGGCCATCGTTTCATTCGGCGTTCTCGGTTTGACCGCCTGCGACGTGAAGAAGACCCAGGAGGGCAACGTCAGCGTGCCGAAGTACGAAGTCGAGAAGACGAAACAGGGCGACGTCACGCTGCCCAAGTACGACGTGACGACACCGGACGTGAAGGTCGGGTCGACCGAAAAGAGCGTCACCGTCCCGACCGTCAAGACGGAAGAGCGGACCATCAACGTCCCGACCGTGGACGTGACCACCGGCAAGGAAAAGGCAGCCGCCGCCAGCGCGAAGAAGTAGGCTCGAGCAGCCTGCGCGGCGGGTTCCTTCGGGTCCGGACCGGGACGGGGCCCGGCTGCCTCCGCGAATGTCCCCCGTCGCGGGCTGCGCCCGCTTCCTCCTCCTTGATTTCGCTGCGACGGCCAGACCCCGTTCCGGTCCTGCGGGGCTGGTGTTCCACCGCGGCGCGCCCACAAGGCCGAGGGGGCCGCCTCGGCCGCCCCCCACGCGCAAAGAAAAGCCTAGGCTTTCTTCGCGCCGAGCCGTGACTCGGTGCCCTTCAGCAGCCGCGAGATGTTCTCGCGGTGCCGGTAACCCAGCAGCATCGCCATCGCGGCCAACGCGAGGGCGATGCCTGCTTCGGCGTACCATGCCACACGATTGCCCAGCAGGTAATAGACCGGCGCGAACAGCGCCGCGACCAGGGACGCGAGGGACGAATAGCGAAAGAAGAAGGCGATGATCAGCCAGGTGGCGGCGGTCCCGAGCCCCAGGATCCAGTGGATGCCGAACACGACGCCGATGAAGGTGGCCACGCCCTTGCCGCCCTTGAACTTGAAATACACCGGCCAGAGGTGTCCCAGAAACGCCGCGAGCCCCACCAGGGCCATGGTGCCGTCGCCCAGGCCGTAGGGCTTGCCCCAGATCTTCACGGCCAGCACCGGCAGCAGCCCCTTGAGCGCGTCGAGGAGCAGCGTCACGATGGCGGCGGCCTTGCTGCCCGAACGCAGCACGTTGGTCGCCCCGGGATTCTTGCTGCCGAACGTGCGCGGGTCCTTCAGCCCCATGACACGGCTGACGATCACGGCGAAGGAGAGCGATCCGACCAGGTAGGCCGCGAGGGCGGCCAGGAGGGGGGCGAGCGTTTGCATGGCCCCGCTATTCTGCCAGTGCGCAGCTGACCGGCTTCGCGTCGAGCAGCTCCACGCAGACCCGGGGCTCAATGCCGACCAGGTAGCCGCGCAGGCCGCCGTTGATGGCGATGCGGGGCAGCGACAGGATGGCTTCCTCGATGTACACCGGCATCGCCTTGCGCGTGCCGAACGGCGAGGTGCCGCCCACCAGGTAGCCGCTGTGGCGATTGGCCACCTCGGGCTTGCAGGGCTCGACCGACTTGGCGCCGATCTGGCGCGCGAGATTCTTGGTGGACACCTTGCGGTTGCCGTGCATCAGCACGATCAGCGGCCGGGCCTTCTCGTCCTCCATCACGAGCGTCTTGACGACGGTGAACGGATCGAAGCCCAGCACCTGCGCGCTGTGCTGCGCGCCGCCGTGCTCCAGGTACTCGTAGGGGTGCTCCGTGAACGCCACCTTGTTCGCCTTCAGGAAGGCGGTGGCGGGGGTTTCGCTGATGTGCTCTTTCCTGGCCATGGCCCTCAGATCGCCGGATCCCGGATCTCCCACCGGACCCGGTCGATCTCCGCCAGCAGCTCGGGCGAGAGTTGCGTGCCCCAGGCGTCCAGGTCCTCGTCGAGCTGCGCGACCGTGGTGACGCCGATGATCGTGCTGGCCACCTGCCATTTGGTGTAGCACCACGCCAGCGCCATGCGGGTGGGCGTCATGCCGTGGGCGCGCGCCAGCGCGTTGTAGCGGCGCGCGGCGGCCACCGCCTCGGGACGGCCCCAGCGCTGCTTCCGAACCGTTTCGTACCGGCCGATGCGCGCATTGCGCGGCGTCCCGGGGCCATCGATGCCCGGTTCGTCGTACTTGCCCGTCAGCAGGCCGAACCCCAGCGGCGAATAGGGAATGAGCGAGACGCCCAGGCGGTGCATGGTCTCGTCCAGGCCGTTCTCCAGCCCGCGGCTGAGCACGTTGTACACGTTCTGCACGGTGGCGATGCGCGGCAGGCCGTGCTCTTCGGCGAGCCGGACGAACTCGTGCACACCGTAGGGCGTCTCGTTCGACAGGCCGATGTGGCGCACCTTGCCCTGCTTCACGAGGACGGCCAGCGCCTCCAGCTGCTCGCGCAGCGATGTCTGCGAGCGCTCCTTCGCCGGCTCGTAATACATCTGGCCGAACGCCGGGACGTTCCGCTCGGGCCAATGGATCTGGTACAGGTCGATCACGTCGGTCTTCAGGCGCCGCAGCGACCCTTCGCAGGACGCGACGATGTCCTGGGGCGTCAGGCCCCCGCCCTCGCGCACCCAGGGCATCCCGCGCGACGGGCCCGCCACCTTGGTGGCCAGCACGAGCCTGCCGCGCGCGCCGGGGTTCTTCGCGAACCAGTTGCCGATGATGGTTTCCGTGGCGCCGAAGGTTTCGGCGCGGGCGGGCACGGCGTACATCTCGGCCGTGTCGATGAAGTCCACCCCCCGCTCCAGCGAGCGGTCGAGGATGGCGTGGGCGGTGGGCTCGTCGACCTGCTCGCCGAAGGTCATGGTGCCCAGGCAGATGGGCGTGACGTGCAGGTCGCTATGGCCGAGTTGGACTTTTTGCATGGGAACTGGGACGACAGGGGCAAGAAGGACTGCGCAGAATAATCGATTGTCACATTTCACGTGCGAGACGCATCCAACGACTTGACGCCGCGGCACTTCGCGGCACCAAGGAGCACGCACATGGAAATCTTCCGCCCCCGCTGGATGCTGGATCGCCCCACGCACCGCCCGCCCACCCGCGCACCGGCATTTCGCTGGCGAACCTGGCTCGCCGCCGCTGCAGTTGCCGGCCTCGCGGCCGGGTGCGGCGGCTCGGGCGACGGCGGCGCCGGGCAGCAGGCCCTCGCCGCGCAAGGCCAGCAGGTCTTCCGTTTCGACACGTTCGGGGACGAGGCCTTCTGGACCGACAAGCTGAAGATGAACGAGGTGATCAGCCAGGCGGTCGACCCCGTGACGGCGCTGTCGGTGGGATTGAAGGTCGACGCCGACGCCTTGCCCGCCGCGGTGGTGGCCGGCATCCAGAACGGCACGGTCGACTTGACGAGCCCGGCCACCACGGTCGCGCTGCTCAAGCTCGACGCGGTGGTGGGCGTCAAGGGCACGGTCGAAACCGTGAACGGCAAGGACACCCTCACCCGCGTCGGCATCACCTGCGCGTTGTGTCATTCCACGGTGGACAACTCCTTTTCGGCCGGCATCGGCAAGCGCCTGGACGGCTGGCCCAACCTCGACCTGAACCCCGGGGCCATCATCGCGCTGTCGCCTGCCGTGCCCGAGGCAACGAAAGTCGTCTACAACTCCTGGGGCAAGGGCAAGTACGACCCGCGCTTCAACATCGACGGCCAGAGCAAGCCCGTCGTCATCCCGCCGGCCTACGGCCTGCAGGACATCCACAAGGTCACGCTCACGGGCGACGGCAACGACATCGCCTACTGGAACCGCTACGTGGCGGTGACGCAGATGGGCGGCCTCGGCAATTTTACCGAGCCGCGGCTGAACCTCTCGGTGACCAACGGCACGGTGGACCTGGTGACGGACAAGCTGCCCGCGCTGCAGGCTTACCAGTTGACCCTGCTGCCGCCCGCGCCGCCGGCCGGGAGCTTCGACGCGGCAGCGGCTACGCGCGGCAAGGTGGTGTTCGAGGGCAACGGGCGCTGTGCCACCTGCCACACCGGCGCGAGCTTCACCGATGCCAACGCCACGCTGCACCCGCCGGCCGATTCGGTCGTCGAGCCGGAAACGCCGAGCTACGCGGCGCGCTCGGCGACGAAGCAATACCGCACCTCGCCCCTGCGTGGCGTGTGGCAGCACGCGCCGTATTTCCATGACGGCTCCGCCGCGACGCTGGAAGAAGTCGGGCAACGCTACAACACCAAGCGATCGCTCGGCCTCACGGCGCAGGAGATCGCCGACCTGGCGCAGTACCTGAAGTCGCTGTAGGCTACAACCCCTTGGCCCGTTCTTCTTCCTGGAGCCGCAGCACGCGCCGCTGCACCTTCCCCGTCGTCGTCATGGGCAGCGCCTCGATGAATTCGATCTCCTTCGGGTACTCGTACGGCGCGAGCTTGCCCTTGACGTGGGCCTGCAGCTGCGCGACGAGCTGCGCGTCGAAAGCGCCCGAGTCCGGGCCTTTCTTCGCGCGCGTCGCCGCGAAGTCCGGCGCCAGCACGACGAAGGCCTTCACCAGCGCGCCACGCTCCCGGTCCGGCTTGGGCACGACGGCGGCGTTGATCACGGCCGGGTGCTTGACCAGGCAGTTCTCTATTTCGCTGGGCCCGATGCGGTAACCCGCCGCCTTGAACACGTCGTCGGCGCGGCCCTGGTACCAGAGGTAGCCGTCCTGGTCGCGCGTGGCGAGGTCGCCGGTGCGGCACCAGTCGCCGGTGAACTTGTTGCGGGTGGCCGCCTCGTTCTTCCAGTAGCCCAGGAAGAAGATCGGGTCCGGTTGGCCGTGGACGTCGAAGCGATTGAGCGCCACGTCGCCGGGCACGCCCGGCGGGCATTCGTTGCCCTCGTCGTTGATCACCGCCACCCGGTGCCCCGGGTAGCCGCGCCCCATGCTGCCCGGCCGGGCGGGCCAGCCGATGCCGCCTTCCGTGCGGCCGTTCATCGAGCAGTTGCCGACGATGTAGTTGATCTCCGTCTGGCCGAACATCTCGTTGACGGTGACACCCAGGTGGTCGCGGCAATACGCGAAAACGGCGTCGCCCACTGCCTCGCCGGCGCTCATCATGGCCCGCAGCTTCAGCGTGAACTGCTTCTGCGGCTCCGGATAGGCCTTCATCATGGCCTTCAGCGCCGTGGGGAACAGGAAGGTGTGGGTGACACCCTGCTCCTGCATCAGCGTGAACGCGAGCTCGGGGCTGAAGCGGCCGTTGTAGGCGACGATCGGGCGGCCGAAATAGAGTGTGGGCAGGAGCGCATCCATCAGGCCCCCGGTCCAGGCCCAATCGGCCGGCGACCAGAACACGGCGCTGGTGTCGTTGTTGGCCTTGCCGTCGAAGCCGAACCAGTTCTGGCTGCAGGTGAACCCCGGCAGGTTTCCGATGAGGGCGCGATGCGGGATCAGCGCGCCCTTGGGCGGCCCGGTGGTGCCGCTGGTGTAGATCAACACCGCGCCCTCATCCGCTTTCGTCTTCACCGCGACGAAATCGGTGCGCTGCCGGGCCAGCTCCACGTCATAGTCCAGGTCCGCCTGGAGGGCGGCCGCGCCGACGCCGACCAGGGTGCGCAACGCGGGGCACTGGTCGCGCACCGACACCATGTTGGCGATCGAACTCTCGTCGCAGATCGCGACCACGGCTTCGCTGTCCTGCAGCCGGTATTCCAGCGCGTCGGGGCCGAACAGCATCGACAGCGGCATGGCCACCGCGCCCAGCTGGAAGATGGCCATGTACGCGATCGCGGTCTCGAACCGCTGCGGCATGACGACGGCGACCCTGTCGCCGCGCTGGACGCCCAGGCGCGCGAGCATGTGGCTGAGGGCATTGGCCCGCGTCTGCAGCTCGGCGTAGGAGAGGTATTCAGCGCCGGCCCTCGCGCCGTGCGCACGGATCGCCGTGCGTTCGACCGCCCCGGCCTTGTGCGCCCAGCGCGTGCAGCAGACCTGCGCGATGTTGAAGTATTCCGGCACCTGCCAGCGAAAGCCCGCATGCATGCGCGAATGGTTGTCCCTGACTTGACTGGCGGCCATCGCCGGTCCTTTCGACGAGCCGCCTCTTGAAAGGACGGCGCCCCCTCGGGGGGCAGCGAACCGGGGTGGGCGTGGGGGCTTCATGTTCTTCCTTATGATTCCCTCCAATGTAGCAACGCCAGCGCCGATGTACCAACCCCAAAGAACCCCCAGCAGCCAGTTTGTCCCGATCCGCAACCTCAAGTACCACGTGCTGGTCTGGGGCGAGCCCGGGCCGGGGAAGGTGCCCATGGTGATGGTGCACGGCTGGATGGACGTGGCGGCGTCATACCAGTTCGTGGTGGACGCTTTCGCGCACGACCACTATGTCATTGCGCCGGATTGGCGCGGATACGGGCTGACCGAGACATCTGGCGCCGACAACTACTGGCTCCCCGACTACCTGGCCGACCTGGACTTCCTCATCGACCACTACTCGCCGGGCGCCCCCGTGCACCTCGTGGGCCACAGCATGGGGGGCAACGTCGCGATGCTCTACGCGGGGTCCCGCCCGGAGCGCATCCGGCGGCTGGTGAACCTCGAAGGTTTCGGCATGCCGGCGACGCGGCCGTCGCAGGCGCCCAAGCGCTTTGCGAAGTGGATGGACGAGCTCAAGGCCTTCCACCGCGGCGAAATGGCCCTGAAAGCCTACGACTCGGTGGACGGCGTCGCGCAGCGGCTGATGAAGACCAACAAGCGCCTGAACCAGGACAAGGCCGACTGGCTGGCCCGGCACTGGGCCAGGCCCGACGCCGAGGGCCAATGGCGGATCCTCGGCGATGCGGCCCACAAGATCATCAATGCCCAGCTGTACCGCGTGGACGAGGTGCTGGAAATCTACAAGGGCATCACAGCGCCCACGCTGGCGATCGAAGCCAGCGACGACAGCCTGGCGAAGTGGTGGCAGGGAAAATTCACCTTGGCGGAGTACCACGAACGTTTGCAGTCCGTGCCCGACCTGCAGCGCGCCGTGATCCAGGACGCCGGGCACATGCTCCACCACGACCAGCCGGCGGAATTGGCCCGGGTGGTGGAAGGCTTCCTGGAGGCCTGAACACGCGACACCCATGAGACAAATTACCGCTGGGCTGGCCGGCGCAAGCTCAAGAAGTAACAGCGCTTGAAGTAGGACAGCTCCTACTTCACACTGGCGTCACCAATTGTGTTCGGGGTGACGAATGCGCAGGATTTGTTGGGGACTGTTGCTGGCGGCTGTGACCTGGCCTTGCGCGGCCGTGGCCGATGAGTTCGACCAGGGCGTGGCCACTTTGTGGGAAGTCCTCTGGCACCAAAGCGGCACTCCCACCCGGATCGTGCGGTGGGAAAACGACATCCGCGTGCGCGTCCACGGCGTGAACCTCGCCGCCCATCGCGAACACACGCTCACCGCCCTGCGCGCCGTCACGGCCGAGGCCGGCCTCAAGCTCATCGACGTCAGCGGCCAGCCCGACGCCGACCGCGTCGCCAACCTCACGGTCGAGATCACGCCCGACAACCAGCTGGAAGACAACCAGCCCTGCGTCACCTTCCTCGATTTCAAGAGCGAGGCGAAGATCGACACGGCCGTGGTGCAGATGCGCTCCAAGGACGCCTGGCGCTGCGCCTACCACGAGGCCATGCACGTGATGGGCGTGCGCGGCCATCCCGCCGGGCAAACGGTGCTGAGCTACTTTCCCTGGAAGGTGGATGAGCTGATGCCGCTGGACAAGGTGATGCTGCGCGCCTGGTACTCGCCGCGCATGACCGGCGGCATGACGCCTTTCGAGGCGCTGCCGATCCTGGCCGACGAACTCGTCACCACCATGCCCAACCGCACGGCGGCCGCCCAGGCCCGCGATGCGTTCTTCGCCGCGACGATCCAGCAGATGCATGCCTATGCCAACGGCCAGGGCGAGATCCCGGCCATCGTCAAGCGCTCGGGCAAGGCCACGCCCGAGGGCATCCGGTTCGGCCGCGGCGAGATGAGCTACTTCCTGGGCATCGCCTACATGGAAGGCGTCACGGCGCCACGCGACCCGACGCTGGCCGTGCGCTGGCTGGAGCGCGCCGCGACGATGGGCAACCGCGGCGCCCAGGCGAAACTGGGAGCGTTCCGGCAGTAGCGGTCGTCGTGCGAGAATCCCGCTCTTCGAAGGATTTTCGCCATGGAAGCAGAACGCATCAACCAGATCGGCAGCCAGCTGGCCGACCTCTCCAATCGCACCCAGGCCCTCCGGGGGTATCTTTGACTTCGATGCCAAATCGGAGCGCCTGAGAACCGTCAACGCGTCGCTGGAAGACCCGCAGGTCTGGAACGACCCCAAGAAGGCCCAGGAACTGGGCAGGGAAAAGAAGCAGCTGGATGGCGTCGTCGTGATGCTGTCCGACCTCACGCGCGAGCTCGCGGACAACCTCGAGCTCTTCGAGATGAGCAAGGAAGAAGGCGATGATGCCGGCCTTGCCACCATCGAGGCCGACACCGCCAAGCTCGCCACGGACGTGGAAGCGCTGGAGTTCCGGCGCATGTTCAACAAGCCGGCCGACCCGCTCAATGCCTTCCTCGACATCCAGGCCGGCGCCGGCGGGACCGAAGCGTGCGACTGGGCCAGCATGCTGCTGCGCCAGTACCTCAAGTACGCCGAGCGCAAGGGCTTCAAGACGACGGTCGAGGACGAGACCCCGGGCGACACGGCCGGCATCAAGAGCGCGACCATCAAGCTCGAGGGCGACTACGCCTACGGCCTGCTGCGCACCGAAACGGGCGTGCACCGCCTGGTGCGCAAGTCGCCCTTCGATTCGGCAGGTGGCCGGCACACGAGTTTTGCCAGCGTATTCGTGTACCCCGAGATCGACGATTCGATCGAGATCGACATCAACCCGGCCGACGTGCGGGTGGACACCTACCGCGCCAGCGGCGCGGGCGGCCAGCACATCAACAAGACCGATTCGGCCGTGCGCCTGACGCACATTCCCACCAACATCGTGGTGCAGTGCCAGGACAGCCGCAGCCAGCACAGCAACCGCGACGTGGCGTGGAAGCGCCTGCGCTCGCGCCTGTACGACCACGAGATGCGCAAGAAGATGGAGGAGCAGCAAAAGCTCGAGGACACCAAGACCGACGTCGGCTGGGGCCACCAGATCCGCAGCTACGTGCTGGACAACAGCCGCATCAAGGACCTGCGCACCGGCGTCGAAATCTCGGCCATCCAGAAAGTGCTGGACGGCGACCTGGACCCCTTCATCGAAGCGTCGCTCAAGCAGGGCGTATGACAGCATCGCCGCGCCTGAGTACCGCCGGGCCGCCCCACGGTGCGAACGCCCCCTCGGGGGGCAGGGTGGCCACGAAGTGGCCGCCCGTGGGCGCCATCATCTTCGACATGGACGGCACGATGGTCGACTCCATGCCGTGGCACGCCAGGAGCTGGGTCGAGTTCACGCGGCGCCACGGGCTCGACATGGAAGTGGCCGAGATCATGCGCCGCACCACTGGCCGCACCGGCGTCGAGTGCATGCGCGAGGTGTTCGAGCGAGACGTGCCGCACGAGGAAGCGCTGGCCCTGATCGGCGAGAAGGAAGCGATCTACCGCGAGCTGTTCAGCCCGGTGTTCGCGGAGGTCGGTGGGTTCCGCCGCTTCGCGGCGGACGCGATGGCGCGCGGCCTGAAGGTGGGCGTGGGCACCGCCGGCGACCGCCACAACATTTCCTTCACCTTCTCGCACTTGAAGATGGAGAGCGCCCCGCACGTGGTGGTGGGCGGCGACGAAGGCCTGCCCGGCAAGCCGGAGCCCGCGATCTTCCTGGAAGCCGCGCGGCGACTGGGTGTCGCGCCCGAGCGATGCATCGTGTTCGAGGATGCGCCTTTCGGCATCGAGGCGGCGCGGCGCGCGGGCATGCGCGCGGTGGCGGTGTGCACGAGTCACGAAGCCGGTGAACTGGCCGGAGCCCATGTGGTCGCGCAGGTGCGCGACTACCATGAACTTGCAAGAACGAACTTCCTGGAGAGCCTTTATGCGTGAAGGACACAACAACGTCATCTACCGTTCCGACTACCAGGCTCCCGCCTTCTGGATCGACAACGTGGAACTGACATTCGACCTCGACCCGGCCAAGACACGCGTGCTGAACAAGATGAAGGTGCGGCGCAACGCCGACGCCGTGCCGCAATCCCTTCGGCTGGACGGCGAGGAGCTGAACCTCGCGCGCGTGCTGGTGAACGGCGAGGGCACCTCCTTCAAGCTGGAGGACAACCAGCTGGTCCTGGAGAACCTGCCCGAGGGCTACGAGCCCTTCGACCTGGAGATCTTCACGACCTGTTGCCCGGCGAAGAACACCAAGCTCATGGGCCTGTACGTGAGCAACGACTCGTTCTTCACGCAATGCGAGGCCGAAGGCTTTCGGCGCATCACCTACTTCCTGGACCGTCCGGACGTGATGGCGAGCTACACGGTGCTGATCCGCGCCGACAAGGCGGCCTATCCCGTGCTGCTGTCCAATGGCAACCTGGTGGAGCAAGGCGAGCTGGAAGAAGGCCGCCACTACGCCCGCTGGGTGGACCCGTTCAGGAAGCCCAGCTACCTGTTCGCGCTGGTCGCGGGGCAGCTGGTCGCGCGCGAGCAGCGCATCGGCTCGCGCGCCGGCAAGGAGCACCTGCTGCAGGTCTATGTGCGCCCCGGCGACCTGGACAAGACCGAGCACGCGATGAATTCGCTGATGGCCTCGGTGGCCTGGGACGAGGCGCGCTTCGGCCTGTCGCTGGACCTGGAGCGCTTCATGATCGTCGCCACCAGCGACTTCAACATGGGCGCGAT
>Ga0255338_1002184_pt1 | contig 30516 bp, 29 predicted proteins | sample MeOH1_35cm_T4_19_FD_203715 | JGI IMG/M metagenome (GOLD analysis project Ga0255338, IMG submission 203715) | Sandy soil microbial communities from University of British Columbia, Vancouver, Canada - MeOH1_35cm_T4_195 | ecosystem: Engineered > Artificial ecosystem > Sand microcosm > Unclassified ... | reverse complement strand
CTGTCGCCTTCGGCCTGCCGGTGGCCGCGGTGATCGACGCCGGCGCCATGGCGCAGACCTTCGGCGCGATCGCCAAGGGACTCAAGGAGTACAGGCCGGTGCCGTTCGCCGGCGTTATCGCGAACCGCGTGGCCAGCGCCGGCCACACCAGCATGCTCGCCGCGAGCTTGCCGCCGGATATCGCGCTGCTGGCCGCGCTGCCCAAGGCGTCGCATTCGTTTCCCGAGCGTCATCTGGGTCTCGTGCAAGCCGAAGAGCTCGCCGGGCTGTCCGCAATGCTCGACACGCTGGCCGATCTCGTCGGGGGGCAGCGGCTACACCGGGCTACCGCCAGCGGTGCCCTTCGCGACGCCAGCATTGCGTCCGCCGCCGCGCGCACTTGCCGGCCGGCGCATCGCCGTGGCGCGCGATGCTGCGTTCTCTTTCCTGTACCGCGCCAATGTCGATTGCCTGGCAGACATGGGCGCGGAACCCGTGTTCTTTTCACCGCTCGCCGACGAGGCGGTACCGCACGCCGACGCGCTTTATCTGCCGGGCGGCTATCCGGAGCTGCACGCGCCGCGGCTTGCCGGCAACCGGCGCTGGCTCGATTCGCTGCGCGCTTTTGCGGCGGCGAAGCGTCCGCTGCTCGCCGAATGCGGCGGCATGATGGTCCTGTTCGACACGCTCGTCACGCGCGACGGCATCGCGCATGCGATGGCGGGACTGCTGCCGGGCGCAGTCATGATGCGCGAGCGCCTGTGCGCGCTCGGCCTGCAATCGCTCGCGCTGCCGCAGGGCGAGTTGCGAGGCCACACGTTTCATTATTCGCAGCTCGGCACGCCGCTCGAGCCGGCATGGCGCTGCACGCCTCACGGCCGCAGCGCAGGTGAGCACGTCTTTCGACACGGCAGCGTGATCGCTTCCTACCTGCACGCCTACTTTCCGTCCAATCCGACGGCCGCAGCGGCATTGTTGACGGGTGCGGTATGAGCGAGTTCAGCCGCGAGCAGATCGACACGATTTATGAGGTCATCGCGGCGCGCCGGGATATGCGTCATTTCCGCCGCGATCCTCTCGACGAAGCGCTGCTCGCACGTCTGCTGCAGGCGGCCCATCTCGCGCCCAGCGTCGGCTTCATGCAGCCGTGGCGCTTCATCCGCATCTGCGACAAGGCGTTGCGCGTGCGCATCCACGAGCTGATCGAAGCCGAGCGCGCCGCCACCGCGCACGCGCTGGAAGCGCGCGCCGCCGAATTCATGCGGCTCAAGGTAGAAGGCATCCTCGAGTGCGGTGAGGTGCTGGTGGCCGCGCTGTGCGACGGGCGCGAACGGCACATCTTCGGCCGCCGCACGATGCCGGAGATGGATCTCGCCTCGGTGGCCTGCGCCATCCAGAACATGTGGCTCGCGTCGCGCGCGGAGGGCATCGGCATGGGTTGGGTGTCGCTGTTCGACCCGGAAGCGCTACGCACGCTGCTGCGCATGCCGCAAGGCAGCCGGCCGGTTGCCGTGCTGTGCCTCGGTCATGTCGATGCTTTCTACCCGCGGCCCATGCTCGAAGCTGAGGGCTGGGCGCAGCGCGCCGATTTGAGCGGGTTGGTGTTCACCGATTACTGGAATACACCCGCGGAGCAGGAGCGGCCGGCATGATCACGCTCGTCACCGGCGGCGCGCGTTCGGGCAAAAGCGGTTACGCCGAGCAGCTTGCCGTGCAGAGCGGTCTCGCCGTCGTCTATCTCGCGACTGCGCAGGCACGCGATGCCGAAATGTCGCAGCGCATCCAGCGTCACCGCGCCCTTCGGCCCGGCGGCTGGCTTACGGTGGAAGAGCCGCTCGCGTTGGGCACGGCGCTGCGGGCGCAGGCCCGCGCCGATCGTTGCATCGTCATCGACTGCCTTACGCTGTGGCTCACCAACCTGATCCTCGCCGACCATCCCGAGCATTGCGATGTCGTGTCGATCGACGCCGGGCGGCGCTACAGCGCCGAGCGTACGGACTTCCTCGATGCGCTGCGGATGGAGCCAGGTGAGGTCATCGTGGTGAGCAACGAGGTCGGCACGGGCGTCGTGCCGCTGGGCGCGCTCAACCGCTTCTTCGTCGACGAAGCAGGACGGCTCAATCAGGCGGTCGCGGCGTGCGCCAGGCGCGTCGTGTGGATGGTAGCGGGGTGTCCGGTGTACGCCAAAGGGAGCGCATAGAATGTTCGCCGGATTGGGCATCGGGGCGCTGCTCGTGCTCACCTGCGCGGGCGTTGCCCTCGACGCGGTTTTCGGCGAGCCGCGCCGCGCGCATCCGCTGATGGCATTCGGATGGATCGCACAGCGTATCGAAACCCGGCTCAATCGCGGAGCGCCGGGCAACGCCCTCGAGCGTCGGTTGCGCGGCGCCGCCGTGCTGGGCGTTGTCGTCGGCATGCCGGTGACGATGCTCGCGGTAGTGATGGCGCAAGCACCCGCGTGGGCCATTGCGGTACTCCATGCCGCGATGCTGTATTTCGCCCTCGGCGCGAAAAGTCTGCGGCAGCACGCGCAGGCCGTGGCAAAGGCGCTCGGCGCCTCCGACCTCGCGGGCGCTCGCAGGCTCTGCGCCCGGATCGTCACGCGCGACTTGCCTGAAGCGGCTGCACCCGACGTCGCGCGTGCGGCAGTCGAATCGACGCTGGAGAACGGCAACGATGCCGTGTTCGGGGCCCTCTTCTGGTTTGCGATCGGCGGCGCGCCGGGCGCGCTCGCCTATCGCCTGGTGAATACGCTCGATGCAATGTGGGGCTACAAGACGCCGCGCTACCGCTATTTCGGCTGGGCCGCCGCGCGGCTCGACGACCTCATGAATTACTTCCCGGCACGGCTCACCGCGCTCACGTACGCGGCGCTGGGCGATACGCGCACCGGCTTGCGCTGTTGGCGGACTCAAGCCCGCGCATGGGAGAGCCCCAACGCCGGGCCGGTCATGGCGGCAGGCGCCGGCGCACTGGGCATCGCGCTGGGCGGCGCCGCCCGCTACCACGGACGCCTCGAACAGCGCGCATGCCTCGGTCACGGACTCGAACCGCAGGCCGCCGACATCGGCCGCGCCCTGCGTCTGGTGCATGCGGGCATCGCGATGTGGCTCGCGTTCCTCGCCGTGGCGGCGCTCGCAGCGTGGGGAAGCGGACATGCGTGAGCACGGTGGCGACCTCGTACGCGCTGCACAGGAATACGGCATCCCCGTAGAACGCTGGCTGGACCTTTCCACCGGCATCAACCCTCACGGCTATCCCGTGCCGCAAGTGCCGGCACGTGCGTGGCTGCGCCTGCCGTCGGACGATGCGCCGCTGCGCCGCGCGGCTGCGGAGTACTACGGGACTGACTCGCTGCTGCCGGTCGCCGGCACCCAGGCGGCCATACAGGCACTGCCGCGATTGCGGCGGCACTCGCGTGTGCTGCTGGCCGCGCTGACGTACAACGAATACGCGCATGCCTGGCGACGGCACGATCACGACGTGCAGATGGTAGAACCGGGCGACTTTGGCACACGACTCTCGCAGACCGACGTGCTCATCGTGTGCAACCCCAACAATCCTACCGGCGCGCGCATCGCACCGCAGCGGCTGCTCGAATGGCACGCTGCGCTGTCCTCGCGTGGAGGATGGCTGATCATCGACGAGGCCTATATCGACGTCACGCCTGAAGCAAGTCTCGCCGCGGTCGCCCACCGCCCGGGACTCATCGTGCTGCGTTCGCTGGGAAAGTTTTTCGGCCTCGCCGGCACCCGCGTCGGCTTTGCGCTCGCCGAGCGTACGATTTGCGATGCACTTCAAAGCGAACTCGGGCCGTGGACGGTCTCCGGACCGTCGCTTTTCGCCGCCTGCGATGCGTTGCGCGACACGTCATGGCAGGCAGAGACGCGGCTCAGGCTGATTGCATCAGGCCGCAGGCTGCGCGGATTACTCACTAGGGCAGGAGCGACGGACATGGTCGGCACCCCGTTGTTTCTGTGGTGGCAGGACAGCCGTGCGCTCGCCCTGCATCATGCGCTCGCGCGCCAGGCGATCCTGACCCGCGTGTTCCGCGACAGCCATCCCGCCGGTATTCGCTTTGGTCTGCCGGGCGTCGACGAGGAATGGGAAAAACTCGACCACGCCCTCGAATGTTGGAAGGACATGTCATGCGTATGAGGTCATTGCTCGGGCTCGCTGTCGGGATCGTTGCAGCCCTGCGCTGCGTTTGCGCGATCGCCGGGATTCGCGTGATCGACGATCATGACCGGACGGTGGTTCTGGAGCGCCCGGCGCAGCGCATCGTGAGCCTTGCGCCGCATGTGACCGAGCTGCTGTTCGCCGCCGGCGCCGGTGAACGCATCGTCGGGGCGGTGGACTACAGCGATTACCCGGAAGCGGCCAAACGCATCCCTAGCGTGGGCAACAACCGCCAGCTCGATCTGGAACGCATCGTCACGCTCAAGCCCGACCTCATCGTGGTATGGCTGCACGGCAACGCGCAGCGCCAGCTCGACAAGCTGGTCAAGCTCGGCATTCCGCTCTTTCATAGCGAGCCCCGCCAGCTCGAGGACATCACACGCGCCATCGAGAAGCTCGGACAGCTCGCCGGCACGGACGCCATCGCACGGCCTGCGGCCCGTGCTTTCTCGGCGCGCGTAGAGGCGTTGCGTATGCGGTATGCGGGACGGCCACCGGTGAGGCTGTTCTATCAGATCTGGAAGCAGCCGCTGATGACCGTCAACGGCGATCACCTCATCAGCGACGTCATCCGGCTGTGCGGGGGACAGAACGTTTTCGCCGATCTCAAGCCACTCGTGCCGGCGGTCTCCACCGAAGCCGTGCTCACGGCCGACCCCGAGGCTATCGGTACCGCAATCTTCGACGGCAAAGCACGTACTGATCTCGACGGCTGGAAGAACTGGCCTCGCCTGACGGCAACCGCCCGCAAGAATTACTTCTACATCCCCACCGACTTCATCAGCCGCCCGGCGCCGCGCATCATCGAGGGTGTGCGGCGCATGTGCGAGGCGCTGGATGAAGCGCGTGCCCGACGTCCCAGGGACACCCAACGATGAGTTACCGCCGCATTGCCTGCCTGTCGACCGAAGCGGTCGAAACGCTGTACCTGCTCGGCGCCGAGGATCGCATCGCCGGCATTTCAGGCTTCGCCACGCGTCCTGCGCGTGCGCGCAGGGAGAAGCCCAAGGTGAGCGGCTTCTCCAGCGCAAAGATCGAACGCATCCTCGCCGTATCTCCGGATCTGGTGATTGCCTTTTCCGACCTGCAGGCGGAGATCGTGCGCGAGCTCATCCGCGCTGGCGTGGAAGTCCATGTGTTCAATCAACGGGACATTGCCGGGATCCTGCGCATGATCGAGCGGCTTGCCGCCCTGGTCGGCGAAACGCAGGCAGGCGAGCGGCTCGTCGCGGATTTGCAGCAGCGGCTGGACGCCGCTTCAAGCCACGCCCGGAATCATGCGCGGCGGCCGCGCATTTACTTCGAGGAATGGAACGATCCGCTGATCTCCGGCATACGCTGGGTATCGGAACTGATCGAGGCGGCCGGCGGCGTGGACTGCTTCGCGGAAGAATCGCACCGGCACTCAGCGCGCGAGCGGATTATCGCAGACCCGGCGGAAGTGGTGCGCCGCGCGCCCGACATCATCATCGGTTCGTGGTGCGGCAAGAAATTCCAGCCGGAGCAGGTGCGCAGTCGCACTGGTTGGGCAGCGGTGCCCGCCGTGCGCGACGGTCGCCTCTACGAAATCAAGTCGGCCGACATCCTCTCGCCTGGCCCTGCCGCGATCACCGAGGGCCTCGCACAGCTCGAACGGATCGTCGATCGCTGGCAGGCAGAGAACCGCTGATGGACAGACGCATCTCCGGCACGTTGATGGTGCAGGGCACGACTTCCGATGCCGGCAAGAGCACGCTCGTAACCGGCCTGTGCCGCATACTGCGCCGGCGCGGCGTGCGCGTCGTGCCGTTCAAGCCGCAGAACATGGCGCTGAACAGCGCGGTAACCATTGATGGCGGCGAGATCGGTCGCGCCCAGGCCCTGCAGGCGCAGGCAGCCGGCGTGGACCCGCACACCGATATGAATCCGGTGCTGCTGAAGCCGAACTCGGACATCGGAGCGCAAGTCGTCATACACGGCAAAGCGCGCATGGACATGGACGCTCGCAGCTACCACGAGTACAAGCCGCACGCGCTCGCTGCCGTGCTCGAGTCCTATCGTCGCCTGCGGGGACAATACGAATGCGTGCTGGTCGAGGGTGCCGGCAGTCCCGCTGAGATCAATCTGCGCAGCCGAGACATCGCGAACATGGGATTTGCGGAGGCGGTCGACTGTCCGGTGATACTTGTCGCGGACATCGACCGGGGCGGCGTATTCGCGCACATCCTCGGCACGCTCGAGTGCCTGTCGCCATCCGAGCGTGCGCGCATACGCGGGTTCGTCATCAACCGCTTCCGCGGCGACATCGCGTTGCTGCAGCCCGGGCTGGAATGGCTGGAGCACAAGACCGGCAAGCCCGTGTTCGGAGTGTTGCCCTATCTGCAGGGATTGCATCTCGACGCCGAGGACGCACTCCAGTGCGAGCAGGCGGAAACGGCCGAAGACGACCGACTGCGCGTAATCGCACCTGCGTTCCCGCGCATCAGCAATCACACGGATTTCGATGCGCTCCGCGCGTATCCCCAGGTGGACTTCCGCTTCGTCGGGCCCGGCTCACCGATACCGTCCGCAGACCTGATCGTGCTGCCAGGCAGCAAGAGCGTCAGAGCCGATCTCGACTGGCTGGTGGGCGAAGGCTGGTCGCACGCAATCACACGGCACTTGCGCTACGGCGGAAAAGTCATCGGCATCTGCGGCGGCATGCAGATGCTGGGAAGACGCGTGGACGATCCGCACGGGCTGGAAGGCCCCGCCGGATGCAGCCGCGGCCTCGCACTGCTTAACTACGACAGCCGACTCGAGCCGGAAAAGCAATTGCGTCATGTGTGCGGGAGGCTGAGCGAATCAGGCGCGCGTGTCCGCGGCTACGAGATTCACATGGGGGTCACGACCGGACCGGCACTGGGACGCCCGGCCATAGTACTCGACAACGGCGAGGCCAACGGTGCGCTTTCGGAGGATGGCCAGATCTTTGCAACGTACCTGCATGGTTTGTTTGACCAGCCAGAAGCCTCCGCGACGCTGCTTGCGTGGGCCGGTCTTGCGCATGCACCGCCGCTTGATTACGCCGCAATGCGCGAGGCAAGCATCGATCGCCTGGCCGACACACTGACCACGCATCTAGGTATCGATTGGTTGATCGAGGCAATCGGTTAAAAGACCGACGATCGGCAGAGCGTCGCAGCCTCCAATATTCTCGTTCCTACGCCGACCAAATTTCCAGTAACCATTACGTAAACGCTCACAAAAACGGATGCTGCGCGGGCAACCGACGCAGCCGCTCGAGAACGAGTTCAAGAAAATAGACCTGCACGTCGGGCTGGACTAAGGAGAATGCACGCTTTTTTTACCATTAAGCCTTTCGCTTTTGGCCGCCCACATCTGCCGTCCGTCCAGTGCCAACAAAAAACAGCGCTCCTGCCAGAAATGTCCACTCTGCCCTTTCACCCGGCTAACGTCTTGCGCGTCTCGCGACTCTCGGCACCATGCAAAACCCCGTGTGCCGCTAGCTCACCGTTCGGTCGACGCGCCGGTACTGGATCGCTTCGGCCACGTGCATCGGGCGTATCGCCGCACTGCCGTCGACATCCGCGATCGTGCGCGCGACTTTCAGGATGCGGTGATAGCCGCGCGCGGAAAGACCCAGCTTCGCGATCGCCTGCTTGAGCAGCGTCGCGCCTGCTTCGTCGAGCACGCAGTGCTCGTCGATCTCGCGCGCCGAGAGGCGCGCGTTCTCCTTGCCCTGGCGCACGCGCATGCGCGATCGCGCTTCGACCACGCGTGCGCGCACCGTCTCCGACGTCGGGCCGTCCGGCCCGCGATCGAGGTCCACCGCATCCACGGCCGGCACCTCGATCTGTAGATCGATGCGGTCGAGCAGCGGCCCCGAAATCTTGCGGCGATAGCGCAGGACCTGGTCGGGCGTGCAGCGGCACCGGCCGGTGTAATGGCCCAGGTATCCGCACGGGCAGGGACGCGTTGCCTTTTTGCCATTGACCACCGTGACGCTTAAGTCGCTGAAATCAAAGGAACCCGATGTTCCACCGCAGACCGTCGGTCAGCACATCAAGAAAAGGCGCCGAGAGCTCAAATTGACCCAAAAAGGAGCCGCCGCGCGCATCGGCGTGACGCCGGCCACGGTTCTTAACTGGGAAAATGGCCTAAGCCAACCGAAGGCAGAGCATCTTCCCGTGATACGGAACTTCTTGGACTATGACGCTGATCATAGCCGTCAATCCTCGATCGCCGAGCACCTTCGGCGGAGCCGAGAAGCCCTCGGGTGGTCGCAACGACGAGCAGCGCAGGAAAGCGGAATCGATCCATCGACATGGTCAAGCTGGGAAGCGGGCGGAACTATCATGGCGAAGGCCCACCGAGCGCTGGTTGCTCGCTTTGTGGGGCTGCCAGAATCTGAGGTTGATGCCTACATGCGACGCCAAGAGAACAAGTCTCACAAACGTCGCGCGCGGTTTGATGAGAACCAGCGTAGCCGTCCGTAGGCTGAGATGTTTTCGGGCGTGCCGTCGCGCGTTCTTCTGTGTGAGATCGTGGGGCCCTAGCCGGACTTGCGCAGCGGACAGAGAGCGCCTAAATTGGGTGCCTGCGTTGGGGAGATGGCATACCTCCCTCGACAAACCGCCTCGTGGTTGATGATGCCTGCTTGGTGCGCCGGATATCGGTGCGGCGGCAGGTTCTAGGCCCTCCCCTCCTGATGTTCAGCGCCCCAGTTTGCTTACCCAGCGAGCGAAGGGAGCTGCATGCAGTTTTCGAATTGGATAGCGGTCGGCAGCGGGGCTGCCTTTGGCGCTTGGTTGCGGTGGCGGTTGGGGATTCTCCTCAACCCCGTTTTTCCCACTATTCCGCTCGGTACAGCAGCCGCCAACTTGCTGGCCGGCTTGCTCATTGGCATTTCGGTCGCGGCGCTCGCACATTTCACGGTGCTGCCGCCGGAGGTGCGCCTGTTCGTGATCACCGGCTTTCTCGGCGGGCTGTCCACGTTTTCCACGTTCTCGGCGGAAATCGTCACCCTTCTTCGAAACCGGGAACATCTATGGGCGCTGGGCGCCGTGTCGTTGCACGTCATCGGCTCGGTGCTTCTGACGCTACTCGGAATCATGATCGTTCGCTTGCTTCTATCACCGGAGGGCACGCCATGATGAACGGCATCTTCCTGCGCCTGTACATGCGCGAGGACCAGAGACACAAGCACCACATGCTTTCCGAATGGCTGCTTACCAAGGCCAAAGAGCTCGGCATTCACGGCGGCACGATGTTTCACGGCGTGGCGGGGTTCGGGCATCACGGGAAGCTGCACTTCCAGCACTTCTTCGAGCTGGCGGGCGAGTTGCCGATGCAGATCGATTTCGTCGTGACGGAGGATGAAGCCAACCGGTTCCTGGAAGCGGTGAGGCGCGAGGGCGTCCGCCTGTTCTACATGAAGGTGCCAGTGACGTTCGGCGTGCTGAACCCTGATCCATCGGACGCTTCTGAGTTTCAGGATTGACCGTCCGCAATAAGGCGAGGCTGCACTATGACTCAGGTATGGGCACTTGCAGCATTGTGGCTGGGCCTGGCGCTCGTTGCCACGCTGCTTGCGATCCGGTTTCGCGTCGCGACGGCGTTGTCCGAGATCGTCGTCGGCATCGTCGCGCAGCTTGTCATCGGCGTGGCGGTTGGCAGTGCCGTGCTCGGCACCGACGAAGGCTGGATCAAGTTCCTATCCGGCACCGGAGCTATCGTTCTGACGTTTCTCGCCGGTGCGGAATTGGATCCGGTTGTGTTCCGGACCAAGTGGAAGGAGGCAAGCGCCGTGGGCCTCGTCGGCTTCTTTGCGCCGTTCCTCGGATGTGCCGCCGTCGCTTACTACTTTCTGGGGTGGGACCCGCGCGCCAGCTGGCTGGCCGGCGTCGCCTTGTCTACAACGTCCGTGGCCGTCGTATACGCGGTGATGCTGGAATTCGGGCTCAACAAGACCGACTACGGCAAGACGGTTCTCGCTGCCTGCTTCGTGAATGACCTGGGCACCGTTCTCGCGCTCGGGTTGATCTTCGCGCCGTTTACGTACAAGACGCTGGTGTTTGTCAGCGCAAGTGCGCTCGCGTTTGCAGTGCTGCCATGGCTCACACCGCGCTTCTTCAAGCGCTACGGCGGGCGCCCCTCCGAGCTCGAGGCAAAATATCTTCTGCTCGCGCTTTTCGGCATGGGCGCCTTGGCTGCGTGGGCCGACAGTGAAGCGGTCCTGCCGGCCTACATCATCGGCATGGTGCTCGCCGGAACGGTGGGCAAGGACCATTCGCTGGTACGCCGTCTGCGCACCCTGACGTTCGGCATGCTGACCCCGTTCTACTTCATCCGCGCCGGGTCATTCGTGTCCGTCCCGGCGCTGGTCTCCGGATTTGGCGCCTTTCTGATGCTGCTGCTCGCGAAGATGGCGACGAAGTTCGTCGGTGTCTATCCCGTCACCAGGTTCTACAAGTCGCCCAAACAGGAGGCAATGTACACGACTCTTCTAATGTCGACCGGTCTGACTTTCGGCAGCATATCCGCGTTGTTCGGCCTGTCGCACAAAATCATCGATGAGACCCAATATTCGTTGCTCATAGTCGCTGTGGTTGCGAGCGCCGTCGTGCCGACCTTGATTGCCAATGCCTATTTCCTCCCGCGCCATTTGCTGCCGCGGGAAGAGCATGTGAGACCCGCGCCGAAAGCGGATGAGGAGCCGATTACGGTGAAGTGAGGCTGTAGCCAGCGGTCGTGATTTTCGGAGGTTCTGCCATGATCAAGAGGATACTCGTTGCGTATGACGGCTCGGCCGGCGCACAAGACGCGTATAACTTCGCGGTCGATATCGCGAAAAAATACGAAGCGGAAATCTACGTCCTCGCGGTGGCGCGTCCTCCGGACATCGGCGATGACGTCGAAACCGAGGCAATCATAGAGACGTCGCGGCAACACTACGAAAAGACGCTTGCGCCGCTGAAGGCACGAGCCGCTTCGCATGGCGTGCACCATCATTTCAAAGTCGCCGTAGGTCACCCGGCCGAGCAGATCATTCGCCACGCGGAAGAGGACTATAAAGCCGATCTCATCGTCATGGGTCACCGCGGCCATACGTTGTTTGAGCGACTGCGACTGGGCTCGGTTTCGAAGCAGGTGATTCACTATGCTCATTGCCCCGTCACCATAGTACGGTGACAGGCGAGAGCACCCGCTGCCGTCGCACAGGAGTGAAGGAACATGATCGCCATCGATGTTCCGGGTTATAGGAATTTGAGACTGTCGCACCTCGTTCTGGATTACAACGGAACCCTCGCCCGCGACGGTGAGCTGCTCGTTGGCGTGAAACACTCGCTGAGCGAGCTCGCGCATCATCTGCGGCTGCATATCGTTACGGCGGACACGTTCGGTAAAGCTCGCGAGCACCTTAGCGGCATTGTGTGTGACCTTCGTGTCCTCGAGAGTACGGAGGATGGTGGCGCGAAGAAGAGATACGTAGAGCAACTCGGAGCGCAGGAAACGGTATGTATCGGCAACGGCCGCAACGATCGCGCCATGTTCGAAGTGGCGGCCTTGTCCATCTGCGTCGTTGGTCAAGAAGGAGCGGCTCCGGACAGTATCGCCGCGAGTGATGTTGTCGCTCCGGATATCGTTTCCGCACTGGAATCATTGCGCCACCCGAAACGGCTTATCGCAACGCTTCGGGCCTAGTCATGCTGCACGCGGCAAGACATCAGTTTGGCAGCGGTGCTTCTACTACGGAGACCCTGCTGTCGCGATGCCTTGCGGAGCTTGCGGCAATCGGCGTGGCGCCGAATCAATGCGCCGCGCTACTCGCCAAGCTCGCTGCCAACGAATTGAATGTTGTCGTTCTGGGAGAATTCAAGAGAGGGAAAAGCACACTCATCAACGCCCTCCTCGGCGCCGATATTCTTCCTACCGGCGTTGTGCCGCTCACTTCGGTCAACACCATAGTCCGCTATGGGGACGAGACGAAGATACGGGTCGTACACCAGGATGGAAACACTCGAGAGTTGGCAGCGGGCGAGTTGCGCGCATATGTCACGGAGCAAGGCAATCCCCGCAACGAGAAGCAGGTGCGGGAGATCATTATCGGCCATCCCTCGTCGTGGCTTGATGGCGGGGTGAGCATCGTCGATACGCCGGGCATAGGGTCGGTTTATCGGCACAATACCGACGTCGCCTACGCGTACCTGACGAAAGCCGATGCGGCCATATTCGTACTATCTGCCGATCAGCCTATCGGGGAGGAAGAACGCGCATTTCTCGGGAGGATAAGAAAACACGCGGCGAAAATCTTCTTTCTGCTGAACAAGACGGACATCATGAGCCAATCCGAGCTGAAAGAGGTCGTCGACTTTACCTCACACGTCCTCCGTGAAGCTCTCGGGACGGACGTACAGGTCTTTCCGGTATCCGCGCGCCTTGCAATCGAGGGGAAAATAGGCCGGTCGGACACGCTTGAATGGAAGAGCGGCATTTCCATGTTCATGGAGGCCTTGAAGCGCTTTCTATTGGAGGACAAGACCGCCGTGCTCACGGCATCGCTCGCAAGCAACGCGCTGCGGCTTGTCGCTCAGGCAAAGCTGAACGGCGAGCTCGAGGTCCGCGCACTGTCGGAGCCGTTGGAGCGGCTCCAGGAAAAGATCGCGGCATTCCGAGGACGAAAGAAGGAAGTTCTCATCACAAGATCCGAATACGGGCTTCTGGTGGGCGCACAGATTGGCGAGCTCCTGAAGGAAGTCATCGAGCCTGATCTGGAAGCCTTCAAGGGACCGCTGGCCGTACGGATGGGCGAACAGTTGGCGAGGTACTTTGGGGACTGCCGACATTTGTCGTCGAGCGAGCTGGAGCAAGCACTCGAAGATTATGTCAAAGAAAGTATCCGATCTGCGTTCGATGCGTGGCGATCCGAGGAAGAGGCGAAGCTAAGCTCGAAGTTTACGAAAGTTTGCCAGCGTTTCGAAAGCAGGGTGAATGACGTTGTCGACGATCTTTCGCGCTACTCTTCGGAGCTCTTCGGAGTCCCGTTTCAGCCAATCAAAGTCAGCTCCAGGTGGGAAACAGAGTCCGCCCTGTACTACAAGTTCTGGAATGAACCCGTCAGCCTCCAGATCCTGTCATCTTCCCTCATACGCACGCTCCCGAAAGTCGTGAGCGGCCGCTTGCTGCTGAGGAAGGCTCAGCGCGCGGCGATGGAAAGCATCGACACGCAGGCAGGGCGCGTCCGGTACGACTTCGCGCAGCGCGTGGAAGCAAGCATGCGAAGGTTCAAGGAATCCATGCTGGGAGCGATTGACGCGACCGTGCAGGGTTTGGAGGATGCCTTGCAAAGAGCCGTTGAACTAAGTCGGCAGAGTGCGGTGACGGCGCAGGATCGCATCCACGTAATTGTCGAACGAAGGCGCGCCCTGTGTGACATCGAGCACCGGCTTGAGCAGGTCTTGGGGGCAACCCACTTTGCGTGACTGGAGGTAAAGGAGCGCAATCTCGTCACTGCTGCGAACTCTTGCAACGGCCGGTGGTCGTAATTCACCGGAGGCGATGGAGCCCGCCTTTAACCGCCGATTGGCTGATGGCCCCTACTCGCAATGAGTGGGGGCTTTTTTTTTGCGTTTATGGGACATCGCAAGTGAATGCACCATCGCAAACCGTCGTCGTGGTCGTATCGCTCCGTTCCTCCCGGCGATATTCCGGTGTCGCATCGCCATGGTGTCCTGTCCGGCTCTCATGAATCTCATGAACCGACCCCAGCGGGAGTCCGGGATGAACGGAGATCACCTACGGTATGTCGAGGTGAGCCTCCGACACATTGACGAGCTTTTGACTGACGCGCTTCGGATTCTTGGCGCTGGCGCGACCACGCCTTTTCAGCGATATCGCCATGATGCAACCCTCGTGCAGGAAAAGGTGGCGGCCGATTACGTGGCGCGCGTGCGTGACGCGATGCTTCGCCTTCTCGAACAGTACAACCTCGAGCCTTCTCCGGAGAAAGTGAGCGCGCTGCACGCGACGCACACGCTGCTCTGTTCAGCGGAGATCGCCGTAGAGGAACTGGCCCCACGATATCTGCGTGGTTACGGGGACCTGCCCGAAGAGGCGGCAAGGAGGATGAACGGTTTCGTTGCAGAGCTGCTCGATATTTTGACGCAGCTCGATCGTTATCTCATGCAGCGTCCGGACCGCGACGCGATTGCGCGAATTGCGCAACTCGAGCAAGGCGAACAGGCCCAACTCGTCACCGAGCTGGCAAGAATGATCGACGCACACGGTCTCATTGACCTCCGTCCGGCCCTGGAGCGCATCGTCGAGCGCATGGAGTCCGAGCGTACGGAGATCGCCATATTCGGGCGCGTGAACTCCGGAAAGTCCTCGTTGCTCAACTTCTTGCTCGGCACGGCCGTGTTGCCCGTAGGAACGAATCCTGTGACCGCAGTGCCGGTGCGTGTCGTGTACGGGCGGCAGCCCTGGGGCAGAGCGGAGTTCACGGACGCCATCCCGGAAAAGTTCGTGCTGGGACGGCTTGCGGAATTTGCATCGGAGCGAATGAATCCGTCCAACATCAGGCACGTGACCTCGCTCGAAGTAGAGATTCCCGCTCCGCTCCTCAAAGACGATGTCGTGCTCGTCGATACACCGGGGCTTGGTTCGCTCGCGGCGTACGGCACGGCAGAAGCGATGGCCTACCTCCCGCGCTGCGATTTAGGCCTCGTCCTCATCGATGCAGCATCCACCGTGCTCCCAGACGACCTTGCTCTAATTGACGCCTTGCGCAATTCCGGAGCGAAAGTGCTGGTGTTGCTCAGCAAGGCCGATCTGCTGTCCTCTCAGGAGCGCGAGCAGGCAGTGGCGTATGTCGAGGGCCAGATCGAGAAACACGTCGGAGCATCCATTCCCGTACGCCCTATAAGCACCATGCCGGCGCACGTGCACCTTTCAAATGCATGGCGCGACCGTATCCTTGCGGCCGTGCTTCGGGATCGCGCGGCCTTGCGGCGTTCCGCCCTTGACGCGCGGATCGCCTGGCTTCAGCACGCCGTGCGGCTCCTGCTCGAGAAGCGCCTGGACGCCTCGCGTCCGTCGAACCCTGGTGCCAAACGCGCCCGTGCGGATGAGGCGCTGGCGGGAGCCCTCGGCCGGCTCGACGACCTGTTGCGGACCGCATCAGAGATATCCATTCCGCTCGCGGCATTTACGACGACGATCGTCAATGAGGCCGCGCATAACGTCGCAATCATCTGGAATCAGAACCAGGAGGTGGAGACGGCAGCGTCGGCTCTCGTCGCCGCGTCGTTGAAGAGTCGAATGCGTGCGGCCGCCAACGGTGTTTGGCAGACGATCGTGAAGATCCGGGCGACATTGGAAGCGGCACTTCAGCACGCGCGAGAGCTTCTCGACACCGACCTGCCCGACGTACAACCGCTGCCAGAGCCGCGGTCGTTGCCTTCGGTTGATGCCTTCGTCGCGATTCCCGATATCCGGATCAGAAAACCGACCCTTGCGGTTCTTGGCACGGTGGTACTGCGTCTGAGCGCGCGGCGGCAGCTTAGCGCGATGGGGCTCCAAACGCAGATCGGCGTCACCTTGGAAGACTATGAAGACCGTCTGAAGCGCTGGCGAAGAGAGACTCTTCTCGAACTACGGAAGACCTACGTCGACCATTGTGAGGCGCTTCGCGTTTTGCACGCCGAACCCGGCACATCGATTACGCCGGAGACGCGTACAAGCATAGAGCGGGACCTCGAACGACTGCGCGAGCTCGGGGAAGGTGACCGATCTGCCACTGCAACGGTCGCCCTTGACGACCACTCGTTGCATGCGCGCTCGCCACCGGTCACGCACGTTACGGGACGAACTCACGACGCGCGGCGGTCGGCCGTTTCGTGACCAACACGGGAGAACGGACGCTATGGAACTGGAATTTCCGAAGTGGATCGTGTGTCACGGTTGCGGCGGGCGGCGCTGGGTACGCCGCAGAGAATTGTTCGAGCTGCCTTCCGGAATGGCAGGCATTGTTTGGGCGCGCTGCCGAAAATGCCGCCATACCTTCGTCCGCTTTGTCGGCGAGAAAGGGCCGGCGTCCAAGCTCATGGAGCAGTGGCTCGGTCTCCAGGAAAAATAGGGGGCATGGTGAGCGTCGAAATATCGAAAGAGTGTCCGTTTTGTTCGCGCGCGGGGGCGCTGCTGGAGAACGGCATCGCATACGCACGCTACGACAAGTATCCGGTCACCCCGGGCCATCTCCTGCTGATCCCCGTTCGACACGTTGCCGATTTCTTTCAGACGACGCGCGAGAAGCGCCAAGCACTGATGGAGCTGCTTTTCGAGGCGAAGGCGTTGCTCGACCGCGAGTATCGGCCGAGCGGTTACAACTTTGGCGTGAATATCGGCGAGTGCGCAGGACAAACCATTCCGCATGCACACATCCACCTCATTCCCCGATACGTCGGCGACACGAAAAACCCGAGAGGGGGCGTGCGCGGCGTCATACCGGAAAGACAGTCGTATTGAGGTGGACGATAACGGCATGAAGCTCGCAGATCGTGTAAAGGATGCGTCACCACTATCCTTCACCAGGAGCGATGAGGTCGTGGCGCGCGCGTCTCAAAAAGAATCCGTCGCCCGCTTCGAAAGCATACTCTTTCGCGAGGCAAAAGAACCGGATCTTCAGGGCCCGAACGCTCTCCCGGATACTCTGCGTGACCTCAATCTGGACCGCGTTTTCGAATCCATCACTTCCGCATGGAAAGAATTTCAGCTCACGCCATTCTTTCATGCACCTCTCCACAGCGTCGATGCCATTGCCTTCCGGCAGGAAGTCATGCGTGACCTCGAGGATGAGCTCGCGATGCAGGCTGTCAAAGCGTTTTCCGACCGCATGCGCATGATGGCAGCCCACAGGGAGACCTCTGTACGGAGCTATTACGAGCACGAACGCAACCGGTCGTTCCTCTCTGCAGTAGAGAGGTATTGCGAGGCTGTAACGTCGTTGTCTGCCGATCTGACCAGGCTGCCGCTGAGATCGACCGGCATGCGGTCCCTTCGTGACTACCTCTCCGAGTATCGAAGCTCGGCTGGCTTCGAGGAGCTGTGCGAAAGGTGCGTCCGGCTTGTCTCGGATCTGGCAGCCGTCAAGTACGTGCTTCTGATCGACGGAGACGAAGTAACGGTCCGCGAATACGCCGGCGAGACGGAGTACACCATGGTCGTGGAAACGATCTTCGAAAAATTTCGCCGCGGATCATCGAAAGATTACCTCGTCCGGTTTCCTGAAGGATCTGGGATCAATCACATCCAAGCGCAGGTATTGGACGGCGTTGCGCGCCTTTATCCGGAGACTTTTGCCGCGCTTGCGGCATTCCATGCCCACCATCCTGAGTTTCCGGATTCGCGGATCACGCGGTTCTACCGCGAAGTGCAATTCTACGTTGCCTATCTCTCGTATATTGGCGCGTTCCGTCGCGCCGGCCTGAGTTTCTGCTATCCCATCCTTTCGCGCATGAACAAGGAGGTCAGCAGCAGAGACGCGTTCGATATCGCCCTCGCTGAGAAGCTCCTCGTCGAAGGCCGCCCGATAGTCTGCAACGACTTCCATCTTCGCGGCGCGGAGCGCCTGATTGTCGTGTCGGGGCCCAACCAAGGCGGGAAGACCACACTTGCCCGAATGTTCGGCCAATTGCATTTTCTCGCAAATCTTGGCTGCCCGATCCCTGGAACCGAAGGACAGGTGCATCTCTTCGACCGGATCTTCACGCACTTCGAGCGCGAGGAAGACATACGCACGCTCCGCGGCAAGCTCCAGGACGACCTCGTGCGGATACGAAACATCCTCGACGTCGCGACGCCGCAGAGCATCGTCATCATGAACGAAATCTTTTCGTCTACGACGCTCAAGGACGCTATCGATCTCAGCAAAAAGGTCATATCGAAATTGCTCGCTCTCGACCTCGTCGGCGTCTGGGTTACGTTTCTCACGGAGCTTTCCTCCATGAGCGAGAAGACGGTCAGCATGGTGAGCACGATTGATCCAACAGACCCCGCGATACGGACCTACAAAGTCGTACGGCGGGAAGCCGATGGCGTCGCGTACGCGCTTGCGATAGCACGGAAGTACCGGCTCACGTACGAGGCTGTGAAGGAACGGATCAAGCGATGAGAGCGCTGTTGATGCACCGCGATCGCGACCTGGATCTGGAAACGGCGCCGCGATGCAACGCCGAGGCGCTCGTCCAGGATCTCGAGCTCGATACGCTCTTTTCCGCCATGGCCTCCGGTGACGCGTTCCTGTTCGATGTCGCGCGCACGGTCTTGCTCAGTGCCACAGGCAACGATCTCGATACCATTCGGTATCGACAGGAAATTCTCAAGGACTGCTTTGACAACCCGGAGGTTGTCCGGGCGTGCTATGCGGTCGCCGTGGAGGGCATCGAGCGCCGGAAGAAGCATTTCCTCGGCTTCCTGGCCAGGTATCCCGCTTCGATACTGTCCGGATCGGTCGATGTACTGAGAGACTTCGCGGATGTCTTAGAAAAACTGCGCAAGATTGCAGACAAGCATGCGAAGCAGTTTACATCCGAAGGCTTCACGAGCCTCTTTGCGACGCTCCGACGCGAATTCAGCGACGAGTATCTCCAAACGATACGCGAGCACTTGCGTCAGCTCAAATTCCGTTCCGGGATACTTGTCAGTGCCGAATTAGGTACGCAGAACGAGGGCGCGAACTATGTGCTGCGGATGGACCGCGATGCAAGGCCGCGTTGGCTGCGGCGCCTTTGGGCGGGCAGGCACCGTTCTTATACCTTCCGCCTTCATCCACGCGACGAAGCTGGGGCGCGGATTCTGTCGGAAATGGCAGGGCGTGGTATCAACCGCGTCGCCAATGCTCTCGCGCAGTCGGCCGACCACACGCTCGGATTCCTGGAAATGCTGCGAGCCGAGCTGGCGTTCTATGTCGGCTGCCTCAACCTCAGAGACACCCTTGACCGCCTGAGCGCCCCGATCTGCCTCCCGGAGGCTGCGCCCATCGGCACCCGGCTGTGCCGCTTTACGGACATGACGGACGTCTGCCTGACGCTCGCGATGGGACGCCGGATTACCGGCAATACGGTCGATGCCGACGGCAAGAACCTGGTGGTGATCACAGGGGCGAACCAGGGCGGCAAATCGACGTTTTTGCGCAGCCTCGGTCTTGCGCAGCTCATGATGCAGGCCGGCATGTTCGTTACGGCGGCTGCGTTCTCCGCCGAAGTCTGCTCTGGCGTGTACACGCACTACAAGAGGGAAGAAGACGAGAGCATGAAAAGCGGAAAGCTCGACGAGGAGTTGGCCAGGATGAGCGATATTGTCGACTTGCTTTCGACCAACGCGATGATCCTTTTCAACGAGTCTTTCGCGTCGACCAACGAAGTAGAAGGATCGGAAATCGCGCGACAAATCGTGACGGCACTGCTCGACCGCCACGTCAAGGTTGCGTTCGTCACCCATCAGTATCGATTCGCTCAAGGATTTGTGAGCGCCAATAGGAGCGACGTGCTGTTTCTCAGGGCAGAACGGGAGGCGGACGGTACCCGGCGCTTCCAGCTGGTCGAAGGCAAACCCCTGGAGACGAGCTTCGGCGAAGACTTGTACTTGGAAGTTTTCGGCCGTGGCGCGACTTCGTTCGATGCTGCGCAGCGCTGAGACGGCTGACATGGCGAAGATCATTCTCGTCCGCCATGGGAAAACCGCGGCAAGTCACGCACGGCGGTTTCGGGGGCGGGCCGACGTTGCGCTCGGCGAGTTCGGCATAGAGCAGGCAAAGGCGGCAAGCGAGTGCATTGCGGCCCTTCACGACTGGAGACCCACCGTCGTATACACGAGCCCGATGCAGCGCTGCGTCACCACGGCAACGATCATCGGAGACACTTTCTCTGCGCCCGTGCATGCCGTAGACGCCCTTACGGACATCCACTACGGCGATTGGGAAGAGCTTACGGTGGGGCAGATCAAGCAGCGCTGGCCCCGGGAGTTTGAGGTCTGGTGTCAAAACCCGCAGTGTGCAGAGATACCGGGCGGAGAAACACTGCAACAAGTCTCCACGCGCGTTCGTAGCGCATTCAAGGCGCTCGTCGACCGGCACCGTCGGGATACGTTCGCCGTCGTGTCGCACAACAGCGTCAACCGCCTCCTGCTGCTGCAGGTCCTCGACTTGCCCCTATCGCACTACCGGTCACTCACTCTGGAGATGGGTGGAATCAGCCGGATCGAGTACAGCAATGGCCGTTGTTGGGTGAAGTCGGTGAACGAAACCTATCACCTGACCGCAAGCCAGCGTATCAATCGAGGGGAAGGAGCTGTTCCGCTGGAGAAAAGAACGTTCTTCGATACCACAGCGCGACACAGGTCGAAGTGATCGCCGTCGCGGCGGTGAGCATGAACATCACCATCGCCTGGTAGCGGACCGCTTGCGTCGGATCGCCTCCGGCCAGAATCTGGCCGGTCATCATACCAGGGAGCGCCACGATGCCGACGACGGCTAGGGCATTCACTGTCGGAATCATTGCGGCGCTGATGGCCTTTTTCACGGCATCCCTCGACGCGTGAGCAGGGCTCGCACCGAGCGCGAGAAGCGCTTCGATATCGGCGTGCCTTGCTCGCATTTCCGAGTAAAGGCGGTCTGCGGTGAGCGTGGCACCGTTCATCGCGTTACCGACGATCATGCCGAAGATCGGTATCAGGTACCGCGGATCGTACCAGGGCGAGACATGCACAACGATCGTGCCGACATAGAGCAAGGTGATCGACGACCCCACGAGTATTGCAATGCCGCAGATCAGGCGCAGCGGTGCCGCGGAATGTTTCTCCAGCCGGCGAGTGGCGGCAATTGTCGCAGCAAGCACCATAAGCAGCAGGAAGGCGAGCACCAGCGACCATTCGCGCGATGCGAATATCATGAGGAGTACGTGCCCGATGAGCAGGAGTTGTACGGTCGCTCTGATCGCGCCGACCAAAAGACTCTTTCCCAAGCCTAATCGTTGCCACACCGAGATCGCTATGGCCACCAGTACAAGGGCGGCCGCAAGAACGAGGTCAAACCAGCCGAGATCGATCGCCCGCTCAATCTGCACCATCTACTCCTTTAGCTAAAGAGTGACAACGATGGCTGTCTCCAATGCACCGCTCGAGCGGTAGTCGACAACACATCCTGCCTGCAGTACTGCCACGTACCCACCCATGAGGCGTGCCTCCTCGAGCCGATGGGTTGCCATGACGATGGTGAGGCCACGCTGGGTGAGGCGGGATAGGGTTGCCACCAGGCGGGCCGAGGTATCCGGATCGAGCGCCGATGTCGGCTCGTCGAGCAGCAGGACGTCCGGCTCGGTCATCAAAGCCCTCGCAAGCGCAACGCGCTGTTTTTCACCCCCGGAAAGTCGGTCGGCGGGCCGGCTCAAGTAGTCAGCGGGTAGCTCGGCGAGTTGCAGCGCGTGCATCGCGCGCGCGTTGTCCTCTGCCGTTACCTTGTACGAAAAGCAACGACATGCCTCCAGAAGATTGTCGAGCACTGTGCCGGGCAGCATCGCAGGCGTCTGAAATGCAAACGCCACTCGTCTGCGCAACTCGCGTATCGGGTATTCCTCCAGAACGCGGCCCGCGTAACGGATGCTGCCGGAAACGGGACTCTCCAGGCGGTTCAGCAGGCGCAGTAGCGACGTCTTTCCGCTGCCGCTGGGCCCGATGAGCGATGTCGTGCGGCCTTTGGGTATGGTCAAGCTGATATCGCGGAGAACCGTTCGACCGACGCGAACATGATTGACTTGAGCCAATTCGAACGCCGGGCTGCTCAAGGAAATGGCCTGGTTCATGCGATGTCGACGCGCGTCCCGCTGACTGCGCTACGAAGATCGTTAAGGCGATCGAGAGTGGAAACCGTGTGCTCCTTGTCGCATGCGGCGAGTCCCAGTACGACCGCTTCTAACGCGGCCAAAGTTATGGCATGCAGTGCTGCTCGTTCACGGCGCCCGCGCCGCGCCGGCAAAACCACGTCTGCAAAACGCCGAAGCGCCGTTTTCGGATCATCGGTAACGAGTACGACATGCAAACCGAGGCGCTTGCTCTCTCGCAGAGTTGCCAGAACTTCGCGGTACGGATGGCCATAAGAGAGCACAAGCAGACCGTCGCCTTCTCGCAGTGCGAGTAGCTGGTCAGCCAGGGCAAGTCCGGTGGCGTCGAGAGAAAAAGCGTCGCGGCCGCACCGGTTGAGCATGGCCGAAACGTATCGAGCAAGGTGGGCAGACGGTCCGATGCCGAAAGTGGCGAGGCGGCGAGCAGCACTCAGTTCACGCACAGCGGCCGTAATCGTCTGTCGACTCCTGCTCGTCGACAGCTCCGCGATTGCCGCGGCGTGCGTCTTGAGCACGTCTTCAATGGCATGGTCCGCGCTGCCGCCCACTTCCTTCAAGGTACGGCGCATGTCTGCCGCTGGCGTCGAGCCACGTTCGAGCGCTTCGGCGAGGGCGGTCTTGAGATGCGGAAGACCGTCGAAGCCAAGTGCCTTGACCGCTCGAACGACGCTGGCGTCCGAGGTGCCGAGTCGAGCGGCAAGTTGTGACGCGGAACTTGCCAAAGCCGTTACTCGATTTTCGTCGATGAATTTGGCAATGCGCAGCACGGACGGCGGGGCGTCGCGCCGAACGGCAGTGAGCCGGCGGCTCAATTCGTCAATTTCGCTTTCTGAAAGTTGATTCATGAGGTATCGAGCGCAATGTCGCAAATACGACATACTGTTAATGTAGGTAGTATATGCTACACTGACGTCCTCCGGCAAAGGGAGCGATCATGGCTCTCGCTAGCAACACCTCTCAGCATTCAGGCAGGGCGACCGCGCGGACGGCTTTCCGTTTCGTGCTGCTGATCGGCGTGTTGAGCTTCTTCGCCGATCTGACGTACGAAGGCTCCCGCAGTATCCTTGGCCCGTATCTCGCCACGTTGGCGGCGACCGGGACGATCGTCAGCGTCGTCACCGGGTTCGGCGAGTTGCTGGGTTACACGGTAAGGCTCGTCTCCGGGCGTCTCGCTGACGCCACGGGTAAGTTCTGGCCTATCACCATCTTCGGCTACGTCGTGCAGATGGCTTCGGTACCGGCCCTCGCGTTTACCACGACGTGGCGACAGGCGGCGGTGCTCATCATTCTGGAGCGCATTGGTAAGGCCATTCGTAATCCTCCGCGTGACGTGATGCTGTCTCACGCGGCACAGCGAGTAGGTGGGTACGGGTGGGTTTTCGGCGTGCATGAGGCACTCGACCAGTTTGGCGCTCTCGTAGGTCCTCTGCTCATCTCAGCGGTACTCGCGAGCCGGGGCGAGTATCACATCGCCTTTGCGGTCCTCGTCATTCCCGCGGCAATCAATCTTTGCTTGGTTTTCGTCGCGCGCTATCTGTATCCACGGCCGCAGGATCTCGAATCCACACGCGCTGGAGACGCCGGGCCTCACCTGCCGGCGCTTTTCCGGTTGTATCTTGTGGCCGCGGCGCTCGTTGCAGCCGGCTTCGCCGACTATCCGCTGCTTGCGTTTCACTGGCACCGCACGGGTGCTGTGCCCGGCGAGTGGATTGCCGCATTCTACGCAGTCGCAATGGGAGTAAGCGGCGCGGGATCCCTGGTCTTCGGCCGCATGTTCGACCGCATGGGCTTCGCAGTTCTCATTGCGCTTACTCTAGTGTCCGCCGCGTTCGCCCCGCTCGCCTTTTTCGGAAACTTCTGGACAGCGCTGCTCGGCGCGGCGCTGTGGGGCTTCGGGATGGGGGTTCACGAGTCCATCATCCCCGCGGCGGTCGCACCCATGGTGTCGCCGTCACATCGGGCTTCGGCATTCGGACTCTTTACAGCGGTATACGGCATCGCGTGGTTCTGCGGCAGCGCGGTGATCGGCGTCTTATATGACCGGTCGATACCCGCCACCGTCGCGTTCTGCGTTGTTACGCAGTTGGCAGCACTTCCAATTTTTCTGCGTGTGAGCAAAGACTATGGAACAACGAGGCATGGTTGACAGCAAGCATGATTCAACACCGAGGAGCGACTGCGTCTCCGCGCGAGCGGCCTCACCTGGCTTGCAGCCCGTGGATTTCGCAACAGCGGGGGCGAAGAAGCTGCCGGCTGCAATTTGGGCGCTGGGCTTTGTCAGCCTCCTGATGGATGTGTCCTCGGAGTTGATACACAGTCTTCTCCCGGTGTACCTGGTGACAACCCTGGGAGCCAGTGCGTTCGCAGTAGGGCTCATCGAAGGCGCTGCAGAGGCAACGGCGCTGATCGTCAAGATCTTCTCCGGGGCGGTGAGCGACTACTGGGGCAAGCGCAAGCCGCTCGCCGTTCTCGGTTATGGACTGGGCGCTCTTTCGAAGCCGCTCTTCGCTCTTGCGGTTACTGCAAATGGCGTGCTGGCGGCGCGCTTGATCGACCGCGTGGGCAAGGGAATCCGCGGCGCTCCGCGCGATGCTTTGGTTGCCGACATCGCGCCACCCGAGGTGCGTGGTGCCGCGTTTGGATTGCGCCAGTCGCTCGATACCGTAGGCGCTTTTCTCGGGCCGCTTCTTGGCATGGTGCTGATGCTGGCTTGGGCGGACGACTTTCGCGCGGTGTTCTGGGTGGCGGTCATACCCGCGTTTCTCGCCGTCGCACTCTTGTGGATCGGTGTCCGGGAACCCGAACGGCAGCCGATGTCCGTGCGGCACAATCCCATCAAGCGCGAGAACCTGCGGCGCCTGACTGCACCGTATTGGTGGATTGTCGTCGTTGGTGCAATTTTTACGCTCGCCCGATTCAGCGAAGCGTTTCTCATACTGCGCGCCTCCGAAGGAGGGCTTCCCGTTGCGATGACACCCCTCGTTCTAATCGGCATGAATGTCGTCTATGCGGGATCGGCGTATCCTTTTGGCAAGCTTTCCGACCGGGTGAGCCACACAACGCTCCTTGCGTTCGGAATGCTATTGCTGGTCGGCGCCGACATTGCTCTTGCATACAGCAGCCACTGGATATCCGTATGGCTCGGAATCTCGCTGTGGGGTTTACACATGGGCGCCACTCAGGGACTGCTGGCGACGATGGTTGCGGATGCTTCACCCACGGAATTGCGAGGAACGGCGTTCGGCTTTTTCAATCTGGTAAGCGGCGTTGCCATGCTCATGGCGAGCGGCCTCGCCGGCCTGCTTTGGGATCGCCTGGGGCCGTCCTTCACGTTCATGATGGGCGCTGCGTTCAGCGCCGCGACATTGGCTGCGCTTACGTTACGCAGGCGGCCACCAAATCTTCAGCGACGCCGGTAGTTCCTTCGACATACTGAATTCGCACGGAGGACACAAACGTTGAACACCTACATCCGATCGATTCGTGCTCTGGAGATTCTCGATTCACGCGGCACTCCGACTCTTCGCGTCTATGTCACGCTGCAGGACGGTTCGTGCGGAATTGCGTCCGTGCCGTCGGGTGCTTCCACCGGAGCGAACGAAGCGCTGGAGTTGAGAGACGGCGATGCCAAACGGTTCGGCGGCAAAGGGGTGCGTCAGGCTGTGGCGAACGTCAACGGCGAGATTTCGCAGCATCTCGTCGGCCTGGATGCGGCGGACCAGGCGGCAGTGGATAAGACGCTCATCGCACTCGATGGCACGGCAAACAAGGGACGACTCGGCGCAAATGCGACGGTGGGTGTCTCGATGGCGGTGGCGCGCGCCGCGGCGGCAGCACGTGGCTTGCCGCTCTATCGGCATCTCGGAGGCCCGGGCGCGTGCGCACTGCCGATGCCGATGATGAACGTGATCAACGGCGGCAAGCATGCCGATAGCGGCCTCGAGTTCCAGGAGTTCATGATTGTGCCGCTCGGCGCGAATCGCTTCTCGGAGGCCGTGCGTTTTGGCGCCGAGACTTTTCAGGCGTTGAAATCCATTCTGAAGGAACGTAGCCAGAGCATTGCCGTCGGAGACGAGGGCGGCTTTGCGCCACGGCTCGGATCAAACCGGGAGGCATGCGAGCTTATCGTCAACGCGATAGAGCGCGCCGGCTATCGTCCCGGTTCGGACATCGCGATCGCGCTCGACCCGGCCGCGTCCTCGTTCTATGTGAACGGAAGATACGAATTTCCCTCGGAAAACGCTTCCAGGCCAACGAGTGCAATGCAGGAGCTGTACAAAGATCTGGTCAAACAATTTCCCATCGTCTCGATCGAGGATGGGTTTGCAGAGGACGATTGGGAAGGATTCCGTCAGCAGACAGCAACGCTCGGTGACGAGCTGCAAATCGTCGGCGACGATCTCCTTGTCACGAATCCAATCTATATCCGACGGGCAATCCAGGAAAAGGCCTGCAACGCAGTCCTTATCAAGCTGAACCAGATTGGAACGGTCACGGAAACGATTGAAGCGATCGAGCTCTGCCGCTCCGCACACTGGCGGTTCGTGATCTCCCACCGTTCCGGCGAAACGGAGGATCCCTTCATCGCCGACTTTGCCGTCGCGATGGGGGGCGGACAGATCAAGACAGGATCGTTGTGCAGATCCGAGCGCATCGCCAAGTACAACCGTTTGATCGAAATCGAATCGGAACTGCAGGGAGCGGCAACGTTCGAGTGGAATGGCCCGCGTCGCTGAAGCCCAACATACAAGGAGGTCGCCATGCCGTATAACAAGCGCAGTGAGCTCATCACCAAGGGCGTAGAACGGTCTCCGAATCGCGCGATGCTGCGGGCCGTGGGCTTCAAGGACAACGATTTCGTGAAGCCCATTATTGGTATTGCTAACGGCCATTCGACGATCACGCCGTGCAACGTGGGCCTCAACGACCTCACGGCACGCGCTGAGGCGGCTGCGAAGAAGGCGGGAGCGATGCCCCAGACCTTCGGCACCATAACCGTCTCCGACGGCATTTCCATGGGCACCGAGGGGATGAAGTTCTCGCTCGTGTCCCGGGAAGTGATCGCCGACTCGATCGAGACGGTCATACAGGCTCAGCGCATGGACGGCATAGTGGCCGTCGGCGGGTGCGACAAGAACATGCCGGGTGCGATGATGGCGCTCGCACGCGTGAACATTCCCGGCATTTTCGTCTACGGCGGCACCATCAAGCCCGGTCACTACCGTGGCCGGGATCTCACCATCGTGAGCGCGTTCGAGGCGGTCGGCGAATATACCGCCGGGAAGATCAGCAAGGAGGAAATGCTGGGGGTCGAGCGGCGGGCGTGTCCGGGCGCCGGTTCGTGCGGCGGCATGTATACCGCCAACACGATGTCGTCGGCCATCGAGGCCATGGGCATGAGCCTCATGTATTCGTCCACAATGGCTGCCGAAGATCGCGAAAAGCACCAAAGCGCAGCAGAGTCGGCCGTCGTGCTCATGGATGCGATCAAGAAGCAGCGACGGCCCCGTGACATCATCACGAGGAAGTCCATGGAGAACGCCATCTCGGTAGTGATGGCGATCGGTGGCTCCACCAACGCCGTGTTGCACCTGCTCGCTATCGCGCATGCCGCCAAGGTATCCCTCAGCATCGATGACTTCGAGACCATACGCAAGCGAGTTCCCGTTCTGTGCGACTTGAAACCGTCGGGTCGTTACGTTGCTACGGACCTGCATCGGGCGGGCGGGATACCGCAAGTCATGAAAATGCTCCTCGCTCATGACCTGCTGCACGATGATTGTCCGACAATTAGCGGAAAGACGATTGGCCAGTTGCTGCGCAAGGTGCCATCGCGGCCCCCGAAGGACCAGGATGTCATCAGGGATTGGGCCAATGCGATCTATCCTCACGGCCATTTGGCGATACTGAAGGGCAATCTCGCCACGGAAGGCGCCGTCGCGAAGATTACCGGGCTCAAGCAGCCGCTAATCACAGGGCCGGCACGCGTGTTCGATTCCGAGGAAGAGGCGATGCGCGCCATCATGGGCAAGAAGATACGCTCGGGCGATGTCATCGTGATCCGCTACGAAGGGCCAAAGGGCGGGCCCGGGATGCGCGAAATGCTTTCTCCGACTTCGGCACTCGTCGGCGTCGGCCACGCGGAAGATGTGGGTCTCATCACCGATGGACGCTTCTCAGGCGGTACATACGGCATGGTGGTCGGCCACGTCGCTCCAGAAGCAGCGGTTGGCGGAACGATCGCGCTGGTGCAGGAAGGCGACTCCATCACCATAGACGCGGACCGGTTGCTGCTGCAGGTGAACATAGACGATGCCGAGCTGGAACGTCGGCGAGCGCAGTGGAAGCCTCGCACACCGCGCTATCCGGACGGCGTAATGGCGAAATACAGCGCGCTCGTGTCCACCGCCAGCAAAGGCGCCGTAACCGGATGACATGTCGATCGCCAAGGCAGAGCGCTCGTGGGGCCGCTTCGTATACACTCATGCGATGCATGATCCTTCTGTCCATGCCCGTCACGCCGCTCAGCCCTCTCGCGCGCTGCGGTTTGACCGTCTCGAGTGGGCCGGCGCTTTCGGCGACCTCGGGACGCTCATCCCCTTTGTCGTTGCCTACATCTCGGTCGCGAACGTGGATCCGCTCGGCATGGTTTTCACTTTCGGCGTTTGCATGCTGGCAAGCGGTTTGTACTACCGCACGCCGTTTCCCGTGCAGCCCATGAAGGCAATTGGGGCAGCGGCTGCTACTCAAACACAGCTCGGCATTTCGGCAGCCACACTGTCGGCCGCCGGCCTGATTACCGGCGTGATATGGCTCGTGCTCGGGCTCAGTGGTGCGGCCCGCAGGGCGGGCCGGCTGCTCGATCGGCCAGTCGCTGTCGGCATCGTTCTTGGCCTCGGTATCGGCTTCATGCTCGAGGGCACACGGCTCATGGCGACGACCTGGCTCTTGTCCGCCGTTGCGCTTTTGACTGCGCTGCTCCTCATACAAAGCCGGCGATTTCCCGTCATGTTCCTTCTTCTTGCTGGCGGCGTCTCGTATCAGCTTGCGTTCACTCCGGATTTGTTGGATCAACTCAGCGTCATGCAGCCGCACTTCCAGGTGCCGACGTTGGCGTGGACACAGATCGGCTGGAATGATCTCTGGGTGGCGGCAATTGTCTTGAGCCTGCCTCAAGTGCCCCTGACGCTCGGCAACGCCGTCATTGCAATAACCGAAGAGAACAACCGCCTTTTCCCCGACCACAAGGTGGATGAGAAGAAGGTGTCGGTGTCCACAGGTCTAATGAACCTCTTCTCGTCGGTGCTGGGCGGCGTGCCGATGTGCCATGGCGCGGGAGGCATGGCGGGCCACGTGCGTTTCGGTGCGCGGACCGGCGGCGCACCGGTCATTCTGGGCGTGTTGTTGATTCTCCTGGCGTTGTTTTTCAGCGGTTCAATAGCCGCGTTGTTGGCCATTTTCCCGCACGCAATTTTGGGCGTCATACTGTTTCTCACCGGCGCCCAACTCGCGCTCGGTTCGTGCGACTTCGGAAAGAGCAAGGACGATCGCTTCGCAAGCATAGTTACTGCGGCGCTCGCCATCTACAACGTGGGGATTGCCTTCATTGCCGGTATGGCAGTGTGCTGGCTGCTCAAGCGTGAGCTGATCAAGCTATGAGACCAGCCAGCACCCGCACGTAACGATACGCTGACGTCCCTCGGGGTCAGACTCGAAACTCTGCTTCTACAAATGAGTTCAGCCGCCGACCCCGCGCACGCCAGTGAACGCAAGGCGGCGGCTGTGTGCTCGGAAGCGATGCGCGTTCGTCGCGCCTCGTTAAAACGTGCTTCGGTCTTCTTCTAAATCGCTGCGCGGTCTATGCGCCGGTACTGAATCGCCTCGGCGATGTGCGCAGATGTGACCGCATCGCTGCCCGCCACATCAGCTATGGTGCGCGCGACCTTGAGCACCCGATGATATCCGCGCGCTGACAAACCGAGTTTCGCGATCGCCTGCTTGAGCAGCGCAGCGCCCGCGTCATCGATCGCGCAATGCTCATCAATTTCGCGCGCGGCGAGTCGTGCGTTCTCCTTCCCTTGCCGGTCGTGCATGCGCGTACGCGCGTGCTGGACGCGCGTACGCACTTCCGCTGACGTCGTGCCTGCCGGGCCGTGGTTCATATCGTCGGGATCGACCGCCGGCACTTCGATCTGCAGATCGATACGATCGAGCAACGGTCCGGAAATCTTGCGCCGATAGCGCAATACCTGATCCGGCGTGCAGCGACACCGGCCGGTGTAATGGCCAAGGTAGCCGCAGGGACAGGGATTCATCGCGGCGACGAGCTGGAACTGAGCGGGGAAATCGGCCTGACGCGCCGCGCGCGAGACGCGGATGTGACCCGACTCGAGCGGCTCGCGCAGCACTTCCAGCACCTTGCGGTCGAACTCCGGCAGCTCGTCGAGAAACAGGACGCCGTGCAACGCGAGCGAGATCTCTC
>Ga0255338_1002183_pt1 | contig 30560 bp, 19 predicted proteins | sample MeOH1_35cm_T4_19_FD_203715 | JGI IMG/M metagenome (GOLD analysis project Ga0255338, IMG submission 203715) | Sandy soil microbial communities from University of British Columbia, Vancouver, Canada - MeOH1_35cm_T4_195 | ecosystem: Engineered > Artificial ecosystem > Sand microcosm > Unclassified ... | reverse complement strand
GCCCAATGCATGCGGACCGCGCCGAAACCGGCGCGAATCCCCCGCCCCGGGGCGCGCTCGGCCACTCAAAACCACCCAGCGTAAGCCAAAAACCATCAAATCGGGCGGTTTTTCAGCAGCCTGTTAATGACAACTTATCAACGAACCGGTGCCGTCAGCGACGCCGCTCTCAAAGCGGGCATGCACCGGGAGACCGCGCCCGATACCTCCAAGCGCAGGCCGGGCCGCAGCAGCTTAAGAAGGCCCACCACTGGCGAAGCTGCCCTGATCCCCTGGCCGCCCTTTGGCTCCAGACCAAGCCGTAGCTGGAAGCCAGTCCGGAACTGGAGGCAAAGGCGCTGTTCGCCCGGCGGGAGGGGATCCGTTATACGACCCTCTACACGTGGATGGAGGAGACCAAGACGGCCGGGGGCGAGCCGCGGCCGGAAGCGGTCGTGCGTTTTGCGGAGGTGGTGATGCCGGCCAGTCCGGCGGCGGGCTGGGAAGTGCGGCTGCCCGACGGCACGCTGCTGCGGGGCGGGAGCGCGCTGGAACTGGCCGCGCTGGTGCGGGCCGTGCGGGGCTGAGCGCCGATGTGGGCCTTCCCTCGGGCAGGACGAGATCAACCGGCTCCGCGCACGCACCTTCGGCCGCCCTTTCACCCCGGTGGAACTCGAGCGCGCCCCCTGGCTGCTGCGCTACCTGCGCGGGCGCCCGCTGACAAAAGGCTTTCCTTGCTCTGATAGTCGGCGAACATTCCGTCATGTCCTCCCCTCCCCTCCCCAGCGACGATCCGGCGGCCCTGCGCCGCGCACTGATGCTCGCGCAGGTCAGCCTGATGGAGCTCGGGGACGAGCGCGAGGCGGCGGCCACCCGCCTGGCGCTGCTCGAGCGCACGCTCACTGAGACCCAGGCCCTCGCCAACCTGAAGATCACCGAGCGCGATCATCTGGCCCAGGTCGCGGCCGGACTCGAGGACCAGGCCCGTGCGCTCACCACCCATCTTGCGGAGGTCCGCATCGGCCTGCGACAGGCGCAGACGCGGGTCGCTGAATTGCAGGCGGCGTTGAGCGCGGGTGAGCAGCTGGCCAGCGACCGGCTGGACCGCATCGGGGAACTCGAGACCACGGTGCTCGCCCTGAAATCATCCCGCAGCTGGCGCTGGACCGCGCCGCTGCGCTCGATCGAACGGCTGTTCCGTCGCCATTCCTGATGACCGCGGCCGCCGCAGTCCTCTTCCGCCACGAGATCGAATCGTCCGCGCCGTTGCGCGCCGCCGCCGGCCGGCTGCACCTCAAGGGGTGGTGTCTCGCGCCCGAACTATCCTCAGCTCCGCAGGTGCGCCTGACCGCCGGCGCCCTGGTTTTCTCCCGCACGACCACCCTCAGTAGGCCCGATGTCGTCGCAGCCCTCGGCGGTTCATCCACGGCGGCGGAGTGCGGCTTCATCATCGAGGGCCGGCTCCCTCCCGGCGCGCATCTTGCCAGACTCGAGGCGTCCTCCGACGGCCATGATTGGCAGCCGGTGCGCGAACTTTGCTTCGTTTCCACTCATGGAGAACTGGCGGCCGCTGTCGAATGCCCCCCCGGCCCGGTCGTGCGCGAAAGCGTCCGCGTGCAAGGCTGGTGCGTGCATCCCGATTTCCCGCTGGCGGAGATCCGGCTGCACTACGGCAACAAGCGTCTGCGCTGCGAACACGGCCTGCCGCGCTCCGACGTGGCCGCGCTCGTGCCCGGCGCACCTGACGCCGCCCGCGCCGGTTTCATCGCGGTGAAGAACATTCCCGTCGGCTGCAGCCCCCTGCGCATCCGCGCGACCGCTACGACCGGCGAGGTGTTTTTCGCCCACCCGCCTGTCTCCATCGACATCGACCGCGACGAGGATCATCCGGAACCGATCGATCTGCACGGCGCTTTCCCCCGTCTCGACACCGCGCCGCGCCGCGATCCCCCCCCGGAACCGTCGGCCGCTGACGCTCCTGCGCTGAAGATCCTTTTCGTGCTCTACGGCGATTTCACCTCCAACAGCGCCATCCACGTCGCGAACCTCGCACGCGAGCTCGCGGACGCAGGCCATGCCTGCACCGTGGCCGTGCCGAAACAGGTCGAAACCGCGGCGTATTTTCCGCACGCACGATTCACCGCCACCACCCACGCGACCCTGCTGGCCGGCCGTGAAAGTTTCGACGTGGTCCATGCCTGGACCACCCGCGAAAACGTCCGGCAATGCTGTGCCGCGCTCCGCGCCGCCGGCCGCGCCGCACGCATCATCGTGCACCTCGAGGACAACGAGCTCCGCATCCTCGAACTGTCGCTGAACCGCAGCCTCGCCGAACTGTGCGCCTTGTCCGCAGCGCAGCTCGACGCCCTCGTGCCGGCCACGCTCTCACATCCGATGCGCAGCCGGGAATTTCTGGCCGGGGCCGACGGCGTCACGGTCATCATCGACACGCTCCGCGAACATGTCCCGCCCGGCCCGCCGGTGCACACCGTCTGGCCCGCGGCGGACGCGCGCTGGTTCTTCCCGCGCCCGCGGCCGGAGGCATTCCGTCGCGCGCTCGGCTGGGACGACACGCGCACCGTGCTTTTCTACCACGGCAACGTCCACGCCTCGAACCGCGCCGAGGTGCGCGAGCTCTACGCCGCCGTGCTCGAGCTCAATCGCACCGGCTCGCCCTGCACGCTGATCCGCGTCGGCCGCGATTCCTGCGATTTCCTCGAAGACCTGGCCCCGGCGGTGGGCGAACACGTCCTCACCCTCGGCCAGGTGGACCAGCACCATCACCTCGCGGCGCTCCTCGCGCTGGCCGATTTCTTCGTGCAACCCGGCGCGGCGGATGAATTCAACGACTACCGCCTGCCCTCGAAACTGCCCGAATTCTTCGCGCTTGGCCGGCCGGTCATCTTGCCGGCCACCAATCTCGGCCGCCTGGTCCGGCACGGACAGGATGCCTGGGTGCTGGAACGCGCCGACGCCGCCGGCATCGCGACGGCGGTGCGCACCCTGTCGGCCAACCCGGCCCTGCGTGCACGGTTGGCCCGGGGCGCAACGGACTTCGCCGCAGTGCATTTCAGCTGGACGAAAAGCGCGCGGGCGCTGCGGGATTTTTATCGCGCCGTTCCGGCCCGGAGCTAGTGCTGGGGCTTCGTTTCATGCCGCCGGAATCACTGCCAAAGCCCCCCGCCACCTCCCCTCTGCGCCACCTGCTCGTCACCGGCGCACGGGGACGGCTGGCCTCGTCGCTGGTGCCCGAACTCCGCGCGCGCGGTCATCGCGTCACACCGGTGTCCCGCACCGGGGGCGAAGGCTGTCTGACTTATCCGGAAATTGCCCGTGCCGGCCTGCCCGTCGGCGTGGACGGCATTTTGCACCTTGCGTGGAGCACCGTGCCGGCAACGGCCGAGGCCGACCCGGGCCGTGCCGCCGCCGAGGACCTGCCTTTGCTGCGCAGCCTGCTCGCCGCGGCGGAAAAATCCGACGCTGGTGGCACGGCGCCTCATTTCATCTTCTTCTCCACCGGCGGCGCCGTCTACGGCGACAACGAAGCGCACCCGGCCCGCGAGGACGACGTGTGCCGCCCCATCGGCGCCTATGGCCGGGCCAAGCTGGCCGCCGAGGCCGAGGTGCTAGCGCGGCAGACCCGCCTGCCTTGCGCCGTCCTGCGGATTTCCAATCCCTACGGCTTCCGCTGGCGCAGCACCCAACCCCAGGGAATCATCCCGCGCGCCTTCGCCAGCGCGTGGTCCGGCACGCCGTTGCCACTGTGGGGCGATGGTTCCGCCCGGAAGGATTTCCTCCATCACGACGACTTCATCCGCGCGCTGGATGCGATCATTGGCCGCGGCCTTGCGGGCATCTACAACATCGCCGCGGGCGAATCGCACACCGTGAACGAGGTCCTGGCCGCGGTGGAACGCGAGACCGGACGGCCCATCCACCGTCAGCCGGGCCCAGCCCAGCCTTGGGATGTGCATACCTCCCGGCTGGACATTTCCAAGCTCAGCGCCGCGATCGATTGGACGCCCCGGATCGGACTGGAGCAGGGCCTCCGCCTGACCAACCTGCAGCTCGGGCAATCCGGATGACCATCGCAACCGACACTTCTTCCTCACCCCCCACCGCCCGCCGGATCGCGATCGCCATCCTGGTGTCGGCCGCGGCGCTCAACCTCTGGCTGGTCACGCGGGACTGGCGGAGCAACCTGCTCGATGCGCATGAATTCCGGCAGGTGCAGACCGCCATCACCGCCTACTACTTCCGGCAGGACGGCGTGCGGCTGGACTACGAGACTCCGATTCTCGGCGCCCCTTGGTCGATCCCGATGGAATTCCCGACCTACCAGGCTTGCGTCGCGTGGTTGAGCCGCGCGACCGGGATGCCCCTCGAACAGGCCGGCCGGTTCACCGGCATTTTCTTCTTCTACGCCGGGTTGCCCGCCCTCTACCTGCTCTTGCGTCGGTGGAAAATGCCCGTCGAGGCGGCGATCTGCGCCGTGGTCGCGGTGCTGACGAGCCCGCTCTACGCGTTCTACAGCCGCACCTTCATGATCGAGAGCACGGCCCTGTGCTTCTCGCTTTGGTTCCTCCTCGGTTTTTGGGACACCCTGCACGGATCACGCTGGCGGGGCCTGGCCCTCGCCTGGATCTTCGGCTCTCTCGCCATCCTCACGAAAGTCACGACCTTCGCCGTGTTCGGCGTGCCGGCCCTCGTGACCGGGTTGGGTGCGTTGCGCGATGCCTGGCCGGAACCGCGTCCTGCGGTGTGGCGCCGGCTGGGCTGGTGCGTGCTGGCGGCCGTGCCGATCCTGCTGCTTGGATTCCTCTGGGTTCGTCATTCCGACCATCTGAAGCAACTGAACCCCTACGCCGCGTTCATCACTTCCACCGGTCTGCGCGAGTGGAACCTCGGCACGCTGGCCCAGCGGTTCTCGGCCGATTTCTGGCAGACCATCCATTTCAACATCTCGAAGAACATCCTCGGCGAACCGGCCCAGCTGCTGCTGCTCGCCGGCCTGCCCTTGCTCGCGCGCGAGGGCCGGCTCCGCGTGCTGCTCTGCCTGCTCAGCTTCTCCGGAGGTTTCCTCCTTTTCTCGAATCTCTACCACGTCCACGATTATTACTACTACGGCAGCGCGCTCTTCCTGCTCGCCGCCTTCGGGGTGGTCGCGGGCGGGGTGCTGCGTGAGACGCGCCTGCCCTGGCTCACCCGCGCACTGCTGGTCGGCGGCATTTTGCTCGGCACCCAATACGCCGCCTTCGACCGTGGCTACGGCAACTTCTACCGGCGCCCCAACCCCGCCCCTCTCCCCCTCACCGAAATCATCCGCCAGACCACCGCGCGTGACGATGTGGTGGTGGTCTTCGGCCTCGATTGGAACGGCCAGCTGGCCTATTACAGCCAGCGTCGCGCCATCATGGTGCCGCACCACCGCATCGACGATGCCGAGGCCTTCCAACAGGCCTTGGCCAACCTCGGCTCGCGCCGCGTCGCGGCCATGGTGGTGGCGGGCAATCTGAAAAACTTCCCCCAATTCACCCGCCCGCACTTGCAGCGGCTCGAGATGGAGGGCACGCCCGTCGCCGAGACCGACAACATGGCGCTCTACCTCCGCTCCGATCTGCACGCCAGCGCCATCGGCCAACTCAAGGGCAACAATTATCCGGGCGTGCAGCTGATGCTGGAGCGCCGGCCGCTGGCCTTGGACATGAAAGAGACGCACCAGCTCGACACTCCGGCGTGGCGCGAGCGGCTGGGCATGATGCAACCCGCGCCTCAGGGCTATCAAAGCATCTTCCCGCTGTCTTTCATCGACCTTGACGGTGAACCCGTGGTCAACGCCCATGCCCCCACCGAGCTTTATTTTCATCCCCCGGCGGGAGCCCGGCACATCCGCGCTCGCGGTGGACTGCTGCCCACGACCTACACCGGCGGCAACGCGACCGACGGCGTCATCCTGCAGGTCTTCGAGGAAACAGCCCCGGGCCAGCGGCACCTGCTCTACGAGCGCCCGCTCCGTCCCCTCGAACGGATCCTCGACCGTGAACCGGCCGTCATCGAGGTGGACGCGGACCATCCCTTCGAAGGTCGCATCGTGCTACGGATCGACCCCGGCCCCGCGGGCAGCGTGAACTTTGACTGGGCTTATTGGAGTCGCGTCGAAATCCGCTGAGCCGGGCGGCACCTCCCGCACCCGATTCCTGCGCCATGAACGACCGCTCCGCGCAATCCAACGGTGAGCCTGGCTCGCGACCGCCCACGGGGGCCTGGCTGCCGGCGTTATTCTTCGCCGCATGCGTCGCTCTTTCGCTCTGGATGCTCACCCGCGGGTGGCATGCGAGTCTCTTGGACCGGCATGAATTCCGTCAGCTTCAGACCGCCCTCACGACCTACTGGATGCAGCAGGAGGGCTGGCGGCTGGATTACCTGACCCCGCTGTTCGGACCGCCTTGGTCCGTTCCGATGGAGTTCCCCGTCTACCAATATCTCGTGGTGGCGGCCGCCCGGGCGACCAGCCTGCCGTTGGAACAGGCCGGGCGCCTCGTCAGCGTGCTGTTCTTCCTTGGCACCATCCCCGCCGTGCACGGTCTGGCCGCCGTGGCGGGTCTCAGTCCTTCGCGCCGGTTGTTCGTGGCCGGCGCCGTGCTCGCGGGACCGACCTACCTGTTCTACGCCCGGACCTTCATGATCGAGACCGCCGCCCTGTGCTTCGGCTCCTGGTTCCTGCTCGCACTCACGCAGAGCATCCGGCGGCCCCACCCGGGCTGGACCGCACTGGCCACGGCGTGCGCGGCGCTGGCGGCGCTGACCAAGGTGACGACCTTCGTGATCTTCTCCCCGCCCGCCCTCTTCATCGCGCTCTGGCAGCTCCGACCGGCCTGGCAGGGGCGGAACACGGCCCCCCGTCCTCTCTGGCGCGGAGCTTTCTGCGCAGTCCTCCCGGTGGCGACGGCGATTGCCGCCGGCCTGTGGTGGGTCGGATACGCCGATCGCGTCAAGGCCTCCAATCCGTTTTCGGGCTTCCTCACTTCCGCTGCCCTGCGGGACTGGAATTGGGGACGCCCCGGTCAGCGTTTCTCCGCCGAATTCTGGAGCCAGCTCTGGGACAACTTCAGCTTGATGGTGATGAGCAAGGCGGCGCTCGTCCTTCTGCTGGTGCTCGTGGTCGTGGTCGGGCGGTCCGCCCGCCGTTCCGCCGTCTGGTGCGCCGGATTCTTCCTCGGCGGACCGCTGTTGTTCACGAATTTGTTCTTCATCCACGACTATTATTTCGCGGCCAACGCCGTGTTCTTGCTCGCCGCCGCCGGATTTCTGCTGGCCGGGGCTTGCGATTCGCCGCGCCTGCCCGCCGTCGTCCGCATCCTCGTTGTCGCCGGCTATTTCGGCGCGCAATGGCTGCTGTTCCACCGCAACTTCGCCGACTATCACCGCCGGGTTCTGCCCGAGCCGCCGGCCATAGCCGCCGTCATCCGCGACACCGTGCCGGCCGGCAGCGTGGTGCTCGTTTATGGCTGGGACTGGAATTCGCTCGTGCCCTATTATGCGCAACGGCGCGCGATCATGGTGCCGAACGGCCGCGACGGAGACACCCGGGCGCTGGAGGAAATCCTCGCCCGGCTGCCGCCGCGGCGGGTCTCCGCCCTGCTGGTGCGCTCCGGGAGCGGGCCGGCAAACCGTGCGTTCCTGCTCGGATGCACGGCGCGGTTCGGCCTGGCCCCGGAACCCTTTGCCACCAGTGGCGACGGCGATCTGTTTCTTCCGACCGACCGACTCGCCGCCGCGGGCCGCGAACTCGCCGGCCGGGTGAATGCCGGCGTCACCTTGCCCGCGACCGGTCCCGGCCCGCAGCCGCCGGATCCCCTGCCGGAAATAACCCTCGCCGGACTTGATCTTTCGATGGTCCGGCCGGCCCCGCTCCACGCCCGCGGACAGTTTGCCTTGAGTGCCGCACACGTGGACGGCCGGCTTGTGCTGTTGGCGCACCCCTTCGCCGAGATCGAGGTGCCGGCTCCCGCGGGAGCGAGCACCATCACCGCGGGCTTCGGCCTCGTCCCGGAAGCCTACGCTTCAAATGCCGCGGCCGTTACCGACGGCATCACGGTGGAAATCATCGAGGCCGGCCCCGACGGTCGCCGGCACCTCCTCTACCGCCGCGACCTCGATCCCGCCCGCCAACCGGCCGATCGCGGGCGGCAGCAGGTCCGGATTGCGCGGGATCCGGCCTTGTCCACGACGGTGATCTTCCGGACCACCCCGGGCCCGGCCGGCAATCCGGTCAATGACTGGGCCTATTGGAGCGACCTCGGACTTCGCTGAGCCAGACGGCATCTCGTTGGAAACTTGCTTTACTGGCCCCAAGGGCGAGGCTTAATCCGAACCCCTTGGCATGAGCAAACCTCCGGAAACCGCCTATCACATCGACAAGCCCGCCAACTGGGCCCCCACCGAACCGGCAGGCTATGTCGAAGGTTGGTTCCATGCCGGCCCGGACGGTGAGTGTCGCGATATCCGCGCCCTGATCGACGGCGTCCCTCATCTCGGTATCTACGGCTTCGAACGGCCCGACGTGGCGGCGGCCTTCCCCGGCGATCCCCGCGCCCTGCTAACCGGCTTCCGCCTCAAGGCCGCCTTCTGGGGCGGCGCCCGCGAACTCCGGCTGCAATACCTCGATGGGACCAACCAGTGGGTGGAATTTTTTCACACTCCCCTCGACACCCGCGCCCTCGCCACCGTGCCGCGGCCCAAGTCCATCCTCCCCGCCCGGCTCGTCTACGAGTCGCTGCACTACCTCTACCACAATTTCCAGCGCGAGCCGTTGGCCGCGGTGATCGCCGAGGCCAAGCGCGTCGTCCGCGAAATCAGCACCGCCAACACCGACCATGAACCAGAGGCCGGCTTCATGGGCTTCGTCGAGAACCCGGGCTACTGGATCAACGCCCGCTACGACAAATTCCGCATCACCGGCTGGGTCTTCGCCATCGGCCGCGAGATCACCAAGCTCGGCGCCACCATCGGCTTGGCCAACGAAAACCGGCTGATCTACGGCAAGGAACGCCCGGACGTCGCCGTCCACCATCCCGCCCACCCACAGGCCGCGCGCAGCAATTACTACGGCCTCGTCGACATCCGCGCCGACACCGCCAGCCCGGCCAACCTGAAAATATTCGCTTTCTTTCCCGACGGCACCAAGCACCTCGCCCTCGCCCGCCGCATGTATCTCAACCGGCGTGACGAACACTCGGGCCCCGTGCCCGTCTACCGACCGGCTTGGTTTTGGAAATGCGTCTGGGCTTTCTTCCGCCCCGCCCTGCTCGGTCGTGTTCGCATCGACAGCTGGAAAGAGAGCTGGCAAGCCGTGCGCCGGCTCCAGGCCGAGGTCCGGTCCACCTTGGGTCACGCCACACCTGCCAAATTGCCGGAGACAGTCACACGCCGCCGCGACCAGGATCCCTACACCCGCTGGCGCTGGCACAACCGTCTCACCCCACGCCTCCGCAATGTGCTGCAACAGGACGCCGCCGACCTCGGCCCCGCCGGCCCGCTGATCAGCGTCGTTGTCCCCGCCTACAACACACCGGAGAAATACCTCCGCGAGCTCCTCGAATGCCTGCAACGCCAGCTTTACCCGCGTTGGGAGCTGTGCATCGCGGACGACGCCTCGCCCCAGCCGCACGTCCGCCGCATCCTCGAGGACGCCGCCCGCGCCGACGCGCGCATCCGGCCGGTCTTCCGCACCGAGAACGGTCACATCTCGCACGCCACCAACTCCGCCCTCGACGCGGCCACCGGCGACTTCATCGCCCTGGTCGACCACGACGACCTCCTGCCCGACGACGCCCTCCTCCACGTCGCCGAGGCCATCAAAGCGAACCCCGGAGCCGCCTGCCTCTACACCGACGAGGACAAGTTCGACGACCACGGCCGGCATTACGACCACCACTTCAAGGGCGGCTGGAGCCCGGAGATGGCGCTCACCCACAATTACACGCATCACCTCAGCGTTATCCGCCGCGATATCGTTGCACGGGCCGGCCGTATGCGGCCCGGTTTCCATGGCGCGCAGGACATCGACCTTTTCCTCCGCTGCTTCGAACTCGTCCAACCCTCGGAGGTCGTGCATGTGCCCTTCGTCTGCTACCACTGGCGCGCGCACGCCGAAAGCACCGCGATGCGCGGCGACCAGAAGGGCTACCTCTTCGATGCCGCCCGCCGCGCCATCGCCGAGGCGCTCACTCGCCGCGGCCTCCGTGGCGAACCCTTCCTGCCGGAATTCGCCCGCCACTACGCGCTCTGCCTGCACCAGGTGAAATGGGACGCCGCCCTGCTGCGCGAGAATCCCGTCACCATCGTCATTCCGACGAAGAACCGCGCCGACCTGCTCGCCAAGTGCCTCGACTCCCTCGCCCGCACCGTGCCGCGCGAGAGCGTCAAGATCGTCGTGGTCGACGACGGCTCCACCGAGCCCGCGACGCTCGATCTGCTCCGCGCCCTGCCGCAGCGCGCCGACCTGCGCGGCGAGGTTCTGTCGGTGCCGGCTTCCGGCGAAGGCTTCAACTACGCCCGCCTGGTCAACCTCGGCACCGCTCGCGCCGACACCCCGCTCGTCCTTCACCTCAACAACGACGTCGAGGCCCCCGCCCCCGGCTGGCTCGAGGACATGGTCGGGTGGCTGAGCGTGCCCGGCGTCGGCGTGGTCGGGGCCAAGCTCCTCTACCCGGACGGCACCATCAATCACGCCGGCATCAGCATCTCCCGGCAGGACGGCCTCGCCCACGTGCTCTTCGAGAAGGAACCGGCCGAGGAATTCGGCTACTTCTTCCTGCCGCGCACGACACGCAACGTCGCCGCCGTCACCGGCGCCTGCCTGCTCACACGCACCGACCTCTATCGCCGGCTCGGCGGTTTCAACGAGCGCGATTTCGCCGTCGCCTACAACGACGTCGACTACTGCCTGCGCGCCGCGGAGGCGGGCCTGCGCACCGTCGTCACGCCACAGGCCGTGCTGACCCACGTCGGCAGCGCCACCCGCGGCCGCGCCTACACCGAGCGTGAGCACGTTGCCTTCGTCGCCCGCCACGGCGGTTGCCGCGACCCCTATCTGAGCGCGACCCTGTCGTTCCCGCCGGCCAATCTCCCGCTCAATCCCTATCACCATCTTTATGCGCAGCGGCCCCGGCCGTTCCGCGTGCTCGTGGTCACGCACAACCTCAACTTCGAGGGTGCGCCCATCTTCATCTTCGAACTCGCCCGCTACCTTGCCGAACAGCCGGGGATCGAGGTCAAGGTCGTCTCTCCGCTCGAGGGCCCGCTGCGCCGCCGCTTCGAGGAGGCCGGCCTGCCGCCGGCGATTTGGGACGCCTCGGCCTTCATGGCTGCGCGCAATCCGGCCGAGTTCACCACGGCCCTGAAGACCTTCGCCGGCGCCCGCACCTGGGACGGTGTCGACCTGTTCCTGTGCAACACACTCATGGATTTCTGGGCCGTGCACCTCGCCGCGCACCTCGGCAAACCCTGCGCCCTCTACATCCACGAGAGCATCCCGGTGAAGAAGTTCTTCCAGATGCTCCGCCTCGCCCCGCCCATGCAGGAGACCGCCGAGGAGACGCTCAAGCTCGCCACCCGCGTGATCTACACGGCCAAGGCCACGCGCGACATCCACGAGGAGCACAACCAGCACGACAACTTCCGCACGATCGCCAGCTGGGTGGACCTCGGACGCATCGAGCGCTTCGCCGCCGCGCACACCAAGGCCGGACTCCGTCGCAAACACGGCCTGCCCCTCGACCGCACCCTGGTCGTCAACATCGGTTCCGTCTGCGAGCGCAAGGGCCAGCACATCTACGTCCGCGCCATCGACCAGCTGAACAAGGAGCTCCCGGCGCTCTTCGCCGGCCGCCCGCCGGTCGAGTTCCTCATCGTCGGCGGTCGCGAGGGACTCTACCAGGAGTCGCTTGTGCAGGACATGGACCTGCTCGGCCTCAAGAACGTCCGCATCATCCCCGAGACGCCCGACATCTACGACTTCTACCGGCTCGCCGACATCCTCGTGTGCACCAGCTTCGAGGAATCCTTCCCGCGCGTCCTGCTTGAGGCGATGGCGTTCCGCCTCCCGATCGTCAGCACCGACGTCAACGGCATCCCCGAGATGCTTGTCAACAACGACGAGGCTTACCTCGTGGCCGCCGGCGATCCCGCCAAGCTGGCCGTCGCGCTGAAAAAGTCCCTCGGCGATCTTTATCGCGGTGACACGCAGATGACTGCGCTCGCCTACGCGCACGCCGTCCGCTCGTTCAGCAAGGACCAGGCGCTGCCCCACCACCTTCTGGCCTGCCGTGAGGCTTATCTCGGCTGATCCCATGTCCGCCCCCGCCTGGCGCTTCGCCATCGATATCCACCCGCCGGGCTGGCAATGCCCCGCCGGCCCCTTCTGGATCGCCGGCTGGATCGTCGCCAGGGATGGGCGCCCGGTCATCGACGTGCGCGCCTGGCTGGGTCGCCAGCCCTTCCTCGGACTCTGCGGCCTGCCGCGCGCCGATCTCAAGGAGACCCCGCGCGCCGGCTTCAGTTTTCTCCTGCGTCCGCCGGCCGGGGTGACCGAGCTGCGCCTCGAGGTGTGCGACCGGTCCGGGTGCTGGCAGGAAATCCACCGCCAGCCGCTCATCATCGCCCCCGGCGCCCTGACGGCGGAACCGCCCGTCACCGACGTCGCCACCACGCTCCTCCGCCTGCTCGCGGCGCACCGGATCCGGCCGGATCATCCTTGGGCCGGCCTCGCCACCGACACGCTCGCCGCCGAGCACGCACTGCCGGTCAACTGTTCGCCCAACCCGCCCTTCTACGGCTTGCTGGAACGCCCGCCGTCGGCGTCGGCGCAGATGCGCTACGACCGGATCGTGTTCACCGGCTGGCTGGCCCACCGTGAATGCTCCATCACGCGGCTGTCCGCCTATATCGATCCCGAGAAGCCCGCCCTGCTGGTCCACGGGCTGCCGCACACGGACATCACGCCGGAATTCGCCACCCTGAAGGACGCCACCCGCTCGCGCTTCGCCGGCTATTGCGAGGTGCCTGCCGGCACCCCGCAGCCGGCCTGCCTGCGGATCTTCGCCGAACTCGGCGACGGCCGCGTCGAGCTCGCCTTCTCGCTGCGCCTCCGGGCGGTGTCGACCACCGGCGCCGACTCGGGCCTGCCTGTCCTCTCGCGTTACAAATTCTGGCGGGCCAAGTGGGCGCTGCTGACTGCCGCGCGCCGGCTAGGCTGGTCACTGGGCGCCCCCACGTCTTTCCGCTCCGCCAAGCGGCAGGCCTGGACCGAGTATGTCGCGACCGCCCCTGCCGAACCCGGCCGCTCACTGCCTCCGGCGCAGACCATGGCGCCGGTCGCCAGTCGACCGCTCAAGGTCACGCTCGTCACGCACAACCTCAATCGCGAAGGCGCGCCGCTCATCGCCCTCGAATACGCCCGCTATCTCGCCGCCCAACCTGGCTGGCGCGTGCACGTGGTCTCCCAGCTGGATGGACCGCTGCGCGAGGATTTTCTCGCCGCCGGTTTCATCGTCGAGCTGATGAACCTGCAGCCGGTTTTCGCCGCGGCCGGCCCGGGCCAGTTCTCCTCGGCCCTCTTTGCCCTGCCCCTCAGCGCCGAGTGGCGGGAGAGCGACCTGATCGTGGCCAACACCATGGTCACGTTCTGGGCGGTGCACCTCGCCCATCGGCTGCGCAAGCCCTCGCTGTTCTACGTCCACGAGAGCGCCAGCGTGCGGAATTTCTTCGCCCCCTACTTCATCCCCGCGCTCATCCCATGCATCGAAACGGCCTTCGGTCTCGCCACCCGCACGGTTTTCTCGGCCGCTGCGGCTACCGTGGCCCACGCCCGGCTCGAGCGACGCGGAAACTTCCTCGTCCTGCCCGGCTGGATCGATGTCGCCCGCATCACCGCCACGCTCGCCGTGTCCCCGGCGGAATTGCGGCGAACGCACGGTCTGCCCGCCGAGGCCGTCATCATCGCCAACATCGGCTCGGTCTCCGACCGCAAGGGCCAGCTCGTGCTCGCGGAGGCGATCGACCGCCTGCGGCAGGACCACTCCGACCGGGACGGCGCCACCCCGCCGCTTGTCTTCCTGATGGTGGGCGCGACGCCCTCGTTCTACCTCGACGTGTTGAACAGCTACCTGGCCAGCCGTCAACTCACTCAGGTCAAGGTCATCGGCCTGACGCCCGACGCCTACCCGTATTTCCGTCTCGCCGACATCTTCGTATGCGCGAGCTTCGAGGAGGCATTGCCGCGCGTGGTGATGGAGGCGGCGGCGTTCGGCCTGCCCATTGTCTCGACGGCCGTGAACGGCATTCCGGAAATCCTCGGAGCAGAAGACGCCTGGCTGTTGCCGCCAGGCGACAGTGCCGCACTGGCTGCCGCGCTGGCCGCCGCTCTCAACGCCCATCTGCAGGGCGACCGCACCCGGGCGGAGCGGGCCCAACGGAGGGTCCAGGCGCGATTCGCAGCCGAAACCCTGCTCCCGCAACACCTCGCCCTGGCCGCCGCGGTCGCCGTGGAACCGGCCAACTGACTCCATGCTCGAAGCCGACACCCTTTTCTTCAACCTCGAGAGTCCTGCGCCCGGTGCAATGCTGCCCGCCGGCCGGCACACCTTGGGTGGTTGGCTCGTGCCGAAGCCCGCGTTTCATTACACGGATGTGCGCGCCCGGGTCGGATCGCGGTGGTTCCGGGGCGTCTACGGCTATCCCCGCGCCGACCTCGCCGCGTATTTCAGCCCAAATCGCGCGGCCTTGCTCTCCGGTTTCACCGTGGAAGTCATCTTGGGGGCCGGTCCCGCCATCGTGCAACTTGAGGCATTGGAGATCACCGGCCGGTGGCAGCCGTTTCATGTCATGACCTACCTGGTGGCACCCGCCGCGCCAGTCGCCACACCGCCGGTCGCACCGCTGCGCCCACGGGAATTCGGCTGGGTGTTCCAGCTCTGGTTGCGGCTGGGCCGTGGTCCGGCGGACGCAGATCGTCTGGTCGCCGAAACACCTTGGCCGCGTGCGTTGCGCGAGGAGCACCCGCCTTTTCACGGCTATATGGATGATCCCGCCGCACTTTCCGCCGCGCAATTCGGCCAGTTGCACATGCTGGGCTGGCTGATCCACGAAACCCAGCCCGTGCGTCGCGTCTTCGCCACGGTGGACCTCATCAATCTGCAGCCACTGGATCTTGGCGGCGAATACTCGGAGATGCGCGCACGGTTCCCCTCGCTGCCGCGCATGGATCAGTGCCGTGTGTTCGGGTTCGCCAATATCCCCAGCCAGTTGCCCGGTCCGGTCTGCGTCCGCGTGCTCGCGGAATTGGCGGACGGCACCCTGCACCTCGTGTTGGCTCTGTTGTGCCGGCCCATCGACACCGAGGAGCTCAAGGCCGGCTATCCCGCATTCTCGCTCGCGCGCTTCTGGCAGGGCTGGTGTGCCTTGCACGAAGCCTGGCGGCGGAACGGTGTGCCGCTCGAGGCCGGTCGCGCTTTCTGGCAGGAAGCCTGGTCAGTGTTCCGAAAATATCGCCAGTTGGGCGCAGCCACGCACGCCGCCACCACCCCGGTCCTCGCGCTGCCGGCGACCGTCTCGCCCCAACCGCGGCGCCTTCTGCTCATCACGCACAACCTCAACCGCGAAGGCGCGCCGCTCTGGTTCCTGGAACTCGCCCGGCACCTCGTGCACAACGACGGCCACCAGGTGCTGCTGCTCTCGCCCCGGGACGGAAGCCTGCGCGCCGGCTTCGAGGCGCTCGGCGCGGAGGTGCGCTTGGTCGACGCAACCCCGTTCCTGCAGGCCGCCGACGCCTCGGGCGTGCCGCCCGCCGCCGCCGCACTTGCCGCCTCGCTCGATTGGTCCGGCATCGACCTCGTCATCGCCAACACCGTCGTCGCCTTCTGGGGTGTCGCCGTAGCCCACGCCGCGCGCAAGCGCGCGCTGCTTTATATTCATGAGAGCACCACTCCCGCGGCGTTCTTCCGCACCGGATATGGCACCGGTGTGGTGTCCGCCGTCGGTGCCGCGCTGCGCGCCGCCGATGCCGTGAGCTTCATCGCCGCTCCCACCCGGACCTACTACGACTCACTCGGCACCGGCAGCAATTATTGCGTCACGCCCGGTTGGATCGACCTCCCTGATGTTGATCAATTCCGCGCCAACCATGACCGCGCGGCCCTGCGGGCCCGGCTCGGTTTTCACCCTGCGGAAACCGTGGTCGTCAACGTCGGCACGGTCTGCGGCCGCAAGGGCCAGCATGTCTTTGTCAACGCCCTTGAGTTGCTCTGGCGCCGTCACCCGACCCTCGCTGCGCAAGCCCGCTTCGTCATGATTGGCGGCCGCGACGATCCCTACAATGGCTACCTCCAGGCCATCCTGACCGACCTGCGGCGACCAAACATCAGCATCATCGCCGAGACGGAACGGAACTACGACTACTTCCACGCGGCCGATCTGTTTGTCAGCTCGACCTACGAGGAAGCTTTCCCCCGTGTCGTGCTCGAAGCGATGGCGTTCGGCCTGCCCATCGTGTCTTCCCACGTGCACGCCATTCCCGCAATGGTGCAAGCGGAGCATGAGGCCATCCTCGTGCCGCCAGGTGACACCGAGGCGCTGATGAACGGTCTCGTGCGCTTCCTCGGCGCCCCGGAGGAGGCCCGCCGCTGGGGTGCCCGCGCCCGCGCCCGCGCCGAGCGTGATTTCAGCAGCGAGATCGTCCTGCCGCTGCACTCCCGCCTCGTCTCGGGGCTTGCGACAGCGGGGCTTTGAGCCCAGCTTGCCGCCCACCCTGCATGAACGAGAACGACGCGTATATTTTCGACGTGGAAACGCCCGCCGCCTGGACGTTTGCGGGCGAAAAGACCTGGGTGGCCGGATGGTTTCTGTCGAAGAACGGCGCCGTTTTTCACGACATGCGCGCGTGGGTCGACGACCGGGTCTTCACCGGCCTTTTCGGCATGCCGCGCCCGGAGATCGAGCGGCGGCACCGCGGCTACGAGGGTCTGCCGCATGCCGGGTTCGCCTTCCAGATCGATCCGGCGCCGGGGGCGAAGCTCCTGCGACTCGAGCTGCTCGATCATGGCAACAACTGGGTCGAGATCTGGCGCCAGCCCATCAAGGTCCGGGACAGCCGCGCCCCGCGTCGCGCCCGGCTCAAGCCCGCGCTCGTGCCCGCCGTGCTCACCACCCTGCTCAAGGAACAGCGCGCACAACCCGCGATTACGCCGGCCGCGTTGGCCGCATTGGGCGGCCGCCTCGCCCGCGAAATCACCTCCGACTGGCTCAATGTCGACCCCAGCCCGCCATTCTGGGGCGCGCTAGAGGATCCACAGGATACCGGTCACACCCAATTCGGCAAACTGCCTGTCATCGGCTGGCTCATCCACCAGGAGCAGCCTATCGCCCGCCTCTTCGCCACCGCCGACCCGCTCATCGAGAACGCCCTCGTCTACGGACAAGGCCGCGCGGATACAGGCAAGATGTTCCCGGACCACCCCGACGCCACGCACTCGCAGTTCTTCGGCATGGTCGACGTCAACGAAAACCTGCCGAATCCGGTCTGCCTGAAAATCTTTGCCGAGCTCAAGGATGGCACACAGCACCTCGTTTTCGCCCGACGTTTCCGCCAGCTGAGCTGCAACGAGAAGGAGCGGCCCTACCCCGAGTTCCACCGCGACCATTTTTGGCGCGCCCTCGCGGCGCTGTGGTCCGGCTGCTCGGCGGAGCATATCGCCCTCGGCTCGTGGCGCGAATTCGGTCGGGTTGCGCTCAAGACCTACCGTCAGTTCCGCCGCCGGGCTCCCACCAGTCTCGCGCACCTCGCCCTCGACCAGGCCGACCCCTATGTGCACTGGCTGCGCACCAATCGCTTCTCGCCGCGCCTCCGCACGCTGCTGGCACACGACGCCGGCAAGCTCTCCGCCGGCGGACCGGTTTTCACCGTCGTCGCCGACGCGCGCGGCTGCACGCCGGCACACCTCGGCGACCTCGCCGCCTCCCTGGCCGCCCAGGTTTACCCCCGTTGGGAGCTGCGCTTGGCGCTGCCGGCCGGCGAGTCCGCGCTGCGGAGCGCCGCCAAGACGCTGGCCGCGCACGACCCGCGCATCAAGTCCTACACCGCCGCCACGCCGGAGAGCTTCGCCACCACGCTGAACTCGGCCGCGCACGACACCGCCGCGGCCTTCATCACTTATGTCCCGGCGCACTCGCGGCTGTCGCCCGACGCGCTCTTCCACGCGGCCGAGCGGCTCGCCGCGTCGCCTGATCTTGAGCTGCTTTACCCGGACGAAGATCGGATGGACGATGCCGGCGTGCGTTCGGCCCCGAATTTCAAGCCCGACTGGAGCCCGGCGCTCGCACTGTCGGGACTTTTCCCCGGCAACCTCAGCCTCGTGCGACGCGACCGATTCCTCCACGCCGGCTCCTTCCGTCCGGGCTTTGAGCTGGTGCCGTGGCACGATGTGTTGCTGCGCGTGACGGACAGGCTGGACGCCGCCCACGTCGCGCACCTGCCTGTCGTCGGCCACCACGCGCGCGCGGGTGTGCCGGTCGAGGTTGCGCCGACCGATTCCTCGATCGAGCAGTCCCGCCGCGCTCTCGAAGAGACCGCCCGGCGTCGCAAGCTCGCCGCCGGCGCCTTCCTGCCGGAAATGGCGCACCGGCTCCGACGCCGCTACCACCAGCTCCGCTGGTCGTCGGAACTGATCGCGCAACTGCCCGTTACCGTCGTCATCCCCACCCGCGACCGGCTCCATCTCCTGCAGGAATGCTTCGAGCTCCTGAACGATACCGTAAACTGGCACCATGTGCGGCTGATCATCGTCGACGACCATTCGCGCGATGCCGACGCCAAACGCTTCCTCGAGACCATCCAGCGCCGCCCGGAGCTGCGCTGCAAGGTCGTCCGCCCGGCCGACGCGTCCGCGCCGTTCAACTATTCGCACCTCGTCAACCTCGCGCTGCCGCACGTCGAGACGCCGCTCATTCTCCATTTCAACAACGACGTCAACGCCCTCGAGTCCGGCTGGCTGGAGGAGATGGTCGGCTGGTTCACCTCGCCCGACGTCGGCGTCGTCGGTGCCAAGCTGATCTATCCGGATCGGTCGCTCAACCACACCGGCATCGTCGTCGGCCCCCACGGCGGACTCGCCGATACTCCTTTTGCGAAGGTGATGGAAACCGATGTGCCCGCGGTCGAGTGGCACTCCGCCGCACGCGAGGTCGCGGCCGTCACCGGTGCCTGCCTGCTCACGCGCACGGATCTCTACAAGCAACTGAACGGCTTCGACGAAACACAGCTCGGCGTGGCCTACAACGACGTGGACTACTGCCTGCGGGCGGGGGCCGCCGGCTACCGCGTCATCTACACTCCGCAGGCCAAGCTCATGCACTGGGGCAGCGCCACGCGCGGCGTGACCTTCGACGAGGATGAGCATCTCGCCTTCCTCCGCCGCCACGCCGGCCGGCCCGACCCCTATTTCAACGCCTCGCTCCGGCTGGCCGGCGGCCGGCCCGCCGCGACGCCGGACCACAGCGTGTATGCCGCGCGCGGCGGCCGGCTGCGCGTGCTGCTGCTCACGCACAACCTCAACCTCGAGGGCGCGCCGCTCTTCCTGCTCGAATACGCGGAATATCTCGTGAAGCACGCGGGCTTCGGCCTTGAGGTCGTCACCTCCGAGGAGGGCCCGCTGCGCGGCGCCTATGAGGAGCTCGGCGCCAAAATCACGGTCATTGACCGCCACCGGCTCTATTCCGCCGAAACCCCGGCCGAATTCCTGGAACGCGTGGCTGAAGTGCAGGCCAGGCTGGACTTCACCGCGATCGACCTCGTGGTGTGCAACACCCTCGTCAGCTACTGGGGCGTCCATCTCGCGCAGCTCGCGGGCAAGCCTTCGCTGTTCTACATCCACGAAAGCTCGTCCATCTACCGGTTTTTCGAGAAGGCGCTGCCGCTCCACATGCACGCCTTGGTCGAGGAAGCGTTCCGTTCCGCCACCCGCGCGCTCTTCCTCTGCCGGGCGACCGAAGCCTACTATAAGGACCTCGACGTCAACGGGAACTTCCGCCGCGTGCCGAGCTGGATCCAGGTGGATGCCATCGAGGCGTTCAAAAAGACCCACAGCCGCGTTGAGTTGCGTCGCCGTCACGGCTATGCTGACGACGATACGATCATTGCCAACATCGGCACCGTCTGCGAGCGCAAGGGCCAGCACACCTTCATCCGCGCCGTCGAACACTTCAACCGGCAGCACGACGGCGGCAAGGGCTACAAGTTTCTCCTCGTCGGCGGGCGCGCCGGCATCTACCTCGACCTGCTCACCGATGACATCCGTCGCATGGCGATCCCGAACATTGAGATCATCACCGAGACGCGCGCTGCCTATGACTACTTCGGGCTGGCCGACCTGTTCGTGTGCTCGAGTTTCGAGGAATCCTTCCCGCGCGTCGTGCTCGAGGCGATGGCGTTCCGCACGCCGATCGTCACCACCGACGTCCATGGCATCCCCGAGATGGTCACCCAGCGGCAGGAGGCCTACCTAGTGAAGCCGGGCGACAGCCTCGCGCTCTCGCGTATGATGAAGACCTGCCTCGACAAGGAACGCTGCGGCAAATCCCTCACGCCGACCGCCTACTCGCGCGTCGTGCGCTACTACGACTATCACAAGGTGCTGCCCTACCACGTGGCCCTCGCCCGCGAAGCTTGGCTCGATTTCGCATAAGCGTGAGCTTGGCCGCAAGCGTCCGGCTGGGCTTTCAACCTAAATGGAGCCGTTGAGAGATAGCCAAGAGGCGACAAACCAGCCGAGGGCGTCTTGGGCGGTGACGGCGCGTAGAGCGTTTGCGATCGCCAGAAGGAGGTCGGCGTGGGTGCAGGACTTCACCTTGCTCCACATCATCTCGATGGGGTTCAAATCCGGCGAGTAAGCGGGCAGGAATCCGAGCAAATCAGCCGCCGAGACGAAAAAATCCACCATTGACGCTTCGAAAGCCACTTGGGCCGAGGCACGGTTGCCGGGCAGGACCAAACCGGAGGACGGAGGACGGAAGCCGGTAACGTGGAACTGGCGCGCGACATCGCCCCTCTTCAAGCAGGGTTCGCCGCTTAATTCAATTCAATTTGAACTAAACTTGATAGAATGACGGCAGCCGGGCAGACGAAAGGCCGCCCCAATACCCTCCCCGAACCCACGGAGACCAGGCTGCAGCTGATCTGAAGCTGGTTTATCGAAGCGTCCTGGCTTACACGCTGGCAGGTTTAAGGCTGAAATACCGTTCCGCGTCGTCTTTTGAGGCCTTGCGATAGTATTCCGAACGCAGAAGCCGCTCAGTAGTCCCCTCCTCGTCGGAGACGTGCGCGTAACTGGCGCCGGTCAATGCAAGGCGATAGGAAATGCAGGATCGGCGGGGACCGGGATCCCAGAGGCAGTTCCGTCTGCCCCACTTCCGAGACCGGATGGGCGTCCAACTCCCGGCGCAGGGTCTGTGCTCGTCCGCCTTGGTGGCGGGCGGCCTCCCGATCGAGTCGCTCAAAACCATCAGCACCTCTCTGATGGATGCCAGCAACTGGCGGGATCAGAAAGTGCCCATGCCTCCGACCACTTTAAGAGAAGACCGCCGTGATCAAACTGCAGCGGCAACCACACATACCGGCCGTCGATCGCGTTTTTCGGCCTCCAACGGTCTGCCATGAAAATAAACCGGTCGCCGCGCCGCGACAGGAAAATCCCGCGGCCACATCCCGGCGTTGGGCCGCAGGCTTTCGACAAACCGATACGGACCGGCCGGGGCATCCGCCACCGCAACCCCGCTGCGGGCCCCGGCATAACCTTGTCCGGCCGGCTCGAAGTGAAACCACATTACGAATTTTCCCGTGCGCGGATTGAAGATCACCTTGGGGCGCTCGAGCATGCAGCCGCGGACGAGTTCACCGGCCGGATCGCCGGACACGGCGAGCGCGATGCCCGCATCCTGCCAGCGGTGCAGATCAACGGACGTATAGACGTGCACGCCCACCTGCGCCCGGTTGCCCTCCTCGCCGCCAATCTTGTGCTCGCCAAACCAGTAAGTAGAGTAGAGAGAGCAGCGAAGCGGTTGCCCGCCGCGCTGCGCTCCCCCTCGTCAAACCGTGCAGGCGGTTTTCCCGCACACGGCTTACCGAGTCCCCATTCATTCGGATTGGTTTCGGCGGAGTTCATCGCGTCCAAGCCGCGTCCAGCGGCCATGCCCACAGCTTGTATTGGCCATGCAGCCGGTCGTTGGTGAAGAACTCGAAGAGCCCGTGAGTGCAGCTATACTTTCGCCACAGCCATCGCCGCAGCCGGTTGCGCACAAAAGCCTGCTGTTTGCCAAACACGCGCGTGCTGTTGCCGTAATGAAACGCCGTCGCCCAGCCGCGGGTGATCTGGTTGACCTTTCGGACCACCGCCACCGCCGCTTGGTTTCGCGTGCGCACTTCCAGCACCGCCCGCACCTTGTCTCGCAACTTCGCCTGACTTTTCGCGCTGGGCTCCACATGCGGATACCGGCGCTTGTTCTTCAAGCCTTGCCGCCATGAGACGGCAAAGCCCAGGAACTCGATGGCCTCCTTGCGCGTGTCCACCAGCCGGGTTTTCTCTTCGTTGAGCTTCAACTTTCGTGCTTCCAGCCACCGTTTCAGGCGCGCTTGCAGCCCCGCCCCTTGGCCCGTGAAATCTTGTCCGCCGATCAGGATTGCCGGACGGAAAGGAAGGAAGAACCGGAACAGGATGGGCCAAGCCTGGAAGGGAGCCGGGCTCGCGCGCAGGTCATCTTGAAACAGGAGCCAGCGGACGCGTCAGCTTGGAAGCCACACGGTATGAAAGGGATTCGTCAGGCCGGTAAGGAAATTTTCCTGAAAACGAGAAATCTTCCCCTATTGGAAATTTCGCTTCTCGCACGAGGCATGATTTTCCCTACCGCTCAGCCCCATGCCCGCTCATTTACCGATCTCACCGACCCGAAGCGCACTGAATGTCTCCGTTTTCTCCAACCCGAAAGACCTCGGCGAGGCGGCTGCAGCCCAATCCGCGGAAATCATCACCAAGGCCATTGAGCTGCGCGGCCGGGCGCGCATCCTCGTGGCCACGGGGAATTCCCAGCTGGAACTGATCAAATATCTTTCCGCCAAAAAACTGGCCTGGGACAAGGTGGACGCTTTCCACCTCGATGAATACGTGGGCATCTCGGAACACCACCCCGCCAGTTTTCGTCATTGGATCAAGCACCGCTTCGCCGATCTGGTTCACCCGCGCTCGATGGAATACATCAGAGGGGACGCGCCCGATGCCGACGCGGAAGCCGGGCGTTATGCGCAGCTCCTGCTCGCCGAGCCGATCGACCTCGCGTTTGTGGGATTCGGCGAGAACGGCCACATCGCCTTCAACGATCCCCATGTCGCCGATTTCAATGATCCTTTGACGGTCAAACGCGTCGAACTGGACCTCGCCTGCCGGGCCCAGCAGGTTACCGAGAAACATTTTCCCGATATCGCGAGTGTGCCCAGTCAGGCCCTGTCGGTCACCTGTTCAGCTCTCCTGCGGGCCGCCAGCTGGATCTGCTCCGTTCCCGAACTGCGCAAGGCGACGGCCGTGCAGCAGGCCTTGGAAGGCCCGATCACGAGCGCGTGCCCGGCGTCTGCCGTGCGGACCCACCCCAATGCTTACGTCTACCTCGATCGTGAATCCTCATCCAAGTTGAGCCGCAAGCATGCGGCCAAGCCCTGACGACCGACTGCCTCCCGACCATTTCAACCGGATCACTATTGGGCCATAAGCGTCTCCATTCACCGACCGCGATCACGGCCAAACATCCCAGCTTGGGTGACTTGGCGCGTGCCGCCCGCGTCAGTCCCGCCACGATCTCCCGCATCGTAGGCGGCAATCTGTCCGTCGATCCTTCGCTCCGGCTGCGGGTGCAACAGGCCGCCAGGACGCTCGGGATCGATCTCGACACCCGACGGAAGGGCCGCGGCAGGGTGCTGGCGTTCCTCCTGGCCAACCGCGATGTGCTGCACAGTTTTCAAGCGCGCGTGCTGCTGGGGGCGGAGACCTATTGTTCCCAACAGGGCTGGGAACTGCTGTTCATGTCTTTTCGTTACGCGAACGAGACCCCGCCCAAGGCGTTGCATCTTCCTCAGCTGCTTAGCGAACGCACCAGCGCGCGTGCGGTGCTCCTCGGCGGCAGCAATTATCCCAACCTCTTCCGCGCCCTCGAAGCGCGCGGTCTGCCTTACACGGTGCTGGGCAACAACGTGCCGGGAGACTGGGAGCGGGCGAACTGCGATGTCGCCTATTCCAATGATATCGCCGGAGCCAATGATGCGACGGCCCATCTTATCGCCAGGGGGCACCGGTCCATTGCCTATATTGGCAACCTCGAGCTGCCGTGGTTCAAGCGCTGTGCGGCCGGTTACGAGCAAGCCATGACTGCCGCTGGCCTGACCCCGCGCATCGCCGACCTTCGCTTCGACGGCAGCCAGCTGGGCTACTTGGCGGCCAAGTCCATTTTTGCGCGGGACCGTGAGGTGACCGCGCTGCTCTGCGGCTCCGACCAGGTGGCCGTGGGGGTCTACGACGCGCTGCGGGAAATGAACATCGCGATTCCCGCGCAGGTCAGCGTCATCGGCTTCAACGACACCCAGGGCAGCATTCTCTTCCCTCCGTTGACCAGCGTCCGCGAATTTCCCGAGGAACTGGGCCGCCACATGGCCGAGTTCACGCTGAAGCGCCTCCGGGACCCCACCCTGCCTCCGCAAGAATTCTCGGTTCCGACCCAGCTTGTCCAGCGCGCCTCGGTGGCCGCGCCGCCAAACGGCTGACCGGAGCCGGACACTCCCTCATCCAACCATTCAAAATCTTCTTTGCCGGGGCATGCTTCCGTTTTGTCCCCCGCTTCCAACGACCGTTTCGCACTCATCATGAACACTCCCTCCACTCCTTCCGGGGATGCCCAAGCCGACCGTCGTCCTTCCAGCAGGAGTGCCGCCACGCCCCGTCCGTCGGGACCGCACCGCTACGCCTTGGTCGGCACGGGCGCCCGCGCGGGCCTGTATGTCGATGCCATCGCCGGCCAATACCAGTCGACCGCCCGACTGGTCGGCCTCTGCGACAAAAACGCCGGACGGCTGCAACTCGCCCGCCACCGTGTGCGCGAACTGGGCGGCGGCGAGCCGGCCACCTGCCTGCCTGCCGGTTTCGAGGCCATGCTGGCGGCCACGAAGGCTGAAACGGTCTTCGTGATCACTCCCGATGCAACGCACCACGAATACATCATTCGCGCGATGCATGCGGGCTGTGACGTCATTTCGGAGAAACCGCTCACCACGACACCCGAAATGTGCCAGGAAATCCTCGATGCCCGCGCCCGCACCGGCCGGACTTGCCGGGTCACCTTCAACCTCCGCTACTCCCCGACCTGCCTGCAGGTGAAGGAGCTGCTCGCGCAAGGGAAGATCGGCGACATCCTTTCCGTCGACTTCCATTGGATGCTGGATAGCGCCCACGGCACCGACTACTTCCGTCGCTGGCACAGTCATAAGGCGGACTCCGGCGGACTCATGATCCACAAGGCGACGCACCACTTCGATCTGGTGAACTGGTGGCTCGGGGCCGTCCCGACCTCCGTTTACGCGACCGGCAAGCGCGAGTTCTATACCCCGACGATGGCGCGCCGCATGGGCCTGACCGGACCGCACGAACGCTGCCTCACCTGTCCGGAAGCGGACCGCTGTGGTTTCCGCCTCGATCTGCGCAAGGATCCCTACCTGAAGGCGCTCTATCTCGATCAGGAAAACCATGACGGTTATTTCCGCGACCGCTGCGTCTTCCGTCCCGACATCGACATCGAGGACACGATGAACGTCCTGGTGCGCTACAATACCGGCACGACGCTGGCCTACTCGCTCAATGCCTTCAATGCGTGGGAGGGCTACACGATCGCCTTCAACGGCACGCGCGGCCGTCTGGAATACAATTTCGGCGCCCCGCCGGCGGCGGATGGCAAAAAGCAGTCGGAGGCGGCCCGCATCACCATCATTCCGTTGCGCGGGGCGGCCCGCGAGATCACCCCGGCGGCGGGGACGGGCGGACATCAGGGCGGAGACAGCATCATGCTCGACGACTTGCTGCTTACCTCGCATCCCGCCGACCCCCACCTCAGGGCCGCCGACGAACGGGCCGGTGCCGCCGCCGCCCTTATCGGCATGGCCGCCAACCGGTGTTTCGCCACCGGCCAACCCGTTGAAATCGCCAGCCTGGTCAAGAACCTGCGGAACCCGGACTATTCGCCGATGCCCTCATCCGAGGCTCCGGTGCCGATGCCCAGGTAATGGGGCCGGCCGGATATATCGGATTATCACCCAGCCCGACCCACCTGCATGCCACCTGCTGTCGAAATTTCACCAACCGGCCCCAAGATGCATTTCATCGCCGCGCTCCCTGCGGTTCCGCTTCACCTGCGAGAGCATGACTATTTAGTCACGGCGCCCTCATCGCTTTCCCGCCGGTGTCGTGGCGTAATCTGACCGAATTCAAAGGCCCCTGTGACCACTCCCCCTACCCTCGTCCCTCCTCCTGCGCCCGCCGTCGCGCAAGCCGCGCCGGACGACCGCCAGGACAAGACGACCTGGGCCGAACGCATCGGCTTCGCGACAGGGACACTCCCTTTCAATTTCGGCGCGTCGGGTCTCAACACCATCGCCTTCCCGATCTACAACATCACGCTCGGCATGAGCCCGACCCTGATCGGCCTGGTATTGGCCATCTCCCGGCTCTGGGAAGCGTTCACCGATCCGGTGATGGGCTCGATCAGCGACAACTTTCGCTCCCGCTGGGGGCGGCGACGCCCCTTCGTCGCGCTGGGCGCGTTCTTGTGCGCGATCACGTTTCCCCTGATCTGGTTTGTTCCCATCAGCTGGAGCACCGGCTGGTCGTTCAGCTATTTCCTGGCGACGGCCCTGATCTTCTACACGGCGTTCACCATCTATGGCGTGCCGTATCTGACGCTCGGCTATGAAATGAGCACCAACTCGAACGAGCGCGTGCGCATCCATGCGGTCCGCGCCATGGTGTCGAAGCTCACCTTTTTCATCGTGCCCTGGGTCTTCTCCATCGCGCAGCTGCCGTATTTCGAAAGCACGATCGCCGGCATGCGGACGCTCGGCCTGATCATCGGCGGACTGTTCATCCTGCTGGCCATCCCGACGGTGTGGCTCACGCGCGAGCGCTACGCGAAACGGGCCGCCAAGCAGGTAAAGGTGCCACTGAAGGAGGGCATGCGGCTGACGTTCAACAACCGGCCCTTCCTCAACCTCGTGGGCATTGTCCTCGGCCTGCTGATCGGCACGAACCTGGTCAGCCAGCTGGGCATCTACGTCAACAGCTACTACGTCTTCGCGGGCGACACCGTGGCGGGGGCCGCCCTGCACGCCAAGGTCCAGACCGTCTACGCGCTGGCCGGCATGGTGTCGGTCCCGATCGTGGCCCGTCTCGCCACGCGCTACGGAAAACTCTGCGTCATCCGCTGGTGCATCGGCTTCGGCATCCTCGCCTCGATCAGCAAGTTCTTTTTCTACAGCCGCGAATTTCCCGCGCTGCAATACCTGTCGATGCTACTGCTGGCCCCGAGCTTCTCGGGGTTCTGGGTGCTGGTGGATCCGATGAAGGCCGACGTCGCGGACTTCGACGAGCACACGAGCGGCCTGCGCCGGGAGGGCATGTATGCCGCCGTGTCCTCCTGGCTCGAGAAAACCGCCCTGACCATCACCATGATCGCCTCGGGGTTATTGCTCGATTTCTCGGGTTTCGACGTCGCCCGGGGCGGCATGCAGGATGAAGGCACCCTGCTGGCCATCCGCCTGGTCTTTGCCGGAGTCCCGGCAGCCCTGCTGCTGGGCAGTCTGTATCTCGCCATCCGCCATCCCCTGACCGATGACCGCGTCAAAGAAATCAAACATGTGCTCAATCAAAGGAATCCCGCTGTCAGCTGAAAGCCCGTCCGCGGGCCACCGGCCCCGCGTCGCGTTGGTCGGCATCTCCGGCTACGGCGCGGTGCACCTCGCCGAACTGCTGCACCTGCAGGATACCGGCCGCATCGACTTGACGGCCTGTGTCGCCATCGACGCCCAGACCCAACCGGAAATCGTGAGCTCGCTCAGCGCCAAAGGCTGCGAGATCCATGGCGATTATCACGCGATGATCCGCGCCCACGCCGGGAAACTGGATCTGTGCTGCCTCCCGACCCCGATTTCCTGCCACGCCCCGATGTGCCTGGCCGCACTCGAAGCCGGCACCAATGTCCTGGTGGAGAAACCCCTCGCCGCGACGCTGGCCGACGCGAACGCCATCGCCAGCGCCGAACAGGGCAGCGGTCAGTTCGTGGCCGTCGGCTACCAGGACATGTATCAGCCGGAAAACCTCGCCCTTAAACGCGCCCTGCTCCGCGGGGCCATCGGGCGCCTCCGCGAAATCCGCGTCTGCGCGGTCCGGCCACGTCCGCTGGGCTACTATAGTCGCAACCACTGGGCCGGCCGGATCAAGGCCCGGGGCGTGCCCGTCTACGACTCGCCGGTGAACAACGCCTTCGCCCACTTCGTCAATCTGGCCCTGTTCTTCGCCGGTCCGTCGCCCGAGAGCGCCGCGTGCCCCCTCCGCGTCCGCGCCGACCTCTTCCGGGCCCAGCCGATCGAGAATTTCGACACCGCCGTGCTCCACGGCGAAACCGACACGGGGGTGGCCCTCAAGATCTACGCCACCCACAGCTGTGAAACGGCACTGCCCCTGCAGATACTGCTGGTCGGTGACACCGGAACCGCGGAATGGACTAGCGGCGGATCCATCCGGATCAAAACGGCGGGCGCCGAGGAGCAATTCGCACTCCCCTCCTTCGCCGAAGCGCGACGCAGGATGTTCGACCGCCTCGCCGCCCGCTTGGCGGATCCCACGGTATTCGTTTGTGGCGTCCCGCTCGCCACTGAACAAGTGCGGCTGGTGAACATGATCCAGGATACGACCACAATCCGGGATATCCCAGCCGACTGGTGCCGGCAGCGAACATCGGAATCCACCGGTGACGAGCAAATCGCCATCCCCGGGATCGAAGCTGCTTTCCGCAGCGCTTTCCTCGAAGGCAAGGTCTTCGGCGAAATGGAGTGTCCGTGGGCGCAACCCTGACGAAGGCCATGTTTACCATGTCTCGTTCCCCTCTCGATAATCACTCGTCCCTGTCAGCACACGCCGGCAGCATATTCATTCCCGCCAACGCGACCCTCCTTCGCCTGACGCTGCTGCTCGCGCTGCTCAGCGGCCCCGCCGGCATCGCACAAGAGCCATCACCCTCCCGGCCGGCACCCGGCGCCGGACCCGCGGTCTCCCTGACAACGGAGCTGCAACGCCTGCGCACGACCGACCACCTCTACCTGCCGCAATCGCACCGGCTCCACCAATACTCCGGATTCAGCCGCAGCGGGAGCAACCCCGACCGTCTGGACTTTCTCTACCGCGAAGGCGATTGGCTCGTCTATGCCGACGTCGAGGGTCCCGGCGTCGTCTCCCGCATCTGGGCAACCCACGGCGACGCGTGGCAGGACATCCGCATCGAGCTCGACGGACGGGTGATCTACGAGGGCAACGCCGGCGGCTTCTTCGGCATGAATCGCCCGCCCTTCGTCGCCCCGCTCTGCGAGGAACGTTCGGTCACGGTCTTGCGGCGCACCGCCGAGGGCGAGACCGGGAAAATCCATCGTTGGGGCGTGAGCTACGTGCCGCTGCCGTTCCAAAACCGGTTCCGCTATCTCCAGAAAAAGCAGGTCTACACGAACGTGAACGTGAAGCGACTCGACCGCGGCACGCCCGTCGCCCCGTTCCCGGCGACACTCGCTGCCGGCGAGCTCGCCGAGGTCGGGCGAACCGCGGCTGTCTGGAAGAACATGAATCCGCTCCCGGACTCTCCCGCGAGGACGACCGTCGTCGATCACGAGCTGAAGCTTCCGGCCGCCACGGACGGGAAACCGGCGCCCGTCGCCACCGGGCTCCACCTCATCGGCCCGGGCATCATCCGCGAAATCCGAGTCCATACGGCCGGGCTTGATCGCGCAACGCTCGAGGCCCTGACGCTGCACCTGCGGTGGGATCGCGCCACGCATGACGCCATCGCGGTGCCGCTCGACGTCGGCCTGGGCTCGCTGCAACAGCGAACCCTGGCCCTGGGCCGCAGCGACGAAGGCTGGCAGTTCATCCGTCTGCCCATGCCGTTCCGCCAGGGCGCGTCGATCCGGATCGTCTCCCGCGCCGCCCGGCCGTTGACGGTGCGCTTGCAGGTCGTCCACGAGAGGGCCGCGGATCTCCCGGCCAACGCCATGTATCTGCACGGCCACGGCAACGCGGGCAAATTCACGACCGGGCAGGACCAATTCGCCCACCCCGAGGTGCCCGCGGCCGAGTTTCTCTATCACAACGGCTACACGGCGCTCGACACCCGGGGCTCCGGCCATGTCGTCGCCTACCTCGATCGCTTCGACTGCCAGCCGGAGCTGGACGAACATGTGTTCA
>Ga0255338_1002182_pt1 | contig 30580 bp, 27 predicted proteins | sample MeOH1_35cm_T4_19_FD_203715 | JGI IMG/M metagenome (GOLD analysis project Ga0255338, IMG submission 203715) | Sandy soil microbial communities from University of British Columbia, Vancouver, Canada - MeOH1_35cm_T4_195 | ecosystem: Engineered > Artificial ecosystem > Sand microcosm > Unclassified ... | reverse complement strand
TAGCCGCGCTTGATGCCGCCGCCCGCCATCACCAGGCTGTAGCACTGCGGCCAGTGGTCGCGGCCCGCGTCGGAGTTGATCTTCGGAGTACGGCCGAATTCCCCCATCCAGATCACCAGCGTGTCGTCCAACATTCCGCGCGCTTCCAGGTCGCGCAAGAGTGTCGGCACCGTCTGGTCCGTGGTCGGGAGCAGACCGTCCTTCAACTCGGGAAAGTTGTTCTTATGGGTATCCCAGATGAACCCACCGCTCGGCCGGCAATAGTAGACCGTCACCAGCCGGACTCCGATCTCCACGAGCCGCCGGGCCAGGAGCGTGCCTTGCCCAAAGCTGGTGCGGCCGTAGTCATCTCGCATCTTCGGCGTCTCTTGCGTCAGGTCGAACGCCTTCTTCACCTTCGGCGAGGAGAGCATGGAAAACGCCCGCTCGTGGTACTCGCCGATGCCTCGCGCTGCGGCCAGACGCTCCGCCAGACCCACCTGCTGGTCGATGCTCTCCAGCAAGGCGCGGCGGTCAAGCAGCCGCTCCTGGGTGATTCCCTCCGGCAGGCTCAGCTCCGGCAGCCGGAAGTCCGGACTGTTCGGGTCCTGGAGGATCATCAGCGGGTCGTGCTTCTTGCCCAGGAAGCTGGCGTGCTGCCCCGGCACTGCACTGCCGTCCTGGATGATGGCAGGCATGGCGACGAAGCTTGGGATCTCCTTGGGAGCGGGCGCCAGATGGTCCACTACGGCGCCGTAGTGCGGGAAGAGATCGGGCGTGTCCCGGAGGCGCTGGTCGTCGGCGGGCGGCGCGTGGCCGGTGATGCCGTAATAGCCGGGAGGGTTGTGGTTCTTGAACGTGTGCGTCATGGAGCGCACCACACTTACGCGGTCCATGACCTGCGCAAAGCGCGGCAGTAGCTCACACACCTGGATGCCGGGTACGTTGGAGGAGATCGGCTTGAACTGGCCGCGCGAGTGCTCCGGACCGTCCGGTTTCATGTCGAACGTCTCCAGGTGGCTCGGTCCGCCCCATTGGTACAGCAAGATCACCGATTTCGCCGTGCCCTTACGCCCGTCCAGCGACTTGGCTGCCGCCTCGCCCCGGAGCAGGTCCGGCAGCGTGAGGCCCAGCGCTCCCGCACTGCCCACCTGCAGCAGGTGGCGGCGGTTCATGCGCCGGATGCGCCAGAAGTCCGCACAAGCAATCTCTCTCGATGACATGGTTCCGCTCCGGAAAGAGGCGCGCTCCGTTAAAGGTAATGCGTAATGCGTAATTCGTGATGCGTAGGGAACCACTTGATGGCCAGGGTCTTACGCATCACGAATTACGCATTACGCACACTACCTCCGCAAAATGAATTCCTTACTGTTCACCAGCGCCCACGTGACGTCTTCCAGCGCCCCGCGCCGATCCGGCTTGGACGCAACGTAGGCCTTCAACTTCTCGACTTCCGCACCGGAGGGCTCGCGGTTGACGGAGGCCAGGTACAACTCCGTAATGATGTCCGCGTCTGACTTGCCGGATTTGATCAACCCGCCGATCCGGTTTTCCGGGCGCTTCAACATTCCATTGATTGCCGTGCCGCTGATCAGCTCGAACGACTGTCCCAGGGTCGTCTCATTGGTGCGCTCGCAGTCGCACGCCGACTCGCGCGCCGGCTGACCGAAGACTTTGAGGAACGGCTGTCGCTGCTTGTTGACCGGGATCAGGTTCACTGCCCGGCCGCCGGTCGCATTGGCGGGCAGGTTTGCGGGCGATCCGGTGAGCTGGCTGATCACGTCTAGTAGCACCTCAGCGGGAAGGCGCTGCGGGATCGCGCGGGAGAAGAAGCGCTCGTCCTGGGCATTGGTCCCGTTCGTCTCGGAGGAGAGCTGGTAGGTGCGGCTGTTCATAATCGTTCGCACCGTCCGCCGCAAATCGTAGTGGTTCTGCACGAAGTCTCGCGCAAGCGCGTCGAGCAGTTCCCCGTTGGCCGGCGGGTTGGACTCGCGAATGTCATCTACCGGGTCCACGATCCCCTTCCCCAGCAGATGGTACCAGATGCGGTTGACCACCGCCTTTGCGAAGAACGGGTTCTCCGGGTGGGTCAGCCAGCGAGCAAACACCACCCGTCGGTCCGGCGCGGCCGCCGCCTCCGCGGGACTCATTCCGGCGAGCTCCGGGTAACGCAGCCGGGCAGGCAGCCCGTAGTGCACGATGGCCTTGGTTCGCGGGTGAGCCACCTCCCCACCCTTCACCTCTTCGCTGCCCTTATCGATCTTCGCTGCCTCGGAAGCGTCCTGCGCGAGCTTGTTAGGTCCGACTTGCGAAACCGAGATGATCTCCTCGCCGTTGTGCTCGTGCACGTCGAACCGGTCTTTGCGGGTTAGGTTCTCGGTCTTTCGATCTACGCGCGAAAAGAAGGACGCCAGCGTGTAGTAGTCTTCCTGTTTCCAGCGCTCGAACGGATGGTTGTGGCACCGCGCGCACAACATGCGGGTGCCCATGAATACCTGAGCGGTGGTCTCGGCCAGCTCATCCGCCGCCCGGGTGCGCCGGTAGTAGTTGGCGGGTGGGTTGGAGTAAGTACTACCGGTACCGGTAATCAGCTCTCGCGTTACTTCGTCAAACGGTTTGCCGGTGGCGATGCAGGTGCGAAGCCAATCGCGATAGGTTTGCGCGCCTTTCGGATCGAGCGTCCGCTCCTCGATGCGGAGCACGCTCGCCCAGCGCATCGTCCAGAGGTCCGCGAACTCCGGCCGCGCCAGCAGCGCGTCGATAAGCCGTGCGCGCTTGTCGCTCCGCTGATCGGCGGCGAAGGCGCGCACCTCCTCCGGCGTGGGCAGGAGCCCGAGGGCATCCAGGTATGCGCGGCGGAGGAACTCGGTGTCGCCGGATAGCTCCGAGGGCTGCAGGCGAAGCGACCGGAGGCGACGGAAGTTGATCTCGTCGATCCAATTGCTGGTGGGAACGGGCTTCCACGCGAAGTGCTTACCTGCCGCAATGTAGGTGAGCCGCACGTTCTCCAACTGATCTGCGTACCGCACCATGACGGAGAGGTCAGTCGGCCCGTGGAACGTGACGAGTCCGTCGGCGGAGACCTCGACCCGCGGGTCACCGGGGCTGAAGACCACCCGGTCCGCCAGGCTGCGGACGGTGCCGTCTGAGAAATGGCCGCGTACCGTAAGCCGGACGCTTTGAGCGGGCTCGGAAAGGATCTGCTCGCGCGGGGTGACCTCCAGCCGCGTGAGGGTAGGTGCGGTGGACGGATCGGGGCGCGCGCCTTCCGCGATCCACGACGCAACCGTGCGATACTGCGGCGAGTCCTCTTTGAAACGTATCCCGCCGCCGTGCGGCACGGTGGACGTGGCCTTCAGGAGCAGCAGACTTGCGCCGGGCGCGGACGGATTGACGCGCCGCCCGCCTCCGTGGCGGACCAGCACCTCGTAGTCGCCGCTGGGATCTTCCGCTTTCAGCGAGAGCTTCAGGCCACCCTTTCCTTCCGCGTTGCCGTGGCATGCTCCCTGGTTGCACCCGGCTTTGGAAAGGATGGGAAGCACGTCGTACTGGTAGGAGACCGGCCGCGGCGTGGCGGCATGGCTCACGGTAACCGGCAGCCGGACGTTGCGTCCGCCGTAAGCGACCTCGACCGCTGCCGATCCGTCCCTGACCGCCTCCACCAGTCCTCCCTTTTGGACGCGGACTCCCGCACCCCTACTAACGAACACTGCTTTCTCGGTAACATCCTGGCGCACGCCATTGGCGAGTACCGCCGTAACGAACACTGCCTCCGCGGTGCCCGCGCCAGATAGCCGCAGTTCCGGCGGAGAAAGCTCCAGACTCGCAACGGGGGTCGCCGCAGCGACCGCCTTCTTGGCTGTCACACGAGGGGCGGCATGTGCCGAGCCCGCGCCAAGCATGGTAGTGAGTATCGATGCGGCTAACTGCGCCTGGTTCATCCGGTCATTCCTGGAGCAATCCCCATCACGGGGCCGTCACGGTCCTGATACTGAGTTCGGCGCGATGCGCACCCGTTCCCTTTCGTTCAACACGAATACAAGATTAGGAACGGTCTCCTTGCCCGGCGAACAAACCCGGGTTGAATTCAAGCCACCCGCGACGCGCTGTACGGGTGAAGAAACGCCGATGTCTGCCGAAAAGTTTGCTCTACCTCCACGAACCTATACTCTCGAAGAGTTTTTCGGTTTGATCCAAGACGGCCAGAAGGCCGACCTCATCGACGGCATCATCCATAGGGCCTCTCCCGACACTTTCCGAAACGACGGCCTCCGAGGATTCACCGCATTCCTAATGCGGTCCTATGCTCGCCGTAATCGATTGGGCCGGGTGACGGGGTCTCGCGTTGCGTATGTGCTGGGCCACTGCCGCGCGCCCGAGCCGGACGTGGCGTTCGTGCGTCAGGAACGGCTGGACCGTATCCAGTGAACCCGCGTCGCCGGTCCCCCGATATTGCGATTGAGATCGTTTCCGAAGATAGCCACGAGCGGGACTATCACACCAAGCGCCGGCTGTATGAGGAAGCGGGAGTACGGGAATACTGGATCCTCGATCCAATCGCTGGTCGCCATGAGTTCCTTCGATTGCGCGGCGGAGTATTCGAGTCCGTGACCCTGGATCAGAGCTGCTACTTTGTTTCCGAGGCACTTCCTGGCTTCTGGCTGAATGTAAATTGGCTGCACGCCGATCCGCTCCCCGATGAGATGGACTGCCTGCAGCAGATCCTCGCCGGCCCGCCGCCGGCCCGCCGCCGTAACGCCACCCTACAGTTAGAGTGTTTAGCAAGCCCCCTGTTGCATTCACGTGGAGCCGCAGGCACCGGCGCCCCCACTTTCCAGCTTAATCGTTGCTTAAGGCGCATCCCCGGTCGCGCCGAGACCCGTGCCCGGTTTGACCACCGAATGCACGAATGTTACAATGGGGGGCGCCACCGGCCGTAGTTGTCCGCAGCAAGGCCTGGGGCGCTCTTTTTGTGCCCGGCGGCGATACGTCTGCCGCTAGCCACCTACCATTCCAGAACTATGTGCGCTCGACTCAATAACCTTCGAAACGTCGCAATCATCGCGCACGTTGACCACGGCAAAACTACGCTGGTCGACGCGCTCCTCCGCCAGGGTAATGTCTTCCGGGATAACGAAAACGTTCCCGAGCTCGCGATGGACCGCATGGACCTGGAGCGGGAGCGCGGCATCACCATCATGGCCAAGAATACGGCCGTGAGCTACGGCTCCATGAAGATCAACATCATGGATACCCCCGGCCACGCGGACTTCGGCGGCGAGGTGGAGCGAGTCCTGGGAGTGGTAGACGGCGTACTGCTGCTGGTAGACGCCGTGGACGGCCCGATGCCGCAGACCAAATTCGTGTTGACCAAGGCGCTGGCGCTGGGTCTGAAGGCGATCGTGGTCATCAACAAGATCGACCGCCCCAACTCTCGGCCGGACTGGGTGGTAGACCAGACCTTCGACCTCTTCGCCGCGCTGAACGCGACGGACGAACAGTTGGACTTCCCCATTGTCTATACGAGCGCATTGAATGGCGTCGCCACGCTGGACCCGGCGGTGCCTGCCGAGAACATGCAGCCGCTCTTCGATACGATCATCGAGCAGATCCCGGGCCCCGAAGTCGATCCGGAAGCGCCGTTCCAGATGCTGGTCACCTCGGTGGAGTACGACGCTCACCGGGGCCGCGTCGCCGTGGGTCGCGTCTTCAACGGCTCGGTCAAGGCGAGCCAGCCCATTATCCACTTCGACCGGGCCGGCGAACGCCACAACGGGCGTGTGGTCACCGTCTTCACGTTCAACGGTCTGCGCCGTGTCGAGTCCGCTGCCGGCGGCACCGCCGGAGACATCGTCGCCGTAACGGGTATTCCGGAAGTGAACGTGGGTGAGACGCTGGCGGACGTGAACGATCCGCGCCCGCTTCCCGCAACCGCCGTGGAAGAGCCGACGCTCCGGATGACCTTTGGCGTGAACACCAGTCCGCTGGCCGGACGTGAAGGTCAGTTCTGCACCTCACCCCACCTGAAGACCCGCCTGATGCGGGAGTTGGACACCAACGTAGCCCTCCGCGTGGAGCCTACTGATAATGCGGACTCCTGGGCCGTGTCCGGACGCGGTGAGCTGCACCTGGCGATCCTCATCGAGACGATGCGCCGGGAGGGATACGAGCTGCAGGTGTCCCAGCCGGAGGTTATCTTCCGGGAGATCGAAGGCCAGCTCTGCGAGCCGTTCGAAGTGTTGACGGTCGAGGTGCCGGAAGAGTACCTCGGATCGGTGGTCGAGCTTCTCGGCCGGCGCCGCGGCGAGATGCAGAACATGAACTATCTCCCGCAGGGCGACGTGCAGGTGGAGTTCCTGATCCCCACCCGCGGCCTCATCGGGATCCGGACCGACCTGCTCACGGAGTCGAAGGGCACCGCGATCATGAACTCGCTCCTGGCAGGCTACCGGCCCAGCGCCGGCGCCCTGGGCGGCGCGAAGGGCGGCTCGCTGGTCGCCACGGAAGCCGGAACCACGACCCCATTCGGGTTGAGTAACGCTGAACCGCGCGGAAAGCTGTTCGTCGGCCCCGGCATCGAAGTGTATGAAGGGATGATCGTTGGCATCCACTCCCGCGACGGGGACCTGGACGTGAACGTCTGCAAGCAAAAGCACCTCACGAACATGCGGAGCAGTAACGCCGACGTGGGCGTCCGCCTGACCCCGGCCATCGACATGTCGCTCGACCGCGCGCTGGAGTACATCGGGCCGGACGACCTTGTAGAAGTGACGCCGAAGTCGGTCCGCATGCGCAAGAAGACGCTGGACAAGGTACAGCGCCGCCGTGAAGACAAGCACGCGGAGCTTGCCGGAACGCGCTAATCTTCAAAATTCTCGGGCAGTTTTCGTGCCTGCGGATTCAAGAATCATTAAGGGGAATCGGGGGAATCCCGATTCCCCTTTTTTAGATTCGGAATGAGTGTCATGAAGTGTCAGAACTGCTGCCAAATCGCGCTGGGCGGGGTATTCTTCCCGTGATGCCGAAGAGAGACGGACCTACCGCCCGCACGGTGGGGAAGAGACGAGGCAGCGGTGCCTGGAAACGGGCAACAGCAATCTTCAGGAGGGCGCTACCATCGAACCCGCAATGGATCATTCCGCACGCCGACGCGTTACCCAGGATAAGCCCCAGCAGGTCACCCGGATCCCGCCGTACCGGCCGGGAATGTGGGTGAAGATCAAGGAATTCGAAGCGCGCGAGATCGGGTCCGACCTGAGCGGGAAGATCCGGAAGGTGAAGTCCCTCACGTGCAGCATCACCTCGGCCGATCAGAAGTCTGCGGTCTGGCGTGTTCACTTCGAGGACGGCCGCTGCCTGGAATGGCACATGATCGAGCGTGCCGCAACTGAAGCGGAAATCCGCACTGCTGCTGCTCGACTGTCTTAATTCGCAAGCACAGACTGAACTCCGCGGGGCCGATCATCGGCCCCGCTTTTTTGCGTACGGCACCGCCGCCCTTCCAGCAAATGGCAACTGGCGGTGGCTGCCTCGCTCGCGCTTCCAGACACGCAAAACGAAAGGGTGCCCGGAGTTCCGAGGCCACTCGGGCGCCGCCATCCGGGGCGGCCCTGCCAATCGGTGAGCCGGGTCCGGCTCGTTCCGGGAGTCCGGGCAACCTCTCGTTATAGCATCCGGGTGTTAGCGGGTAATTCTGGCGCCGGCTGCGGCGGGCTCTGCATGCGGGATCGAGCGAAGGTACTCGTAGATGGCGCGCAGGTCCAGGTCCGACATCTGGGCATAGAAGGGCCAGGGCATTACCTGCAGCACGTCGTTCGGACGATGGTGGTTAGTCCCTTCCCGCATCTGCTCGACGAACTCACCGTAGCTATGCCCAGCGGGAAGCCCCGTTTCATCTGGCGTGATGTCGAAGCTCACAATTCCCGGCCCAAACGGGGTGCCGCCGGCGAGGTAGTTGGCGGTATTAATCTGTTTCGGCTCGCCTAGTTGAGGATTGCCTCCGGGAGCGTAGGGCGGGTTGGTATGGCAATCGTTGCAGGCCGCCACCACGTTGACCAGATAGCTGCCGAGACCGACCAGCCGGTGATTCTTGCCGCGGAGGTCGAGCTCTACGGGTGCGACCTCGAAGCCCCGGTCGATGTTGCTCTGCTCTTGCACCGCTGCTCCCACCGGTTCTCTGAGCAAGCCGAGCACGAGCGTGCCGGCAGCGAGGCCGCACACCAGCGCTACCATGTGTGAATGCCGCATGGGTTAGCTCCTCGCCTTTCGGTGCGCGGCGGAAGCGCCGGGCTCCGCGTGGGGTATCGCGCGCAAGTACTCGTAAATCGCTCGCAGTTCCTGATCGCTCATCTCACGATAGCTGGGCCACGGCATCACCTGGATGAAGGGGCCGAACTGCGGGTGCGCCGGAGTCTGCCCCGTGCGAATGCGCTCCAGGAACACCGCGTAGGTAAGGCCGCCGGGATTTCCGTTGGCGTCCGGCGTGAGGTTGGTGGTGACGAAGGGCCCGAACGCTTCTCCCCCGGCCAGGTAGTTAGCCGTGTTTAACCGGGCGGGTCGCTCCCCCAGATACGGGTTGTGTCCGGCGACGAACTCCGGATGGGTGTGGCAGCTCACGCACTCCGCTTGAGAGTTGACGAGGTAGCTGCCAAGCCCTACCAGGCGGCGGTTCTTTCCGCGCAGGTTGAGCTTTACGGGCGCAATCTGCAGCCCTCGCTTGATCTTGGGCGTCAGGCTGTAGTCTTTCGCAGCAGTCAACAGCCCGGGGCCCGCAAGCGCAAGCACTGCCAGTAAAGGGACCGCTATCGAAGCGATCATCCGAAAGCGCATCTCATCTCCTAACCCGGCGCAGCCGGAACCGACCGGATCATCGTCCTACTGCCAGTCAGCAGGGGGACCGGCGTGACGCCCGGGTATCGTCCCGACAGACCGCGCGCTGGCTCCACTACTCCAGCGCTCCCCTACTCCTGCCGTGAGGCGCAGCGCCGAATACGCGCCATCACGCGGTGAAAGAGTTACCTTACTGCCGGACTCTCTGCGCGGGGCCCGAGCACGCGGAACAACTCCATGGCGCCCTTCCCCTTGACCACGACCTTGCCGTGCGACTCGCCCTCGTAGCGGTCTGCGATCTGGCGCCATACCGTGGCGCTCACGTTCACGCAGCCCTCGGCCCCGTGGCTCTCCACGCGAGATGCGGTGTTGACGGTATCGCCCCACAAGTCAAAGAGATATCGTCGGTTTCCGACTTTGCCGGCCACAACTGAGCCGATGTGGATTCCCACCCGGACGTTCCAGCTCATCGGCAAGGTCTTGGCGACCTCCACCATGTCGAAGCCACAACCCACGCAGCGGAGCGCGGGCTGATCCACGGGTTCCAGCAAACCCGCGGTGGCCATGAACGAGTCCCCCACCGTTTTCGTCTTCAGGAGCCCATGCTGCTCCACCAGATCCTCGAAGGCCTCCATCAATTGCTGGAGGTTCGAGATCACTTCTTCCGGATCGCTCCGCTCACAGTAGGGCGTGAAGTCGACCACGTCGCAGAACAGCACCCCGACGTTTTCGTAAAGCTGGGATTTGATGGTGCCGGTGGATTTCAACTCCGCCACGATGGGACCGGGGAAGATGACGTGGAGCAGCTCATCCGCTCGCTGCCGTTCGCGCTCGATCTCCTGAAGGTGGATCACTTCGCGATCGCGCAGGCGTTTCTTTTCCAGGCACGCGCCTACCCGGGCACGGAGGAGGACCGGATTGAACGGCTTGGTAAGGTAGTCTTCTGCCCCTAACGCGATGCAGCGCACCACGGCGTCCAGCTCTGTTAGCGCGGAGACCATCAACACCGGAAGGTGCCGCAGCGCCGGGTCGGCCTTGATCTGCTGTAGGACCTCGAAGCCGTTGAGCTCCGGCATCATCACGTCCAGCAAGAGCAGGTCGCACGGAGTCGTCTCCAGTAAAGAAAGCGCCTCGCGGCCGTTGACGGCGGTACAGACGGTGTAACCCTCGCGGAATAGCCAACGGGTGAGGAGATCGCGGTTCGTCTCGTTGTCATCCACCACCAGCACGTGTCCGCGTCCGCCGCTGCGGGGATCGGACGGTGGCAGCGGCATATCGAGGGTGGAGGTGACCTGCGCTACCAGGGAGTCATTGCTGGACTGTGCGGCCGCGTGGGCACCACCCGGATCGACGAACGCGAGGAGTTGGTCGAGCAGCCCCAGCAACTCCCGCCCCGAGGCGGCAACCCGGTCCAGCTCCGGCAAGAGATCGTCCCACCCCTGATCCGCTGCCTCCTCTTGCAGCATCTCGCAGTAGCCGAGAATGTGGTTCAAGGGCGTGCGGAGGTCGTGGCGCACCGACGAACGAAAGGATTCCGCTTCGCAGGCCACGGCAGCGCCCCGGGCCGGGTCTAGCAGCTCGCTGATCATCGCCAGCAGCCGCGTACCGGCCCCTTGGATCTTCTCCAGGTCGGACAGCAGGGCATCGCGTCCCTGGCTGGCTGCCTCCTCGATGAGAATCTCACTATAACCGATGATGGCGTGCAGCGGTGTCCGAAGCTCATGGTGCATGCGGACCAACCGCGCTCGCTGGGAATGGTTCGACTCCGTCAAGGCGCTCATCGGTAATGCTCGGACGCGGGGGTGGGTAAGTAGTGAATGTTCTTCACTGCCCGTTTGACTGCTTCACTTTTGCAATCACGCATTCCTTCCGGGTGCTGTTGGGGGTAACCGCTAGTGAGAGTACTGCTCGGGACATCCGGATACAGCTACCGCGACTGGTTGGGGCCATTCTACCCGAGCGGTCTCAAGCCGGGCGAGATGCTGACCTACTACGCCGGACAATTTCCGGCTGTCGAGATCAACACCAGCTATTATGGGATCCCCACTCCCAGGGCCACGGCGAAGTGGGCCGCGCAGGTGCCGCTCGGTTTCGAGTTCGTGGTGAAGGCGCACCGGGACATGACCCACGCCGAGGCGTTTCAGCCAGAGGCGTTCCAACAGTTTCGGGAAGCAGTTGAGCCTCTACGGAACGCGCGCATGCTGGGCGCGGTGCTGGCACAGTTCCCCTGGAAGTTTGGGCCCACGCCGCAGAACGAGCAGTATCTGGAAACGCTCCGAGCCGAGTTAGCGGACGTTCCGGTCGTGGTGGAGTTTCGTCACGCGGACTGGGCGGTTGCGCGGACGTTCGACCTCCTGCGGGACCTGGAACTGGCGTACTGCTGCGTGGATGAGCCTCGCTTCAAAACGCTGATGCCACCCATCGCAACCACCACCTCGAAGCTCGCTTACGTGCGCTTCCATGGGCGCAATGAGGAGCAGTGGTGGAAGGGTGACGCCACCCAGCGTTACTCCTATCGCTACACCGAGTCCGAGTTGGCCGAATGGACTCCGAAGCTGGAGCAACTGGCCGATACGGCGGAGAAGGCGTACGTCTTCTTCAACAACCACAACGTGGGAAATGCCGGCCAGAACGCGAAGCAGCTTGCGCTTCTGATCGAGCAGACGCTCCCGCAGCTTCAAGTGGCACAACCGCCCGAAACGACACCCATTCAACGCTCGCTCTTCGAATTAGCCTGACCCGCCGCTCGGCCGGCATCTTTCGGGCGGCGGCTCGCAGGAAACGCTGCCGGAAGCCGGAAACCTTTTCGGTGAGCGGTGCGCTCCGGCGCCGCAGCCGTGCCGAGGTCGAGATGTTCAAGTCGCTTGCCGCCGTGCTCCTCCTGCCCCTCGCTTCCCTTGCGGCCGATCGGCCAGCGGCAGCGCCCGACCTGATCCTGCACCACGGGAAAATCGTTACCGTGGATGACCGGTTCTCGATCCGGGAAGCGGTGGCGATCAAAGACGGGAGGATTCTCGAAGTCGGCAGCAGCCGTACGCTCCTCTCCCACCGGGGCCCGAATACGCAGGTGGTGGACCTCCAGGGACGAACGGTGCTTCCCGGCCTGATCGATTCGCACACCCATCCGTCGGCCGCGTCGATGGTGGAGTTCGACCACCCCATCCCGCAGATGGAATCCATTCAGGACGTGCTGGACTACCTCCACGCCCGGACCCAGGTGGTACCCGAAGGCGGGTGGATCGTGCTGCGCCAGGTGTTCATCACCCGGCTCCGTGAGCGGCGCTATCCCACGCGGCAAGAGCTAGACCGGGTCGCGCCCCGGCATCCGGTGATCTTCGCCACCGGGCCGGACGCGTCCCTCAACACCCTGGCGCTCCAGCGCAGCGGCATCGACCGGGACTTTAAAGTCACGGACGGCGGCCCCGGATACCCGGAGAAGGACCCGCAGACGGGTGAACCCACCGGCATCCTCCGCAGCATGACGCGTTACGTGAAGAGCACAGACACTGGGAAGAAGCCGACCGAAGCAGACCAGTACCGCCGCACCCTGGAGCTGTTCCGCGACTACAATGCCACCGGCATCACCTCCATCGCGGACCGCGACGCCGCGCCGGACGCCATCGAGCGGTACCAGAGGATGCGTGAAAAGGGCGATCTTCCGGTGCGGATCTCCGTGTCCCAGCACGTGGACACCATCGGGCCGCTGGAAACCATCCAGGCAAATATCCGTAGGATTGGCGCAAGCCCGCTCCGGCAGCCGGACCCGCTGCTCAAGATCGTGGGGATCAAGACCTATCTCGACGGCGGCATGTTGACCGGCAGCGCGTACATGCAGAAGCCGTGGGGAGTGAGCAAGATCTATTCGATTACCGATCCGGAATACCGCGGAGTGCTGTTCATTCCAAAGGAGCGGCTAGTGCCCATCGTGCACGCCGCGGTGGAGCAGGGCCTTCAGTTCACGGCGCACACCGTGGGTGACGGCGCCGTGCACAACCTGTTGGAGGCGTACCAGGAAGTGAACCGGACCATCCCGATCCGCGGCATCCGGCCGTGCATCACCCACTCCAACTTCATGAGCGGTGAAGCGATCGAATTGATGCCGAAACTGGGGGCCGTGGCGGACCTGCAGCCCGCATGGCTCTACCTGGACACCCAAACGCTCACCACGCAGTTCGGCTACGACCGCCTCCGCTATTTCCAGCCCCTGCGGAGCCTGTTCGCCAAGGGCGTGATCATCGGCGGAGGCTCGGACCACATGCAGAAGATCGGCTCGCTCCGCTCGATCAATCCCTACAATCCGTTTCTGGGGATGTGGGTCACCATCACCCGGCAAGCCAAGGGCTACACCGGGCAACTGCACCCCGAAGAGGCGCTCAGTCGTGAACAGGCCATCCGCTTCTACACGCGGAATAATGCCTACCTGCTGTTCCGGGAAAAGGAGATCGGCACTCTGGAAAAGGGCAAGCTGGCCGACCTGATCGTGCTGGACCGTGACCTGCTTACCTGCCCCGTGGATGAGATCCGGGACACGCAGGTGGTGGAGACCTACTTCAGCGGGAAGCGGGTCTACACACGGAGCTCCCAGCCGAATTAGCCGCGGTACTGCGAACGAAGCGCAGCGGAGTGTGGCAATCCCGACCGCCTACCGGCAACCCGAAACTCGACGATCAAGGCCGACCTCTAATTGAGCGGGATTGCCACGTCGCACCCGCTCCCCGCAATGACTCTTCTTTGGCGGGATCATCACGTCGCTGTCGCTCCTTGCGATGACTCAGACTGGATCTACTCGGCGGTAGATTCGGCACCCGTGATCTCCTCCTGGAACATGGCGAGGCATTCCTCTACCTGGTCCCGGCGGTCCTCCCACTCCACCTCGGGAATGCGGACCACGGAATAGGGCGTGCGGGCAGCGTCTCCGATGATCCCGAGGAACGGGCCGGCGCCGTGCACCACGCTTTTGATACCCCGCGCGCGCAGCTCGTCGCGCAACATGTCCGCCAGCGGGGTCAGGCCGTCGTAGATCTCCACCCACTTCACGCGTTACCTCGATCCTTACGTTGAATGTTGGCGCGCGGGAGGGAGTGACTCGCGCGTTCTAGAAAGAACAGTGCGCAACGCTCATATCCAATTCGTTAATTAACGGTGACCAGCACTGTTACCGGCCGCCTCGAACCAGCCGGGTAGTTACCCCGATCCGCATCTCGCTGCCCAGTTCGCGCGATCTATTTCGTCCGCGACCCACAGCCCTCCACCTGATCGCTCGCGATGTTCACCCAAACCTACGACCCGTTTTCCAACGCGCTGATATCCACCCTGGTGGCCGCCCTACCGGTATTAGTGCTCTTCTATCTGCTGGTCGTCAAGCGGGCGCACGTGCCCGTGGCGGCGGCGGGCGGCGCCATCACGGCGCTGGTAGCGGCGGTGCTCTGTTTCCACATGTCCCCGCAGATGGCGGGGCTGTCCTTCGTGAGCGGCGCGCTCTTCGGGTTGGCGCCCATCTGCTGGACCATCATCTGCGCGATGTTCCTGTACAACATCACCGTGGAGACGGGCGGGTTCGAGAAGATCAAGAACTCCGTGGCGGGTCTCTCCGCCGATCACCGGCTGCAAGCCATTCTGATTGCGTTTGCCTTTGGAGCGTTCCTGGAAGGCGCGGCCGGCGGCGGTACCCCGGTAGCGATCTGCGCCGCAATGATGGTGGGGCTCGGCTTCGATCCATTCCTCGCTGCTGGCCTCTGCCTCATTGCGAACACCTCACCCGTAGCGTACGGCGGGTTCGGCACGCCGCTGCTGACACTCGGTGTGGTGACCAAGATCGACCCCGAGATCTTGAGCAAGATGGCCGGCAACCAACTCCCGTTCCTCTCCTGCGTGGTGCCGCTCTGGCTGGTGCGGAGCATGTGCAACTGGGAAGAGACGCGAGAAGTACTGCCCGCCATCGGCGTGGCCGGCGGCTCCTTCGCGATCTGCCAGTTCTTCTTCGCCCACTCGAAGGCATTCCCGCTCACGGACCTGGCGGGCGGTCTCATTTCGCTCGTGGTGACCGCCATCTTCCTGCACTACTGGAAGCCGAAGCGGATCTGGCGCTTCGAGATGTACCCGGAGCGCACCTTTGGCTCGGCCAAGGAAGCCAAGGCAAAGAAGGAAGCCGCGAAGCATGCCTCTGCGCACGGTGAAGTGGATGCGGAAGCGATCAAGCCGTTCGTGCCGGCCGGGAAGATGGCCGCGAAGGAAGTGCTGTGGGGGTGGGCTCCCTATATGCTCCTTTGCGTCCTCATGGTGATCGTCGGCACGCAAAAGCCCGTTATCGACAAGTGGGCGGTAGGACCTGTTCGCGCGGCGTACAAGATTGAGATTGCCGGCCTTCACAAGCAGGTACAGCGCACCCCACCGGTAGTTCCCGCCGGTGAGAAGCCGGAAGACGCGGTCTTTAATTTCAACTGGGCTACCATGCCCGGCACTTCCATCCTGCTGACCGCTCTAGCTACCCTGGGCCTCTACCGGGTGACCGGCCAGCAACTGCGGAAGGTGGTGAAGCGGACGGCGGACCAGATGGCGCTGCCGGTGCCCACCATCGTCTGTATGCTGGGAATGGCGTACGTGACTCGCTATGCAGGGTTGGATGCCACGATGGGACTGGCGTTCCGCCACTCCGGCGCGCTCTATCCCTTCTTTGCCGCCATTCTGGGCTGGCTCGGCGTATTCCTTACCGGGACAGACGCCGGCAGCAACGCGCTGTTCGGCAGCCTCCAGTTCATTACCGCCACGCAGCTCGGGCTGAGCCCGGTGCTCATCACCGTGGCCAACTCCACCGGCGGCGTAATGGGCAAGATGATCGACGCGCAGAGCATCTGCGTCGCCACGGCCGCCACCAACCGCCTGGGCACGGAAGCGGACATCTTCAAATGGGTGGTGTGGCACAGCGTCATCCTCGCGTCCATCGTCGGGTTGATCGTGTTGCTGCAGGCCTATGTCTGGCCGTTTACGCTGATGGTTCCGGCGATGAAGTAATAGCCCTCGCCGGCCGTAACCCATGGTGAGCGCCGACCGTAATAATCTCAAAGTGAAGCCCGCCCAGTAACCGCTGCGGCGGGCTTCCTGGATTGGAGCGCGGTGATGAAGCTAATGGCCCCTGCCCTCCCCAAGGGCTGGCGCTCCGAGACGCAACACGATGGAACAGTCCGGGTCGTGGCGCCGAACTCGTCGCTCGGGTGCTTCGGTGCGGTCGGCGCGTCCGCCTTGTGGCTTCTGGTGCTGTCCTGGCTGAGCCCCGCCGTCATACCTCCTTCGTGGCCTCCCCTTCTCGGTTTCCCCGCCCTCCTCTGCCTCGGCTCCCTGTATTGGTATGCTGGCCGGGAGCAGGTATGGCTACTGTCGTCGGCCGGGCTTGAAATCCTCTCGAGTGTCTTCGGATGTGGGCTCTGGCGGACCCTGCATTCTCGCGGGGAATTGAGTATTGTCGCGGGATGGGAGAACGTGTGGCTGCTGCTGCTGCACTGCGACGGCCGGGTGCACCGGCTCTACCGCAGCGAAGTACTGGCCGACGTGCTCGCGTTCAGCTCGTTCTTGCAAACTCACCTTCACTGGACGGAAGTAGAGGGGGCGGAGATCGCGCCCTACGTGAGGCAGGCGATCAACCTCGCGCTTCTTTCCGACAGTTCAGACCTGATTTGCAGGTTACTGGATGAGCCGCGGACTCTGCCGCTGCTGGCACAGATGTGGCGCGAAGGCGGCTCATTTCAGCGGCCTCAACTCTTCACGATGCTCGCGCAGGTTGAACGAAGTACGGCTCGCTTGTCCCGGCTCGTGGAACTGGGAACTCCGGAATCGCAGGTCTGTGCTATCGAGATCTTGGGAGCATTGGACAACGCGGAGGCCCTACTGGTGCTTCGTCGGGCCCTGGAGAACCCGGACGAGACGGTGCGCAGGCGGGCTGCCGTTGCACTGGGCCAGCGGCGAGATGCGGAGTCGGTGCCGGAGTTGTGCCGTGTGGTCGAGTCCGCGCCGGAGTTACGGCAGGCAGCCGCCTGGGCTCTGGGTGAAATCAGGGCTACGGCAGCGGTTTCAGTGTTGGCTGACCTCCTCGCGGCATCTGCGAGTGTGGTAGAGGCCCCGGATCGCCAGGCCGCGGCGGTCGCGTTGGGGAAAATCAAAGACGTGGCCGCCGTACACACCCTTTCGCGGGCGCTGGAGGATCGGGTGCCGTCGGTGCGAGAGAGTGCCGTGGAAGCCCTGGCCCTGATTGCGGACATGAGCGGGGTGCCGGCCTTAATTCAGGCCATGGGTGATCACGAGCGGGCGGTGGCCACGCGCGCCGTTACCGCGCTCGGGCGGATCGGGCATCCCAGCGCCGTGCCCGACCTCTGCCGGATTCTGAGTAACGGCGGTCTGGATCTGCGCTCCCGGGCCGCTGCCGCACTCGCGGAGATTGGCGGGAACATGGCGGTCGAGTCGCTATGCGAGGCCCTGGACGACCCGGACGCCGGGGTGCGCTACCAGGTGGTATGCGCGCTCCAGCGCCTGGCTGCGCCTCCCGCCGTAGTCCCGCTTCAGATGCGCGCGGCAATCCCGCTGCTCCGAACCCTGGGCGGAACCTTGCCGGTTGAGGCCACGGAGTTGCGGCATGCCGCAAGAGAGACTCTTCGGCGCATCGAAGAGGGCACGGGAAGCGTCAAGCAACTTCCCCTGCCGGCGACCGGTGCAGCCCCCGACACTGCCGACCTCCCGCTCCCGGCAGGCGCACGCGCAAAAGCCGAGGCCGCGGACGCACCGGTGACGCTTCAGGTGGAACGGAGATGAAGCTTGCCGCGCCCAGGCTGCCCAAGAACTGGAGTCTCGAGCGCCGGGAAGATGGCAGCGCGCAGGCGACCATCACGCGGAAACCCGCGGGGTGGGCCTTGTTGTTGTTCATTCCCTTCTTCATGTTGTTGATCCCACTTGCAACCAATGGGCTTCTTGTCTGGCTGATGGCACTCACCCCCGTTGTCGCATTGCTCGTACACCTGACGGATCAAGTCGTTCACGGCGCGCTGGGCACCGAACGGTGGAGTCTCAGTAAAGGAGGCTTGAACGTCCGAAGGGAGATCCTGGGGGTCGCCTGGTGGAATGTCGATTACTTTCACGGGACATTGAGTGTCGCGAGCGAAGATGGGGCGACTTGGGAGTTAAGGTTTCATAACGACGCGAACCGATACGCACTCTTCCACAGCGACGCCCTCGATGAGGTGCTCGGAATGGCCGCGTTCCTGGAAGAGGAGCTGGGTTGGCCGCTGCACCTTACGGAGTCGGTGCCCCTTTTCTTTCGCCAACTGGTGGAGCAAGCGCTGGTGAACCAGGATTGCGAGCGCGTTCGGCTGCTCCTCCAGGACGAGCGCCTCATTCCGGTGCTGGCCCAGGTGAGCCGCGGATCGGGGCCGCAAGTCCGTTCACGATTGCGCGAGACCTTAAGCGCCCTCGAAGCGGACGCCACACTCCTTGCCGGAATAGTCGAACATTCGGGATCCGAGGCGCGGGCCGCCGCCGTAGAGCTGCTGGGGGACCTGGGTGAGCCAGGGGTGCTGCCGCTATTGCGGCAAGCACTGGCGGACCCGGCAGGCGTGGTTCGGATTCGCGCGGCGGAAGCCCTGGGTCGGCTGAAAGATCATGAAGCGGTGCCCGGGTTGTGTGCCGCACTCCAGTACGCACCGGAGTTGCGAAATGCGGCAGCCAGAGCGTTAGGGGAGATTGGCGACACCGGGGCCGTGGAAGCGCTGATTCAGCTCCTGCGCAGCGCAGGACCTACCGGCACGCTCCAATGCCGGCTGGGCGTGCTCGGCGCGCTGGGACGGATCAAGGATGCCGCAGCTATCCCTGCCCTGTGTGCGGCGCTGCATGATGAGAATCCAGCAATCCAGGACTCTGCCGCTCAGGCCCTGGGAGAGATTGGCGGGAGCGAGGTCGTCTCGGCGCTTGCAGAGGCACTGTCGTTCCCGGACGAACAAGTGGCCCTGCGCGCGGCCATGGCCCTTGGGCGCATCCGTCATCCGAGTGCGCTGCAGGCGCTATCAAAGGCGCTTGCGAGCGGTCGCATTGAACTGCGCGCATCCGCAACGCAAGCGCTCGCCGAGATCGGTGACGCAGCGGCCGTGGAGGAGCTCTGCCGCGCTCTGCGGGATACGGCGGCCGCAGTACGCTATACCGCCGCGGTCGGGCTTTCGCGGGTGGTAATGCGAGGTGGCGGCGTGCCGATTCAGGTGCGCACGGCAATCCCGCTCCTCCGGCGCATGAGCTCGCCTTTCTCCACGGAGCCGGCAGACGTGAAGCTGGCTTGCCGTCACGCAATTCAGCAGATCGAGCGCTGCACCGCGCGGATGAAGCAACTGCCGCTTCCCGCGGTAGGCGTGGCGGCTGCCCCGGCGCAGTTGCCGCTTCCTGCGGACAAGGTTGCGGCCCAGGGGCGTGCCGAGGCAAGGGACGTCGCCGATGCAACTCCCACTCTTCAGAACCTCACCCGATGAGACTCGCCCCACCCATGCTCCCGAACCGGTGGAAATTGCAGCGCCATGAAGACGGCTCGGCAACACTACTGATTCCCAGCTCGGCGCGCGGTGCGGTGTCTTTGGAAAGCATCGCCTCGTCAGGTTTTTCTTGCCTCCTCTGCCCGCCGGTGTTTTTGATCGTCGGAGTTTTTTACCTGGCCCGGCTTTGCCTGGGTCGAGAGGTCTGGCGGCTCACCGCGTCCAGGATCAACACACGCAGCCTCCTCTTCGGGATCACCTGGCAGTCCCGTTCGTATGAGGACTGCACCTTCGACGTTAATCGCATAAGCTCCGGTCTCTGGCAATTGCGACTCTACGAGTCGCAGGAGTGCTCAACGCTTTACCAGAGTGACCGGTTGCCTGTGGTCTTGAGCCTCGCCGCGTTTCTGAGCGAGGAGCTGGGCTGGGGCGAATACCGCCTTGGCGCGGCCCCGGCATTCCTGCGAAAGGCGATCGACGAGGCGTTCTTGCGGGAGGACACGGGCTCGCTGCGACTTCTCTTCGAGGACCCACGTACTCCGCCACTGGTGGCGCAAGCGTGGCGGGAGCAGGCCCCGCCATTCGAGCACGCATCAAATCCGGATTGGTCGCAATCGAAGCGAGCGACGGCTGTCTTTCGCGGCTCGTGGAGACGGACACCGGCGAGTTTCGGCTGCTCGCAGTTCAGGTTCTCGGCGACAGGGGTGAACCGAGCGCGCTGTCAACCCTACGCCTATTACTTGCCGGGTCCCGTGATAAGGTGCGCGCGAGTGCAGTGTACGCTCTCGGCCGGATGCGAGACACGAAGGTAGTTCCAACACTCTGCGAGGCGCTGCGCCTTGAGCCCGGGTTGTGGTTTGCCGCCGTCGCGGCGCTCGGCGAGATTGGCGACGCGCGAGCGATACCGGACTTGTCGGACCTCCTTGCCGTGCTCGTGCCGGGTCGAGAAGCCGACCTCCGACAGCAGATCGTGGTGGCACTGGGAAAGATTGGCGATGTTTCCGCGGTTCCGGCACTCGCCGGCGCGCTCGATGATCCGGATCTGCAGGTACGTGCCAGTGCGGTCGAAGCGCTGGGGAAATTGGGGCGAGTGGAAGCCGTGCCGTCACTGCTTCAGGCCTTCCTCGATCGGGAACCGCATGTAGCCGGAAGGGCGGCGGCCGCGCTGGGAGCGATCCGTGATCCGCGAGCGGTGGAGCCACTCGCCCGCGCCGTGAAAGCGCTGGCGGCCATCGGAACCACGGAGGTCCTGCCGGTGCTTTGTCGCAGCCTGGAAGACCGGAACGGCACCGTCCGCCGGGAAGCGGCCCTGGGTCTCGCCGGGATAGTGCGAAGGGGAGCCGCCGTTCCAATACAGGTCCGTGCCGCGATCCCCGTGCTGAAGGAGCTTTGCGGTACCTTCTCGCAGGAGCCTCCGGAAGTTAAACGCGCCTGCTGGGACGCGATCCGCCGCATCGAGACGGGCACCGATTCTATCAAGCAGCTTCCCTTGCCAACGGAGTCGGCCCCGCTCGCTCCGAGCATGATTGGATGTAATACGGGTGCCATCCACTGGACCGGCGATTGCAAAACGAACTCATGGCGAGACCAGCGGAGCGATCCTTCCGGCGATAATCAGCCCGGAGTTGGTCTCTCAGGGCGTCATTGTTCACAGCGGCCTGGATGATTCGCATCGCCCCGAAAAGGGATGCGGATGAATAAGCCCCACTATCCGGTGGTCTTGCTCCCCTGCTGCACGCCCCGGATCGCGATCTCCAGGAACTCGCGGGCTCGCACCGCGAGTGCGTCCACTTCTTCGGGGCGGGTGGCGGGCGGGAGAAGGGGCGCGGAGATGTTCTCGCAGCAGAGGGGAAGCTTGGGGTCGCGTCCCTCGGGCGTCCAGGCCACGGCGTGCAGCAGCTTATAATGGTCGATTTCACCGAAGCCGGGGCCGCAGTCTTCGTCCTTCGGAAAGTTGCGGTGGTCCTTGATGCAGAAGCTGCGCACCTGGTCGGCACACGCTTTCAGGTCGGGGATCGGGTCTACGTCCAGGTAGTCCATGACGTTGCCGGCGTCGAAGCAGACTTTCACGGCTGGATCGGCCAATTCGCGGGTGAACTTTGCGCAGGCCGCACCGGTGCCGGTTTCGCCGCCGTGCTGCTTGATCACCAGCGTTACCCCGGCGGTCCGTGCGAGCGGCCCGAGGATGCGAAAGCGCTCCAGCCAGCGGGGATACGCCCCGTTCTCTGTATGACCGAAGGTAAGTACCTGCGGAACTCCGGCGGCGTGGGCCTGCTCGATCCGGCGCTTGAGCACGTCCAGCGCGTCCGGATGCTCCGGGTAGACCATCGAGAAGAGCATCAACGGCTGCAGGCCCAGGTCCCGGCAGTGGTTGCCCAGCCGTTTGGCCTCCGCGGCGGGCGCGTCTTTGGCCAGCACCGGCACCTTTCGTCCGTCCTCCTCCACGTGCTCGGTGCCCCAGGCGACGTAGCGGTAACCGCTCCTGGCGATGCCCTCCAATGCCCGCTGCAGCGGAAACGCGCGATAGACGTAGGTCATGCAAGCGATCTGGAATCGCGTGAGCGCCGGCCTCGCCGGGGCGGCGCCCAGTGCGCCGAGAGGCAACAGGGAGCCCAGGCCGCCGGCTATCAGGTGGCGACGATCGATCCGCAGCAATTCGGGTCGGGTGCTCATGGTAGTCCTCGCCGGAGTCAGGCAGGGCCTAAGCGGCCGCGAGGCCGTGCGAGACGGCGGCAGTGATAAAATCCCCTGCTAGACTCATTATCCACAGGAGCTTCAAGGATGGCTGAAAACGGTAAACAGGCAGTTAAGGCGCGCACTTCGAGCCACTCCGACGTGGCTGCGACTCCCGCGGCGAAGGCCTACCAGTCGGCGCAAACGGTACGCCAGTTCGGGGACTCGCTGGTGGAGCACCTCCGCCAGACCAACGCCCCGGTGCGACTGGGAATCGTCCTCGAAGAATGGATCTCCACGGACGACGGACTGGTTCATGAACTAAGCGTGGACGTCACCCCCGCGGAGTAACCGATACCCCGTCCCCTTCTCGGGCTGCGCGTAGCCGGCCCTATGCAATGGTATGGCTCTCCGGCGGCGCCCACCTGTCCCGAACCGAGGACGCGACCCCGCAAGGGACGTTCCAAGCCTGGGTGCAGAATGGGCGAACCGCCGTGGGCTACCGGGGCCACGCGTTTGTTCACCTGCAGCGGAGCGCCGTGGTCTAGGCAGCCCGAGCCTTACCGTCTCAACGTCAACGTAGGGCCCCTTCCCCCGCCGCTGTGTGGGTCGCTCCTCGGCAACGACGGCGCTTCCCGCCAGCGAGCCGACGCCACCCGCAGGAAACTGCGGACAGCAGATTGACGGCGACCCGGACCCACTTCCGCGCGATTCGGTCGGGCTTCAGGCGATCGTAGTCGGACTGTCCGAAGTGAGGTGTTGGAAGCGACCAAGCCTACGGTGGGCCAAGCTCAGCCTTTTTGCGGAATTACGCATCCGCAGGTATGTCGTCCTCATCCTTGCCAGACCTGCGCTAGCCGGTAAACCGAGGGAGGAGAAGCAGGGTCTGCAACGAAAACAGATATCAGTGGTCCGCGGAGGCGGCAGCCGTTCCTACCGTCGCTCCGTGCCGCTAACTGTACGGCACGCGGGCACCCGTTCATACTCTTACGCCTCGGGACCGATCAACGGAGAAAGGCCCCATGAAACCCAGAATCAGGTCGCACCATCCGGCGCGCCTCACCCGAGGGTTCACCCTCATTGAGCTGCTCGTCGTAATCGCCATTATCGCGATCCTCGCAGCGATCCTCTTCCCCGTCTTTGCAAAAGCGCGCGACGCCGCGCGATCCACTGCATGCAAGAACAACATCAAGCAGCTCGGCACCGCCTGGGCGATGTATGCCCAGGACTACGACGAGACGACGGTCCCGATCCGGATTGGCGGGGCCGGGAGCCTGGCATTCCGGTGGAATGAGATCTTGCAGCCTTACATCAAGAACACGGGTGTTCTCGTCTGCCCCAGCAACCCGAACCGCGGCGGGATCACGTACACCTACAACTTCTCGCTGGGAGGGCCTAACGGACGCGCGCTGGCGCAGATCCCGGTCGTCGCGCAGACGCCGATGTTCGTGGACGCATACGGCGCCACGAGTCCCCTCCAGTCGCTGATCTTTATCATTCCCGGCGGCACCGGCGGACCCGCGACGATCATTCCACGCTGGCTTAACCCGAGCAACCTGAACATCCCCGGCGCCGTCCACCAGGACCATCAGGAAGCCTACCCGTTTGCGGATATCCACGCCGACAGCGCCAACTACGCGTTTGCAGACGGCCACGTGAAGTCGATGCACTACATCACCATCCAGACCTCCGAAATCTGGAACAACAGCGCCAACTTCACCAAGGGAGTCCCTAAAGAACTGATGGACTACGATTGCGACGGCGTCCTCGGGGGCTCCACCAACAGCGGCCGTTACGATTGATACCGCGCCGATTGCGGGCGCCTGATCGGCCTTCCCGGGTGCGCCGTACGCAGTGGGTCTGCACGTTCGGTGGCCGAGCATTGTTCAACACTGGGGAGATTACTCAACTATGGAGTTCAAAGATAAACCCTACGCCCTGGTAGTCATCGGGGTCGTATTAGCCGTGCTGACCTGCGGCATTTTGTGGTTCGCGGCGGGCCGCGGCAAGACCCCTCCACCGGCGGTCGCCGGTCCGACGCTTACCCCCGAGCAGGAAGCCATGCGCCAGGCGCAGGGCGAATCGCGGTTGGGGAAGGACCAGGGCGGCGCAAACCGTGACGTTGGAGATACCGGCGGCCGGTAGGCCGGCGCCAACAGGGACGAGGCGCCACTCATCGGGACTCTCTGGCGCCCCCCTTGTCGCGTCACCCACTCGTGTCATCTCATTACGAAGAGGATCGGCTCATGAAACGTCGAGGTTTCACCCTCATTGAGTTACTTGTAGTTATTGCTATCATTGCCATCCTGGCTGCCATCCTGTTCCCGGTCTTCGCCAAAGCGCGGGATGCCGCCCGGCGGTCGACGTGTCTCAGCAACACCAAACAGATCGGAACAGGCATCCTGATGTACGCCCAGGACTACGATGAGCGGCTTGTGCCCCCGTCCGTAGGTACGTGCCAGGCTGTGGACTCGTTCGGCTGGGGGGACCTGATTCAGCCGTACGTGAAGAACACGGGTCTGCTCCAGTGTCCCTCCAATTCGGTCAAAGTCAAGGTCGTGAATACCGGCGGCGCCAGTCGGATCGTCCGGGACCGTGGGGGCACGGCAAACGCGGCGGACGACTGCACGAATAGCGGTACGGCCACCGGCAGCTTCAATTACAGCTATGGAGTGAATGCCTTCGGACCGCCCTCGGGCCAACCCACCAATACGGCCGGCCCGTTCGACGTGAATATGATGTCCCTTGCCTCCATCGAGGCCCCGGCCAGCGTCATCGGCGTGGGGGAGGGACGCGGTGCGTCACCCTGGTCTATTGCCGGAGGCAATGGCCCGTGGGACTATCCCTCGGTGGAGGGGCAATGCGACGCCCGTCGTCACGCAGGCACCTCAGGAGCCGCGGCCACGCCGGATCAGGGAACCACGTGCACGTTTATGGACGGCCACTCGAAGTATGTTCGACTGGGCCAAACCGTCAACGTGCCGGGGAACCTCTGGACCTGTCGCTCTGACGACTGATCTTCAATTCGTCGCGCACCGGTGGTGGCCACGTCATTGCCGGTGTGCACGGGTGCGCTGCAGCGCGAGCGCGGGAGTCACTTGAGCCGGGCGTTGAGTGCTAACCAAGTTGGAATAGTGGAGAAATCTCGAGCCGCAGGTTCGAGGTTTCTCCACTATTTCATGACGCCTCTGGCGTTAGCGTCACTGCTCGGCTCAACAATGGCGTCCCCGAGGAGTGAAGGGGGTAGGTCGTAGTCGTCAGGGGCTTCAGAGAGCCCGCCCATTCCCCTTAGCTCAGCAGGACCGCGGTAATCACCAGGCAGATGCCCAGCACAACGCCGGTGGCGAAGATTGCGGCGGCGACGTTCCGGTTTTCGCACACCTCTCGCCGAACGTCGAAGTGGATCGCCAGCGCCAACAGCTTGAACCCGCCGATGACCAGGCCAATGGCGAGCAGGCTGAAGAAGATCGCCGCGAACGCCTGGTCCCAGATCGGTCGGGAGCGGGCTACGTTAGAAGGACCGGGCGCGATCTGAGCGGCCGTTGCCGCGGAGGTGGCCAGGGACAGGGCCAGTCCTGCCAGGAAGCTACTGAGCCGCATCGATACTTCTCCCCGCCGGATCACGCTGCTCCCGCTAAAGGCGGTCGCTTCTCTATCAATGTAGCGTGCCGGGGCTCGAATCACCTGCCCAATCTTCAGGTTTGTTACCGTTGTAGGTTTTCGGCCTGGCGTTACGGTGAACTGTCCCGATCGCCGGGTATGAAACAGGGGCGCGAGCTAATCTGGCCTGCGCCCCGCTCCTGGTCCAGGATCTACCGGCAGTACGCGGCGACGCGGATACGGCCGGAATCTGCGTCACGGAGACGCAGAGCCCCGGAGAAATGGTCAGAGGGAGAACCGGACGAAATCAGCCTGCTCGACAAGATGAGGAAGGCTTTCAACTTCGACGCCGCCCAGGCGGCGATCCTTGGAATCCTGTTCATCCTGTCTGAATTCACCTCTGTCCCTCTCCGTGTCTTTGTGTCTCCGTGGTGCATTATCCGGGCTACATCCCGGCCAAGATCACCCGCGCGGCGATTCGGCCGGAAGTAATTGCACCGGCGATGCTGCCGCCGGGGAAGTTCCAATGCCCGGCCATATAGAGGCCCCGGAACGGTGTCTGCGGCCCAGGGCGGTTCGCTCCGGATTGCTCCGGAACGTTTGCCCACCCGAACGCCGCGCCCCCCGTGTTGAACGTGTAACGCTCCATGCTCAGCGGAGTGCCGACTTTTCGCGCCTGGATCTTGCCGCTGAGCCCGGGGAAGAGGTCCTCGGCGCGGCGGACCATCGCGTCGCCCAGCCGCTCGCTCAGCGCCACGTAGTCCGGCAGCGTGCGGTAGTCTTTGGTGCGACGTAGGTCGAACGGCACGGCCCAGTTGTCCGCGCGGGAATAGGGAGCCAGGGTAAACAGCGAAAGCATGTGCTGCCCTGCCTGCACCCGGGCCGGATCGCCCATATCCAGGACCGTGCACGCCATCCCGGCGACTTCCGGCTGCTCGCGCTGCAGGTCGACGTAGGCGTCGTGGAAATCGTCGGTCGTGTAGAGCAGTGTTGTCCGGGCGGGCGGCTCCAGCGGTCCGTCCACCAGCAGATGCACCTGCATCGCGGAGACGGAGAATACGTAGCCCTGGCGCAAGGCCGGATAGCCGGCTTCGGATTCGCCTTCCGCCGCGAGGAGTTGTTCGAACGTATCGTACGGGCTCGCGGTGGAGATGACCGCCCGGGTGGTGAACTCGCGGCCGTCTTCCAGCCGCGCGCCGGTGACCCAGCCGCGGTTGCGGACGATCTGTTTCACCTGCACCTTCGTCTCGACGATCCCACCCCGGTCGGTGATCGCATCCGCCAGCGCCTGGGATAATGCCTTGACCCCGCCCTTTACGGAGGCGGAGCCTTGCACCAGGTACGTGTGCCAGAGCATCACGTAGTGCATCAACGAGAGACGCTCCGGCGGCAAGCCCGCAAACAGCCAGAGCGAGGACAACGCAGCCCGCAGCTCATCGTCCTTCGTGTAATCGTCCAGGAAGCTCGCAAGGGTCCGGTGATGATGCTTGGCCAGCAGTCCTGTCTCCGGCATGCCGTCGACCAGCGTCAGGAAGTCCCGGCCCATCGCGCCCATGTCGTCGAAGAACCGCTGAATGCCGGGCGCTTCGGTGGGCCAGAGCGCAGACAATTCCTGACGGAATTTCTCCGGGTTAGCGTACGCATTGAAGCGCTGGCCCGGAAGGACCGCGTGGAACACCGGGTCCAGTGGTAGAAGCTCCACCCGGTCCAGCACGCCGGCTTCGTGCAAGGCGGTCTCCGTCCAACCGCGGGGTCCACAGCCGCCGATCAGGTGGGTGGAGGCGTCGTAGGTGGGGTTATTGCCGAAATACTGGGCATAACCGCCCAGCTTGGAGTGCTTGTCGAATACGGCCACCTTGTTTCCCGCGCGCGCCAGCAGCGCCCCCGCGGTCAGGCCGGCCATGCCGGCCCCTACGATTAGAAAGTCTACTGTCTCGGGCATGGGTTCACTTCAAGAGGGTGTTCAGGCGTTGGAACGACGGAGCGAGTTCCTTTGGCACCATCAGTGTAGGGGAATACTCGGAAGCGGTAAACCGCTAACGTAATGCATTCACCGCTTGGGTCTGGCAATACCTGAACGCCCAATACCTGAACACCGGACCCTGGTTACCGGGGCAAGAGCTTCTGGACGCGTTTGCCGTTGACCTCGCAGACATACACGGCGCCCTGGTCGTCTACTGTCAGCAAGTGCGGCAGCTTATACTCGCCGGCACCCGTGCCGGCGGAGCCCATCCGGCTCAAACGCTTGCCCGTCAGATCGAATACGCTCAGCGTGTTTGCCAGGCCGTCCGTGAGGTAGAGACGCTGATCTGGCGTCAGGTAGAGCCCATACGGGTGCCCGGTGTCGTGCCACTGGGTGAGGAACTTTCCTTCCGGAGTGAACACCTGGACCCGCGCATTCTCGCGGTCGGCAACGTAGACCTTCCCCGTGCGATCGATCACCACGGAGTGCGGGAGGTTGAACTCCCCTTCCCCAGTGCCCTTCCGACCCCACGCGCCGAGGTACTTGCCCTCGTGGGAGAAGCGCACCACCCGGGAATTGCCGTAGCCGTCTGAGATGTACACGTCCCCGTTGGGCGCGAACGCGATGTCGGTGGGTTTATTGAAGTGGGTCGCATCCTCGCCGGCCTGGCCTTTGGTGCCAAACGTGGCCAGGAGCTTCCCTTCCGGCGTGTACTTCAATACCCGGTGGTCCGCGTTGTCCGTCAGCCAGAGGTTTCCTTCCGGGTCGAACCGGCAGCCGTGCGGGCTGGTGAATTCCCCCGCACCCCACGCGCGGACAAACGTGCCGTCGCGCTGGAAGATGAGGACCGGTTCCGGCGCTCGCTGGAAGACGAAGACCCGCCCCTGCCGGTCGGTCGCTACTGCTGAGACGGCACCGGTTCCATACCCTGGCGCCGAACGCCCTCCCGATGGCCATCCTGCCACGGGCCGGAAGGCGGGCTCTTCACCCGTGGCACTCGCGCCTAGTGCAAGCAGCAGACTAGTCGCCATAAGGAGTAATCGTAAGCGCATTCCAGTCCCCTCCACGCCAACTGGTTCCAGGTCTTGCCCGGTTCGGAGAATCAAGCCTTGCCGCAACTCTTGTCCTTTCCGCCGCGCAGGTCCTTCGTAATCGGGATTCCGCCCCGCTGCGGCTCACGTGGGTCAACCCCGCATGAGCAGGTTGCGAATCGCTTTCCGGTAGGCCTGTTCCGGCGAGGGGCAGCTGGCTGATTAATCAAGGGAACAATCGTTAGATGGACCAGCCCTTAAAACGAAGCACAAAGAGGTGAAGGATACGGATCACCCGGTGCAGTAAGGTTTCGGTGAGGGCGATCACGCGGGATTTTCAACACGATGGCGCAAACACCATCGTCGCGATTCCGGCGGGTCTCGGGTGGGAATGGAGGACGACGATGTTCAAGTTACCATTCGGCCGGCGGGCAGACGGTCCGGGTGCAACCGAGCCACACGAGGCGGGCGAGATCTGGGAGCTGCCGGACATGGAAGCCGTTAGCCACTCGGAGTCCGTGTCTCCCCCCGCCGGTTCGGCGTTCGACTATGACGACACGCTAATTCACCCCGAGGGCGTGTTTACCGCCGAGCTCGTCGGCTGGCGCCCCCTGGACGGCCAGCGCGCCGTATGGCGCTTCCGAAGCGTCCCCCCGAGCGATGCCGAGCCGTTGCCCCGGGAGCCGCTGCCGTTTGTGACCGGAACTGTTTGCCGGCCGGATAACCACCTCAGCCGGCTGGCGGCGGCGCTCCGGATCGTACCCGGCATCGAGACCCCGGACGACCTGCAAAAGCCCGAGATTCGGGCGGCAATCCGCGACGCAATCGCATCACTCGAGCCGGATGCTCTGCGCGGCCGGCAGTGCCGGATAGAAGTGGAACACGTGCGCGACGACGTGGGCGACGCGAGCGCCCGCATCAAGTCCGTGGCCCCGATGGGCTGGATCTGAGGCGATAACCGGGAGCCCGCGGCTTTGAGGGCGTGATGCGTGATGCGTAATACGTGATCTGGTAGAGATGGGTCACCCAGAGGCGGGACCCATTCGCAGGACGCGTTCCTCGTGATGCGCGGCATGCGACGCGCAAAGGCGCCAGTGTCGGTAGCAGACTTCTTACGCATTACGAACTACTCGTTACGACGGGCGTTGGGGAGGGACGATGGGGTTACCTGTGATCGAGAAGCCCGCGGCAAAGGTGCCGCTGAACGTGGCGGTGCGGCACGACAACTGGTGGGTAAAGCCGCTGTTGACCGTGTTGGGTTTGGGGTTCTTCGCGCTGTACGCAACGTGGCGAGCCTTTGAGAACCAGTTTTACTCGTTCCCCTGGTACCCACCCGGGGCAGCCGGCCATCCGGAGGCGGTCTACATCTCGCCGTTCTATTCGCCCCTCGTGCCGATCCACCTGGAGATCGCGGGATGGGTCGTGTCTCCGGCGTTCTACATCCTGGTCTTCCCCCTGGCGTTCCGGATGACGTGCTACTACTACCGCCAGGCATACTACCGGTCGTTCTTCGCCGATCCTCTGGGCTGCGCCATCCCCGAGCGCCCCAAGCGGTACACAGGCGAGCAACTCTTCCCGCTGATCCTCCAGAACCTGCACCGGTATGCGTTGTATGCCGCGCTCATCTTCCTTGTGTTCCTCTGGTACGACGCCCTCAAGGCGTTGAATTTCGAGGGACACTTCGGTGTAGGAGTCGGCAGCCTGATCATGCTGGCCAACGTGGTTCTCCTTACGGGATACACGTTCGGTTGCCATTCGCTGCGCCATCTCGTAGGCGGAAAGCTGGACTGTTTTACCTGTCCCCTTGGCGGCGATCACGCTAACGCGCAGGTAAAGCCCGGCTACAAAGCGTGGCGGATCGTTACGTCGTTCAACCGAAACCACATGCAGTGGGCCTGGACGTCCCTCGGAGCGGTGATCCTGACGGATCTGTACATCCGCATGGTCGCCAGCCAGGTCATTCCGGACGTTCGCTTCTTTTAGCCGGGAGTAATGGGCGGAGATATAGC